>Ga0307374_10002185_pt1 | contig 35223 bp, 36 predicted proteins | sample OX3MG_FD_202532 | JGI IMG/M metagenome (GOLD analysis project Ga0307374, IMG submission 202532) | Soil microbial communities from Risofladan, Vaasa, Finland - OX-3 | ecosystem: Environmental > Terrestrial > Soil > Coastal area > Acid sulfate soil | place: Finland: Risofladan, Vaasa | collected... | reverse complement strand
CATCCAGGTGATAGCCCTGGACTGGAAATGGCTGTTTATTTATCCGTCGCAGAATGTGGCTAGCGTCAACTGGGTCGAGCTGCCGATTGGCACGCCGGTGACGTTTGACATCACGGCTGACGCGCCCATGAATTCGTTCTGGATTCCGCAGCTCGGCGGCCAGATTTACGCCATGCCCGGCATGTCGACGAAGTTGCATCTGGTGGCTGACAAGGCGGGAGATTACCAGGGGTCATCGGCTAATTTGAGCGGCGATGGCTTCGCCGGTATGCGCTTTACGGCTGAAGCCGGAACGATGGATCAATTTAACAACTGGGTGCAGATCGCCAAGCGTTCGCCGAGAAGTTTGAACGTGAATACTTATGACCAGCTGGTCAAGCCCAGTCAGTACAACCCCGTCGCGCGGTATTCGTTAGCGGATCCGCAGCTATTCACCAGAGTGTTGCTCAAATATATGGGACCGGGAGTCAGATGACATGATCGGAAGATTAAGCCTGCAAGCGCTGCACCACGATCCGGTTACCATGGGCGGCGCCGTCGGTATGGTTTTGACTGGTCTGGCAATCGTGGCCTTACTGACCTACTTTAAGCGCTGGGGCTGGCTATGGCGAGAATGGCTGACCACGCTCGACCACAAGAAGATCGGCGTTATGTACGTCATTGTGGCGGTAGTCATGCTGCTGCGCGGCATGGCTGACGCCGCCATGATGCGCGGTCAGCAGGCAATCTCCGTCGGCAGCAACCACGGTTTCCTGGACGCTAATCATTTCCAGCAAGTCTTTTCGGCGCACGGCACAATTATGATTTTCTTCGTCGCCATGGGCCTAATGTTCGGGCTGATCAACCTGATCATGCCGCTGCAGATCGGCAGCCGCGACGTGGCTTTTCCATTCTTAAACTCCGTCAGCTTTTGGTTGTTCGCGGCCGGCATGATGATGGTCAACCTGTCACTTGTCGTGGGCGAATTCTCGGCCGCCGGCTGGCTGGCCTATCCGCCGCTGAGCGAACTAGCCTACAGCCCCGGTGTCGGCGTGGACTATTGGATCTGGGCCCTGCAGATCGCCGGCGTAGGCAGCCTGCTATCGGGGATAAACTTTATAACTACGATCCTGCGAATGCGCCGTCCCGGGATGTCGCTGATGAAGATGCCGCTGTTCACCTGGAGCGTCTTGTGCTCGATGGTACTGGTGATCTTCGCCTTTCCCATCCTGACCGCCACACTGGGTATGCTGGCACTCGACCGGACACTGGGTATGCACTTCTTTACGGCGGGCGGAGGCGGCAACGCCATGATGTACGTCAACTTGATCTGGGCTTGGGGCCACCCGGAAGTCTATATCCTGATCTTGCCGGCCTTTGGAGTCTATTCCGAGGTGGTGGCAACGTTTGCGCGTAAGCGGCTGTTCGGCTATACCTCGATGGTCGCGGCGCTGATTGCCATCACATTTCTGTCGTATGTCGTCTGGCTGCACCACTTCTTCACCATGGGCGCCGGGGCTGACGTTAACTCGTTCTTTGGCATTATGACTATGATTATAGCCGTGCCGACAGGGGTAAAGATTTTTAACTGGCTGATGACGATGTACCGCGGACGGATTAAGTTCGCAACACCGATGATGTGGTTCCTGGGCTTCGTGATGACGTTCACGATGGGCGGTATGGCCGGCGTGATGATGGCCGTGCCGGCAATCGATTTTCAGGTGCATAACAGCCTGTTTTTGGTGGCGCACTTCCATACCATGATTGTCGGTGGCGTGGTCTTTGGCTTCTTCGCCGGGCTGACCTATTGGTTCCCGAAGATTTTCGGTTTCCGCCTGAACGAACGTCTCGGCCGCTACGCGTTTTGGTGCTGGTTCATCGGCTTTCTGCTGGCGTTCGGGCCGCTGTATATCCTCGGCCTGATGGGCGCCACGCGGCGGATGGACCATTACGACGCCAGCTTGGGCTGGCAGGGCTTATTCATCGTGGCGGCTGCCGGCGTGGTCGTTATAGGCTTAGGCGTCGGTTTTCAGCTACTGCAGCTGGGTTACAGTATTTGGAAGCGTGACGAAAATCGCGATCTCAGCGGCGACCCGTGGAATGGCCGTACCCTGGAATGGGCCACCAGCTCGCCGGCACCGGTGTATAACTTCGCCCTGATGACGCCGGTAGATGAACGCGACGCCTTCTGGGCCATGAAACACGCCAAAGGTACCGACGAGCCGCCGCAGTACGAAGACATCTACCTGCCCAAGAACAGCGGCCTGGGGCTGTTTATTGCCGGCTTCGCCTTTATTGGCGGCTTTGCTATCATCTGGCACATCTGGTGGCTGGCACCGCTGGGGTTGCTCGGAGTCATCGCTTGCATTATTTTTCGCGCCCTCCAGAAAAACACCGAGTATCGCCTGTCAGCCGATAAAATAGCCAAATTAGAAGCCGAGAGGGCAGCCTGATGAAAGAAGCCACGACTGACGAGCTGCAGCACCTGACCCACCATCAACAAAATGACGCCAAGACCGTCTTTGGCTTCTGGATCTACCTGATGACCGACTGCGTACTGTTCGCCAGCCTGTTCGCGGCCTTCGCCGTGCTCAGGGGCAATACCTTTGGCGGCCCGGCCGGCAACGAACTGTTCAGCCTGCCGTTCGTGCTAACCGAGACACTGATACTGTTGACCAGCAGCTTCACGGCTGGCCTGGGACTATTGAGCGCCCGGCGCGGCGACCGCAATCGGGTGCTTATGTTCTTCGGCATCACCATGTTGCTGGGAATTTTCTTCTTGACGATGGAACTAACGGAATTCCACAAGCTGGCAGTGGAAGGCAACAGCTGGCGGCGCAGCGGCTTTTTGTCGGCTTTCTTTACGCTGGTCGGCACCCACGGCGCGCACATCACCACCGGCCTGGTTTGGATGGCCGTGATGATGGTTAGCGTCGCCCGGCGCGGCCTGAACAGCACGACCATCAAACGCCTGACCATGCTTAGCATGTTCTGGCACTTCCTGGACATCATCTGGATCTTTATCTTCACGATCGTTTATCTTATGGGAGTCGCCATATGAGTTCTAAAATGGTCATTTCGCACCACGAAGGCGGGCAGGGCTCGATCCGGTCTTACAGCCTGGGTTTCGGTCTGTCGCTGTTGCTTACCATAGCTGCCTATCTGTTAGCCAGTCGTCAGACTACCACCGGCTGGGCGCTGATCTTTGCTCTGGCGGCGTTAGCCATAACTCAGCTGTTCGTGCAGTTGGTGTTCTTCTTGCACCTGGGCCGGGAATCCAAGCCGCGTTGGAACCTGGTGGTCTTCGCCTTCGCCCTGATGGTGGTCGTGATCCTGGTCTTCGGCTCATTGTGGATTATGCACAATCTGAATTATGCCCATCATAATTTACCGGCGAACGCTACCAACCAGCAGATCATCAAGGACGAGGGATACCAACAATCGACCTACTAAAAGCCTATTACTGGCTGGCCAAACCGGGCATCGTGTATGGCAACGATTTGAGCGCCGTAGCCGGGTTCTTGCTGGCATCGTCCTTGAAAGGGAAATTTGAGCTTGGCATATTCGCGGCAACGCTGGGCGGCATCTCGTTGATCATCGCCTGCGGCTGCGTCATCAACAACTACATTGACCGCGGCCTCGACGCCAAAATGGCCCGAACCAAGTGGCGGCAAAAAATGATCGACCGAATCGGCCCCGCGCGGATCATCTTATACGGAAGCGTCTTGGGCATGGTCGGTTTTGGTTTATTGCTGGCTTTCGTTAACGTCCTGACCGTCGCTGTAGGCGCCGTCGGGCTGTTCTTTTATCTGGTGATGTACGGGGTGGGCAAGCGTCAATCAACTTGGGGCACTGTCATCGGCAGCGTGTCCGGCGCCACGCCAATTGTCGGCGGCTACACGGCTGTCGGCGGTCGGCTGGATGGCGCCGCGCTGATTTTATTCCTGGCTATGGCACTCTGGCAAATGCCGCACTTTTACGCCATCGCCATGTACCGCTACGACGACTACAGGGCCGCCGGCCTGCCGGTGCTGCCTGTCAAGCGCGGCGTCCACACCGCCAAGATCCAAATCCTGGCCTATATCGCCGCTTTCACCATCGCCGCCGCGCTGTTGACGGCCTACGGCTACACCGACAAAATCTATCTGGCGACCATGCTGGCGCTGGGCTTGGCATGGTTCATCAAGGGTGCGCAGGGCCTGCAATATGACGATGAACACTGGGCCCGTCGTATGTTCCGCTTTTCGCTGGCTGTACTATTGGTTTTTTCCGTTGCCGTGGCCGTTGGCGCCCTAATTCCTTAGAAATGGTCGCGGATGTGGGAGAAGCTGTACTCCCAGTCGGCGTCAGCTTTTTTGTGCGGGTTGAAGATGTCCTGCGGGTCCATGATGCGCTTGGCATCTTTGAAAATTTTGAGCATCTCCTCGCCGTACATCATCTTGAGCCAGGGGCCGCGTACCAGGCCGTCATTGTGCTCGCCGGATAGCGACCCACCATATTTAAGCACCAGATTGTTAACTTCTTTCATGGCCGGCAACAGCTTGCGGCGATCGGCCGGATCTTCCAGCTTCATCAGCGGTATAACGTGGAAGTTGCCGTCTCCCATGTGGCCGGCCAGAGTGGCGAACAGTTTGTACTTTTTAATAATCCGGCGCAGCTGGGGCAGGAAGGCCGTCAGGTGCTCGGGCGGCACGACAAAGTCGTCAATGAACGGCGCTGTGTGCTTGTCGTGTACCTTGCTGCGCAGCAACTGAAAGCTATAACGCCGCATCAGCCAGAACTTCTCGGATTTGCCCTCAGTCGGGTCTTCTTCGAAGCCGTTTATTTCGTAGCGGGCGCGATGCTTTTTGAGCTCGCCGTGCAGATTGTGGATTTGGTGGCGGACTTCTTCCTCGGTGTTGCCGTTGAATTCAATCATCAGAATGAGCTTAGGGATGCCGCGCAACAGTTGCAGCCCGTCGGGAATAAGCGTAATTAACAGATGGATGAAGCGTTTCCAGCCCAGCAATTTGAGGAAACTGGGCATAAACCGGATCGACAGCCAGAGCGTCTGGTCGTCAAAGGCTTCGAAAGTCGCCGGCTTAGACTCCAGGACTTTTGGAATAACCTCTCCCAGATCATCAATATCCTTCATAAACAGCACCAGCAGGCCGGAATGCGGCCGGGCAGGGACGAGACGGAAATGAATGTCGGTGACGAAACCCAGCGTACCCTGGGCACCGACGATCAGCTTGGTCAAGTCAAAGATTTGTTTTTGGCGACCCCAGACGTCCCACAGGTTGTAGCCGGTTGAATTCTTGGTGACGTGGGGCTTGGCGGCTTTGATCTGGTCGTAATGCTTGTCGACCAACTCGAACAGTTCGCGGTAGACCTGGCCTTCAAAATCTTTTTGCTTCATCTTTTTGTCGAGTTCGGCTTTTTTAAGCGGCTTGACGACGCGCTCCATGCCATCGGCAAAAACAACGTTCAGCTCGGTCACAAAATCTTCGGTCTTGCCAAACTCCAGCGACTTTTCGCCGCCGGAGTTGTTGTTGACCATGCCGCCGATCGAAGCCAGGTCGCGCGAGGCCGGATAGGTCGGCATCAGGGCGCCGTGCTTGAGAGTCTGCGGCTCAAGGTCGCGGTACAGCACGCCGGGTTGGGCCTGGGCGCTATTGGCCGTGATTTTTTCAATCTTAGTGAAGTGGGCGCGGAAATCGACGATGATCGAGTCATTGATAGCGCCGCCGGACATACAGGTGCCGGCGCTGCGGGCCGTCAGGCTGAGGCTGGGCTTGTCTGGCTTCTTGTCGGCGACGAGTTTGACCAGTTTTTCGACGTCCGCGGCATCGCGCGGCTTGACCACCAGTGTAGGCCGAAGTTCGAACATCGACGCGTCGTGGCTATAGAGATCCAGCGTGGCCGGCGAGTCGTCAAGTTCACCTTGAAAGCCGGCCTTAACCAGGCCCGCCTTAATTTCATCCATATCTTAAGCTTAAGTGCTTTGGGGTGACAATTGCAAATATTATCGGTCAATAAGCCGCTTGTATTGTTCGATGTAGCGGTCCGCTAATTTATCCCATCTGTACGTCGCCAGCGTGAAGCTCCGGCTTTGGGCACCGAATTTCTTGGCCACGCCTGGATCGTCCAGGAAACGCCTGATTTCACGCTTGAAAGCCGCCGTGTCGCCCGAAGGCACCAGCACGCCATTCTTACCGTCGCTAACGGCGTCTTTGATACCTTCCATATCAGAAGCTACCACCGGCAAGCCGCGGGCCGAGGCTTCCAGCAGCACCAGGCCAAAGCCCTCCATGTCGCCCGGCACCGTGATGTTTGGCATGACGAAGATGTCGGCTCGGGCGTAGGCAGATTCCAGTAGCTCATCGTCGACTCGGCCCAGCAGGCGGACATTCTGGTCCAGGCCGGTTTTCGCAACCGCCGTCTCTATAGCCGACCGCTCTCCGCCTTCGCCCACTACCATATATATAAGAGAAGGATATTTTTTAATCAGATCGGGCAGTGCATTCCCAATGAACCAGGCCACGCCTTTACGCTTGACCAGCCGACCAACGGTAATCAGCGCCGGTCCGTTGGCTGGCAGCTCCAGAGAAGCCTTGTTACCTGCTTCAGCCGGCCGGTCCTGAACAGCCAGCGGAATAACATTGACCTTAGACTCTTGTACGCCACGCCTGGTAGCTTCACTAGCCGCCGCCTGGCTGATGCAGAATACCGTGTCCGCCCGCCTGATAGCCGGTAAGACGGAAGCTCTGTACAGCCGGTTGCCATAAGTGACATCCAGGCCATGCAGAACGACTGCGTATGGCTTGCTGGAAAGCCTAGATAACAGATAGGCCATGGGTGCCAGCAAGCCGTCCTGAACGTGTATGACCTCGATACCGCCCTTGAGGAGTTGCCATGCCGCGCTCAAGAATAGATACGGCAACACAATCGGCAAGGCGCGGTTCGAGCCGCCCCATTTTACCAGACGGACATTGACTTTAGCGGCCAAGGCCCGTGACAGATCATAAGCGAACAGCTGCATACCGCCGGTACTTGGTGGATATTTTCTGGTAATAAACAAGATTTTCACTACCGGCATTGTACTACGAACTACAGCTCCATGGACATCTGTTATAATCATAAGCAAGATGTCCAAAAAAGAACGGGTGCTGATTGTGGGCGGGGGCTTTGGCGGCGTCAAGGCAGCGCTAGAGTTGGCTGAGGACGAGCGGTTTGACGTGGTTCTGCTCAGCGACAGCCCGGATTTACGTTATTACCCGACGCTCTACCACACCGCCACCGGCGGCGAGCGTTCCAACTCCAGCATTCCGCTGAGGACTATCTTCGCCGGCAAGCCTGTCAGCCTGCTGCAGGGCACTGCCAAGACCTTGGACCGCAAGGCCAAGACCATCACTACCGCCGACGGCCAAGCCTACGGCTACGACACGCTGATCATAGCGCTTGGCGTGGTCACCAATTACTTCGGCATTCCAGGGCTGCAAGAATATTCCTACAGCATCAAAAGCCAGGCCGAAGTCCAGCGCTTCAAGACGCACCTGCACCAGCAATTAACAGATGAACGGCGGCCCGACCTGCACTATGTCATCGTGGGCGCCGGACCGACCGGCATCGAACTGGCCGGCGCGCTGCCGGGCTACCTCAAGCACATCACGAAGAACCACGGCATCAAACCGAGGGCTGTGCACATCGACCTGATCGAAGCCATGCCGCGCCTGCTGCCGCGCCTGCCCAAGGACACGTCGCGGCTAGTGCGCCGCCAGCTCAAGCGCCTCGGCATCAGATTGTATCTCGGCAGCGCCGTCCAGGGCGAAACCGCCGACGAGCTCAAGGTCAACGGCAAACCCATCCGCAGCCATACGGTCATATGGACCGCCGGCGTCACCAACCACCCGTTCTTTCATGATAATAACTTCGTGATCATGGGGCGGGGCAAGGTCGCGGTCGACGTTTATCTCCAGTCCGAACCCGATATCTTCGTCATCGGCGACAACGCCAACACGCCCTTCAGCGGCATGGCACAGACGGCGCTGCGCGACGGCGAGTTCGTGGCCCGCAACTTGCGGCGGCGGGCTGACGGTAAGGGCTTCAAAAGCTACGTTGCCAAGGAGCCAATCACCGTCATTCCGGCCGGCCCGCGCTGGGCGGCCGTCATCTGGGGCCATCTGCGAATTTATGGCTGGCTAGGCTGGGTGCTGCGCGAAGCGGCCGACTTCGAAGGCTTCCACGACTTCGAATCCTTGCCCCAGGCCACCCGCCAATTCCTCACCGAATTCACCACCACCGACAACTGCCCCACGTGTGCCTCGGCCAGCACACAATAATCTGTTAATATATAGTCTATGAAGAAAATCGGTGTAGTCGGCTTAGGCATTATGGGCTCCGGCATGGCGGAGAACTTTCTTAAGAACGGCTACGAGCTGTACGTCTGGAACCGCCATCCCGAAAAAGCGGACAGCCTAGTCCAAAATGGCGCCAAGCTCTGTAAAACACCAAAAGAAGTGGCCGAAAAGACGGACGTAGTATTTGAGGTCACAGCCAACGACGTTTCATCCAAGCAGGTCTGGACCGCCAACGACGGCATACTGGCTGGCGCCAGGAAAGACAGCGTCCTAATAGCCAGTGCCACGCTCTCAGCCAAATGGACGGACGAGCTGGCCAAGCTTTGCCAAGACCGGGGCTTTACGTTCTTTGACATGCCACTAACAGGTGGTCGCGTCGCGGCCGAATCAGGCAACCTGACTATGCTAGTCGGCGGTGATGAGACTAAGCTGGAAGAACTCAAGTTGACCCTCAAGGCCATCGCAGGCAAGGTATTCTACTTCGGTCCGGCAGGCCACGGCACGCGTTACAAGCTCCTGCTAAATATGTTGCAGGCCATTCACATGGTGGGCTTTGGCGAGGCCATCAAGATCGCCGAAGCTTCGGGTATGGACATAGATAAAGTGTCAGCCGCCTTTGTGGATCGGCCAGGCGGAGCCATTACAACAATAGCCAAAACCAGTTATCATAACCAGCCAGACCCGATCACTTTTTCCGTAGAATGGATAACCAAAGATCTCGGCTACGCCAAAAAACTAGCCGATTCCCTGGATACGCCCCTACTGGACGACGTTCTCACGAAATATCGCGCCGCTCTCGACTCCGGCAAAGCCCAAACCGACTGGACCAACATCAACGAAGGCTAATGTCTCTGGGTCTTATTTTTTGCGAAGCTAATTTTTACTTTGGCGCCTTCAGGACTGATTCCTAGGTCCTGTATTTTTATGCCCGTTGACTTATCGAAAAACGCTTTGCCAACCTTTAGCGGAGCGTCCAGGGCGCTAGGGGTCTGAGGGTGTGTGTCGATTAGATGGCTAAAGTCATCTAGTGTAACCGGTCTATTAAATCCAATGGGATCGGATACCCGAATAGTTACACCTTTAAAGAGTAGGCTTGTTGGCGAAACATTGCTATCCGCACCAATTGGCTGCCGATAGTCAAGATAAATTGATGGCCCGTTCGCAGCACTGCCGGCGAAAGGTATCTCAACAAGTTGCGTTCCTTGTGACGCAACTTCATCAGGAACAATATTAACAGTGGCATTTTTTGATACGACTTTAATATTCTGGGGACTTTCCCAGCCTAAACGTGCTTTATTAAGGCTATCGAAATCTATCGGCAAACCTGCCGCCAATCTTGCGCTGCCCATAGGATCATAAGGATCTTGGTAGACATAGTCGTGGCACTTGCCGCTGAGGTCAAGGGGCGTCACAATGCGCTTATTCTTTGCGTTGCGGCAAACCATTAAATTAGCGTGGCTCAGGCCGAACTGATGGCTTATTTCGTGCACATCAATGCCTTCGCTCAAGCTGGGATCTGTATCACGCGAGTTCATTACAGTGACATTACCCTGCGTTGATCCGTTAACAATTGACCCGTCATTTTCATTGATACAATCTGTGCGTCTGGGCAGCATATACACGTAGTTGGCATAGCCTTGAAGGCTACGCCCAGTGGCTTGCTCAGCGGCCACATTGGCGGCTTGGGCAATTTGAGCCTGGGGACCGTCTTTACAGGGGTGGTCCAATGAAGCTGGCAGACGCACCCAATCATACACATCGCCCGAAGGGTTATACTCGCCAGTCAAAACTAACTTACCGAATGACACCTCGTTAAAATAGCTGCTTACTGAGTTGGGAGCGGTAAACATGGCAGCATCAACCTGTTCGGCTGTAAAAGGCTGCCGCTGATCATCTTCAAAATTTACTAAGACAACCGCTGTTTTGTGCTGACCGACAGCACCAATTCGCATGTTAATTCCGCTGGGATCTAAGTCAGCTGCCGCGACTGGTGCAAAGGCCAATACTTGACCCGCTACGCCGGCAGCGGCTAATACTTTACGCAAAGATGGCAGCCTGCCTCTGCCAATAGACGGTTCGGCCACGTCTGTAGGCTCTGGCAACACACTTAACTCATTACAAGCAGGCATAAGTAAAGAATAACATAAAATCTGGTGTTTGACAAGGGCATGGCTCCAGGATAGGTGATGCTAGAACTTTGCAGCTCAAACAGCCTGTGCCACCACCAAGCCGCCTTCCTTATATATTTCCTGCGGCCACTTCGGCAGCAATTTCCTGTTCATAGGCTATTTCGCTCCGGACTGCCAGGCTAAAGCCATCCATGACATTCGCAATCCAAGCTTGTTCGCGAGGATGCACTACTTCGTCCGGGCGGCCAAGCACCCAGTGTCGAACATTTTCTGCCCCGACAGGGATATCCGCTTCATTACGCCGTTTAAACAAATTTCTATAGAGTTCTCCGTATGCATCCATATCTGGCTCCTCCTGCTGCAGAAGTTCCGTTAGACGTGTAGCAGGCACCCTCCATGCATCAACAACTACTCGGGAACCAATTTCATATTCGTGATTGCACTGCAAACGCACATGTTCGCGATCCGACTTAAATGGAGGATAAGAGCGTTTATCTGAAAATCGCGCAGGTAAGACTTTGCTTATTTCTGCGTATGCAATCCTTGATTTTTCATCTTCCCGAATTTCAAAATCACCTATATATCCCCGGGCGTCGCGCTGTCGATATTGACGTGCACGCTCTGCGCTATCTATATCCGTTCCCAGCAGATGTTCGCTGCCACGAAATCGTGTTTTACCCTGGAAAACGTGTTCGGGTACATTAGCTTCCTTGAGACTTCGAACCGCAGCTTCAAGTCCTGACAATACGGTAATAGCTACTCCACTAGAAGGTACTCTTTTGTCTTTTTCACTAACAACCTCACCTTTGGCTGGCATAAGCTCTCCTTGTGTGTGGCTTATTATATCTCTTTTTACAGTAATTACAAATAGATGGCTCATAGTTGCCGTTGAACTCAGTTACAATATAGGTGATGGGGAAGTACGAAGATGAATACAAACGGCTAAATGCGGAGCAGAAAAAGGCTGTCGATGCCGTTGAGGGGCCGGTGCTGGTAGTGGCCGGGCCGGGGACGGGGAAGACGCAGCTGCTCAGTATGCGCGTGGCCAACATTATCAAGCGGACCGACACCGCGCCCAGTAATATATTGTGTCTGACTTTTACCGATAACGCCGCCCGCAATATGCGCGAGCGTCTGGAGACCATCATTGGCCAGGCCGCCTACCACGTGGCCATCCACACCTTCCATAGCTTCGGCAGCGAGATTATTAACCAGTTTCCGGACTATTTCAGCGAGCGCCAGCTGCTGCAGCAGGTAGATGAGCTGGGGCGCTACGAGCTGCTGCGCGATATCTTCGAGGAATTGCCGCATAGCAACCCGCTAAGCGTCAAGGTCGGCGATGCTTTTATCCATCTTAAAGACACGCTGAGCATCATCGGCTGGCTCAAGCAGAACGCCCTGGCGCCGCATGAGTTGCACGAGGTTATCAACGCCAACCAGCAGTTCATGGAAGCAGTCGAGGGTGAGCTGGCTGAGACGTTCGCGGTTACACCTTCGGCCAAGCAGCTTGGCGCTTATAAGAAGTTCCTCGAAACCGTTCAGAAGCACGCCACGGGCCAGCGGTTCTTTGGCTTTCCGGAGTATGCCACGGAGTGCGCCGCCGAGCTGGAGCAGGCAATAGCTGAAACAGACTCTGCCGGCCGCTACGCGCCCAAGATCACCGCCTGGCGCAACGCCTGGTGCCAGAAAGACGCCCACAACCGGCACGTCTTCAAAGACGCCGGGCGAGCGATGCGCAAAATGCACGCCCTAGCCAATGTTTACCAGCAACTACTCGACAGCATGGCCGAGCAGGGGCTGTATGACTTCGATGACATGATTATCGAGGCGGTTCACGCCCTGGAGACGCACGACGATCTGCGCTATAGCCTGCAGGAGCGCTTCCAGTACGTGCTGGTCGATGAATTCCAGGATACCAACAAGGCCCAGCTGCGGATGCTGAGCGCCCTGGGCGACAATCCGGTGCACGAAGGCCGGCCGAACATTATGGCTGTCGGCGACGACGACCAGGCCATCTATGCCTTCCAGGGCGCCGAGGTGTCCAATATGGTGGCTTTTGCCAGGCAATATAAGATAGACAAGCCAATTGCCCTCGGTGATAACTACCGCTCGACGGCGGGGATTCTGGAGGCCGGTTTCTCGGTGGCCGGGCAAATCACCGACCGCCTGGAATCCGTCTTGTCTGACGCGCACAAGCAGTTGGTCGCCAAGGCTGAGCACCCGGCGGAGACCTTGCGGCACTCCGTTTTTCCCAGTGAGCTGGCCCAGTACGACTGGGTAGCTGGAGAGGTCAAGAAGCTGGTCGACGGCGGAACAAAACCCGAAGAAATCGCCATAATCGCGCCGCGCCACAAGTACCTGGAGCGCCTGATGCCCTATCTGGGCAGCCGGCGCCTGCCGGTGGCCTACGAGCGCCGCGAGAACATCCTGGAGGCGCCGCTGATCGCCCAGCTGATAACGATGGCCAGGCTGGTCGTAGCGATCGCCGACAACCGCCAAGGCGACGTCGACGAGTTGGTCAGCCAAGTGCTGGGCTATGACTTCTGGGATATTCCGGCCGAGGAGCTATTACAGATCAGCTTGGGCTGCTACAACGCCCACAAACACTGGCTGGAGGTGCTCAACAAGCACAAGAATAAGCGGCCGCGCGAAATAACCGCCTGGTTCGTCGACCTGGCCAAGCACAGTCCGCTGGAGCCGCTGGAATATATGCTCGACCGGCTGATCGGCGCGGCCGAGGACGGCGCTGACAGCGAATATGATGACCTGATGCTGCCAAGGCTCAAGACCAAGTTCGTCTCGCCGCTCAGGGCGTTCTATTTCAACCCTGAACGCTACGAACAGGCCACCGACGATTATCTGACCCTGCTGGGCCAATTATCGACTCTCCGGCAGCGTCTGCGGCAGTGGAAGCCCAACCGCTTGCTGCTCGTCAAAGACCTGGTGGAATTCGCCGAATTACACCTGTCGGCCGGCCTCAAGATCGTCGACACCAACCCGCACACCCAAACCACCAATGCCGTGCAGGTCATGACGGCTTATAAGGCCAAGGGGCTGGAATTCGACGCCGTATTTGTCATAAACGCCCAGGACGAAGTGTGGGGTCCGACGGCCCGCAGCCGCTCGCCGAATATAACCTTGCCCAAAAACCTGCCGATCGCCCCAGCCAGCGACGGCGACAACGACAAGTTGCGCCTGCTGTTCGTGGCGCTGACGAGGGCTAAGCACAGCTTGCACGTCACCAGCTACACGCACGATCTGGCCAACAAGCTGTCGCCGGGTCTGAGTTTTATCAGCGACGCGGCCAGCGCCGGACTCAAGCCGCAAGCTATCGACAAGCCGGCCACGCCCCAGGCTGTGGAGATCTTATCAACGGATTGGTCATACCGTTTTAGGCAGGTGATCGCCGACAAACCGACCCTGTTCGAGCCCATCTTGGCCAACTACAAGTTGAGCGTGACGCACCTCAACAACTTCATCGACGTGCGCGAAGGCGGGCCGCAATATTTCTTCATGCATAATTTATTAAGATTTCCGGAAGCCCCGACACCATCTGCCGCCTACGGTGACGCCGTCCATAAAACACTGCAGTGGGCTCACACCGAGCTGCGCAAGGGCCAGCTACCAACTACTAAGAAGTTACAAGACTACTTCGCCGACATCCTGGACCGCAAACACCTCAAAAAACCCGACCACAAGAAGCTCGACCGCCGTGGACGGGAGGCCCTGGCGCTATACTTTAAGCACCGGGGCGGGGAACTGTCGGCGCAAGACATTGTGGAGCGCGGCTTCAATAACGAGGGCGTGGTAATAGGCGGCGCCAGCCTTAGCGGCAAGATAGACAAGCTGCACTTCAGCGACCAGGGCAGTGTTGAGGTGGTCGACTTCAAAACCGGCAAACCGGCGTTAAGCTGGCAGGGCAAGGACGAGTTCGAAAAGGTCAAACTGTACAAATACCGCCAGCAATTATTGTTCTACAAACTGCTGGTCGAACATTCCGCCAGTTTCGGCGGTAAATTAGCTGTTAGCGGCGGCGCGCTGGAGTTCATCGAGGCCGATGACAGGGGTCAATTAGTGAATAATCTTGAGCTGGAGTTCGACCAAAAAGAAATTGATCAGTTCATGAGACTAATTGGCGCCGTTTGGGCGCATATCACGAAGCTGGACTTCCCAGACGTCAGCCATTACCCGAAGAACCTGCGCGGCATCAAACAGTTCGAACAAGACCTGATTGACGGCAACATATAAAACTGCCCGCCGAAGCGGGCAGCTCACACGAAAGTCTCTCAGACTTGCTTATTTTTTGGCGCGCTTGGTAGTACGCTTTTTGGCCGGTGCTTTGGCAGCCGGAGCGGCCGTAGCGCTGGCAGCTTTGACCTTACGGGTCGATTCCGCGAAAAGCAGACCGTAAAGGTTGATGCCGATGATGGCACCCAGGACAGGCCCAAGCACATAGGTGCCCCAGACCCAGGCGCGGGCACCGAGGGCAACCGCCGGGTTCAACAGGCCGATTGCGGCCGGTGAAGCGGCGATAATACCGACCATGTAGGCCAAACCGACAACCGCGGCTGTCGCGGCCGGAGTGACGCGCTGGTAAACAGCCGCCGCCCAACCAAAGGTAAAGATAGCCGTACCAACGGCTTCAGCCACCAGGATACGGCCGGCGAAATGGCCGCCGATAGGCTGCAAGCTGACCTTAACGAAGTAAACGTACAGGTAGTAAGCCGCCCAGGCGCCCAACAGCTGCGCTGCAATGTACAATACGCCGTTCAGCGTCGAAATCCGGCGAGCCGTCCACATACCGATGGTCACGGCCGGGTTAAGGTGCGAACCCGAAATATTACCTAGCGCGGCCACCATCAACGCCAGAGTTAAACCTGCTCCCAGGGCCACGAAAAACGGTACCCCAATAGTTGACCGCTGTACGCTCAAGATAAGAAGCGTCAGCACCCCTGTTCCCAAAAACTCCGCTACCAAAGTAGCTACATTGCGTCTTCCAAACATATTTGGAACCTCCACTTAATTGATGTCATAAGAATAGCGGGACTTTCAGCTTTTGTAAAGCTCCGTTGCCTAGTAACCGCCACTTAGGCGAAAACCGGCATATCCTCGCAGGCCAAACCGGCGGCCACATGCAGCGCGTCATCGACGAAGCCTATCATGATGGCGTCCCGTTCCTGCGGACTGCCCCCGAGCATGTGGGCTAATTGTTGCATCTTCCTTTGGCTCAGGGCGAAGGACTGCCGCCCAGTATCTTCGATAAAGACATTTTTACCAAAACCCACGCCTTCGTCAGTCACCACATACGCGGCCGAGGCATTGTGCCCGCCGGTTTCACGGTCATTATTATCAACCCCAAGATAAGAAAAGTTCTGGGGAAAATTGCTTATCAAATAGTCAGCATGCTTGGAAGGCTCCCACGAACCATAGAAGCCATCCTCTAGACGCCGGCGTTTGTTCTCGGCGTTTCGCTTTATAAGGTCCGTAGTGTGGCTGCTGGAGGGCACAAAAAGCCCAACGGTAGGCACCAGCACGTCGATATGAATCGCTTCTGCGACCGAGGACTGGACTGCCTTGCTGGCACCGCAGGCTTCATGACCGCCGTCTTCCTCGCCCATCTCCTTTAACATTGTTGAAACTTTCTCATAAGCTTCCCACATACTCTTTGTGCCCTGGATGAGACCAGCGTCGGCAGCTATTAAGGCTTTGGTTGCTGCCAGGCCCTCGCCGCCTGGCAACTGATGCACCACACGAGCTTTCAGTATGGCCGGGTTGTTAGTGCCATCAGCTAAACGTATGGTCCTGCGCTCATCAATACAATCGGCGGTATTGGGTATGGTTATTTCGTAAGTGTGCCTGCCGAGTTGCTCGGCGAAGGCGGCCTCCGCCTCGGGCCCAACCAGCGGGTAACGCCGGCCAACATTGCCATTCGCGAACGACAGTTTGGCTATTTTAGCGACTTCGATTTGTTGATCTGACCCCATATAAAATTCTCCACCTGCTAATTGTTCCGTCATAAAATTGACTTTATACCTTTTTAATTAAATTTTAATTATGATGAGTAATATTACTCCTTATGAGAATGTGATGCAAGTCACAAAAAAATTAATAACATGACATATATCACAATTGTTCGCCAGCTTTTCGGGTATGATAAAAAATAAGGAGTGATGCATGCCAGCCAGACCCGAAAGACCGCAGCCAGATAGAACCGCCGGAAGGATTACGGCAGGTTCTTTGGAGGGTGAGCTATTCGCCCAACAAGAAGGCTGGAAGATTATCGCAATGGAAGACCAGGACTTCGCTACCCAGGCTATTGTTCGGGCGCATCGGCTACGCAGAGCCACGAGCGAGGACCGGATAGATACGGGAGACGCTTATCTTAAAGGCATGACCGATCTGCGAGCTCGTCAACTGTTAGTGGCAACCGCGGCGGCCCATGATCAGGACAGTGTCGGCATTGAGCTGCAGTTATTTGACCCTGACGCTTAGCGCCGTTGGTGGCGGCGTTTGAGAGCGGCTACTTGCAGGCGAACAGCCTGGCGGTCTACCAAGGTTTGAGCATGTTCCAGGCTGATCTGGTCTTTGGCTTCGGCTTTCATCTTTTCGGCGCGGGACAGAGCTTTTTGGGCCTCGGCCTCGTTGATATCTTCGGCATGGTCGGCTTCGTCGACTAGAACGCGCAGGGTGTTGTCGGCGACTTCGATAGCGCCGCCGTTGGTGGCGAAGTATTCACGTTCGCGGTCAGGGTCTTTGGGCTGGCGGCGAACGGCAATAACGCCATTCTTGGCAACGCTGACCAGCGGCATATGGTCTTGTAGGACGCCGATTTCGCCGTCCAGGGTCGGCAGGATAACTTCGTAGACTTCTTCGTCGAATTTCTTGCCGCTAAGACTGACCAGCTGGAAGTGGAACACTATTTGTCTCCGCTTTTGGCCGCCTTGACGTCCTTGATGGCACCCTTGAGGTAGAAGGCACTCTCCGGCTTGTCATCATGCTTGCCTGCGAGGATTTCCTTGAAGCCGGCGATGGTGTCGGCCAGTTTGACGTATTGGCCGGGGTTGTTGGTGAACTGTTCGGCCACGAAGAACGGCTGGCTCAAGAAACGCTGAATACGGCGGGCGCGGCTCACGGTCTGCTTGTCCTCGTCGGATAGTTCTTCCATGCCTAGGATGGCGATGATGTCCTGCAGGTCCTTGTAGCGCTGCAAGACGCGCTGTACTTCGCGGGCGGTATTGTAGTGGTCTTCACCGACGATCTCGGGGTCCAGAATGGTCGAGTTAGAGTCCAACGGGTCGACGGCGGGGTAGATACCGATCTCCGTCAAGGCCCGGCTCAGCACGATGGTCGAGTCCAGGTGGGCGAAGGTCGTGGCTGGCGCCGGGTCTGTCAAGTCGTCGGCTGGCACGTAAACAGCCTGGACAGAGGTGACTGAGCCCTCACGGGTCGAAGTGATGCGTTCCTGCAAGGCACCCATTTCCTGCTGAAGATTTGGCTGGTAACCCACGGCTGAAGGCAAGCGGCCAAGCAGGGCCGACACCTCGGAACCAGCCTGGGTGAAGCGGAAGATGTTGTCGATGAATAACAACACGTCGTTACCCTTATCGCGGAAACTCTCGGCGATGGTCAAGCCGGATAGGGCTACGCGCAAGCGGGCGCCGGGCGGTTCGTTCATCTGGCCGAAGACCAGGGAAGTGTTCTTAATAACGCCCGATTCGGTCATTTCCCCGTAAAGGTCATTGCCCTCGCGAGTGCGTTCGCCGACGCCGGCGAAGACCGAGTAGCCGGAGTGGAATTTGGCGATGTTGTTGATCAGCTCCTGGATAAGGACGGTTTTACCGACGCCGGCACCGCCGAACAGGCCGGCCTTACCGCCTTTGGTCATAGGGCAGATCAGGTCGATGACCTTGATGCCGGTTTCCAGAACTTCAATCTGGCCGGACTGGTCGATCAGCGGCGGCGGGGCTTTGTGGATAGGAGCGGTCTCGGTGAACGTACCGCCTTGGCCGTCAATTGGCTGGCCAGTGACGTTGAACATCCGGCCCAGCGTTTTGTCGCCGACCGGCACGCTAATGGCAGCCCCCGTGTCAGTAACTTCAGTGCCGCGCTGCAAACCGTCGGTCGAACCCAAGGCGATGGCCCGGATAGCCGATTCGCTTAGGTGCTGAGCCACTTCAAGCGTCAGCTCTTGGTCGTCGAGTTTAACTTTTAGCGCGTTATAAATCGCCGGCAGTTTATCGGTCGTGAACTCCACGTCCACCACCACGCCCACGATCTGCGTGATTTTACCCTTATTACCAGTCTTAGTTTTTACCTTGGTTGCTGTCGCCATTATGCTGCCACTCCTATATTTACTGCTTGATCTACTTGAACATCCGGCCTGAACCTGGCCACGATTTTCTCGAAGTCGTAACCGTCATCTTGACCTACTATATGGCCCTCCTTATCAGTAATGCCCCTGCCAAAAACTATGATTTCGGGCGAACAAGCATTAAGTTCGGGCGTGCCATAAATGCCCAGCTCGGTCCGTTCCACCGCAGCCATGACCAAAATCGGTAAACCAGCCAGAGCTACCTTTCGGGCGGCACTTTCAACCTCTTTGCCTGCCGCTATGCGGCCAAGTACATCTGTAGAGTTGGGGATCACCAGACCGCTTATGAGTTTTCTATCGATATGCTTTTGAAGGCCCAGATGATTCCGGTCGTCACCATTAAAAGCATTGAACTGAAACGGCGTAAGGCCTATGTCGTGATCTCGCAAGGTTTCGTCCAATTCTTTTATCAACATCCCTGTGTCTTCACCGGCACCGCAATATTCGGGAGGTGCTACTACCGCAAGCGTGGGCTTATTCGGCGCAGGGCGTATCTCTATCATGACGTCATAGCCTCCGCGCCGCCCGTGATTTCGGCCAGCTCCTGGGTGATGGCGGCCTGCCGGGCAGTGTTTAATTCCAGGGTGTAATCATCGATAAGATCCGAGGCGTTGTCAGTGGCATTCTTGGTGGCCATCATGCGCATGGCGTGCTCGCTGGCCAGGCTTTCCAGCACGGCCTGCCAGATCTGAGCTTCGATCAAACGCGTGGTGACCTCGTGAACGACGGTCTCGACGTCCGGTTCGAAGTTGCTGATTGCCACGGGAGCCGAATCGACGTCCATGATCGGAGCAGGTAACAGGACCAGGTCGGTGGCTACCTGCATCAGGTTGGACTTGAAATCGGTGTAAAGCACGTGAACTTCGTCGATAGTTTCGTCTTTGTAGCCGTCGACGATAGTGTTGAGAAGCGGGCGGATGTCATTAGCCGTCGGCCGGTCGCCAAACGGCGAATAAACGGCTGTCAGCTCGACATTGTGCAGCCGGCGGACAAAGTGCGCGCCCTTGCTGCCAACAGTGATGACATGGCTTTTGACCTTATCGGCTTCGTCACGCCGCAAACCCTGAGCCAAAAGCTTGAGGACATTAGCGTTGTAGGCACCGGCCAGGCCGGTATTGCTGGTAATAACTACGTATAGGCGATTCTTGACAGTACGCTTACGGAACAGAGGCAGGCGCTCAACTTCGCTCATGGCGTTAAGCTTGCGCAGCAGGTCGTAGGCCAGGTCGCGATAATCCCGGCTGCGCTGAGCATAATCCTGAGCCCGCTTGAGTTTGCTGGCGCTAACCAGCTCCATGGCCTTGGTGATCTGCCGGGTGCCACGGATGGAGGTGATGCGGCGTTTGAGCGTAATCGTACTTGCCACGGGGCTTACTTCTCCTTGGCGACTTTCTTAGGAGTGACTTTGTAGCTCTCAGCGATGGTTTTGGCGACCTTGAGGACCTGGTCATTCTGGGCATCGGTCGGTTTGTCGCCGGTGTTGAGAGCCTCGGTCAGCTTAGCGTGTTTGCTCTTGAGCTCGCGGTGCAGGGCCTCTTCGGCCGGCTTGATTTTTTCTAGCGGTACATTGTCGAAAGCGCCTTGGGTGGCGGCGTACAGGCTAGAATACATTTCCCAGATAGAATATGGGCTGTACTGCGGCTGCTTGAGCAGCTCGGTCAGGCGTTGGCCGCGTTCGATAGTGTGGCGGGTTTCAGCGTCCAGATCGGTTGAGAACTGGCTGAAAGCCGCCAGCTCGCGGAACTGGGCCAGGGCCAGTTTGAGGCCGCCGCCGGCCGCCTTGATGGCCTTGGTTTGGGCGGCGCCACCAACACGCGAGACGGACAAGCCGACCGAAATTGCCGGTCGGATACCCTGATAGAACAGGTTGGTCTCGAGGAAAATCTGACCGTCGGTGATCGAAATGACGTTGGTCGGAATGTAAGCGCTGATGTCACCGGCCTGCGTCTCGATAATCGGCAAGGCGGTCAGTGAACCGGCACCGAGATTATCAGATAACTTGGCGGCCCGCTCCAGCAGGCGTGAGTGCAGATAGAAAACGTCGCCCGGATACGCTTCGCGGCCCGGGGGGCGGCGTAATAGCAATGACATTTGGCGGTAGGCCTGGGCGTGCTTGGTCAGGTCGTCATAAATCATCAAGGCATGCTGCTTGTTGTCTCGGAAATATTCGCCCATGGCACAGCCGGCGTAAGGCGCCAGGTAGAGCAGGGCGGCCGGATCAGCCGGGCTGGTGGCAACGATAATGGTCTGCTGCATGACGCCCTCGCGCTTGAGGCGCTCCTGCAAGGCGGCTATCTTGGACAGCTTCTGACCAATGGCTACGTAAACGTTGATGACACCGCTCTTTTGCCGGGCCTGGTTGACCATGGTGTCGACCACTACGGCCGTTTTACCAGTTTGGCGGTCGCCAATGATCAGCTCGCGCTGGCCGCGGCCGATGGGCACGATGGCATCGATAGCCGTAATGCCTGTCATAAGAGGCTCGTGGACGCTTTTGCGGTCCAAAACACCTGGTGCCGGGCGTTCGACACGGCTCATGTGCTTGGCCTTGATGGCCGGGCCGCCGTCTAGCGGGTTGCCTAAGGGATCGACTACGCGGCCGACCAGTTCGGGACCAACCGGCACTTCCAGCACCTGGCCGCTCAAACGGACCCTGGCGCCAGCCTTAACGTTAGTGTCCTCGCCCAACAGAACGGCACCGATTTCATCTTCGCCCAGATTAAGAGCAAAGGCCGTTACCTTACGACCATCATTGCCTTCGATTTCCAGCATTTCGCTGTAGCCGGCGGCACTAAGGCCGTAAACCCAGGCGATGCCGTCGCCGACACGAGTTACTACGCCGACGTTCTCGATCTCCGGCCGCTTCTTAAGTTCGGCGATTGCCGTCCGAATGTCATCCGATAATTCCGTAATTGATAATTCAGCCACTTTAATCCTTTCCTGTCACTACCAGCTGTTTAAACTTGTTTAATTTCGTCTGAATGCTCAAATCCAGCTGCCGGTCGGCCAGATTCAACCTCACGCCGCCGATAACCGATGGATCGCGGGTTTCGGTCACCATGATACGCTTGGCGTCCGGCACCAGGCGCTTGACCAGCCTGGCGATGTCAGCCTTGACGGTCGCCGTCAGCGGGTTGGCGCTGCTGGCCAGGACTTCTACATGGCCGTCCGCGGCCCAATCGGCCTGGACGTCACGCAAAATCGAGTCCAGCTCGTTGACGCGGCGTTCAGTTAGCAGATAAGCCGCTATCTCTTTGCTGAACCGCCGTGAAACGCCCTGTTTGAGCGTTCGGTCGGCAATGGCCCGGGCAATTTTTACGCGCGGTTGTTTCATGCCGTTTGTCGTCCCTTCAAGGCGCGGTCAATCAGTTGGGCATCTTTTTTGGCGTCAACTTTTTCTTCGATGATGGCTTCGGTGGCCTCGGAAATCAGGCCAACCAGCTCTTTTTCGAGTTGTTGGCGGGCCCGGGCCGTATCTTGGACAACGCGCTCTTCAGCTTCTTTAAGGATGCCGGCCGCTTTTTCGCGGGCCTTGTCCTCGGCCTCGCGGATGGTTTGGCGGGCCGTGTCCTGGGCGCCGGCGATGATGCCGTCGGCCTGTTGGCGGCTGTCATGCAAGACTTCGTCGACCTGGGCTTCCAGTTCGGCCTTGGCCTTTTGCATTTGTTCGCCGAGCTTGACGCCACTCTCAATGGTTTCGCGCCGTTCGCGCAATATCTTGATGATCGGCCCGAACGCCCAGCGCCGCAGCACGAGGTACGCCAAGATAAAGGTGATCAGCTGGATCACAAAAGCCTGGCCGCTAACGCCTAAGGCGCCGATTCCGGATGAACTATCTGCGAAATTAATAGGTACTAACAAAGAAAACTCCTACTTAACAATGAAGATCGAGGCGAAGGCCAATAGACCGAACAGCTCGACGATAGCCACGAAAATCAGGGCTTGACCAAGGAACTTAGCCGCTTCGGGGTTGCGCCCGACAGCCTGCAAATAGTTGCCGCCGATCAGACCGATACCAACGCCCGGCCCGATAAAGCCGCCGCCGATCATCAAGCCCTTGCCGATAATTGCCGTGTTGACTGCGTCTGCGATTACCATACTGTTATTACTCCTTATTTACCTTAGTTTGTTCATGCCACCTTAAGCCTGCCCATGGACCGTTCCCCGGGCCGTTGCCCCTATTGTTTCAGGAACGTCATCTTCGGTCAAGTCCACATCACCGGCGTGTTCGCCGGCGTGGTTGACCGCGATGGCCAGGTACATGACAGCCAGGATAGTGAAGATATAAGCTTGCAGCGCGCCGATAAACAGTTCGATCAGGGTGAAGGGCAGGGCCGTCAGCGGCGCCAGGATATGTCCCAGATAAGCGAACACGGCGATCACAATTTCGCCAATCGTGACGTTGAGGAAAAGTCGGAGGCTAAGGCTGAGCACCCTTGTCAGGTCAGTGAACATTTCCAGCAAGCCGATCACCAGGTAGAGCGGATTGGCCGGACTGCCGACGAAGAAATGCCGCAGGTAGCGCCGCAGGCCGCCAGATTCCCGGATAGAGGCCGTGTAAACCAGCAGCATGGTGATCGCGCCCATGGCGAATGTACCGTCCAGATCAGCCGTGAAGGGCCTAAGCAGCGGATGGCCGCCCCACTGGAAGCCTTCGCCGACGATCGGCAGCAAGCCCAGCCAGTTGTTAAACAGGATAAAGAAGAACAGGGTTACGAAATACGGCACGTATTTGCGGCCAACTTGTTTGTTGTCAAAAGCGTTCTCCACCAGGTTAGTGATAAAGTCGACACCGACCTCGATGAACTGGACCAGGCCGCCCCTAGGCTTGACCGTTACTCGCCGTGCCACCCAGATCAAAGTAATGCAGATCGCCACCGTTGCCAGCCAGCCGTAGAGCATGGAGTTGGTGACAGTGTAGCCGCCTACGCGGAACAACCCTAGCGGCGCAACATGTACCGTCGGGCCGCTGTCGGCGAATCGGGTGATCAGGCTGGCTATCATCAGCGTGACTCCAGTTGGTTAAGCATTTGCTTGAGCACCACTGCCACGCCACCGCCGGCAATCAGAAAGCCCAGAATACTAAGCGCGGGCGATGTACCAAGGTGCTTATCGAGTTCGAAACCGCCGATGATCGGCACCAACACAACGATTGCCAAACGCCAGCTCATATCCAAAGCCGCGCCGACAAATACAGCGGTCGGACTTTTGGTTTTGGTATCCACGCCGGAGCCAGGTTTGGCCGATCCGGCAGGCGAGGGCCTCTTGCCAGGCACTGTCGTCTTAGTCATTAACTTCAGTATAACAGATGTGACATAGATCACGCAACAGGTGTGGATAGTTTTCTGGCGATTTTTTGACACTTTAAAAAGTATAGTGCTAGTATATAGGCATGAGCGATTCACAAATTACTGTTTATAGCACCACCTGGTGCGCCTTCTGTCACTCGGCGAAAGATTATTTAGACAAACTCAGTGTTAAATACACTGATAAAGACGTAGAAAAAGACCCGGCGGCCGGCCTGGAGGCAGTCAACAAATCCGGTCAGCGCGGCATTCCGGTCATCGACATAGCCGGCGACATCATCGTCGGCTTCGACCGTCCCAAGATCGACGCCGCCCTCAAAGCCCACAAACTGACTTAGTTATACTGTAGATATGGCTTTTGAGGATTTCGACACCAAAGAGTCGGTGGTGATAGTTTACACCGGTAAAGGCAAAGGCAAGACCACGGCCAGCCTGGGTCTGCTGACGCGGGCTCTGGGCAACCGCTGGCGGGTGGCGTTTATTCAGTTCATCAAATATTGGGGCGTTAGCGAGCACGTTTTCATTCGTGATATCCAGCCCTTATATAAAGACCAGCTCTACTTTTACAAGGGTGGCAAAGGTTTTTATAAGGCCGGCGAGCTGAGCGAGCAGCACATCACGAACGAGCAGCACCAAAAGGCCGCGGCCCAAACTTATGCCGAAGCGTTGAAAGCCGTCTCCGGAGGCGATTACGACCTGGTCATCTGCGACGAGATCAACAACGCCGTCCATGACGGACTGGTCACCGAGAAGGAACTCGCGGCCTTGATTGACGCTCGCGCCCCGCGGACCAGCCTTTGCCTGACCGGCCGCGATTTTCCGCCCGGATTGCTGGCTAAGGCCGACATCGCCACCGACATGCATAAGTTAAAACACCATTTTGACGATAAATTCCTGGCCAACAAAGGGATTGATTTCTGATGGGCGAACCAAAGCTGTACTTCTTTATAGGTTATCCGGGAGCCGGCAAAACGACCGTGTCCAAGTTCATCGCCAAGGCTACGGGCGCGACGCACCTCTGGGCGGACCTCGAGCGGCATAAGTTGTTCGAGAGCCCGACACACACCGAAGAAGAAAGCTTGCAGCTGTACAACCGGCTGAACAAGCAGGCCGAAGATCTGCTGGCAACCGGCCGGAGTGTAGTCTACGACACGAACTTTAATTTTTACTCTGATAGGCAGAAGATGCGCGACATCGCCGCGCGCCGCGGGGCCGAAGCTGTTTTGATCTGGATCAACGTGCCCAAAGAAGCCGCCAAAAAACGGGCCGTCAACGTCCGCGATAGCCGCAACGGCTACATGATCAGTATGACCGAAGAGGAGTTCGAGACAATTGCCGCCAAGCTAGAGCCGCCCAAGGAAGATGAAAAATTCATTAAAATCAACGGTCTGAAGCTTGACAGGCAAGAGGTGCTGCGGTTACTTAGTCTGTAGTATGAGGCGATCACATAAACGCCACCTCGCGGTGGCTTTGCTGCTAGTGGCAGCGTTCTGGCTGGGCGGCCAAACGCCCGCCCGGGTTGGTCACGCGCGGCAGCTGGCCACGCATGACCAACCCGGCCTGTACAGCGTGGCCTACTTCGTAGACGGCGACACCATCGCAGTCAACATGAACGGCCACGAGGAAAAAGTTCGCCTGGTCGGCGTCGACACGCCCGAAACCCACAAGCCCAACACGCCCGTGCAGTGTTATGGCCCGCAGGCCGCGGCTTTCACCAAAAGTTTCATCGGCACGCGGCACGTGCGTCTAGTGTCGGATTCTTTGAGCACCGACCGGGACCGCTACGACCGCCTGCTGCGTTACGTCTACCTGCCGGACGGCACCAGCCTTAATGAGAAGTTAATCCAGGCAGGCTACGGTTTTTACTACCCCTATTTTCCGTTTACCAAATCTCAGCAGTTCGGCGCCGACGAGCAGGCGGCGATGGCTGCCCATAAAGGCCTCTGGGCCAGCTGTCATCCGACACCAACCGATAGCGGCGGTTTCGTTTCAAATCCCCAGAATTAAGCGACGTTGGCGGTCGGATCGACCCGCGGCAGGGCGCTGGTTGGCTCAAAGACCTTGCTCCAGCTAAAACGATCCAGCACCGGATCATAACCCCTGTGCAGCATCCGTGCCGGTAAGTAGCCCGCGGCGCACACCAAGACTACGGAGTACATGTGCCGGCGACCGCGAATACCATGTTGGGCGTAAGTCCGCGGGCTAACCCAAACATAGCGCATAAAATCCAGATAACCGACGTCGATCCGGCGTGAAGAAACCTGGGCCCGCAACCGTTCATCGAACACCACCCGGCCACCTAACTCCTGCAGGTGAATAGCAATGTCATAATCCTCGTGCAAACCGCCACGCTGGCAAAGTGCCGGCCTAACCCTTTCCCAAGCGCCGCGGCGCAGAGCCATGTTAGCGCCCCAGAGAAATACCCGGTCTTTGAGCTGCCGGCTCAACCGCCGGCGGAAGAACAGGTCAATAGCATCAAAAAGTGGCGCCGCGGCCACGTTGTAATACAGGGCTACGCCCGAAACGGCGTCAACGTCCGGATCGTTGAAAACCGCCCGTGCCTGGGCCACCCAGTCAGTCGCCAGCAGCGTATCGGCGTCAATCCGGGCTATGATGTCGCCGCTGGCGACGTCAAAGCCGCGAGTCCGGGCGTGGACTACGCCCTGGCGGGGTTCGCGCAGGAGAGTAACAAAATCATACGAGGAAGCGACGGCCACCGAGGCGTCGGTGGAATTATTGTCCACCACAATCACTTCGTACGGCGTAACTGTCTGGGCCGCGATAGCCGCCAGGCAAGCGCCGAGGTGTTCGGCTTCGTTGTATACTGGGATAATAATGCTTATTTTCATCGAAACGTGATTCTTATTATATGGCAAAGACCGCTTCAACATACATAAATAAGCTGGCAAATGGCTTAAAACGCTGGCCCGGACGCTACTGGCGCCGTGGCTGGTGGCAAAAAATCGTCAGTCTGCTGGTGGCGCTGGTTATCTTGCTGGTCGGCGCGATGTACGGTATCGCCCAGTGGTATATCCACGGCGAAAGGAGCCAGCCGCTGGAACAGGGCGTCAGCTTCATTCCGGATTACGCCCAGAGCCTCGGCGTCAATCCGCAGCAAACCATGGATGCCTTGCTTAATATAGGAGTGCGGCAGTTCCGTCTGGTCAGCTACTGGAGCGACATCGAACAGCAACCCGGCCACTATGATTTCAGCCAACTGGATTGGCAGTTCAAAAAAGCCGAGCAAGCCCATGCGCGAGTAATCCTGACTGTCGGTTTACGCCAGCCGCGCTGGCCGGAATGCCACCCGCCGAGCTGGATCAATACCAACCAGCCAGAGAGCCAGTGGCAGCCTCAACTTGAAACATTCATGCGAAAAGTGATTGAACGCTACAAGAATTCGCCCAGCTTAGTCAGCTACCAGCTGGAAAACGAATATTTCTTGCTCGGCTTTGGCGACTGCAGCCCTTACACTCAGGGCCGCTACCGTCTGGTCAGCGAATATAATCTCGTCAAACAGTTGGACCCTCGGCACCCGGTCATCGTCAGCCGCAGCAACAACGCCCTCGGCTTGCCGCTCGGCCAGCCGCAGCCGGACGAGTTCGGCATATCCGTTTATAAGCGTGTCTGGGACGCCGGCGTCACCCATCGCTATCTCGAATACCCGTATCCGGCCTGGTTCTACGGCTTCCTGGCCGGCTTGCAAAAAATCGTCAACCACCGCGACATGATGATCGACGAGCTCCAGGCCGAAGCCTGGCCGCCCAACGAGCAGTCCATCACCCAGACCAGCCTGGCCGAGCAGAACAAATCGCTCAATGCCCAGCGGCTGAAAGACCGTTTCCAATATGGCCGCGCCACCGGCATGCGCGATATCGACCTCTGGGGCGCTGAATACTGGTACTACCGCGCCCAAGTCCTCCACGACCCCTCGCTCTGGAACGTCGCCCGGCAAGAATTCACCGCCAAGCAGTAGCTTCTTGGCGCAAGTTGTTGCATACTTACTCTTATGGCCAAGAAGAAACCCAGCCAAACCAAACGCATCACCAACCGCCGCGCTAGACATGATTATGAGCTCGGCGATTCTTTGGTGGTGGGTTTGGAACTGACCGGCGCCGAGACCAAATCGCTCAGGATGGGCCACGGCCAACTCCGCGGAGCCTACGTGACGGTCAAAAACGACGAGCTGTACCTCATCAATGCCACAATCTCCGGAACCAGCGGCATTCCTATCATCGAAACCGACACTACCCGCGCGCGCCGCCTCCTCGCCAAACGCCGCGAAATCAAAGCCCTGATAGACGCCAAGCAACAGGGCAGGACCATCGTTCCGTTGGAAATCCTGACCGGCGGACGCTACATTAAACTCCGCATCTCCGTCGGCAAGGGCAAAAAGCACTATGACAAGCGCCAAACCCTCAAGGCTCGCGACGATGCCCGTCGCGCCCAAGCCGCCATGAAATCCGCCCGCTAATTATTTACAATCTGTTAGTAAGCCGTTAGAATAGACGAGTCCAGCGCATTCCGGAGTAGCTCAATGGTAGAGCATCTCGCTGTTAACGAGAGGGTTGCCGGTTCGAGCCCGGCCTCCGGAGCCAGACCAAGCACTAACAGAGGTAGACCGGTGTCCATGACCGGTCTTTCTTTATTTTTAGTGCTTACTCCTTAAAATTTCACCTCTGTTAGTAGTTCGAATCCAGTCCCCATCATTGCCAGACCAGGTTGGAACTGTTGAAATAGCTAGTTTCTTAGATGTTACCTCTGTTATTAGGTTCCGAGAATGATCGGTTAATCCTATGGCGGCTGGGCAGCGCAAAAGGCGACCGGGTTCTGTGACTAACCTATCTAATTGTCGCTATTCTCGTCAGCACTAATAGCGTATCCAATAATCTCGTCCAGAAGATCGCTAGGTTCAACACCACTAGCTTTCCATAATTTAGGATACGAACTATCGCTCCTGAAAGCCGGTATAGTGTTTAGCTCGTTAATCAATATGGTTCCATCATCTTCCAAAAACATGTCTATACGCGCAAAACCAGCACACTCTAATGCTTTATATGCTTGCTCGGCCGTAAGACGTATTTTTTCTGTTACATCTGCCGGTAAGTCGGCAGGGATACGCATATGTGCGCTACTATTCGGTGCATACTTTGCGTCATATGTAAAAAAATCATTGTCGCCCAGTTCAATCATACTAACAACACTCGTACGCAGCTTTTGATTGCCAATTACACCGCAACCGACTTCACGTCCTAATGCGGCACGTTCAATCACTACTTTAGTGTCGTACATAAGTGCTTGCTTAACACCAGCGTAGAACTGCTGCTCATCGCTAGCCTTTGTCACACCAATTGACGAACCCTGTCTTGCCGGTTTTATAAAAATTGTATTACCTAACTTAGCCATGACATCATCAAATTTAGGTAATGTATCATTCTTGTAATAAACGATGTAGTCAATTATAGGGATTTTAAGCTGCTGTAATAATCTTTTAGTAAGCTCTTTATCCATACACACAGAAGACGAACTAACACCACAGCCTACAACTGGTACGTGTAGCAATTGTGCTAGCCCCTGAACAGAGCCATCCTCGCCATTTGGCCCTAACATTATCGGGAAGATAACATCGGGGGTTATGCTCCAGCCTGTCCTATCGGATACCGCACCATTACCCATATTAAAGATTATTTCTTTATCAAGAGATGTATCATCAAACCCGTCTACGCGCCACCATAAGCCATTACGATCAACATAGCATAGAGCTACATCATATAAATCATCTTTTAAGAGGCTGCGTATATACTTTGCAGAATCAACTGACACTTCATGTTCAGCTGACTCACCACCATAAGGCAGTAAAAGTTTTAGTCGTTTCATAATTAAATTCTACCAGCGCTTCGTTCAACGTGCTCCACAAATAAGTGTGGAGCATTCACACCCATATAATGATATGGCACTCGCAAATTTGGTACGGTGTTATTCTCCAATAGAACGTATTTTCCATCAGATTCGATATAATCCATACCATTCAAATATATGCCGCTAGTTTGAGCGACCATGCGAGCAAGTTTCTCTAGCGATGGCGATAAATCGGTAAGCTCAAACCTGCTGGCAACGCCCTCACCGGTGCGCCATGAATCTGGTATCATCGTATAGCTACATAAAACCTGAAAATCACTATCAAAATTCGCCGCTACTACGCGGCCGACCCCCTTGGTGAATGGTATATATTTTTGAACTACCAAATCGGTTGCTTCTCCGTATTTATCATGAGCGTCTTCTGGAGATATTAACTCCGTGCCTATGCTGTACCATCCTAGTGGGTTCTTTATAACTACGTACTCATCATCTTTAAAAGAGTCAATTAAAGAATGATTGGTTATGCCGTCAAGGTCGTAAGACTCGGGAACTAAGTCAGGGAATAGCTTATGAGTTTTTCTCTTATCGGATGCGATGATTGTAGCCAATGGGTTGTCGACCATAAGTGGCGTATCAGTGTGTGCTAAACGTTTTATCCGATATGCACGAGCTAAACCCCTAAAAAAATTAGGATCTGTTATTGGGCTACGATCTACAAATACATCACAATCGAGTAATTCATCGTAGCTGGGTAAGGATTCGGAAGAATGGGTTATGACCTGGTGGTTATTATCTTCGAAGGCGCCTGCAATCAACGGAGTACTGGTTTTGTCAAAACTAACGCTAGGATCGGTAGACGTCAAGATATTAACTTTTAATGGTTTGCTCATACCTGTTCCTAATTTCGTCGACAAAGTCTTGTCGTTCATTGTTTGAGGTCACTAGTGGTGAAAAATCAACAGCAATGCCTGTAGGCAAAAATGCCGGCAAAAATAATTCGCCTTCGCCATCGGGGTGAAAACCAAGGAAAGTACCAGTGTTTGAATCTAATTCACCATCATCGTTAAATTGCGTCCCCACGCCTAATTTACCCAAAATATTATTAGCCATTGATCTATCTCTTTTTGGTACATGTATATCAACTTGCGTGGCTCTATCTGACAGTCTGCGACACAGCACCAATTCTGCGTTTGACTTAGTGCCTCTATTCAAATTAGCATCTGATTTGTGATAAATGTCCTGATACCCGATGTCAATTCCCATTGGCCTAAACCAATCATCATACAGACTTTGGCTATAGGTATGCTGCATCATGGAGAACCCAACTACAAAATCAAATGACCTGTTTTGCACTATGTTATCTAATCTAGCATTAAAAACGTCTCTACCTAAGTTCATGGTTCTATGTTCAGGGCTTACTACTAGGGCATTGATGATAGCATGATTTGCTAAAACTTTATACCCAGCGTGTGCACGTAGTTTAGAACCATCAAATTCTCCGATAGACACATACGAACCATCTTGTAAATTTTGTTCGTATCGATCTATGCCATGACGCAGAAAAGAATGATCACTATACACTTGGTCCATAAGCTCAAAAACTTGTTCAGCGTCATCTTTATCAAGCTTACGTATCATACGGTGTACACCTCAAAACGCGCTTCACCTGGGAGATCGTAAAAAGGAAATTTTTCTGCCACGACGGATTCTGCACCTCTGCGTATAAGTTCTGGAGCAAAGTTACTGCCAGTCTCTAAATAAAAATGTAGTTTTGTGTTGCTAGCGGCAGCCGTTTCAAAAATAGAATCTATAGTATTGGTTGCGATAGAAGCGCCCGTTACTACCGCGGCATCACATACTTCAAGCCTATCTAGCGTCCAGGCATTACCGCTATTTATTACTGGAACACCGTACACTTCTATGCCTTCAAGTTCTGGGCTCATATCAGAAACAGAAACCCGCATATCACGTGCCAGCATGTCTCGCACAAACTGAGTTACCAAACCTACGAGTAAAACTCGGCTACCTTTTTCTAACTGTCCGGTAATCAATCTAGACCTAAAATCGGCTTTTTCTTCATAACTTCCATCTAGGGACACGATTCTTTTTGGGGTACGATCAAGTCTTTTGTTGACGGCACCATACACCGCATCCAATACCGAAACACGGAGTGGTAAATCTAGGTTGCCATGCGTATCAAGTGCTTCTAGGGCATTTATGTTGACCAATTCTCGTACTGATTCATCTTGCGACGGGCTATCATTATGGTATGAAAACCCGAGTGTACCAGAATCTAATACTGTTAAGTAAAACGACAAATCAGAAAGCGGGTTAGGTAAAGTAGATTTACGATAGTATGTGCGACCGGCCAATATATTGTCTATCGCTAAACTTTTATCACTACTCAAGTCTGGAATAGCCATCGCGTCTGCAAGTAGTTCATCATAAAATGTGCCACTTCCATCGCTTAATTCACTCATACGGTATTTGTAACATAGAATGTATTATAAGTAAATAGTCACTATCTGGAGCGATTACACAATATGTTGTATAGTGTAACTATATGGCGACACTTAAAGACTACCGTGATGAACGACTTAGAAAGCTTTCCGAATTAAAAGAGTTAGGGATAAACCCTTATCCAGCAAGCGCCGCTCGCACTAACATCCTTGCTGACATAAATAACAGGTTCGATGAATTACAAAATAATGAGGTTAGTGTTGTGGGTAGAATCGTTAATATCCGCAGTTTCGGTAAAATTGCCTTCGTAGTAATTCGTGACGCAACCGGTACAGTTCAATTATTTCTGAAAGAAAGTACCCTAGAAGCACTCAATCCAAGCAAAAATCAAATTGGAGTGAATCAACTAAACCTCTTAGACAGTGGCGACTTTCTAGAGGCATACGGACCAGTTACGAAAACGCAGACTGGAGAGATATCGGTCGAAGTTCATAGGTTACGCCTATTGACTAAAGCATTACGCCCATTACCAAGTCAACAAGATGGCTTTACCAACAAAGAGGAGCGCCTACGACGACGTTACGTTGACACCAACGCCAGCCCTGATGTATTTGCACGCTTTATCAGGCGAAGTACTTTCTGGCAGTCAACACGCGATTTTTTGCTGAATGAAGGTTTTATAGAAATCAATATTCCAGTTTTAGAGCAAACCACGGGTGGCGCAGATGCGACGCCATTCATAACCCACATGGACGCACTAAATCAAGATTTTTATCTGCGTATCAGCCATGAATTACCTCTTAAACGCTTACTAGTCGGTGGTTACGAAAAAGTATTCGACATTGGTCCACGTTTTCGCAATGAGAATTACTCCGATGAACATTTACCGGAACACGTAGCAATGGAATGGTATTGGGCTTACGCCGATTGGCAAGACGGCATGCGCCTGACGGAACGGCTAGTACGGAGTATAGCCGATAAGACCTGGGGTACGCGTAAATTCAAACTAGCAAATAGTTTTGAAATAGACCTGGGTGACGATAACGAAGAATGGCAGCAGATTAGCTTTGTGGATGTGATAAAAGAGCATTACAGCTTAGATGTATTCACATGCACGCTTGATGAAGTTAAAGAGCAGCTCAAAAAACACCATCTCGAAGTTGAGCAAACCGAGAATCGATCACGTGGCATAGATAAGTTATGGAAAAAGGTTCGCACCACCATAGCTGGACCAGCCTTTCTGGTTGATATACCAACCTTCTTGCAACCTCTGGCTAAAACTCAATCTGACAAACCAGAACTGACGGAACAATTCAATCTACTACTTGGCGGAAGCGAATTGTGCAAGGCCTATTCAGAACTAAATGATCCTATAGATCAATTGAATCGTTTTAAAGAGCAACAGAGTATGCGTGATGCTGGTGACAGCGAAGCAATGATGCTGGATATAGATTATATTGAAGCACTCGAATACGGTATGCCTCCAGCCTGTGGTTTTGGCTACAGTGAACGATTGTTCTGGTACCTGGAGGGAGTGACCGCCCGTGAAGGTGTAATATTTCCACAAATGCGTCGTGAATTAGACGCAGTGACGAAAAGTATATATTCAGACTTATACGAAACACACGATAAAAAATCCGAAAGACTTGACAAATAACAGTGGTAAGTTAGACTAAACCGAGCCTGAAAATTAGGTGGTAGTTATTGTTGGTTCGAATCCAGTCCCCGGAGCCAGTTCCGGGGAACTATTTTAGCAATTTAGCAAGACGTAATTTTTCATACAGGAGAACGTCTTGGAATAATGAGATGATAGGAATGTATTAATGGGTGTGCGAAAAATCAATGGAGGGCGTGAGGGAAATCAATGGAGCAGTCCATTAAAAGTATTGATACTACCAATAGCTTGCTTTTAGAAATGCTCGATAATCTTCCTAACTTGGCATGGATGGCAAAACCAAACGGCTATGTCTATTGGTATAACAAGCGTTGGTATGAATACACCGGTACAAAAGCCAAAGACGTGGAAGGCTGGGGTTGGCAGTCCGCGCATGATCCCGAGACTTTGCCAGTAGTCTTAGGGGTGTGGGAAAAAGCCATAAAGGCTAGTATGCCTACCGAATTGACCTTCCCTTTGAAGGGGGCGGATGGCGTCTTCCGTCCATTCCTAACACGAGTAGTGCCCTTAAAGGATCGCCATGACAAAGTGCACCATTGGCTGGGTACAAGTACTGATGTCACCGAGCTCGTAGAAACAGAGAAAGCCCTGAGGGAAACCCAGGATCGATTTCAAGCCATCTTTGAACATGCGCCAGTCGGTATTACGCACGTAAATCCGAATGGCAGATGGACGCTGGTTAACAAGCGCTTATGTGAGATTCTAGGCTATAGCAGAAGAGAACTGACCAGCGGCAAACTGACGTTTCGGGACGTTACTTATTCCGATGACCTGGATATTGATTTGAGTAACATGGAGCAAATGAGACAGGGTATTATCGACAGTTATACCAGGGAAAAAAGATATATAAGAAAAGACAAAAGGATAGTCTGGGCAAATCTCACCCTCTCGGTAGTCCGTGACGACAATAACAAGGTCAAGCACTTCATAGCCGTTGTCGAAGATATAACGGAGGTAAAAAAAGCCCAAGAGGAACAGCGTCAACTCCAACTCTTGTCCCAAGAACGTAACCAATTATTAAAAATAAATAAGGCCAAAGATGAGTTTATCAGTATAGCGTCTCATCAACTCAGGACGCCTGCTACAGCAGTAAAACAATATGTCG
>Ga0307374_10002184_pt1 | contig 35224 bp, 41 predicted proteins | sample OX3MG_FD_202532 | JGI IMG/M metagenome (GOLD analysis project Ga0307374, IMG submission 202532) | Soil microbial communities from Risofladan, Vaasa, Finland - OX-3 | ecosystem: Environmental > Terrestrial > Soil > Coastal area > Acid sulfate soil | place: Finland: Risofladan, Vaasa | collected... | reverse complement strand
TCACCAGTTTCCGAATCGATTCTTCGCGATTCGGTATTACCCCCAGCGACCTAATCTCTCCGCCCTGCTCCGCCACGGCTACCGAAATCGTCTCGGCATGGACATCCAACCCGACAAACTTTATTCTTTTCATCGACCGGCTCCTTTCGCTTGTGGCTCTGTACTGCTTATCTTCCGATTCGCAGCATAACCCACGCCTGCGAATCGGAGCCGGTCATTCCATTGTGACTAACGACAAATGAGGATGGAACTGTTCTCACCGAAGTGCTCATAATTCTTCTCCTTGAATTCTGAGAATCGGGAAGACATGAGCGATTGCTGACACGGATCCCGCCTTCAACGCCCACTTTACTTCCGTAGAAAGGTAATCCATGAGTGCCCGGTCACTTTGGGGGCACTCTGTGCTAGGGCTCAGGAATGCCGAACGATTTCGCGGGGTGGACGAACCGGCTCATCCTTGCTCTTTTCATTTCTCGGGTTTCCTTGGTTCAGTGCGTTGTTCGAGCCTTTGGAAAGCTGCACAGCCTGCTGCTTGGTTGCGTTGTTCCCTCTCGCTCGAATGTCTTGCTCAGACGGACTCGTGTGGCAATGAGTCAAGAGACCAAGCGACCGAGCCGCCCTAGTTTCAATACCCCGCAAATTCTTCCGTACGAACATCGTCTTCATTCACGCCCGCTTTAACCAGCATTTGCCGCATAGCTGCCACCATTTCAGGAGGTCCGGCAATGTAGTATATCGGACCGCTCAGATCGCAGAAGTGCTTGATCAGGATTTCGCGGTTGATAGTGCCGCGCTCACCCTCCCAGCCGAGCTTCGATTTCTCCATTTCGTTCATTGTAGGGATGAAAATAAACTTCGAATTCGATTTCGCGAGGCCTTCCAAATCCTTGAGAAAGGCAGCATCCTCCGGGCGCCGGTTGGAATAGAAAAGATATAGCAGGTGAGGAAGTCTTTCCTTGGCAGCTTGGCGCAACATGGACAGAAAAGGCGTGATTCCGATTCCGCCAGCCAAGAAGACAGCAGCTTTGGCAGGGCTCTTGTGGAGAGTAAACGAACCCATGGGACCCTTGACCTTAAGCTCGCTGCCGAGCGGAAGTGTAGCTAGGACGCGCTTGAAGGCACTGTTGCGCATGCGCGTGGTTACGAGAAGGTCTTCCTCATATGGCGCGCTCGCAAGGGAGAAAGTCCTGACGATTCCCTGCGAATCCGTTTCCGGCGAATTGAGAATCGTCAGATCGATAAACTGTCCTGGGATAAATTGAAAGCCAGCGGGCTTTTCCAGGCGGAACGCCACTGTGCGTTCGGCAATCTTTTCACGGGCCTTCAGTGCAGTTTGGTAACTTGGCATCACAATCTACCTAGACTGCCAGCGCCGCATACCCCCCTCGTTGCTGCAGCCGGTCAGTTGAGGCGTGGCGCTCGCCTGTGCAGCTTATGATAGAATCGCGACGTTCGGATTCAATAATCCGTTTGTACCTGCCAGAGAGACATACATCATCGGAGCACCACCATGTTGGAGCAAGAGCTTTTCGATCTGCTCGAAGGCACAGCCGATGCAGCCTTCACGGTGACTGATCAGGGTGAGATTTGTTCATGGAACAAAGCTGCTGAGAAATTATTTGGATATGGAAAGGCTGAGGCTGTCGAGAGAACCTATTACGATCTTCTGCAAGGGCGGGGGGCTTTGGGCACCCAGGTGTGCGACGAGCATTGCAGCATCCGGGACTGTGCTGAAAAGCACATCGAAATTCCAAACTATGACTTGGAAGTAAAGGTCCGTTCCGGGAGGCGGATATGGGTGAACGTTTCTACTCTTCTATATGAAAACTCCCGGAACCATCGGCGCTTGATCGTGCACTTTGCTCATGACATCACGGACAGAAAAAAGAACGAGGAACTTCTTCGCAAGATGATGAACCTTTCGCGACAGTTGGCCAGCATTCCAGATGTTGTCGCACGACCGGCGCCCACCTCACCTCTCTCCGAACAAGAAAGGGAAATCCTGCAGTTGTTTTCGATGGGCAGGAATTCAACAGAAATAGCCCGCAAGCTGGGAATCACGCCGCAAACTTTGCGGAACCATCTGCACCACATCAATCAGAAACTGCACACGCATAACCGCCTGGAAGCAGTGACACACGCAATGCAGCGCAAGCTCGTGTGACCTGCTTTTGCAGACCGGCTCATCCTGCTTCCTATTTCAACATCTTCGGTAATGCTTGCCATCGCAAAGGGGGTTCGAGCGAAACGTCGTCGCTCCTCATTGGTTGTTTTCCCGTTGATGACGGATATTTCTTTGAAGATATGAATGACCCATTGTCAAGGGCTGCAAGCTCATTGGACTATATGGATGAGCCTGCAAACCAAATCTACCGTATGAGCAATACCTTAAGCGCTTCCCAGCCTATTTGCAGCAGTTGACCATGGAGAGTAACGGATTCATCATCGCGCAGGGTTTGCATCTGGCTGACACTTGAGTCACCTCGTCTTTCCTCTTGCTTTTGTTTTCTTTGGTTTCATCATTTTCTTAGCGTTTATATGTTTCAGTGCTTGTCCTTTGTGAATTGCCACGTGGTCGGTCTTTTCACTCCTGATGATATATTGAGGTTCCTCTTTCGAAGCATGATGCACATAGCCCTTGACCCGCACATCAGAAACAATCTTCTTGACGATTACGCCACGAACTCTTCCGGCTTCTGAGTTCCATTCAACGTGGTCGCCGCGCTTAAACGTCTTTGACATCGGACTCGCCTCCATTTAGAGTGGATAGCTCCTCAAGATTTAGGATCGAATCGGTCATCGTCGTGCCGCTGGATTTTCGACATTGGTTCAGCCGTCTATTGCAGAAAATGAGTGCGTCGGCCTGTGAGGATCTTGCGGCATTCCTCGACTGTGAAAAGTATATGAGTTTCCGTTTCATCACGGACGAGAATCTCGCTCAGAAATCGGTGATTTGCAAGGTGCGAACAACACCCGCTATGGAATCCGGCATCGCTAGTGGTGAACTCGATCTGAGGCTGCGGAACGAACGAGGACATGGTCATCGAGGCAAGGTGAAAGCGCGTGTCACGCCTAGGATATCGCGCCATGGCCGGCTCAAACCTGCATCGCGTTAAACATTCCGAGGCGAGCAGAGGAAACCAATGAGAGGACGCGTTCAGAACACTCAAAGCCTTCAATTGGGCGAGAGCCGGGACGAGGCAAGACGTCGGAATGTCTTGACGCATTCTTCTCTCACTTTTGAACTGGCGCCTGTTGCTCCTTTCCGATTGGACTTCACCGCGTGGGCGTTGCGCCGCCGTCCCGAGAACCAAATCGACCGTTGGGATGGTTCCACCTATCGGCGGGTAATTTTGATTCGAGGCGAGCCTGCAGAGGTTCATGTTTCCCAGGAAGGCTCTGCGGAGAAGCCGCGTCTCCATGTGAATGTGATCGGTCCGCGAGTGGCCACACCGTGAAGGATGAGGTTGACGTGCTGCTTACACGAATGCTTGGCCTCCAAGTGGACCTGAAGGCGTTCTACCGGATGGCCTCACGCGATTCGAAACGGCGCGAGTTGGCAGAGAAATATCGAGGACTTAAGCCGGTGCGTTTTCCTACTATTTTCGAGACGTTGGCCAATGCGATCTCCTGTCAGCAATTCACGATTGCCGCCGGCCTCCAGTTGTTAAATCGCTTGGGCAGGTTAGGAAGTCTTGCCATCGAAACTGACTCTGGGAAGATGTTCGGGTCTCCTGATCCGTCAGACCTCCTGCGCTTGTCACCACGGACTTTCCGGAAACTCGGCTTTAGCCAGCAGAAGACATGTGCGTTTCGGGAGCTCAGTCGCAATATTCTTGTCAACCGCCTCGATTTGGAATCACTCGCAAAGTTGAACAATGAAAATGCGATCAATTTCTTGCTTGGGCTGAGGGGTGTGGGCCGCTGGACGGCAGAGTATGCATTGCTGCGGGGACTTGGACGACTCGATATTTTTCCTGGAGATGACGTCGGTGCTCGAAACCGACTTGCGAAATGGTTGCACCGGCACCAGCCGATGGATTATACAAGCGTACAGCGCGCCCTCCGGGGTTGGCGACCATATGCTGGATTTGTGTTTTTCCACCTGCTGATGGAGTCTTTGGCCGCGACCGGCCAATTGCGTGATGTATGAGTTCGCGGTCAGTCACGCTCGTAGAGATCTTTCGTGACGTGCTCCTTCCCATTCGGTGAAAGTGGGAAATATCATGGGACATCCACCTCTGGCGAGAGGTAGACATCCTGAATGGCCTGGAGCAAAGCGATGCCTTCCTGCATGGAGCGTTGAAACACTTTTCGGCCTGAAATTAAGCCTGTGCCACCTGCTCGTTTGTTGATGACCGCCGTTGCGATCGCATCGGAAAAGTCATTCTGGCCGGAAGCGCCACCGCTATTGATCAATCCGGCGCGACCCATGTAGCAGTTTGCGACCTGATATCGGCATAGATCAATAGGGTGATCGCTGGTGAGTTCCGTATACATGCGCTCGTCGTACTTGCCGTAGGTCCCATTGCCGCTGTTCAAAGCCTTGTACCCGCCGTTGTTTTCCGGCAGCTTTTGCTTGACGATGTCGGCTTGTATGGTGACACCCAAATGGTTTGCTTGACCGGTAAGGTCCGCCGAGACATCGTAGTCGTTATCTTTTTTGAAAGCTTCGTTCCGGACATAACACCACAGCACGGTCGCCAAGCCTGACTCGTGCGCAAGGGCGAAGGCCTGGCTGACTTCAACAATTTGGCGCGAGCTCTGTTCTGATCCAAAATAGATCGTCGCACCGACAGCAGTCCCTCCCATATCCAGCGCCTGTTTGACGGTACCGAACATAACCTGGTCGAATTTGTTCGGGTGGGTCAGCAGCTCGTTGTGATTGAGTTTTACGATGAACGGAATCTTGGGAGCGTATTTTCGCGCAACGGCTCCCAATACCCCAAAGGTCGAAGCGACAGCGCTGCAACCGCCTTCGATGGCGAGATCCACGATGTTTTTCGGGTCGAAATAATCGGGATTCTTCGCGAAGCTCGCGCCCGCTGAATGCTCTACGCCTTGGTCCACAGGGAGGATCGAGAGATAACCACTGTCGCCCAGCCGCCCGTGATGGAACATCCGCTGCAGGTTAACCAACACTCGGTTGTTCCGATCGGAACCCGAATACAGGCGATCCACGACATCCGGTCCCGGCAGGTGCAGCCGTTCGCGCGAAATCTTGGGAGTCTTGAATGTGAGCAGGGACTCGGCCCTTGGTCCGAGGTATTGCTGGATGGTTTTTAAGCTGGTTGCGGCCGTTGCTGCCATTTCGATACCTCCTCCGTCTCCGCAGCCTCAAGAGCGGTATTTATGGCGCGATTTTGGGCTTTGTGTGCTCTCCCGCACCTTATAAACAAGTCCGGCGGAGCGCCGCTACTTGAGTTTTTCCTGCGTCTTCTCATTCTACACCCGTGCATCGGTCATGACACCGCCTGCAAGGCGTGATCAGCGGGCCCGCTGCGATATCTTGCATACGATCACAAGCCCGTCGGACGCGTAGACCATGCGGACGAGACTATCTTTCACTCCAGCGGAGGCGATGGAAATGCACAGAAACAATACACAGAATACATCCTTCGGCAAGCTCCGCTGGGTGAAGCCGATCAAAATCTCAGTAGGCAGGGAACTCTGCGCTTGTTCTCAGTGGGGCAGAACCCCAAACCGTGAACCGCCCCTGCCGGCCCTGCGCAACCGTCCGCAACGGCCTGAAAAAACAAATTTACGTCCATTCTGCCTACCGTGACGTTTGTTCTCTCGCGGGTGATGAACGGTTCATTGCCCCAGAGCTCGCTTAAGCACAGCATAAGAACTGTCAGAACGAGAGGCTCCAGGTGACATGCGCAGAACATCTCGCAGAGTTCGTTAGCCGGATGGGATACGACGACCTCTCGGACAATGCTCAAAAACAGTTAAAGATTCGTATCCTAGATGCGCTGGGGTGCGCGATTGGAGCGATCGAGGGTCGTCCAGTACAAATGATTCGGGAGCACATCCAGGAGTTTGACCACGCTAACCATTGCACTTTGATCGGTGGAGGGCATGCGGCGCCGGATCGGGCCGCGCTCTATAACGGTGCGCTGGTCCGCTACCTGGACTTTAACGATAGCTATCTTGCGAAGGGCGAGACCTGCCATCCGAGCGACAATCTCGCGCCGGTGCTCGCCGCAACCGAATACGCAAAGGGCCACGGACGCGACCTGCTGACTGCTTTGGCGGTAGCTTATCAGGTGCAGTGCCGGCTCAGTGATGTTGCTCCGGTGCGTGCTGCCGGATTTGACCATACAACGCAAGGATCCTACGCCGTGGCCGCCGGTGTCTCTAAGGCGCTCGGCCTCGATCGGGTACAAACCGCCAATGCGCTCGCCATTTGTGGAACGGCCTTCAATGCGCTGCGCGTGACGCGCACCGGGGAGCTTTCTAACTGGAAGGGACTTGCGTACCCGAATATGGCGGCGTGCTGCACGAATGCAACATTTCTCGCCAAGCGTGGCATTACCGGTCCGCTGGAAGTGATGGAAGGCGAAAAAGGATTCATGGATGCGATTGCCGGAATGTTTCAGATCGATTGGTCGTGCGAAGACCTGGAGCGCGTCCGGAATACGATCCTGAAAAGACACAATGCAGAGATCCACTCGCAGACAGCCGTTGAGGCTGCCCTGTCACTCAAGGCAAGTCATCCTTTCAATGTAAAGCAAATCGAGCACATCGATGTGGAAATCTTCGATGTTGCGTATCACATCATTGGCGGAGGAGACGAAGGTGACAAGACGATTGTACGCACGAAAGAAGAAGCTGATCACAGCCTGCCCTATCTGATCGCCGTTGCGTTGCTCGATGGAAATGTGATGCCCGAGCAGTATCGAACGGAGCGAATCACCCGGCAAGACGTGCAACAGTTGCTTCATCGAATCGCGATTCGGCCAAACGATACCTTTTCCAGCCGCTTCCCGGCCGAGATGCCGTGCCGTGTCACAGTGGCTCTTCGCGACGGCCAGGTATTGAGCGAAGAACGAAAGGATTATCCCGGTTTCACGACCCGGCCAATGACCTTGGAGAAGGCGCTCGAGAAATTTGAGTGCCTTGCTGCACCATACACGACGCCTGCTCTGCGCCGCTCGATCGCTAGTGCCGTGAACGAACTGGATTTGATTCCCGTGGCAGATCTGACGCACCTGCTAAATGAGGTTAGAAGTCCTCTGGCTCAACAGGAATCTGAGATCGAGCCTGTGAGTAAGGAGTAAAACCCGTGCCGAGTGCTACCGAGAAGGAAATTCCAGACCGCGCGTTCAATTTTCTCAGAGTCAACGAGAGACCACCCAAGCCCCGCAAGCACGGAGTGACGGAAATCCGCGGACCGTACTACACGCCATTGGGCATGAATCAACTCAAAGATATTTTCGAGACGATGGGGGAGTACATCGATGCCCTCAAATTTGCCGGCGGCTCTTTCAGCCTGATGCCTAAGCAGGCACTGAAGCAAATCATTGACCTCTGTCACCAGCATGACGTGCTGGTTTCAACGGGCGGCTTTATCGAACACGTACTTACCGAAGGCGGCGAGGCGGTGAACAGTTACATTCGCGAATGCAAAAATGTGGGCTTCGACATCGTCGAAGTCTCGAGCGGCTTCATCACTCTGCCTGCCGATGACTGGCTGCGCCTGGTCGAAAAGGTGCAGAAGGCCGGACTGAAGGCCAAACCCGAAGTGGGCATTCAATTCGGTGCTGGCGGCGCGACTCGAGCAGAGGAATTGGAAGCAGAAGGAACTCGCGATCCGGAATGGCCCATTCAACTGGCCAGCCGGTTCATTTCCGCTGGCGCATACATGATTATGATCGAATCCGAAGGGATCACCGAGAACGTGAAGACATGGCGCACCGATGTGCCGGCAAAAATCATTCGTGCTTTGGGGCTCGAGAAGGTGATGTTCGAAGCGGCGGATCCTGAGGTGTTTGGCTGGTACATCAAGAACTACGGCCCTGAAGTGAACTTGTTCGTGGATCACAGTCAGATTGTGCAACTCGAATGCCTACGCTCAGGAATTTGGGGGACGGCAAGCCTCTGGGGGCGTGTGGTGACATACAAGGAATAGCGGGTTTCATAAGCGGAAGGGGCAAGTCGTGAACAACGGAAACGGCCATCAGGCACCGAAAGGCGACGCAGGAGATTACGCTAGCTTGGGTCCTGAGATGAAGGACATCATACTCGCACTACCATTTGTCGCAAAAGCCCCCGGCATGGACCGTTTGGAGGGCATCATTCGCCTGCTTCTGCTGGAGTTGGGGCTGGATACAAACAATCAGCATTTCCGACATACTCCGGCGCGAGTCGCCCGGTATTATCGGGAGTTTACGCGGGGCTATCAGGCGCGGGCAGCCGACATCCTCAAGACATTTCGCTCGAAATCCACCGACTTGATCGTGGTCTCCTCCATTGATTTCTTTTCCCTGTGCCCGCATCACTTGCTCGTGTACGGCGGCAAAATCCACTTCGCCTACGTTCCCAACGGCCAGATCGTAGGCGTCTCGAAGATCCCGCGTTTGGTCCATGCGCTTGCGGCGCGCCCTGTGGTTCAAGAGGATTTGGTCGCCGACATTGCGGATGCTTTTATGTCCTTCGTGAAACCGCTGGGCTGCGCAGTGAAAGCCACGGGAAAGCACGATTGTGTCGCTGTGCGCGGCGTGAAGTGCCCTTCGATGGCAATGACCACCCTCGCGCTGCGAGGAATCTTTCAGGAAAAGGAATCGTTGTGCCGGGAATTTGATCAAGCCATTGCAGAGGGTGCGAAATGTGTCCGCTAGAGAAAAATAGCAGCACCAAGGGCGGATTTACAGAACTACAGCAGGAAGGGGCGAAGGAAGTGGTGCGGGCGAGCTATGGCGTCACGGACATGCGCGGGCAGATGTATCGTGCGAAACGGCTGATGCCCGAGGCAGAAGTACGCGAATTTCTGCAGTCCCACAAGGTGGCGCATGTGGGGACAGTGGACGCACAGGGCTGGCCCTACGTCATTCCGCTCGTTTACATCTACGAGGGCGGGGACATCATTTATTTGCACACCGGCGACCACCAAGGCCACTTTCTGGCCAATGTACAGCACAATCCGCGCATCTGCGTTGAAGTAGGCGAGATGGGCGCCGTGCACCGCGGGAAACCTTACGCCTGCAATTCAGCGTTGGTGTACACAAGTGTGGTTGTCTTCGGCGGTGTGCGCATCATTGATGACCGCGAGAAGAAAGCTTGGTTCTTCGATCGGCTGATGCCGAAGTATGGGGAGCCAAGCTGGACGTTTGAGCCGGGCTATCCGCAAATCAATCGCATCATCCGCTACGAGCAGAAAATGGAGAGCGTGACCGGAAAGCACAGCGAGGGCTTGTATCACTGAACTCTAAGGACAGGAGGAAGGCCTCATGCAACCGAGGATTGAATACGCCAAGCTGGCCCCTGACGCCATCGCTGCGATGCGGGGCGTCGAGGATTACATCCGCCGATGCGGATTGGAACGGCCACTGATCGAGCTTGTAAAGCTGCGGGCGTCGCAGATCAATGGCTGCGCGTACTGTGTCGATATGCATACCAAGGACGCTCGAGCGGCGGGCGAAAGCGAACAGCGGCTTTATGCCGTCGCGGTCTGGCACGAGGCTCCTTTTTTCAGCGAGCGCGAGCGCGCAGCGCTGGCCTGGACGGAAGCCGTCACTGAGGTAAGCCGCGGCCATGTGCCGGATGATTTGTATCAGTACGCGCGAAAGCACTTCGGCGAAAAAGAGCTGGTGGATCTCACGATGGTGGTCATCGCAATCAACGGCTGGAACCGCTTGGCGGTCAGCTTCCGCACGCTTGCCGGGACTTATCAGCCGATGAAGGAGGGCGCTTCTGGAAAGGCCGCCAGCACGGAGGCATAGGTGGCGGAGGCACGTCGTTAGAGGGTAAGTTAGCGAGGATCTAAGGATGAAAAGATTCAGAGTTGGTGATCATGTTCGATGGAATTCAGAAGCAGGCAGAGTTGGCGGGACGATCGTCAAGATAGTGACTTCTGATATTCACTGGAAGGGTTACGTCCATCATGCCTCCAAAAGCGAGCCGCAATACGTCATCAAGAGCAGTAAGACCAATCATTTGGCCATTCACAAAATGGTAGCTTTAAAGTTGTTGCATATACCGAAAAAGAGAGGCAGCGGATAGGAAGTCAATGCTATGGGTCAACATGCTCCAAGACGTAAGACTCGGAATCGAGGAATCCCACTGACGCTAGCTTCGGCCGAGGAGCTTCTCCAAATCATGCAGGACATTCACAACCTCATCGCGCAGCGTGCATATCAAATCTTCGAACACCGGGGTAGCCAGCAAGGCCACGACGTTTTCGACTGGCTTCAGGCGGAGTTGGAAATACTGCACTCGGGCCGTCACGAAATTCAGGAATTGCCCGAATCGCTCTTGCTTCGTGCCGAATTGCCCGGGAGATTTACTGCTGACCGGATCAAGGTGAGCGTTGAGCCTCGGCGTGTGATGGTCACTGCCAAAGAGCTAATGACGGTTACTTGCTGCGACGGAAGCGTCACCGAGACCAGACCGCGTCTGCGACAGCTCTTCCGCGTTCACGATTTGTCGGCAAGCGTCGATTCTTCCCGCTCCAAAGCGGAGCTAAACGGAAACACACTGCAAATCGTGATGCCCAAGCTTGCTGTGAGAGATGAAGGAGCGGAGCAGGCGCAGTAAATGTCAACCGGAAGGTAAAGCAGGATTTTGTCCCGAGAGACGCGCTCTCCAGACGGGAGGAGATCATGATTCAACTCAAAAGAGTCTACGACGAGGCAAGGCCGCAAGACGGTAGGCGGATTTTGATTGAACGTTTGTGGCCACGCGGCATCAAGAAAACAGCACTGAAGTTCGACGCCTGGGTCAAGGAGGCAGGACCAAGCCATGCCTTGCGACGCTGGTTTGGCCATGATCCGGCGAAGTGGGACGAATTCCAACGCCGTTATTTTGCGGAGCTGGATTCAAAGCACGAGGTCTGGGAGCCCATCTTGAAAGTTGCCGCGAAAGGGCCAGTGACGCTTCTTTACAGTTCGCACGACACCATACACAACAATGCAGTCACGTTGAAGGAGTATCTGGAAAGTAGGATGAGCACGAGAAAACGAGAACTGGCCCATGCTCACTCGCATGCGGCTTGACGAACGACCGGTGCACCAGGCTCAGCCGCGAATGCAGTGCAGTAAATTTGCTCTGAAAGGAAAGGCAGATGGCAACGAAGGCGACTCAAATGCTGGAGGAAGAACATCGCGTAATTCAGAAGGTGGCGGCGTCTTTGGCAATGGTGGGCGAGGACCTCGAAATGGGGAAACCGGTACAGAGCAAAGTGCTGCAGGATCTCGCCACATTCTTGGAGACTTTTGTTGAGCAGTGCCATCAACGCAAGGAAGAAGCCTATCTATTCCCGATCCTTGAGAAGAAGGGAGTGCCGGCATCCGGTTGCCCCCTGGCTGTGCTCAACAACGAACATGCGAAGGAACGGGCGCTGATCAAACAGTTCGCCGATGCTGTGGAGGTACACGTCCGAAGTGAAGGGGCCGTCCGAACGTCTCTTGCGGCAACCATTCGCGCCCTTGTCGAGCTTCTCCCCGGACACATCTGGAAAGAGGATTACCTGCTGCTCCCGATGGCAGACAAGCTCCTCTCGCCAGAAGAGCAGGAAACACTCCGCATGCAGTTCGAACGAGTGGAATTCGAGATCGGCCCGGGAGTGCATCAAGGGTTCGAACGTCTGGCAGCCGGATTAGAACAGGCGGTTCATCAATCCTGAATTTCTTGCGGCAGCGGAGGACAAGATGGCGATGGATAGAGCGCAGCAGCATATCTCGAAAATGGACGGGGCCGTGCGTATCCCTGAACCGATTGGCGGCCCGTACCGAGAAGTTCAGTTCTCCGAAGAGATCGAAAGATTGTGGCGAGAGCCGGGGTGGCAAGGCGGTCGAAACTCCAAGACAATGGTCAAGCATCCCGACTTGCGCATCGTCTTGACCGCCTTGAAGGCAAACGAACACGTTCACGAACATCGCGCGGCCGGAAGCATTTCGGTGCAGACCCTCACGGGTCACATCCGTATGCACGTGCCCGGCGGGACGTTTGACCTGCCCGCTGGACGGATGGTGGTACTGGAACAGGGGTTGCCGCATGACATCCAGGCGCTGAAGGACAGCGCCTATCTCCTGACAATTGCGTGGGCGGAGGACAAAGCGGGACATAGAGGAATCCGACCAAATCCGGGAGCAATCGCTTCAAACCCGCACGGATTTGGCCAGCTTCCAGGGCGAAACTGAGACTTCCGGAGAGCAGCTTCTGAGGAAAGTAGCAGCACTTGGTTGATTTCGATCCCCGTGCAGGGCCGACACGGTTGGCAAGTGATGGGCCGTGGGATAGTTTGTTGGTCGGTCCTGATGTCAGGCATATTTTTTCGTGAACAGTATGACGTTTTGGGCCAGTGAAAATTCGACAAGGAGGATGACAATGAGGAAGCTATCTTTACTTGCAGTGATGTTGATGCTTGGTGCGACGATGTCTTTCGCCCGGACCAGAAGTTTTTCGGGAGAGATCATGGATAGCGCGTGCGCCAAGATGGGCAGCCATGACGCGGGCTACAGTATGACCAACACCAAAACCCCCAAAGACTGTACCTTGGCCTGCGTGAAAGCGGGCAGCAAATTCGTACTCTATAACTCGGCCAAGAAGATCACCTATCAGCTCGATAATCAAAAGGAACCGGAACAATTTGCCGGTGAGAAGGTGCAGGTTATTGGAGCCTACAACACCAGCACCAAGACCATTCATGTAGAAAAGATCGAAGCTGCCAAGTAGTTCGCTAAGGAGGGCCAAGCATAAGAGCATGGAGTACAGGATGTGCTTGGCCTTTCCATGCGGCGTACAGTTGGGCGCACCAAGAGCTTTCATTCAGGGTTTGCAAGCAGCGGGGGAATTACGATGTGCTACAAAGGCTGGTTGATCGCTGCGATCATCATCGTACTGATCATCGTTGCGGCGGCCTTGGGCGCATTGCGCGCGAGTATCAGTGCATTGCCTGAGCCAGGAGCCTTTGAAACTTCCATGGCAACAAAAGCGAAAGACTGGTACATCGGCCGGGCAGCTCGCGAACCTTTGCCTCTTGGACCACCAAACAATCCGGCTGGTGTCACGGCGGGAAGCGCGCTTTTTGGCATGGACTGTGCTTCCTGCCATGGCCAGGACGGTCGCACGCCAACTGCCATAGGCAAGTCGATGTACCCACGTGTCCCAGGTCTCGGTTCGCCTGAGGTGCAGAGTTTGTCCGACCGCGAGCTCTTCTGGGTCGTCAGGAATGGGATCCGGTTGAGCGGCATGCCGGGTTTTGCGCACATCGACACGGACGAGCAAATCTGGCAGCTGACATACTACGTGCGCAGCCTCGGCACGCAGGCAAAGAAGTGATCGTGCGTTGCACCAAAATAAGTTGAGGTAAACAGCGAGAGCGCTGAAGAGCGAAGAAGAGGGAGACGGAGGCAAGGGCTCAAGCGAGTTTGGAATCTGGCTTCATCAATTGAAATCAGGGAGCGGGCAAAGAAGAAGATGAAGGAGGCATTTCATAGAGATGAATGAGGCAGAAATTGGTGAAGGTGTGCTGCGCGGCGATGCGATTCTTCGACGGAAGTTTGGGACTACGGATATTCCTGTTTCTGCAACACTGTCTGATACGGTGGCGCACTTCATCGAGTCCCTCGACTTCTTCTTTATCGCGACCAGCAACCGGATGGGCGAGTGCGACAGCAGCTACCGCGCGAAAGGAAAAGGGGTCCCAGTCGTAAAAGTTCTGGACGAAAAGACGGTTGTCTTCCCTCATTACATGGGCAATGGCACGTTTCGAAGTTTGGGCAACATCCTCGAGAATCCACATATCGGAATGCTGTTCATGGATCTCAAGACGGGCCTGCGGATGCGAATCAATGGCGATGCCGAGATTAGCGACGAGCCGGCATGGCTAGGGATGTTTCCTCACAGCCTTGAAACAGTGAAGGTCGCAGTTCAAGAAGTCTACGAGCAGAATCGGCCGGCTGTCTACCGTAAGAAGTAGATCGGACTTTTCAAAAACGGTGCGGTCATTCTTGATTCTCGGTAGCTGAGCGCCGAATTCCTCGACTCGATTTGGCGAGGGCGGCGAATGGATTTGACGAACCGGTTGCAATCCGTCGGGACCTGCAGTAAGAAGGATGCCGTTCTGCTAGTCAACTCTTTTGGAAGTATCGGAGAGCGATACAAATGGCACTATGGCCTTTGGTCGTTTACTTTGTAATCCTTCTTCTTCTGGTGGGCGGGATGCTCGGCCTTTCTTATATTCTAGGCGAGCGGCATAACGAGCGTGCGACTGGCTCTCCTTATGAGGGCGGAATCGTTTCTGAGGGATCTGCGCGGGTGCGCCTTTCGGCAAAGTTCTATTTGGTCGCCATGTTTTTCGTCATATTCGATCTCGAAGCCGTCTTTCTGTTTGCGTGGGCAGTCGCGGGCCGTGAGCTTGGCTGGGCGGGTTATTGGGAAGTCTTGATATTCACAGGAATTCTGATTCTTACTTTGGCCTATCTGTGGGGTCTGGGTGCGCTGGATTGGGGTCGCGTACACGGACGCAAGGGGGCGGGAGAGCACATGTGATGCAGTGGTCCGTTGACAAAGCGAATGCCCCCGTTCAAATCAGCGGGACTGTTCAGCGCCCTGACGAGAAGGCCATCCAACGCACTCTGGTGCTTTCCCGGCTGCAGGATCTTCTATCCTGGGGAAGGAAAAACTCCATTTGGCCCTTCGGTTTTGGACTCTCCTGCTGTTTCGTTGAACTCGCGACAAGCATTACGAGCAAGTACGACGTCGCACGTTTCGGAGCGGAAGTAATTCGCAATACTCCGCGGGAAGCTGACCTGATGGTTGTCGCTGGCACCGTCTTCATCAAGATGGCGCCGATTGTTCAGCGGCTCTACGAGCAGATGATGGAGCCTCGGTGGGTGATCTCCATGGGATCGTGCGCAAATTCAGGGGGGATGTACGACATCTACAGTGTGGTGCAGGGAGTAGACAAATTCCTCCCCGTGGATGTTTATGTTCCCGGATGCCCGCCGCGTCCGGACGCTTTCATGCAAGGCTTGGTGCTTCTGCAGCAGGCGGTTGGAACGGAGAAGCGTCCTTTGAGTTGGGCTATTGGCCCGCAAGGAGTCGAACGCGGACCCTTGCTCTCCCAGCGCGATCTGAAACGCCCTGAGCGGCAAAAAGCGACAGTGCTTCGGACGCCTGACCATATTTGATTCGGTTTTTGCATTGCTCATGATCACTGCTACGACCATTATCGACGAACTCCGCGAGAAATTCGGCTCTGCCATCGTTGCCACACAGGAGGCACGCGACAGCATTCCTACCCTGTGGATTGCCCGAGATAAGATTTGCGATCTTCTGCGCCATCTGAAAACCGGTGTCGACCGGCCTTACCGGATGCTGTATGACCTCACGGCCATTGATGAACGGATGCGGGTTCATCGTGATGGCCAGCCGGCGAGCGATTTCACGGTCGTATACCACCTCTTATCCTTTGATCGGAACGAGTATATTCGCCTCAAGGTCGCTCTGGCCCATGACGATCTTCATGTTCCGACGATCACGGACGTCTGGCCCGCGGCGAATTGGTATGAGCGCGAAATCTGGGACATGTTCGGGATTGTCGTCGACGGCCATCCGCATTTGAAGCGCATCCTGATGCCCGAGACTTGGCAAGGCCATCCGCTGCGCAAGAATCATCCCGCGCGTGCCACCGAGATGGGACCGTTTCAGCTGCCGCCCGAAAAAGAAGACCGGGAGCAGGAAGCCTTGCGCTTCAAGCCGGAAGAATGGGGAATGAAACGTTCGAGCGAAGACTCCGATTTCATCTTCCTCAACGTCGGTCCCCAGCACCCCGGCACTCACGGAGTCCTTCGCATCGTGCTCCAGCTGGATGGCGAGGAAATCGTGGATGCTGTGCCGGAGATCGGTTTCCATCACCGCGGCGCCGAGAAGATGGGCGAACGCCAGAGCTGGCACACCTTCATTCCTTACACAGATCGCATCGACTATCTCGGCGGCGTGATGAACAATCTCGCTTATCTCATGGCCTTCGAGAAGCTCGCGGGAATCGAAGTTCCGCCTCGGGCTCAAGTCATTCGGGTGATGCTGTCCGAGTTGTTCCGCATCATTAGCCACCTGGTGTGGTACGGCACGTTTGCACAAGACGTTGGCCAGATGTCGCCAGTCTTTTACACCTTCAATGACCGGGAGAAGGCTTTTTTCATCATCGAGGCAATTTGCGGCGCGCGCATGCACCCGAATTGGTTCCGCATTGGTGGAGTGGCGCAGGATTTGCCCGAGGGCTGGGACAGTCTGCTGCGCGATTTCGTGAAGTATTTCCCTCCGCGGCTGAAGGAATACGACCGCGAGGTCATGCAGAACTACATCTTCAAAGCGCGCACAAAGGGTGTGGGCATATATACACTCGACGAAGCGATCGACTGGGGCGTGACGGGTCCGAATTTGCGCTCCTGCGGCTTCGAATGGGACTTCCGAAAAAAGCAGCCCTACTCCGGCTACGATCATTTCGACTTCGACATTCCCACCGCCACACACGGCGATTGCTATGACCGCGCCGTCGTTCGCGTCGAGGAAATGCGGCAAAGCCTGCGCATCATCGACCAATGCATCGAGAACATGCCATCCGGTCCGTATACCTCCCTGCAACCACTGTCCGCTCCGCCGCTCAAGGAGCGGACCATGCACGACATTGAAACGCTGATCACGCACTTCCTGGGCGTGAGCTGGGGGCCGGTGCCGCCGCCGGGCGAAGCCCTGGGTGCGATCGAAGCCACGAAGGGAAACAACGGCTATTACCTGGTGAGCGATGGCAGTACGACTTCCTATCGCACGCGCATCCGGGCTCCTTCGTTTGCGCATATGCAGACGCTTCCGCTGTTGTGCCGCGGTTTGATGCTCCCGGACCTGCTCGCGATTTTAGGCAGTCTCGATTATGTCCTTGCGGATATCGACCGATGAGGAGACTCCACGTTGCTGAGCGCTGAAGAACAAAAGGAAATCCAAGCCGAGATGGCTCATTATCCCGACAAAAAGTCCGTGTGCATTGACGCCATGAAGATCGTTCAGAAGCATCGCGGCTGGGTTTCCGACGACAGTCTGCGGGACATCGCTGAGTATCTCGAGATGTCCGTGGACGACTTGGACGGCGTCGCTACTTTTTACAATCTCATCTTCCGCAAGCCCGTTGGCCGCCACGTCATCATGGTTTGCGACAGCGTGAGTTGTTGGATCATGGGCTATAACCGCATTTGTGAACGGCTCACCTCGCGGCTGGGGGTCCAGCTGGGCGAAACCACGCCCGATAAGCGATTCACTTTGCTGCCTATCGTGTGCCTAGGCGCTTGTGACCATGCGCCAGTGATGATGATCGACGAAAACCTGCATCGCGACCTTGAACCCGAAAAACTCACTCAAATTCTGGAGCAGTACAAGTAGAGAGAAGGATGGAAACGCCACTTACGAAAAATATCCGTCCAGACGGCGAAGCACCCGACTTGAGCGCCTATGAGCAGTCTGGTGGCTATCAGGCCGCTCGAAAAGCGCTGCAAATGTCGCCTGGAGACATCGCGGAAGCAGTCAAGCAATCGAACCTTCGTGGCCGCGGAGGCGCTGGCTTTCCGACCGGAATGAAATGGAGCTTCGTACCCATGGGCAAAGACGCTCCGCATCCGAAGTATTTGGTCTGCAACGCGGATGAGATGGAGCCGGGAACTTTCAAGGATCGCTTGCTGCTCGAAGGCGATCCGCACCAGCTCATCGAAGGCATGATCATCGCTGGCCATGCGATCGAAGCCGATGTTGCGTACATCTTTCTTCGCGGCGAATACATCCTCTCGGCCCAGCGCCTCGAGAAAGCCATTCATGAGGCTTATGCTAGGCACTATCTTGGAAAGGATATTTTCGGCTCAGGCTACGGCCTCGAAATGTACGTGCACCTGAGCGCGGGCCGTTACATGTGCGGGGAAGAGACCGGACTGCTCAACGCGCTCGAAGGCAAACGCGCGAATCCTCGCGCCAAGCCGCCTTATCCGCAAGTTTCAGGCCTCTGGGGCAAGCCAACGATCGTGCAGAACGTCGAAACGCTTTGCAATCTTCCACACATTGTCGCCAACGGTGTGGAATGGTTTAAGGGCCTCAGCCGAACCAAGAATGGCGGGACGAAGCTCTATGGCGCCAGCGGAAAGGTGAAGCGGCCCGGCCTGTGGGAATTGCCCATGGGCGCGACCATTCGCGAAATTCTCGACGAATATGCCGGAGGAATGCACGACGGTGTGAAGTTTCGTGGCGTGCTCCCGGGCGGTGCCTCCACGGACTTTCTCATCGAAGAGCATCTCGATGTTCCTATGGATTTCGACGAAATTCAAAAAGTCGGAAGCCGGCTCGGTACCGGCACGATGATCATTCTCGACGACAAAACCTGCCCTGTCGGAATGTGCTGGAACCTTGAGCACTTTTTCGCGCAGGAATCCTGTGGCTGGTGCACGCCATGCTGGAGCGGCTTGCGATACGCCGCTCAAATCCTGAAGTCCATGGAAGAAGGCCAGGGCCAGCCGGGCGACATCGAAAAGTTGGAGTACCAGGCCTGGTTCTGCGCTCCCGGCAATACGTTTTGTGCGCTTGCGCCAGGCGCGGTAGAGCCCCTGCAAAGCGCGTTGAAACATTTTCGCGCGGACTTTGAGCTGCACATTGAAGGAAAGTGCTGCCCGTGGAGATAAACGGTGCTAAAGATTTTCATCGATAACAAGCCCTTCCAAGTCAGGCAGGATCAAAACGCTCTCGAGGCCTGCCTTTCGCTCAAGATGGACCTGCCGTATTTCTGCTGGCACCCGGCGATGGGCTCGGTGGGCGCGTGCCGCCAGTGCGCCGTCAAGCAGTATCGCAACGAAAAAGACCAACACGGGAAGATCGTGATGGCTTGCATGACTCCGGTCACAGAAGGAATGCATATCTCCATCGCTGATCCTGAGGCGCGGAGATTCCGTGCCGGAGTGATCGAAGGCTTGATGGAAAATCATCCCCACGATTGTCCTGTCTGCGACGAAGGTGGCGAATGCCATCTTCAGGACATGACCGTAATGACGGGCCACGATTACCGCGCTTATCGTTTCCCGAAGCGCACTTTCCGGAATCAGAATCTGGGCCCGTTCCTCAATCACGAAATGAATCGTTGCATCCAGTGCTATCGCTGCGTGCGCTTCTATCGGGAATATGCAGGCGGAAATGATTTCAATGTTTTCAAGCTGCGCGACATCACCTATTTCGGCCGCAAGGAGGACGGGGTGCTCGAAAACGAGTTTGCCGGAAACCTCGTGGAAGTCTGTCCCACCGGGGTCTTCACAGACAAAACTCTGAAGCGCCACTACACGCGAAAGTGGGACTTGACGATGGCGCCATCAATCTGCGTGCATTGCGGTCTCGGCTGCAACACAACTGCGGGCGAACGCTACGGCCTGCTCCGTCGGATCGTCAATCGCTACAGCGGTGCTGTGAACGGCTACTTCCTCTGCGATCGTGGCCGCTACGGCTACGAATTCGTGAATAACGAGCGGAGGATCAGACTTCCCATTCTTCGATTAAACGGGCCAGAACAGACTGTCGGCCGAGAACAAGTGCTTGAGCATCTGGGAAATTTGCTTTCCGGAAACCAGAAGGTGATCGGCATTGGCTCGCCCCGAGCTTCGCTCGAAGCAAATTTTGCGTTGTGGACCCTGGTAGGCGCTGCACATTTCTATATGGGGATGTCCGACGGCGAATCCGCTCTGGTGTCACTGATGCTGGACATCCTCCGCGCGGGTCCGGCACGAACGCCTGCGATGCGGGAGATCGAATCCTATGACGCTGTGCTCGTTTTGGGCGAGGACGTGACGAACACCGCACCGCGTCTGGCGCTCAGCCTGCGTCAGGCGGCCCGCCAGCAACCGATGGAGGATGCGAAAAAGCTGCGCATCCCTCTCTGGCAGGATCATGCCGTCCGTGAATTGCTCCAGGAGCGACGTGGACCGTTCTTCATCGCTTCGGTGAATACGACTTGCCTGGACGATATCGCAACAGACGTTTATCGCGCAGCTCCCGATGATATTTCGCGCCTCGGTTTCGCGGTGGCACATGAAATTAACTCTTCGGCGCCGGATGTTGATGGCCTTTCGTCCAGCCTGCGTTCTCTTGCGCAGCGCGTCGCAACAGGCCTCTTAAACTCGCAAAAGCCTCTCGTAGTTTCCGGTCCTGGCTGCAGCAGCGAAGCTGTCATTCAGGCAGCGGCAAGTGTCGCCCGGGCTCTTTGCCGCGCCAGCAAGCCCGCCAGCTTGACGTTTACGATGCTGGAAGCGAACAGTGCAGGCCTGGGACTGCTGGGCGGAGCAAGGCTGGGTGCCGCCTTCGATGCAGCAAAAAATGGCACTGCGGATACGGTGATTATTCTTGAGAATGACCTCTTCCGGCGCGCACCCCAAGCGCAGGTGGAGGCTTTCCTCAAATCGGCGATGCACGTCGTCGCTCTTGATTCCCTCGAGAACGAAACTACAGCGCGAGCTGAGCTTGTGTTGCCGGTAGGCACGTTTGCCGAATCGGAAGGCACGTTCGTCAACAATGAAGCCCGTGCCCAGCGGTTCTTCCGAGCTTTGCCGCCTGAAGGCGAAGTTCAAGAAAGTTGGAAATGGCTGGCGGAAGTTATTCCCGCGAAGAGCGGTGGTGCCATCCGTTGGCGAGTGCTTGATGAGGTCATCGTGGCGATGACCAAATCTATCCCATCCCTCGCGGCAGTTGCTCGGGCGGCACCAATGTCCGCGTTTCGCATGGAAGGTGCGAAGGTTCCGCGCGAGCCGCATCGTTATAGCGGGCGAACTTCCATCCTCGCGAACATCGACGTGAGCGAGCCCAAGCCTCCTCAAGATCCGGACTCGCCTCTTTCCTTCACCATGGAAGGCACGTCTCAGCAACCTCCGGCCGCGCTCCTTCCATTCTTCTGGACGCCGGGCTGGAATTCAATTCAGGCGGTCAATAAATTCCAGACAGAAATTGCGGCTGCCTTGGAAGGCGGCGACCCCGGTGTGCGGCTCATCGAGCCAGCATCAGGCGATGGCGCGAATCATTTCGCGAGTATCCCGCCGGCGTTCGAGCAGCATTCAGACGAATGGCTCGTTGTTCCGCTTCACCATATTTACGGCTCGGAGGAGTTGAGCAATTCCGCTCCTGCCGTGGCTGAGCTTGCACCGAAACGTTATCTGGCCTTGAACGAAGCCGACGCGCGCCTGATTCAGGCAAAGCCAGGCGATAAAATCGCACTGAATCTGGATGGCTCGCCGCAACAATTCACAGTCCAGATTGCTCTTGACCTGCCCTCCGGCGTCGCCGGAATTCCGGTAGGGCTCATGGGCACACCGATGGCGAATCTGCCTGCTTGGTCAAGGATTGCAAAACGCAAATGACAGCCTATCACCCCATCATCGCGATTATCGGGATCCTTCTCGTTGTGCTGAACTTGGCAGCGTTGCTGATTTGGGTTGAGCGGCGTCTTCTCGCGCTCTGGCAGGACCGCTACGGCCCGAACCGGGTTGGCCCATTCGGCCTGCTCCAGCCGCTCGCCGACGCGATCAAGCTCTTCGCCAAGGAGGATTGGATTCCGCCATTTGCCGACAAAGCAGTTTTTGTCCTGGCGCCAGCCATCGTGGTCTTCACTGTTCTGCTCGCCTTTGTGGTGATTCCCGTTTCGCCAGGCGTCGTCGTCTCTGACTTGAACATCGCGCTGTTGTTTTTCTTGGCCATGTCTTCGCTTGGCGTTTATAGCGTGGTCCTCGGAGGCTGGGCCTCTGACAATAAATACTCGCTTCTCGGCGGCATGCGTGCGGCGGCGCAAATGGTGAGCTACGAAGTGTTTATGGGACTTTCGCTCATGGGCGTTGTTGTCCTGGCGGGCTCGTTCAACTTGTCGGACATCGTGAGCGCGCAACGGAAGATGTGGTTCGTGATCCCGCAGTTCCTCGGCTTCGTGCTGTTCCTCATCGCTGGGATTGCGGAGACGCGGCGTCTACCTTTTGACCTTCCCGAGGCGGAAAGCGAACTGGTTGCTGGCTTCCACTCGGAGTATTCGGGAATGAAGTTCGGCATGTTTTTCGTCGGTGAGTACATTGGCATCACGCTCATCAGCGCGATGATTACGGTCCTGTTTTTCGGCGGCTGGCTCGGACCAGTCTTGCCGCCGGTCATGTGGTTCCTCATCAAGACGGGATTCTTTCTCTGTTTCTTTATTCTTCTTCGTGCTGCGCTGCCGCGCCCGCGCTTTGATCAGTTGATGTCGTGGGGATGGAAGGTGATGCTGCCGCTCTCGCTGGTGAATCTGCTTGCCACTGGCGCGGCAGTGCTGTTGCTGCGCCGCAGCTAGCGTTTGAGAGAGGCTTCGCTGTCCGGCTGCTCGTGAGCCGCAGCCGGGGTTCTAGGAAGGTGGAATTCGATGTTGAGTCTACTGAGAACGATGTGGAACGTATTCCTGCATACGTTTCAACCGCGTGTGACAAAACAATACCCCGAACAGCCTGCCTATCTCGCGCCTCGCTGGCGCGGTCGCATCATCCTCTCGCGCGACCCCGATGGTGGTGAGCGCTGCGTCGCATGCTATCTTTGCGCCATTGCTTGCCCGGTGGACTGCATTGCGCTACAGGCCACGGAAGACGAGCACGGCCGCCGTTATCCCGAATTCTTCCGCATCAACTTCTCACGCTGCATCTTCTGTGGCTATTGCGAAGAGGCTTGCCCGACCTACGCCATTCAGCTCACTCCTGATTTCGAGATGTCTGAGTACAACCGCCAGAACCTTGTTTATGAGAAGGAAGATTTGTTGATCAACGGCGTGGGCAAATATCCCGGCTACAACTTCTGGAGGGTTGCCGGAGTGCAAATTGGAGGAAAGGACAAAGGTAAATCGGAGAACGAGGCTCCGCCGACCGATCTGCATGGCCTGATGCCCTGAAAGGCAATATAAGCGATGGAAGTGGTCTTCTATCTCGCAGCGGCAATCGCCATCCTGGCGACTATCTTGACGATCACGCGCTTGAATCCCGTTCATGCGCTGCTTTACCTTATTGTCTCGCTGCTCGCCGTGGCCGTCGTGTTTTATATCCTCGGCGCGCCCTTCATCGCCGCACTCGAAGTCATCATTTACGCGGGCGCGGTCATGGTGCTTTTCATCTTCGTAGTCATGATGCTTAACCTCGGAAAGAAAACCATCCACCTTGAGCGCCAGTGGCTTCGGCCGGGGATGTGGGCCGGCCCCGCCCTCTTGGCGGCAATTCTGGTGGCGGAGGTTGTTTTCCTCCTGGCTCACGGCAGCGGTGCACGGCTTGCGGGTGAAGTGGTCGGCCCGAAACAAGTCGCAATCGCGCTTTACCAGCCTTATTTGATCGGAGTGGAACTCGCCTCCTTCCTTCTGATGGGAGGCTTGGTCGGTGCGTACCATCTGGGCGTTCGTCAAATAGAGAAGCGGGAGGAACAACATGCTCGCGATTCCTATGAGCTACGGCCTGTTGCTAGCGGCGATCCTGTTCGCGCTGGGGCTGATCGGGCTCCTCGCGCGTCGTAACCTGATCTTCATCCTCATGTCGATCGAGATCATGTTGAACGCTGCTGGCCTGGCCTTCGTTGTGGCCGGTGCTCGATGGGCGCAGGCCGACGGCCAAGTCATGTTCATTTTCATCCTAGCAATGGCCGCAGCCGAGGTCTCGGTTGGGCTGGCTCTGTTGTTGCAGTTGTACCGTCAGCGGCAGTCCCTCGATGCGGACGCCGCTAGCGAGATGAGAGGGTAGGTTGCTTGGACTGGTCTGGCTGATTCCGGCAATTCCGTTCACTGGAGCGTTGCTGCTGGCGGTCTTTGGGCCGCGCGTGGCCCGCAAGGCCGTGGCGGTGATTGGCGTGGGCTCGATCGGTCTTGCTGCGCTTGTCTCTATCCTCATCACCTGGAGTTTTCTCTCCTCGCCTCCCGCAGGTAATGCCTATACACAAGTTCTCTGGACTTGGATGAGCGTCGGCAGATTCCATCCTCAGATTGGCTTCTACCTCGATGCACTCTCTGTGTTGATGACGCTCGTCGTGACGTTCGTCAGCTTCATCATCCATCTCTATTCTGCGGAATTCATGATCGACGATGAAGGCTACAGCCGGTTCTTCTGTTACATGAACCTCTTTGTCGCCTTCATGGTTACGCTCCTGCTCGGCAATAATCTTTTGCTCCTTTATCTCGGGTGGGAGGGCGTTGGCCTTTGTAGCTATCTGTTGATTGGCTTTTGGTATACAGATCCCGTGAACGGCCGGGCGGCACGCAAGGCTTTCATCGTCACGCGCGTCGGCGATTCGACGATGATTCTGGGCCTGTTTCTTCTGTTCCACCAACTCGGCACGCTCGACATTCAATCTCTTATGCAGCGTGCCGCCCAGCAATGGCCCGCCGGATCAGTGTACGCCACTGCGGCTGCTCTTCTCTTGCTCGGCGGCGCGGTAGGGAAATCTGCCCAGCTTCCGTTGCAAACCTGGTTGCCGGACGCCATGGCTGGTCCTACGCCGACCAGCGCGCTGATCCATGCCGCGACCATGGTCACTGCCGGCGTCTATTTGCTCGCACGCACCCACGTCCTCTACACGCTCTCGCCAGCGGCCCAGCTCGTCGTCGCAATCATCGGGGCAGCCACGCTATTGATGGCTGGCTTCAGCGCGCTTACGCAATCGGACATCAAGCGCGTCCTCGCCTATTCCACCGTCAGCCAGATTGGTTACATGTTCTTCGCTTGTGGCGTCGGCGCATGGTCAGCGGCGATTTTTCACTTCATGACGCATGCCTTCTTCAAGGCGCTGCTCTTCCTTGCGGCGGGCGCCGTCATCAACGCGTGCCATCACGAGCACAATATTTTCAAGATGGGAGGCCTTCGCAAGGAGTTGCCGGTGACGTTCTGGACTTTCCTGATCGCGGGATGCTCGCTCGCCGGATTGCCGCTCGTTACTGCGGGCTTTTATAGCAAAGGCCTGATCATCTGGAGCGCTTGGGCGTCCGATAAAGGAAGTTCGAGCCTTTGGGCGGTCGGTATAATCGGCGTGTTTCTCACCTCGCTTTATATTTTTCGGCTGATTTTCCTCGTGTTCTTCGGCGAAGCGAAGGAACATGTGCATCAGAAACCTGGCTGGGTGATTAAGGTCCCCCTCATTGTTCTCGGTTTTCTCTCGATCGTTGGGGGGTGGGTGAACCTGCCGCCTTGGCTCGGCAATAAGCCCGCCTTCACCAATTTCCTGCAGCTCTCGTTGCCCCCACTTCGGGAAGTGCATGCGGGCTCGTTTTCGGAACTAGCCTCGGAGTCCGTGGTTACGCTGGCGTTTCTTGTTGGCCTCTTCGTGGCCTGGCTCTTTTTCATCAAGAAGCGCGCCTGGGCCGATGCAATTTCTGCCCCTGCGATTTCGCGTGGGTTGCACCGCTTGTGGTTCTCCGACTGGGGCATGGACTGGCTCTACGACCGCGTGTTCGTTGGTCCAGTCAATTGGTTCGCACGCGCGGATAAAGATGACTGGGTGGATCTGATTTACGCCGGGCTTGCGAGCCTGTGCCGTGCGTCGTATCGCGGGCTTCGCACCACCGAAAATGGCAAAGTTCGCTGGTACGCCGCCGCAGTGGCTCTCGGAACGATAATTTTTATCGCGGTGGTCTTGTTCTTATGATCCTCGTCTGGATGATTGCGATCTTGCTGCTAGCGGGGGTGCTGGCTTGGGCTGCGGCGCGATGGAGCCATTCGCTCGCACGATGGATTTCACTCATTGCTGTTAGCGTCGATCTTGTTCTTGCACTTTGGCTCTGGGCGCGCAACTTCCATCAGGTCAGCCCCCTTTCCCACGCCGTTTGGCTGGACCAAGTCAATTGGGTTTGGATACCAAACTGGGGAGTGCATTTTCATCTGGCGATCGATGGCCTGAGCCTTCTGCTTGTGCTCTTAACTTTCTTCCTGGGCATCGTTTCGGTATTGGCCTCCTGGCGGGAGATTCAGGACGGTGTTGGCTTCTTTCATCTGAATCTCCTCTGGGTACTGGCGGGAATCGCCGGAGTCTTCCTCGCCGTGGACCTTTTCCTTTTCTATTTTGCCTGGGAATTGATGCTGATCCCGATGTATTTCCTCATCGCCATCTGGGGTCACGAGCGTCGCGTGTATGCGGCCATCAAATTCTTCCTCTTCACGCAGCTCAGCAGCCTCCTGATGCTGATCGCGATCCTGGGCCTTTATTTTTTCCATCACGCCGCCAGTGGCACATATACATTCGAATATTCGGAATTGATCGGCACGCCGCTTCCGCCTCACACAGCCATGTGGTTGATGCTCGGCTTTTTTGTTGCCTTTGCCGTCAAGCTGCCGATGTTCCCGTTGCACACGTGGCTTCCCGACGCGCACACCGAGGCTCCGACTGCAGGAAGCATCGTCCTCGCTGGCTTACTCTTGAAGACCGGTGCTTACGGGATGTTGCGCTTCGTCATTCCGCTGTTCCCGGGTGCCGCGCATCAGTTTGCTCCTGTGGCCATGACTCTCGGGGTGATCGGGATTGTTTACGGTGCCGTCGTCGCCTACGGCCAAACAGATTTGAAGCGGATGGTTGCCTACACAAGTGTGAGTCATCTGGGGTTCGTGCTTTTCGGCATCTTCGCTTGGAACTCACTGGCACTTCAGGGTGCCCTAATCGGAATGATTTGCCATGGCTTTAGCACGGGCGCGTTGTTTGCGGTCGTGGGCGCCTTGCAGGAACGCACGCACACGCGCGAAATGAACAAACTCAGTGGACTCTGGGCGACGATTCCGCGGCTCAGCGGTGCCGGGCTATTTTTCGCTCTGGCTTCGATGGGCTTGCCCGGCCTGGGCGATTTCGTCGGCGAATTTCTCGTGCTTCTGGGGACGTACAAAGAGCATCTCGGGCTCACCATTGTTGCTGTGCTCGGCATCCTTGCCTCTACGTTTTACGCCTTGCAACTTGTCCAGCGCGCGTTCCACGGCCCGAATGTGAATCAATGGTCAGTAAGAGACTTGGTCCCGCGCGAGGTGCTCATGCTCGCACCCATGATGGCCGTCCTTCTGTGGCTCGGCCTTTACCCTCAGCCCTTGCTCAACACGTTTCGTCCCGCGATGATCAATCTTCAGCAGACGGCCAGCGAGTACATGGGCAAAAACAGCCACCAGCCCGGCGACCATTACAGCAAATCGTCAGAAGGTAACCAGTGAGCGCCACGGATTGGATTGCGCTTCTACCCTTAATCCTCGTTGCGGGGACGTCAGTCCTGGTGATGGTCGTGATCGCAATTCATCGCAGCCACCTGCTGACCCTTTCGCTCACTTTGATTGGCTTGGCCGTATCCTTTGCGTCTCTCTGGGCCGCAGCAGCTGAAGCGCCACAGCAGGTAACTTCGCTTCTGGTCATTGACCGTTACGCAATTTTCTATATGGGGCTGATCATCGTAGCGTGCTTTGCCGTGGCATTGCTGAGCTACGGCTATTTCGAGAAGTGCGAAGGCCAACACGAAGAGCTCTACGTCCTGCTCCTGCTCGCAACACTCGGCTCCGAAGTTCTGGTTGCCAGCACGCACTTTGCTTCCTTCTTCCTCGGCCTGGAAATTCTGAGCGTTTCCCTTTACGCCCTTACGGCGTATTTGCACACGCGCAAGCTGCCGCTTGAGGCCGGCATCAAATATCTAGTGCTGGCGGCATCGTCGGCTGCTTTTCTGCTTTTTGGCATGGCGCTGATTTATGCTGAACTGGGCACGATGAGCTTTTCACAGATTGCTCAGAAGCTCGCGACGGAAACAAATCTTCCTCTTGCCGTTTTGCTTCCTGGCACGGCCCTGCTCATCACGGGCATCGGCTTCAAGCTCGGGGTCGTTCCGTTTCACCTCTGGACGCCGGATGTTTACGAAGGCGCGCCTGCACCAGTAACCGCCTTCGTCGCCACGGTGTCAAAAGGCAGCATGTTCGCGCTACTGATTCGTTATTTCTACGGCTTCGGCTGGCACCGGATACCGGAGCTGTATCTCGTTTTTGCCATCATCGCCGTTGCTTCGATGCTGACCGGAAATCTTCTCGCGCTGCTGCAGAGCAATGTGAAACGAATACTGGCGTATTCTTCGATCGCCCATTTAGGGTATCTCCTGGTTGCTTTCCTGGCCGGTGGAGTCTTCGCGATCGAGGCCGTTACGTTTTATCTGGTGGCTTATTTCATCACCACACTCGGAGCTTTCGGCGTGGTGACTATACTTTCCGACGGGACGCGCGAAGCGGATCGATTGGAAGATTATCGCGGACTGTTCTGGCGGCGTCCGGTGCTTGCTACAGTTTTCACGCTGATGATTCTGTCTCTGGCGGGAATTCCGTTAACAGCCGGCTTCCTGGGTAAGTTCTATATCATTGCTGTCGGTGCTTCCTCTTCCATCTGGGCACTCATCGTCATCCTTGTCGTTACGAGCGTTATTGGGCTTTTCTATTACTTGAGAATTATTGTCGCGGTGTTCTCAGATCTTCCGCTGGCTGCCGAGAGGATTCAACCAGCCACCGTCCCAGCTTTTCGACTGGGCGGTTTCACGCTTGTCGTGCTGGCGGTTTTGCTCGTCTGGTTCGGAACATTCCCGTCCCACCTCCTCAATCTAATACGTACAGCAGCTAATGGATTGAGATGAAACGGAGAAGAGATGTCTGCGCCAATGGCACAGCGCGATTCCAGTTACTTCTGGGACAAAATGCATTCCCTGACCGGCATCATCCCGATCGGGGCATTTCTGGTCGAGCATTTCTTTGAAAATAGCTATGCGTTGGTCAGTCCCGAGAAGTTCAACTATGTCGCGGCGAAACTGGAAACAATCCCCTGGCGCGTGCCGGTAGAGTTCCTGTTGATCTGGCTTCCTATCGCATTCCATGGATGCTATGGCTGTTACATCTGGTGGAAGAGCAAACCGAACTCCTATCGCCATCCGTGGCTGGCGAACTGGATGTTCACGCTACAGCGATGGACGGGAATCATTCTTTTTGCATATATCATCTGGCACGTATGGATCGAGCGGTTCGCCACGCATGGAAAATCAACGTATGCAGGCGTGGCACACGTATTCGCTAACCCTTATTATCTCGTATTTTACATCATCGGGGTGCTGGCGGCTTCCTTCCATCTAGGCAACGGGACTTGGCAATTCTTGAATAAATGGGGAATCGCAGTCACGCCGCGGGCCCAGCGTAAGGCGGCATGGCTCGGCGCTCTGGTTGGCGTAACGTTTACGGTGGTCGGGCTGTTTATCGTCGCTGGATTTGTCTTCGATTGGCACCCATTCGACGGTTACCTATGACGTATGCTTTCCCTGCCCATAAGCCTCATCACCCCCAAAATTCTAAACCTTCATTCCCACCCTCATTCAATAGCCGTCAAATGAATCCGCGTTTATGTCATTCCGATCCACACCGTGCTCCAAGAGCTTCTGCCGCGTCGCCTCAATCATGGATGGAGGTCCAGCAACGTAATAAATCGGTCCCACAATCGAGCCGATATATTTGGAGAGCAAGGCTGCGTTGATGTAGCCAGTTTCCCCTTTCCACCCTTTTTTTGAGCGCCACATCTGGGTCATGGTTGGTATGAATCGATAATTCGGATTAATCTGTTGCATGTCTTGAAGCTCGGGTAAAAAAGCGGCATCTTCCGGACGGCGGTTGGAGAAAAAGAGGTGCAATTGATGTGGCAGTGTGTCTCGTGCGGCTTCCCGAAGCATGCTCAGAAACGGCGTGATACCAATCCCGCCGGCAATGAAAACGGCTGGCCGAGAAGGATCGTGATGTAAAATAAAAACGCCTGCTGGGTCATCAATCATCGATTCACTGCCGATTGGCAAATCACGCAAACTCCGCTTGAACGCAGTGTCCCGCATGCGCATCGCAAACATGAGCTCATTCTCGAAGGGTGCGCTGGCAATTGTCAGTGTCCGGCTGGAGCCTGCCGAATCGATTTCTGGTGCATTGATCAGGCTGAGGTCAACGAATTGCCCGGCGATGAATTCCAAATCCTCCGGCCTTTCGAAATGAAAGGCCATTGTTCGTTCGGCGATTTCATCGCGTTTTGTTAGCTTTACTCGCCAATCTGGCATCCGATCGTTTCTCCGGACTAGCTTCTCGCTCTGATTTTTGGCTTCCAATGAGGTTTTACATAGAGGAAGTCTCCCAAGCCAATAACAACAGTGGCTTCCAGCTCGAAGCTGCCAAGTGTGCGAGCTGACATTACTGAATCGATCGCCGATGGCTCAAGATATGTCCGTAAGGAGCGATCTGATCTTCTTAAGAGCATAACCTTCGAGCCCGCAGTGACAAAAGTCATCGCCGATTAATCCACGATCCCATATATTGCGAAAGCTGTACCGGAGGTGGTGGTGACGAAATTGCACTGCACGCAGATTCTTGTAGCCGAACACCGCGAAGCCGAGCGCCAACTCATCAAACTGCAGATATCTATTGAAGATGCCGAACCCCAGCAATCTGGCTCGGTCCAGCCCAATGAGACAGCAAGCCAATTGGCGGAAGCATTTCGAAACCATCTTGCTTTGCACTTGCGCAAAGAAGATGATGGGCTTTTCCCCTTGCTGGAGAAAATCTTCCCAGGGGAGGCTAGTCCCCTTGTTGTCATGTCGAAAGAGCACGACAAAATCAACGAAGCATATCAAATACTTTTGCTCAACCTCTCCGAGCAAGATCGGCAGCATCCTGCAGTGCATGGTGCCGGTTTGTCCAAGTCCAGCCGCAGTATTCGATTTCTACTTCAAGTAACGCTCGCACACTTCGGGAAAGAGGAGGAGATCCTTTTCCCCGCTGCCGAACTACATCTCACTGAGGAAGAAGATCAGCATATCCAGCAGAAGTGGGCGGGGTTTTCAGAGAATTCAGCCAGCCCTTCCCGTGCTCAGGTCAATGGTGGGGACTAAGGCATCCATACGAGAAAGCGGAAAGCATTACAGAAGCCCGGAACTCAGAGAATGGTTTAATTCTCTTGACAGTTGTAAAAGGCTGTTCTTTGCATGCGAGGGATGAATTTCATGGAAGTGAACGCCAGCTAAGGCGCGCGATGGTCTGGTTGCCTCAAACTGTTCGGCGTCTTGTTTTTAGGGCTTTGCTTATCGCGTCGGGAAGCTTCGTTCTGCCGCATTGGCGTTAGGTGCGAACATGTGCGAGAACCGGTTGAAAGTGAAGGTTTACGTTCCGTACTGCTGCGAGCATGTCTGCGCGCTGGGCGCAGCGTTGCTCGGCATGAAGCGCTTACACGCAGCGCATCATTCGCCGCCATCTTTGAAGGAGCCGGATGCATGCTGAAGAAGCTGAACCTCTATCTGATCAAGCCGACACAATATGACGACGAGGGCTACGTTGTCCGGCACTGGCGCGGCGTCTTGCCGAGCAACACTCTGGCCTGTTTGGCGGGTCTGACGGAAGACGTGGTGGCGCAAAAGCGGCTGGGTGAATCCTTGCGGGTCAAGGTTCACGTGCTCGACGAGACCGTGGATCGCATTCCGGTGAAGCGTATCTGCCGGTCCCAACGTGCGGGCCACACCAAAACGATAGTCTGCCTTGTGGGCGTTCAAACCAATCAGTTTCCGCGCGCCGCCGATCTGGCCCGTGTGTTTCGCCGTGCGGGACTGACGGTGATGATCGGCGGGTTCCATGTGAGCGGTTATCTGGCTTTGATGCCTGCGATCCCGCTGGACATACAGGAGTTAATGAATGAGGGTGTAACGATTGTGAAGGGCGAGGTGGAAGAAACCTGGGGCGACCTGCTTTGCGATGCCATGAGCGGTTGCCTGAAGCCTCTTTATGACTTCACGAATGACAAGCCGGACCTATCCGACAAGCCCCTTCCAGTAATTCGCAAGGAGTACTTGCGCAAATTCATTGCGTCCAATTTCGGCACGCTGGATTGCGGGCGGGGCTGCCCATTCGAATGCAGTTTTTGCACGATCATCAATGTTCAGGGCCGCAAGATGCGCTTCCGCTCCGCCGAACGGATTGCCCAGACCATCCGGCAAAATTATAAGATTCACGGCATTACTTTTTATTTCTTTACCGACGACAATTTCGCGCGCAACGGAAATTGGGAAACTATTTTTGACGCCCTCATTCGCCTGCGCGAGGAAGAGCAAATCCCCGTGAAATTCATGATGCAGGTGGATGTGCTCTCCTGGAAGATCCCGAACTTCATCGCCAAGGCGCGCCGGGCAGGGTGTTCGAGCGTTTTCATCGGCATGGAGAGCCTGAACGCCGAAAACTTGAAGGCGGCGGGCAAAAGGCAAAACCATGTGCAGGAATACCCGCAACTGATCGAAGCCTACCGCAGTGCGGAGATTTCGACGCACGTCGGTTACATCATCGGCTTCCCAAATGACACGGTCGATTCCGTCCGCAGCGACCTGGCTCAGCTCATGCAGGACGTGCGCCCGGACCATGCGTCCTTCTTTATGCTCATGCCGCTGCCAGGCTCTCGGGACCACCTGATCATGTCCCGCCGCGGGGAATGGATGCATCCGGACTTCAACCGATACGATTCTCATCACGCGGTTACGGCCCACGCCAACCTGAAAGACGGCGCTTGGGAAGATCTTTATCGCGAAGCCTGGCGCACGTTCTACAGCTTCGAGAATATGAAGGCGATCCTGCAACGCTGCCCGCGGAACGATTACTGGAATAATTTAATCCGGTTTATTTGGTACAAGAATTCCATCGCGACGGAAGGGCGGCATCCGATGATGTGCGGTTTTTTCCGTTTGAAGGGCCGCAAGAACCGCCGGCCGGGGTATCCGATTCTGTCCCGCTGGGAATACGCCACATCTCGCGCGCGAGAGATTCGCGTTCATCTCGCGGGAATGTTTCGGCTCCTGTTTGAAATGGAAGAGCTGTGGTTGCAGACCCGGCAGCGAGGCGAAGCCGAGCAGCGAGTGATCGAAGAATTGGATAAAATTCGCCAGGCAGCATATGGACGATTGAAACTGGCCGATCTGCAACTTGCCTACAGGCAAGCCAAGTCTCATTTCCCTGAGCTGCGCGTTCCCTCGAAGCTCCTCCTACTCTGGGCCAAGTCCTACCCACTGCTGGCTCCTGGCAAAGTGCTCACCCGCGCGGACCTTGACTGCTTCTGGCAGACCGTCAGGCAACGCTGGACGCAGCGGCGTTGGTTTCAGATTCCTCCGCTGCGCCTCGCCTTCAACCTGTTTCGCGATGCCCAGCTTTGCTTGGTTTTCCTCGCTCACATGGCTCGTGCGAGCTAACCGCAGAGAGCAGGCACGGCCTGTCGAAGCGTTTCCGCATTGGTTCAGCAAGTACGATGATGCGAAGAGAGGCCACGACAAACTTAAGGAATTCTGGATTCGGGAGCCAGAACCTTTACGGACGATGGCTAACTACGGCCATCTCTCCGCAACGCAGGTGATAAATAGATGATGAGAGTCGTGCCACAGCGGATTCCACACGAAGAACTCGCAAATAGCCTCACTCACGGACTCGGCTTGGCGTTGAGCGTTGCGGGCTTCGCCGTGCTGTTCATTCTCGCCATCTTACATGGCAGTGCGCTGCGCATCGTGAGTTGCAGTGTCTATGGATTCACCCTCGTTCTTTTGTATACGGCGTCTACTCTGTATCACAGTGTACGGCTGGGTTCGCTGAAGAGCGCATTGCAAGTCCTCGATCACTCCTCCATTTATCTACTGATCGCCGGAACCTACACTCCGTTCACGCTGGTCGTTTTGCGGGGCACCTGGGGTTGGACATTGTTCGGATTGGTGTGGGGAGTTTCGCTGCTCGGTATTCTGCTTAGGATTTTTTTCGCGCGTTACTTCAATGCGGTGTCCATCGGCCTCTATGTGCTCACCGGCTGGCTTGTGGTGATCGCCATCAAGCCGCTGCTGGCAGACGTGCCTCTGCACGGTTTGTTATGGATTATGGCAGGGGGCCTGTTTTATATGCTGGGCATCGTGTTCTATGCGTGGCGAAAACTGCCCTATAACCACGCTGTCTGGCACGTGTTCGTTTTGGGCGGCAGCGTCTGCCATTACTTCGCGATTTTGTTCTATGTCCTTCCGGCCAAGGTTTAACGCGTAATCCTCTTTCGAAAGACTCTCGGGCTGGAACCGATGGACAGTTCACTGTGCGCGAGTTCGAGACGCTTCCTATGAAGGTCCATGTCAGTCTTCCGCTGGCCCGTTGCGGAAGTGCCACGCAAGAGGTGCGATGTGAGAGCACGGTGAGGCCAGTCCCAATTGGGAATTCCGGAGAAATTGTGGAAATTCATGATGGCATTTCATCGGCGAAAGAATTTTCAGAGGCTCGGCGAACCGTCGAATGAATCCCTTCGTGTCGCCACAGCTCCACCACCGACACCTCTGCAAGGATGCCCTCCATCACGATGCGGATCTTGTCTTCGGCGGGGAATTTCACGCGGCCATTCAGGATAGCCTGCTTCACAAACTGATCGTTGGCGGGCAGGCCGCTCCGCAGAAATTTCTTTTTGAACAATCCCTTCATGGCCGGCCGATTCAAGCCGCTGGACGAATATGCGTTGTGGCAGCGTTTGTCTTTGGATTCCGAACCGTCATGTTGATCTGTGCAGGTCTGTCTTTGGCAAGTGCTGCGGTCGCGTCGCTAATGATTCCTCCTGCCGGGGCTGGCGTGGGTGCAGGCGTGGGCGTAACTAAAAAAGGAAAAGTGGCTCCCAATTTCTCGGAGGGGACACCAGATAGGGCACTTAGATTTTTGACCACTGCGGCTGTTAACCGAAGGGCTGTGAGGTCAAAGCCGGTTTTGAATCAATTCCCCAAGATTCTCGCCAGCGTTCGGCGGTGACTTGTCTCGACTTGTCCATCAGAGAGCGACCGGAAATCCATAAGTGACGCCAGGACAGCGACTTATGTGATTTTGTCCACTGGTTCGGGACCAGGAGGTCGAAGGTTCAAATCCTTTCGCCCCGACCACTCTTTTCAATCGATTGTCTCGGACCTCTGGTGTTTCTTCCACAGTGCTATAGGTGATTTTATAGCCGGTCAGACCCT
>Ga0307374_10002181_pt1 | contig 35253 bp, 52 predicted proteins | sample OX3MG_FD_202532 | JGI IMG/M metagenome (GOLD analysis project Ga0307374, IMG submission 202532) | Soil microbial communities from Risofladan, Vaasa, Finland - OX-3 | ecosystem: Environmental > Terrestrial > Soil > Coastal area > Acid sulfate soil | place: Finland: Risofladan, Vaasa | collected... | reverse complement strand
TCTCCCCGATCGGACCAGGGCGACTGCCCGTCGGCGGAACTCTGCCGCGTATACCTTGGGCATGACCATCTCCCTTCTGAACTGCTCGATTCTCACAAACCGAGTCCAGAAAAAGGGGGCCAGATCAAGCGCGGGTGAGAGTTTCTGGTTGTTGAAGGCCGCCGCGAAGACCGCAGGCGGCTGGTTGTTCAAGGCTCGGTGCGGTCGGTGAAGATTGTAGGTGTGACGCCAGTCTTCGTAGAGAACCCGGGCCTCGAGGATGGAGTCGAAGATCTCCCTGGCAAATAGCTCGTCACGGGCCTTGCCGTTGAAGCTCTCCACGAAGGGGTTCTGCCAGGGCGATCCAGGGTCAATGTAGCTGGTGCCGGTGCCACAGAAACGGCACCAGTCACGCAAGGCGGCAGCGACGAACTCCGGGCCGTTGTCGCAGCGGATGTACTCAGGCGCCCCCCGGACCAGCCGCAGCTGGTCCAACACCGTGACCACAGCGTCAGCCGTAATCGAGCGGCCCACCATTCCGCCAACGCTCTCCCGCGTGAACTCGTCGCACATCGAGAGCACCTTGAAGGGCCTGCCGTTGGACGTCGTGTCGAACATGAAGTCCAGGGCCCACACCTGGTTGGGTCGCTCCGCCTGCAGCCTCCTCGCCGGCACCGTGCTGTTGCCCAGGCGCCTCCGCTTGGGGGAATGCTGCGGCACTCTCAGCCCTTCTTCCCGCCAGAGCCGCTGCACCCGCTTGTGGTTCACCTTCCACCCCTCCATCCGCAACACCGCCCCGGCCCGCCTAAAACCCCACCTCGGCCACTTCCTGGAGATCTCTCGCAGGCGCTGCCGCAGCAGCGCCTCCGGGGCCGCCACCGGCCGCGGTGGCAGCCTCTGAGTGGCTCTGGGCTGACTTGCCGCCCGGCACGCCTGGCGCTCGCTCACTCCACGGGTCTCGATCAGGTGCAGTACTGCTGCCCGGCGCCGAGCCGGGCTCAGAAGTTTCCCCGGGATATCTCCTTGAGCAGCTCGATCTGCAACTCTCGGTCCGCCACCATCCGCTTCAGCCGTAGGTTCTCGTCCCGCAGCTGCCGCAGCTCTTTGGCGTCGTTGGCTTTCATCCCCCCGTACTGGGCCCGCCAGCGGTGGAACGTGGCCTCACTGATCTCCAGCTGCTTGGCCACGTCCGCAATCTCCTGACCCTCGCCCAGCAGCCGGTCGGCCTCCCGGAGCTTGCGCACGATCTGCTCCGGCGTATGTCTCCTGCCCTTCATCTGAGTTCCTCCTGGCCCGGGTGGGCCGTTGAGAAACTCTCACATATCGTGGCTCAACTGGGAGGGGTCCGGTCAAGTTACTCCAAACTGACGCCGCAGGGGATCCGTCAACTGGGTACTGGCGACTTCGCTGTGGGCACTCTTTGTCCAGCCTGAACTCGGCCGAAGCGTCGACTCGGCTGGGAGCTATGGACAAAGCTAGCTGCGAGGCGCAGACTCAATCACCTTAGGGTGTAGCTCACTGTCAAGTGGCCCGGACTAGTGCGAGGAAGCAGGAATGGCTCCCGACCGAGACCAACCCGATCCCGCGATTACCAGCGTCACCCGCCAGACAGCTCGATCAGGCGTTGGCTACTCCACCAAGGACGTAGAACTCCATGCCACCGCCCGTCGGCGGATTCTCTTGCGCCCATGGTATATCCCGCACAAGACCAGAGATCATACTCTGGAGTGCAAGATCCTGGATCAAGAATGGCACGGAGGCTCCTAGCGGGACAAGGTGGAGGTCAACCTGCCCGAGGATGCAACCCAGGAACTACGGAACGCTCTTGATCAGCACAGCGCTGTAGCTCGGAGCGGAGAGCCTGGAAAGCTCCTTCTGATTCGGAGCACAGGTATCGTCCCATCGAATGAGGCCGAAGCAGGAGAGCTGATGCGTGCGGTTATAGGGCTACTTGGTCGCACTGAGGTGCTCTCCCAGTTCGCACATGAAGATCTTGCCGAGGAGATAGCGACTGCCCTGCAAGGGTCGCTGCGGCTTCAGCAGCTGAATCGCGCGATCGCTCAGCTCCGTGACATGCTGGAGCAAGACGTCGTGGCTGAGAGCGAATACCAAGAATGGTGTCAACGGCATGCTTGGGCTTTTGGGAACGCTCACACGGTCCCAGACGATATTCGTCGCGTAGCACGCACCGACGACGTTGACCTTCTGCTTCCGCGGGTGCTCACGGGATTTCGAGATATTATCGAGTTGAAGCGACCTGACCACCCGGTCTTGATGCGAGACCGAGGGCGCAATACCGCCTTCTGGTCTACCGAGGTAAGTCAGGCGATCGGCCAATGCCACAAATATATGGATAACCTCCATGAGGATGCCCAGGCCGGACTTCGCGGGCGGCCTGAAATTGTTGCATACCATCCTCGTGCCACGATCGTAATTGGCCGCTCTCAGGGTTGGCCGGAGGCCGCCTACCGCACTCTCGCCGGCCTGAACCAGCGATTAGTAGGAATCTCGATCATGACCTACGACCAACTGCTGGCCCAGGGAGATGAGCTGATAAGAGTCTTTACGGCCGAGGTTGAGGCCGAGAATGGATGACGCTCAAGCCCCTGCTTCCGTGGTTGTGCTAGGCGCTGGGGTCGACGTTCCGATGGGACTGCCCACGGTAGACAACCTTGCTCGCTCGCTGATCGCGTTCACTTCCGGGGACGGTCGGAGTGTCAACGATGCGCTCCGGGACAAGATCAAGAATGTCCACCTCAATCTCAAGGCTATCGGAGGTGACGCAGGCGAACACCTCCTTCAGCGCCTGTTCGAGAATCCGGGAGACGTTTCCGTCAAACTCAAGGGGATCAAGGCCAAAATATCCGCTGCCGACCAGGTCGGCCCAATTGGGCAGGTGATCGACCGGCTCTGTGATATGGCAGAGCAAAACGAGGCGCCGCCTAGTCTAATCGCCGACCTGGCCAAGATCATCGACCGAGATGTCCCGTCAAAATTGGGTGGCAACATCGTCGATCCTAGGCGGATTGCGCTCGATCCAATCGTGCGAGATGCGGTTCGCATGACTTTCGAGCAAGTCCTGCTAACGGGGGAGCTTTCGTCATCGGAGCGTCAATTCGTCGGTGAGCTGGTTGCAGCGACCAGCAACCTGGAGGAATTATTGGCTTCACAGTTCCTCAGATTCTCGCGGACGAGCATCCTGGCGGAGAGGCGCAATTACCTTTATCTTGCCTGGCTACTATGGGCATACGTTAAATGGACGGCAACCAACGCAACTCAACAAGGACGTCCGTCGATCTGCCATTTGCTCTCTAACGTGGACGCCGCGGTGATCACCTTCAATTACACGAACTTCTTCTCCCGCGACTTCGGATCTGCGGTTTGTCATTTCCACGGCAGTATTCGAGAGTATCTCCGGTTGGAAGATCGGACCATCGTCGCCAATGACGAGTTGCTCAACTCTGCAGGGTCAATCAAGGAGATCGCCAACCTCTTTGCGAATCATCTCCGACTGGAGGTTGAGTCCTACCCCGAGTTAGATCTTCCAGGCATTGTTCCTCCGCTCTCCTTCAAGCCAATCATGTCACCCGATCAGCTCACGCGGTGGGCAAGCGCTCAGGAGCGCATTCAGAGCGCGTCCCACATCGTCATCATCGGGTATTCGTTCTCACGAGCCGATGATCACTTCAACGCACTGCTTCGACGCGCCCGATCTGACGTTCGGGTCACCATCGTCAACCCAGACCTACTCGGCGTGACCCGAGCAGCCCTCGGAGCGCTGGGCGATTCTGTTCCGAATGACCTAAGCGTTGACGACGCGGGTCGAATCGAGACTGGCCGAGTCGTGGGGGTCCGGTCTCGGGCCGAAGACGTAGAGGCAGACCAGTTGCGGGGTTGGCTGGGGATATCTGCGTCATAGTCGGTGACCCTTCATCGATCCAGGTCAGTTGAGTCAGGCCCTGCCAGGGCGCTCAGGGAGATGATATGGCAGAACGAGCCCTGATGACCGTCAAGGAAGTGGCAGCGGCGCTCCGCGTCAGCCATGGCACCGCCTACGCCCTGGTGGCCTCAGGACAGCTTCCGTCGATCCGCATCGGCAGGCTTATCCGAGTCACCCCGCAGGCACTGGAGCAGTTCATCGAGGCCAGCCAGTTCAAGCCCGGCTGGTAGGTGATAGGTGCAAGATCGATACGCCGGTGACCTGGGGGACTTCTTGAAGTTCGGCTTACTCCGTCAGCTCTGCGCTGGGGACGACAATGGGGCCGCCTTGCGGTTAGGGGTGGTCTGGTATCTGGTCCGGGACGAATCTCACAACGACGATGGCAAGCACACCGCCTACTTGCGAGCTGACAGCCGGCATGCCGTCTATCTTCGCTCCCTGGACAGGCAACTCTATGACCAGCTTGCCGGAGTCGTCCACTCGGGGGAGAGGAGCACTGCGGCACTTGAGGCGGCAGGAGTCCTGCCCCCTGGCACCAAGACCTTCGGTAGACCACTGGACTTCAGCCCGCTGGCGGCTCGTAGCCAATCTGATCGTCTCAGCTACCGGAAGGCTTGGATCGTAGATGCTCTGGCCGCCACGGCTGGCTGTGATCTCGTCTTCGCCGACCCCGACAATGGAATTCGACGGTCATCGCACAGCACCAGCAGGACGCGCACAAAGGCCGTCAAGCACGCCTACCTTGACGAGCTAGCTGAGTTCGCAGCCCGGGGTCAGTCGCTGGTGATTTACCACCACGCCGATCGCTCACTTACCGTCCCTGAGCAGGCCACTCGGCGATTGGCTGACCTCGCCGACGAAGTCCCTGGGGTTGCCCCTTTGGCCGCAGTCCGTGCCTCTCGTGGAACCACCAGGCTCTTCCTGGTAGCAGCGGCACCAAGGCACCTAGGGCACCTCACCTCGAGACTTAGCGGACTGGCGTCTAGTGCCTGGTCCAAGGAGTTCGCCGTCTATTGGTGGAACGAGGCCGCTCTGGGCGAGTAGGATCGGCTCAGAAGGCTCCTGGACCAAAGGAGGCAGCCTACATGTTCAGCAAGCGCGAGGAGGCAGCCGCCCGGCTCCTGCGCCAGGCCGATCATCGCCGCCAGATGGTGGCCGGGATCATAGCCACCTGGCCCAAGGATCCAAAGCGGCGCACCAAACAGGAGTGGGAGTCGCTGGAGTTGGTGCTGCCGGACGGAGCGAGCAAGGCCGAGGTGCGCAACCGCAGCCGCCAGGTGCTGGCCTTCGCGGCAGCCCAGGGCCACCTGCCCCAGGGGCTGGAGGAGCTGGAGGACCAGCCCCAGGTCTTCCCCCAAGTGCTCCTGTCCGCCTGCGACCGCCAGGCGGTGACGCTCACCCGGACGACCGGCTCCTCGGCCACCCTTCGGGTCCAGCTGCCGAAGTCGGGAAAGCCCCGGTCACGAAAGGACTGGTCTTGGGTCTCAATCCCGGTGCGGCTGCCCCCGACCGTCCCGGAGGCAGCCGAGCGGCACACCCCGACCCTGCGGGTCAAAGCCGGGCGGGTCCTGGTCGATCTGCCCTTCACCGTGGAAGCTCCAGTCATACCCAGAGCCGGGCATCAGGTCGGGATACCCCTGCGCTTCGGGGCTCCGGAGCCATTGCCAAGTGGCATAACCTGCGCAAGGAGGGCGAGTTCCTGCGCCGGAAGATCTCCCACCTGGAGAGGTTGCGTGGCGAGTGGGGACCACATCCCCTGGATGCCAAGCTCGCCCTCCTGCGCGCTCACCACCAGAACCTGTGTGCCCGGCAGCGCCAGCTGGGACATGGGATCGCCTGGGCGGCCGCGCGCTGGGCTGTAGACCAGGCGATCTGCGTGGGTGCCAGCGTCATCTATGTGGAGGAGCTGGCCACCCTGGAGCCAGCCCTGGGCCGCAAGGTCAACGCCCGCATCTCAGCTTCCGTTCGCGGCCAGTTCCAGGACGCCCTGCGCCACCTCGGCGCCAAGGCCGGCTGTGCGGTGGTCACAGTCCCTGCCCGGGGAACCTCCTCCATCTGCCCGCGGTGTCTGCGTCTACTGCGGCACTACACCTCCCCTGAGCGACTGCGGAGCGGCCACCCCTGGGCGCACTGCTCGCACTGCGGACTCTCCACGGACCGGGACCATGCCGCCGCTCAGCGCATCTGCTCCAGGGGCCTCAGCTCCCAGCCAGCTGTCCACCAGGATCCCCACACCGGGCATCTGGCGATCCGCAAATCCCAGGACTCTCAGGTGGCACGCTGCCGGCGCCGCCGGCCCAGCCTGGGACCGACGACAAAACCACACACCCACCCGGGTGCCCTTGCGACGCCGGGTCCTCTCCCCGCCCGCGGTAGTCGCGGTCAGCGGCCAGCGTCCCAAGGGGGGTGCCCCCCCAGGCCCGTGTCACCTCGGCACCCGGCCAGGACACCAGTGCGCAACCCTGCCCGACCCCACCCCGGCACCGTCCCAAGTGGGTGCCACTCGGCCGGGGCTTCCACCGCAACGCCCATGCCACCGCGGTCGTCCCTCGTGACGACTTCGGTCCCAAGGCGCTCGCCTACGCCCCGCTTAGTGTTGCAGAGACGCTCTGGCCCCGGCCAGACTGCCATTCCGATAGACCTTCGTCATTTCGGAACGCTGGCGGGATTCCGGAACGACGCGCAAACCGCCGACGAGCGTGGCCCGTCGAGAAGTCGCATCTCTGCTTGGGATCACGTTCTGTTCGCGCCTCGCACGGGGACAATGTGGCAGTCGACGGGCGGCGATTCTGCCGAGTGACGACCCGCTCAGCTAGGCTTTGAAAGTGCCGAGTCGCCGTGAACTTCTGACCACCGTCCAGTACGTACGACGTCGGCTCGCTGAGGTAGGCCCGGAACACATCCGAGCGAACGGCGACTTCGAGCGCGTGTCGCTTCCCAACCTGGACTGTGATGCTCTTCGCGACCTGCTTGTCGCAGAGAACGCTCAGGTGGTGATCGAGATCGGTCTCGCCTATGGCAGCTCGGCGCTGGCGATCGGAGAGGCCCTGATTTCGCAGGGTCACCATGGGACGAAGCATGTGATCATCGACGCCTACCAGCATCGGTTCCAGAACGCTGGTTGGGAAGCGATCGCCTCCGCCGGTCTCAGCAACCTTTGCATGCTGCTGCCCGAACGATCTCAGCTAGCGCTACCGCGGCTGGTGACCGAGGACTTCGTCGCCGATGCCGCGTTCGTGGATGGCAGCCACCTTTTCCACAATGTCTTCGTCGACCTCTACTTCCTGCGCGAACTCATTCGTCCCGGCGGGTTGATCATTCTCGACGACTGCCAATGGCCGTCCGTTGCCACCGCGGTGCGCTACTTCGAGTTCAACGCCGGGTGGCGGTCCCAAGCGATCAGCCAGCCAACGCGACTTCGCGCTTTCCGATTGCCCGACCCTGGTGTAGAACCCACCTTCGAGAGCTTCAAGCCCTTCGAGATTGATTCGACACCTTAACCCGCCATCATGTCCCTGGCCCGCTCGTGGGCAGTAGGCACACGGCTGCCAGCGTCAGGCTCTGACGTCAGCCGCGAACTCCTCTGTCACTGAGGTAGGCAGTCGCCGGAGTGCATGGGCGACCAGCTCGGCCTTGGTTATGCGCACCCCCCGCACCCGGAGCTGGACGACCAGATCCGCTGTACGGTGGTCGAACTGACTTCCTGCGCTTTGGCCATGGTTCGGCAGCTCCAGTGGGTCTCCCCAGGAGGGGTTTCATGGAGCGTGGCCTCAACGATCGCTTCTACCTTCGCCGCTGGAATCGACGGCTCGCGCCCGCGGCCCTTGGCACCTCACCAAACTTCGCTAGCCCTTAACCCAAGGAAACAGAAGGAGGTCCATCTTGAGGAGGAGGCCCAGGGTGCGCTGGGGAGTGGCAGCCAGGCAGTCCTTCCAGGTTCGGTGCCCCACGGCCCTGTGAGAAGCGAGGTTCGCGCCGGCCCGGACCATGCGAGCGCCACCTGGCACAGCGAGGAGGCGAGCAGCAAGGTGGGAGGCCACTCGTCGCCAGAGTGACTAGCCGTTTGCCCGGTGGGCGTCGCTCATTGGATGGTCACCGGCGTGCATCGGGACCGCCCCGGGCGGAGCAACAGGTTCTCTATCGCTGATTGAGCTTTCGGCCAACTACGGTGGCGGATCCATAGGCAGCCACAAAGCCCTGCCGCCAGCTGGGGTAGCGCAGTGTCCAGCCTAGCTCACGCTTGGACTTGGCGTTGGAGGCGCCGCGAGCCTGCGTTCCCATCCTCACCACGCCTTCGCCCGCCATGAGCCTGGCGAGCCATGAGGGGAGGTGGCGGGGCGGCTTGGCGCCCAGCACGGCTGCTAGCACGGGGAGCCATTCGCGGAGCGGGGCGGGATCGTCGTCGACGATGTTGTAGATGCCGGCCGAGCCCAGTTCCAGCGCAAGGACTGTGGCCGTGGCGGCGTCGTCGAGGTGAATGTACGGGGTGACGCCTTCGCCGTTGCCGATGATGGGGAATAGCCGTTTGCGTACAGGCCTGAGCAGGGCGTCGTCGGCATTGCCGTAGAAGCCGCCGTACCTGAGCGCGATCCCGCCGGCGTCGGAAATCACCTTGTCGAGGTAGGCCATCGCGGCGAACGTCCTTTCCGATCCCGCTGCCGGGTTGGGATCGAGTTGGTCGTCCTCGGTCTTGACCATCCCACCCTCCCGGGCATAGCGGTAGGGGGCGAAGCTCTGGGCGACGATCCTGCTCACGCCTGCCTCGCGCGCCACAGCTAGGAGGGCATCGGTTCCCTCAGTCCGGAGCCGGTTGGTCTGGGCGAAGGTCTTGTCGAGTTTCCTGGAAAAGCCGCCACCGGCGAGCGCGGTCGCCTGGTGGATGATGGCATCGGGCGTGGCATCGAGCACGGCCTTGCGCACCGCTGAGGCATCCAGTAAGTCGAGGGCGATCGCCTCCGCCCCGAGTGCCCGGAGGTGCTCCGCCTTCTCGGGCGATGATCTGTAGGTGCCGATCACCTCGTGGCCCCGGTCGATCAAGTGGGGAACGAGCCGGGTGCCGATCGCACCGCTCGCCCCTGCAACGAAGACTCGCATGGTGGGCTCCTTTTCGAATTCCCCTGTCACATCCCTCGCGTGTGGGGGGTCACCTGTATGACACTTGGCAACAGGAGGATGTGACCGGTGGATGAGAACGCCTGGCTGGCGGATCGCTTCGAGGAACATCGGGCCCAGCTGCGGGGGGTGGCCTACCGGATGCTCGGCTCGCTCGCCGAGGCCGACGATGCGGTTCAGGACTCCTGGATTCGGCTCAGCAGGTCAGGAGTGAGCGAGGTGGAGAACCTCAGTGGGTGGTTGACGACGATCGTCGCCCGCGTGTGCCTGAACATGCTGCGTTCGCGCAACGTTCGACGCGAGGACTTCTTCGGCGTGCATCTCCCCGACCCCGTCATCAGCCCAGACGGGGAGCTCCAACCGGAGGAAGAGGCGTTGTTGGCCGACTCTGTCGGCCTTGCGCTCCTCGTCGTGCTCGATACCCTGTCCCCTGCGGAGCGCTTGGCGTTCGTCCTCCACGACATGTTCGAGTTGCCCTTTGAGGAGATCGCTCCCATGGTTGGTCGAACCCCCTCGGCGGCGAGGCAGCTAGCCAGTAGGGCGCGTCGCCGCGTAAAGGGTGCCGAGGTGCCGGCCCCGGACGCCGATCTCGCCCGTCAGCGAGAGGTGGTCAATGCCTTCTTCCTGGCTGCGCGAGCCGGCGATTTCGTAGCCCTTGTCGCTGTGCTCGACCCAGACGTCGTGCTGAGAATCGACGCCGGCACCAAGCGCCGCGCAGCCTCCATGGTGATCCGAGGGGCAGAGGCCGTTGCCAGGCAGACCCTCACGGGCCTTTCGGCGGTGATCGCGCACCCTGCTGCTCAGCTACGCCCAGCCCTGGTGAACGGGGCAGCCGGAGTGATCTTCACCCTGGGTGGACGGCCCATGACCGTGATGGGTTTCACCGTCGCCAAGGGCAAGATCGCTGAGATCGACGCAATCGCCGATCCCGACCGTGTGCGCCGGATGGCATCGGCGGTCCTGGCCGACGACTAGTCGGCCGGCAGAACCACGATCGCCGGCTTGGGACTAGCGTCCTCGCGAAGTGCCCAGTCCCGCTCAGAGTCACCAAGGAGCGGTTGACGATCCGCGACGGCCTCAATACGGTCACCGACGGTCCTGATCACGCCATTGGCCAGGATGTCGGCGCGCGTGCCGAATCTAGGAACGCTAGCCGAGGGTGCTGTCCCCGACGCCTGGTGCGACTGCCTGGCGGACCATGGTCTGGCTGTGCCCTGCTCCTTCCGTAAGCCTCCTGAGTGGTCCCCCTGGAACCGAGTCTGCTGAGCGCGGCCTTGCCACCCTCGGCGGGGCCGGCGGACGAGTCACTCCGGCGGCGGTCCGTCCTCCCCGCCAGCCCAAGTGCCTGCGGCGGGCGCCTAATCCTTACGCCCGGCTATTCCCCGACTCACTCCGATGCCGATCAGGGTGATGCCACCGGCACCGCCAACCGCTTCGAGGCTGCGGGGCGATCAAGCGAACCACGACCGGGCCGCACCGGCGCCCAAATGCAGTGGGCGACGAGGGACAGCACAAGGAGTATCGCGCCGAGCGCGAGCAGTTGGAGAGGGACGTGCCCCGCCGAGCGGTCGATGAATTGCGGAAAGACAGCGCCAAAGAAGACGACTCCTTGGGGATTGGAGACTCCCACCAGGAAGGCGTCCCACAGACCGCGCCCCGTCTTGCGAGGCTCGACCAGGGTGGTGAACCCTGGGGCTGGCCACCCGTCGGAGGCTGACCAACAGCGGGACTCTCAGATCGCGCGACCTTCTGTCTCCGGCTCTGCTCCGCGTCGTACGCTGCCAGTGGGTTGCACCGTGCTCCACGTGGAGAAACTCCGCTCGCGCAGCGGTACGTCGACTTCCGAGTTTTCGCCACCTAGCTTCAGGATCAGGACATCCCACCAGCCACCTGCCGGTACGCCCACGGCTGGCTGGTCCACCAACAGGATGCCGCCGACTGGTGGGCCGTGGGCGTGCCCGCCCTGGAGCGGACCTGGGAGCTCTGCCTCGGTGGCGGAGGCTGGCACCCCCCGCCGGACGCTCCCTGGGACGACCTCGTCCCCATTCCGGAGGTCGGCGCCTTCGTCCAGGCCGCCGTGCGCCATCGGACGGAACATCCGCCACCAGCACAACGGGCACGTCCCGCTCGGACAATCCCGCCGTGAGCGCCCTTGGCAGCCGCTGGGGACCGGTGATCACCAGAGCCATCCGAGGCTGCTGATCATCGCCTGGCTGGCCCTGCTCGGCTGGGGGATCCACACCATCTACATCTCCGAGATCATCACCTGGATCATCCTGACCCTGATCGGCTGGCGGCTACGCCCTCTCGCCCGCCGGCTCTGGTGGAGGTACGGCTGGCACTGGCCGCTGCCTCCGGCCCCTCCGCCTGAGCCTTTGCCTCCCTTCCGGATCTGCTACGGCAAGGCCTATGGGGACTGGATCACCGACCCGCGTCAGGTGGCGACCATGGTCCTGGCCCTCCCCGCAGCGGCAAGAGCCGCGGCCGGATCAGCCCTCTGGCACTTCGACGGCATCCTTCAAGGGAGTGCGGCGTAGGCATGCCTTGGCGATCGCCTCCTCCCATTCCGAAAGGAACTGTGGGTATTGAGCGGCGAATTGGGCGAGGTCTGTGGCAGCAGTGGTGGAAAGAGCTGTCAGTTCATATTCGATGGTGGCAATCGACCCAGAGGGGGTTGCAGTCAAATGGACGATGATTGTTCCTGCGTTCTTACCAGGTATGAAGCGTGCGTAGTGGATGAGCTGACCTGGCTCGCGTCGGCAGACGACCCACGCTGAGCGTATGGCGTCGTGCTGGTCAATTTCGAAGACGGTGCCCGGCTGACTGTCGTCTTCGACCGGCGTGGGAAACAGTGGGTCCCAGTCCTGGGCCCAGACCTTTTCTCCAATGGGGGTGAAGAGGCGAAAAGCGTCGGGCCCAGCCAGAGGGACCTCCACGGTTCCAACGAGGAGGGCGTGGTAAAGGGGGGCAACAGACTGTAAGTCGTCAGTGGCGTGGTCAATCGACATGAAGTTTCCCTTTTGGTTCAGAGATGCTGTGGTATCATGTTACCATGGTACCAGTACGACGAATACAAACTGGCGTGCGCATCGAGCGGCAGCTGCTGAAGGTACTCAAAGGCTTGGCCGAGTATCTCGACGTGTCGCTGGGCGATCTGATCGAAGGTATCACCTTGCATGCCTTTGAGGGTAAGACACCTTTTGAGCAAACAACGATCGACGTCATTGGCGATCTAAAAAGGGTCTACGGGTTGACGTTGACCGCGGCGGATAGCCACAAGTTGACCGAATCATCCACGCCTGTGGACGTTACTTCCCCTCACTGAGATCAAGAGGCACAACCATGTACATCAGACCATTCGCGATCTCCGACCTTCCTACGGTCGTCGACCTCACCATTGAAACGTTTCGACCTTTCTACGAGGGTTACGTTCGCACGCTACTGGGAGAAGAGATTTTCAGGCATCAGCACGGTGAGTGGGAACAGGACTACCGCGATGACGTGCCAACCCTCAATGAACCAGATGCAGGACGCTACGTCGCCGTTGGTGAGATCGACGGGACCGTAGCCGGCTATGTGTCGTGGAAGGTTGAAGGCCGACCCAATCACGGCCAGATCTACCTACTCGCCGTAGCGGCGCCGTACCGAGGGCAGAAGCTAGGTCATCAACTGTGCAGCCACGCGCTCATGCAGATGAAGCTTGAAGGCGTTGAGGTCGTCGGGATAGGGACTGGAGACGATGCCTTCCACGCCGCTGCCCGCGCACTCTACGAAGACCTTGGATTCACAAAGATTCCAATTGCGGGCTATCTGAAAAGACTCTGAGGAGTAACCACGTGACCAACAGGATCGTCATCTTCAACCCGGTCGACTAATACGTGTTCGCTGGAGAAGGGCCACCACAGGTACGGCCATCCGTTTAACTTCAGAACACGTGCGGCAATCTCGATACAGATCGCTCGGAAGAACTAGCTCTCGCCCGCCTTGTTCCGTAGCAACGCAACGGACCGCATCTCCGAGCTGTTCTCGACGGCATTCGTCTGTGAGGGCCGATCGTAGTGGAGAAACCCCTCCCGGCCAGTGGCTTTCGTCGGTAGAGACCCCAGTCAGCCGTTCGCCGGACATTGCGGGAGCCTGGCGCCCGGTCCCTGTACCTACTGCCTGCAGGTGACCCAAAACGACCGCTGATCGGACGAGCAGCCTTCGGCACCCTGCTCGCTTCCGCGGTCTTCCAGTCTTCATCGTGGCGAAGCATACCGAGCCGGTCTGCCTCCTCGCCCCGTGATTCAACGAACCGTACGACTCTGTGTTCTCCTTCAGCAAGTCCTTCGTTCCGGCGGTGGCTGCTCCCGTCCTCATCCAAACCTCCCTCTGCCGGAACGCCGAGTCGCCGCGTCCCCTCACTCAGCTTCGCAGCGCTGTTTGAGACCCTCGGCCTCCATCGTCAGGTATCGCCGGGTTGTCCTCGATGTAAGAAGACCGATGACAGGCGCAAGTGCTCCGGACTGGTGAATACCAAGGGTGACGGTCACGCGATTGTTTGCAGTCGCCTTGACCATGTGGCTTCCTACCGTTGTGACGCCAGTGCTATCGCTTTGCCACGAGAACGACTGTCCTGGATCAAGTTCGGTGACCTGCCAAACCAGCGTGGGCATGCGTGGTTGTTTGATCCGCACCCTGGCTCCGAGTGCCAGGAGTTCTCCGTTCAGACGTTCGACGTGGGCCATCGAAGCAGTCCACTCCGGCCACCGCTGCACGTCGGCCAAAGTGGCCCACACCTTGTCGGGAGTGGCCTCAATCTCAACTGTCGTCTCGAACTGCACTGCCCCCTCCATAGGGTTTGTCGCCTGTGGTCCCCACGGTACGAGAATTGCTTATGAGAGTGCACTCTGACCTTGAAGAACGAGCGGATGACATAGAGATCGGTTCTCAGAGTGCGGGCAACGATTCGACCAATTCGGCAAGTCGAAGGTACTGGTCGGCAAGTCCAGCCTCCATCATGCCATTCTCTATCTGCTGGTTCCGAGCTTCGATGGAGTGATGGCGGTCAATCCCGTGCAGAAGTGTTCCACCGTCGACGTCCTCGAAGGTGAACGATTGAGCAATCTCATTGTCTGGAGCGACATCAAGAGTGAAGGTTGAAGCAAGTCGATGCGGAGCAGTGATCTCCTGATAGATGCCGTTCATGGCGAATTGCTGACCGTCTGGAGCACGGAGGACGAACGTGTAGCTACCACCCACCCGTAGATCGATTTCGCACGTGACTAGCTCAAGCACGCGGGGCCCCCACCACTGGCGAACATGGTCGGAGTCAGTGAACATTTGGAAGATGAGTGATGGCGGTGCCTTAAAAACGCGCCGGAATTCAATGACCGGCTCATCGGGCGGCGTTGCGAAAGCAAATGTGTCAGGGGTCATTGTGCATCTCCTTTGTTTTGCAGTTTGTCCAAGTACGAGTCGAGTCGATCGAAGCTGTCCTCCAAGGAGTGCTTGTAAGAACCGACCCAGTCAGAAATGGCCTTGAGCCGCTCAGGCTCCAGCCGAGACAGGTGTTGGCGTGCTTCTCGACGACGGGAGATCAGCCCGGCCCCTTCAAGAACCTTGAGATGCTTTGTGATCGCAGGCTGAGTCATCGGAAACGGCTCCGCGACCTCAAGAACTCCCGCTTCCCCCTTTGCCAGGCGAGCAAGGATCGCCCTCCGTGTCGGGTCAGCGAGGGCACCGAAGGCTCGGTTTAATTCGGCCTCGGAAAGTGCTGCGAGGCCCATAACCAGATGGTAATACATAGTGGTTCGGACAGTCAAGTGCCTTGAGCGACGTCGCAGAGCGAGTGCCATTCGGGCGTGGAAGGCCACCACAACATCTGGACGACCCTCCCGAAGCATCTGACGGTTGCGGATAGGCCCAGCTCGTCGCCGTGCCGAGTCCAGTCGGGCGGGTACACCTCGCAGTCAAGCCCCGCGTCCCGCTCCGACACCTTGCTGCTTGAGCGGCAGATCCATGGCAGCCGTAGAAGACTACTCCATGGCCTCCGCGGAGCTGCTGAACCCAGGTCTGAGGCGTCGGGCGACGCCAGGCAGAGCGGGACCACGCCCGACTGGCGACTAACCTCACCTAGCCCGATAGTGGACGGCCCACCCCACAGGAACCGTGGCGGCGCTTGCACCTTGGCTGAAGCCCCCCAGGCGTCACCGGTCCCTCTCTGACTCCCTCCGGCAGTCAGGAGCTTCCGTCTCGCCGTAGCGGAGGCGGTGCGCGTCACTGCTCTCCGTCGTCGGCCCGTCGCTCAACGCACCCTGCAGTCCAGCCCGGTTCAGCCCGGTAGGTGCCACGTAGTGGGGCGACCTTCAACGCCCCGTCGCCCTCAAGTCGGCCCCGCGGCGTTACTGCTGGCGCGCGGCTACTGCAACGGCGTTCTCTTATTGACGCGCGGCACCAATGTGGTTGCCGCCTGTGAACAACCGTCAGCGACGGACAGCTGTCGAACTCGAATGCGATGGTAATTCGATAAGGCAGGCGCTTCAGTGAACTCGTGCCCCGCTCCTGACGTAGGGGGCCAAGCTTCGGATTCAACCTGCTCTGGGTCGCTCCTCGATACCTTGCCGCCTCGTCCACCAGGTTCGGACGAAGTCGCCATAGGCGACCGCCATCGATGGTGGGAGTAGCGGTGGGGTCCGCCTCCGTATGACAAGATGGCACGCCTCGACCCTCGGTAGCGGCTTGAAGGCGGTGGACGGAATCCGATCGCCTAACTCGAACTCCCACCAAGGGGCCCACGTCGTGCCAAGCAGCGTCTCGGGCGGTATGGCTGCCCGCTTCCGGGCGACCTCCCACTGAACAATAAGGTCCGCTCGCTGCAATGGGATCCTAGGGTCTGCCAGTAGACGCCGAAGGGTTGCCGTCGTCGCCCCGAACGGTAAGTTACCCAGCACTCTGAAGGGGCGCGACGGTAGCGGGAACGTCAGCACATCTGCGCGCACGACGCGGACTTGACTGACGCCGCCTCCGCGGACCACTCCCGCTAGCTTCCGAGCCCACACGGGATCCAACTCGAGTGCGATCACTTCCACGTGACGACGCGCGAGCGCGAACGTCATGACTCCAGACCCTGCGCCGACCTCAAGGACCAACTGCCCGGATCGAAAGTCGGCAGACTCGACTAAGCGCTCAGCCCAATCCGGGTGTAGGAAGTTCTGACTGAGACACCGCCGCCAGTCGTCCCGCGCAGTCCTCTGCCGGGCGGGCACGGAACATCACCACGATCATCATGGTCATAAGACTACTCGATATCAGCCCCCGCCACTCGCGGGGCTCAGCCACCCCAGGGGCGGCCAGGAGCAGTCGATGGCGGCCGCTCGTGAGTTCCAGGCGGACGCTGGCGGACGTCGGCGGTACCCCTGGCCGCATCTGAAAAGCCCGGTATCGGCGGTTCGGACCGCCCCTCCGCACTCGATGTTGAGTTTGAAGTAGCTACCGCTGCCGCCATGCGATCTCGATTCTGATGGCTACCCGAGCAGCGCCACCGATCGGCCGACGAGGTCGCCGCAGGCTGTGGTGCCATGCCGGTTGACCTCGTGGGCCGCACGGCCGCATCGGTGATCTACGCTTTTGAGGATGCCTAGTCACAAGCGCGCCAACGGGGAAGGCTCGGTCTACCAGCGGACCGACGGACGCTGGGTCGCCCAAGTCGCTTGGCCCAACGGTCACCGCCAGTTCGGATATACCCGGACCCGGACGGAGGCCTCTCGCAAGCTTCGAGAGCCGCTCCAGTCTCAAGATCACGGGGCCGTGCGCCCCGCTTGGCGGGAGCCACCCAGGCCTATGTCCTGGAATGGCTGGAACCCGTCGGGCCCCAGCTTCGGCCTCGAACCTGGCAACGCTATGAGGAACTCATCCGCCTCCATGCACTGCCCATACTCAGCCGGGTTCGGGTCGCCCAACTCGGCCCTGAGCGTATCCAGCTTTGCTTGACAGAAGCCCTCCAGCCTGTCCACCACCACCGTGAGTCACCTCCGCGCGGTCCTTCACAGGGCCTTAGCGCAGGCCGAGGGGCGGGGAGTCATTGCCCGGAACCCAGCGGCCTTGGTGGACCCACCACGGATGGTGCGCCGTGAGATGCAGACCTTCAGCCCGGCACAAGTTCGCACCCTGCTGGCCACGGCACACGGGGACCGCCTCGAGGCGGTGTGGGTGCTCGCGGTGACCACAGGCATGCGCCAAGGCGAACTTCCCTTCAGTGGCACCTTCTCAGACCAAGTGGATATGGCGATGGGACGGTGACGTATGGGTATACCCCGACGTGACGTCGGGGTGCTATTTCTCACCGTTCTCTTCTCGTTTAGCCTCAATCCGGTCGCGTCCCGTATGTTGGTGTAAATAGTGGGACCCGATCTGGCGCAAGCCCCAGAGGGCCTCAGGGTACGGGGAAGCCCCGGCATTCACGCCGTCATGGATGAGGCCTGGTCAGGCCATCGGCGAACCCGTTCTGGTTCGGAGCCGGACTTCCTGACATGGATGGTGGCGAAAGAGATTCTCACCACCCACAGGGAAGCACTTCACTCATCCTGGCTGCAAAGCGCAAGGCTCGCGGTTACCGGAACGAGGGAACCATGATCACCATCATCTGTCTTGTCGCTGGCCGGCTTACCTTGCCTTCTCCCACTGAATTCAGCGGAGAGCCTCACCTGAGCGCACGTAGCGCGGGAATCACATTGGTCGCGATCTGCTGGATCTGCTCTGCCCAATCTGGCCCGACGAGCATGAAGTTGAACGCCGAGAAGCCGGCCGCGACGAAGGCGTTCAGTTCACTGGCGACCTGTTCGGCAGGTCCGGAGATGCCATCGGGTAGCGGGTCTGGGCGATCATCGATCCGGGCTTGCAGGTTGAGGGCGCAAGTGATCTCTCCGGGGTCGCGACCTGCAGCGGCGGCGGCGGTCAGCACCCGGTCGCGCATTGCGGGCAGGGCCTCCGTCGGGGCATAGCCAAGAGAGGGGATCCAGCCATCGGCCACCTGCCCCGTCACCTGCAGAGCGCGGCTCCCGAAGGTGCCAAGCCAGATGGGGATGTGGTGACTCGGCTTGGGCTCGAGCTCGGCGCCCTCGGTGTGGTAGCGCTGGCCATGGAAGCTGAAGTTAGAATCGGACCAGAGTCCCCGGATGACATGGACAGCCTCCTTGAGCCCGGTGACCTTCTCAGCTGGAGACGGCACCCCGAGACCGAAGGCGGCGAACTCCTTGTCGGAGTAGCCACCTCCCAGCCCCAAGATGAGACGTCCACCCGCGAGCCGGTCCAGCGTCTCGGCCATCTTTGCCACCATCGCGGGGTGCCGGTAGGGCACACCGAGCACCCGGGTGGCTACCCGGATCCGGGAGGTCCTGGCGGCAATCCAGGCGAGCAGCGTCCAGGTCTCATAGCTCGGCTGACTTCCGCACGGATGGTCAGAGGACGACACGAAATCGAACCCCAGTTCCTCAGCCGCTTGCGCCTGGGCCACCGGTTCGGAACCAGCGCCTACTGAGGTGGGGATGCTCACTCCGAAGGTCAGGGGTCTCATTGCTCTCCCCTTGGCTGGTGAATCGGCGCTGGCGCGGGTCGGTTTTGCACGTGGGGTAGAAAGAAGTGCACGAGTGGGCCGATCGCCAGGGCGTAAGCAACGGTCCCCATCCCAACCGAGCCGCCCAGGATCACCCCTACGCCGAGCACAGAGATCTCGATGCCGGTGCGCACCGCGCGGAGCGAGTGCCCTCTGGCCGCGATGCCGGTCATGAGACCGTCTCGGGCTCCCGGCCCGAGCCCGGCCCCGATGTAGCAAGCGGTGGAGACTCCGTTGATCAAGATTGCGGCACAGAGCATCGCGGCCCGAACCGCTAGGTCCGCCGGGGAAGGAGTCAGGCCGAGGGTGGCATTGACTACCAAGCCCACCACCACGACGTTGCTGATGGTCCCGAACCCTGGTCGCTGCCGCAGGGGAATCCATCCCAGGAGCACCAGCCCGCTCACAGCGATAACGACCCAGCCGATCGGGACACCCAGATGGCGCGCGATGCCTTGGTGCAGCACGTCCCAGGGGTCGAGGCCCAAGCGAGCTCTCACCATCAACGCCAGGCTGACACCGAAACCTACCAGCCCGGCATACAGTCGAGCCAGGCGCCACCCAAGGTCTCCAAGGTCCGCGCGCCGTCGCAGCCCAGGGCGAGCGGGGCTGTGGCGGTCTAGTAGAGTTGTTGACATGTCAGCAGTTTATCGAGAATGTGCCTGACATGTCAACTCGAGAGAGTTAAGATGAAGCGATGGGCGATGTTGGGTGGCTGAGCGCAGTCGAGGAGCGGGCATGGCGTGGTTACCGGCGAATGAAAGGCCATCTCGACCTCCAAATCAGCCGAGACTTGGCTGCCGACTCCGGTCTGTCCGACTCCGACTACGATGTGCTCTCAACCCTGACTGAGGCGCCCGACCCGGTCTGGCGTGCCCGCGATCTGGCGGCGCGGCTCTTGTGGTCGAGCAGCCGCCTCGCTCACCATGTCGGGCGTATGGAGCGCCGAGGCCTGGTCGCACGCGGCGGGTGCAGCGACGACGGTCGGGGCGCAACGGTAGAGCTCACGGAGGAAGGGTGGAGACAGCTCCGGGACGCTGCACCGCTACACGTCGCTTCGGTGCGTCGGCACTTCATTGACCTTCTCACACCGGTGGAGATCGAGGTCCTCGCGGCCATTTCGGCCAAAGTGCTGGTGCACCTCGAACCCCTGGGTGCCGCCGACGCTCACAGTGACACCGGCGGCCCTGCAACGCAGCGCGCGGTGAAAATCGAGTCCGCCGCCTTCCCCTTGCGCTCGGCTGATGACCAATGACGCTCGGCGGTCCTGAAGGCCAATTCCGTGCGCGAGTCGCAGGCGTGGCAGGGGTGCGCTGTGGACATGCTTCCGGGCGGGCTGCCGGGCGTGTTTCAGGTAAAACCGGGCGGCCGGGTGATCACCCAGGGAGCAGTGGGGAGATCTGACGTGACCACCGGTGAGTAGTCAGCAGGTCAGAATCCGGTCGCATCACAGAGCGATTCGGGGTAAACGATTTAGGCTGCTGAGGATCCAGGCCTCGAACTGGTGAAGGACTCGCCCTCGGGGCAATGAGCGTGCTTGGGCACGACTTGGTCGATCGCGCTGCCATCGGGGTGCAGCTGGTGCTGAGAGTCCACCGCCTGCAGGGAAGACGGCTCGACGCTTTCCCTGCTTGGGGGAGCGGCCGCGTGGCTTCCGCGGTCGGCGAAGCTGCGTAGCTGCGTAGCTGAGGTATCGGAATCTGGGGCGTGGGGTCTAGTGTCCTTCCTGCTCAGGAGGGGCGGGTCGTCGTCGGGACGGCGTAGGCGGCCCATCAGCACCAGGTCGACGTAAGCGCCGTCGCTCCACACATGCTCCCTCAGGCGGCCCTCCTCGATGAAGCCGGCGGCGGTGTAGGAGCGAATGGCTCTGGTGTTGTTGGCGTGGACGGACAGGTGGACCTTGCGCACGTTGCGCAGCCGGAAGGCGTAGTCGACGAGGAGAGCCACCGCTTCGCGGCCATAGCCCCGCCCCCAGTACTCCCTGACGCCGATGGTGATGCCCAGCTCGACGGTCCGACCGAGTTGGTCGTGACGCCACAGTCCGCACTGGCCGATCAGCTTCCCAGCTGCTTCGTTGGCGGTGATGGCGAAGTTGATCGAGTCGGGGTTCTCACGGAGCTGTTCGTAGGCTGCGGCGACTGATGCCTGAGGTGTGGGGGTGGGCGGATCACCGCCTCCCAGCAGCTCCAGCTCGACATCGTTGGCGAACACCGCCAGTGCCGGGTAGTCGTCAGGCTCGATGGGGCGAAGCGTTACGAGTTCACCGGCTAGCACGGAGACGGAGTCTGCACGCTCGGGCAAGGCCAGCGCAAGCAAACAGGCGTTCAGCGGCCACGTGCCATGGATCGGCAACAATGGTTCGCGGACGCGCTCGCCCGGCGAGGCGTTTCCCTAGAGTGCACCTGTAACGCAGGCCGTGTAGGCATCTATGTAACTACCTCCTCCGTTTGACATACGATTGGGCCATGCGCATCGGCTACGGGCGGGTGTCCACCACCGACCAGAACCTCGACGCTCAACGCGACGCGCTGCACGCCGCGGGCTGCGACCAGGTCCTCGTCGACAAGGCCAGTGGGAAGCCGGCCCGCCGCCCCGGGCTGGATAAGGCACTCCTGGTCGCCCGGGAAGGCGACCAGTTGGTCGTCACTAAGCTCGACTGGCTCGGACGGTCCTCGAGCATCTGATAGTCCTGCCCAACGACCTGCATGCCCGGGGCGTCGACTTGGCGGTGATCGACCAGGGGATCGACACCTCCACCGCCGTTGGCCGGATGTTCTTCCAGATCCTCGGTGCCATAGCCGAGTTCGAGCACGCCTTGATGGCCACGGGCCCGGGGGGCAGCGGCCCAAGCTCAGACCCCTCCAGATTAGGACCGCCCAGGACATGTACGACGCGCGATCTCGCTGACGGCTGGCTGGCTCACACCGTCAGCGAGATCGCCTCCGAGTTCGGCGCCTCGCGCCCCACCATCTACCGCCACCTCCGGCTCCCGGGCCGATGACCGCCACTCAGTGGATCTGGGACACTATGAGACGCTGATTGTGGGCAGGCTCCACGGCTGATCAGAGCGTGGGTCAGCGGTTGGGCTGGACAGTGAACTCGCTGGGCGTGTCGCCGGTGTTCACCGTCGCACTTGGCTCGATCAGCAAGACCTCCGCGCCCTGAACTGAGACCGGCTGGTGACGGACCCCGCGAGGGACCACGTGCAGCTGGCCGGAGTTCAGTGCAACGTCATCGGCCTCCAGGCGGATGGTCATCGACCCGTTCAACACAAGGAAGGCCTCATCAGTCTCGGGGTGACTGTGCCAACTGAACTCGCCCTTGATCTTGACCACTCTGAGGTCGTAGTCGTTGAGCACAGCCACCGTCTGCGGCACCCACGGCTTGTCGATCAGCGACAGCACAGCGGCTAGATCAACGGGTTCGATCATGGGCACAGTATGCTACGGAAGTACGTGAGGTGCTGGCCACGAGACCGGCGGCCGGCGTGGGCGCCCGGGCTGGCGGGGTGCTCAAGCGCGGCCGGCTAGCTAGTGTCCCGCGCGCTAAATAGCTTGCATATAGTCTGAGAGACGATCATGATCGCCAGATACCATCCCGTCGCATGGGTCACCGCTCTGGACCCCGACAAGTCTCCCACGGCCACCTTGCTCGAGCGGGTCATGGAAGAGGGCCTTTCCGCCGTACCGCAGCTTGCATACGAGGCTGTCACGGACGCCCCATGCCTTGTCGCTCCTGCGCCGTGATGGGATGGCCGGGCGGGTGAGGGAAGCCGTCCTTATCGCGTCACTACGACTCGGATGGTCATCCCATCTTTCTCTCCACTTAGGTCGTCTTCGAGAGCTTTCGGATTGCCGATGCGGCGGTCAGGGTCGTATACAAGCGCGACGAAGGCGTCGCAGTCGGGGTGGGACTGATAGCGCTCTATGTCGACGATTAGCTCATCTGATACTTTCCGAAGAGTCAGCCCGACTCTGGTCATCTTAGCTTCCACCGCTATGCGCTCAGCTTTCAAAATGAAGTCGATTCGCGACGCTGATCCCCCACGTTGCGGGCTAACGTCCTCAGATCGGACATCGGCGAAGAAGATGCTTAGCAGACCGTGCAGGACATCCTGGACATCGTATTCGTCTTCGACTATCCAAGAGGGCCTGCCCCGCTGCCGATTCCGAAGGGGGATTAGGAACTCCCCGAATCCACGGCAGAGTCGCTCGACAAGCGCGATCTCCTCTCCATGGCCTTCTCCCAGCAACTGCTGCCGGGCCTCCTGCAGGACCTGGCGCTGAGCGAGGAGCGGATTCCGGAAGCTGGTGTCATAGGGTTGTAGCCAATACGGGAATAGGGACACATCAGCCTGAGGGTCCGCAGAGCGATGCACCACGCTGACGGCCCCTGGGGCCTCAAGGAATGCCTTGATCTTGTTCGAGTGCCAGTTGCCCTCATATTCCTGCCTGAGCCGAAGGCGAGGCTCCTCGGGTACGACAGTGAGAGCGGTCGCCAGCCACTCTTGATAGAGATTCACCAGGTCTTCAATCTGCCCTGCGGCCGCAACGATCACTTTGTCTCCTTGAACCGCCTGCGCCAGCGTTTCAAGGTCTCTACTCTGTTCGATCAGGCTTGTGATGGTATCGATCTTTCGGGCCATTCCATCCATCGTAATCATGCCGGGGCCCAGCGGAGAGGACCTCGGAGGTAGTCGGAGTAGAAGGAAGCGTCCAAGGCCGCAGCTTTGGCTAGCCGCTCTTTTGCCAGCGAGCGGGAGGTCGCTCAGAAAGTCGCCGTATGATTGCAATTAGGATGGCGGCCAGGTGGAATTGGGAGGTGCCCGCGGGGACAATCCCGACCACCTTCACCCCCCGATGGACCTGGGCAATGACCCGGTCCAAGACTTTGGCGGAGCCGGTGGTCGGCAGCGCTTCCGCTGGCGCTCGGGCTAGGAGTCAGTGTGGGAAAGGTCGGGTGAACGGACCGGATTGGTGAGGGCGGATCCTCCGCTCCTGGGAGGAGGGCCGAGAAGGGTGCTGGATCCCGGGGAAGCGGCCCCTTGGGGCTGCGGGTCAGGGGGAATGAGGCGCTGGCGTCCACCCGCTGGCGTGGAGGCGGCGCAGGTTGTAGGCAGTGGTCACGAGCTGCCATTCACCCTGCACCTTGGTCAGGCCTCGCAGGTGAACTGGCGGAAACCCATCGCCTGTTTGATCACCCCGAAAGGTAGTTCGGCCACGTGTTTGCGGCGCTTGTAGACTGCGCGTCCCGCTTGGGTGCGCAACTTGCGCGCCATCCGGGGCCCAATCGCCATGGCTTGGGGGATTCGTCCTCGAGGAGCAGAGGCGGCAACCGTGTCTCGCTCGCGGCGTTGGGCGATGTAGGCGTCGATCCCCAGCACCGCCAACGCTTCCAGGTTGGCGGCGGCGCCATAGCCGGCATCAGCGCTGAACCTACACGGCTTGCCGCCTGTGTTCCGCATCACCGCCCGCACCATCGGCACCAGATGGGGATTGTCGGCGGCTTGGTTGCTGACCTCGGCGGCGAGCACGATGTGGTGAGGTGTGTCGTCGACCGCTGCTTGACAGTTGTAGCCCTGGATGAACGCCTTGTCGCCGTTCACCATGATCCGCGACTCGGGTCGGTGAAGTTGTACTGGTCTTTGTCCTTGGGCAGTGACTGCCCCTTCTCTTTGGCTCTCCGCTCCAGCGCCGCTTTAGCCTCCTGGAGCTTGCGCAGGCGGCTCTCCGTCTGCTGGAACTCTGCCGGCAGCTCATCGCCGCGCCGATCCCCGAACTCCTTGTCCTCGGCTTGGTCGATCGCCTCCGCCTGCTTCAGCCACCCCGCCACGATGCGGGCGTACTCCGCCTCCCGGTCCCGCATCCGGGCGTAGCTCATCGCCTTGAGTTTGCTGGCATTGGCCTTGATCTTGGTCCCGTCCAGAGCCACATGCCCCAGTTGCACCAGCCCCGCCTCCTGACACAGCTGCAGCACCTGCCGGAACAGTCCCTGCAGCGCTGGCAAGTGTCGGCGACGGAACTCGCTGATGGTCCAGTGGTCAGGTTGCTGGTCCGCCGTCAGGTACCGGCATGGCACCAACTCCTGGGCTGCCTTCTCCAGCCGCCGCGAGCTGTAGATCCCGGTCGCATATCCGTACAGCAGCAGCTTGCTCAGCAGCCGCGGATGGTACGGCGGGGCTCCACGCTCTTCCGTGTACGCCGCGTATATCGCGCTCAAGTCGAGCACGTTGTCCACCAGCTCGCTCACCAGCCGGGCCAGATGACCCGCCGGCACCCACGCCGCCAGGTCCGGCGGCAACAGCAACTGCTGATTCTGGTCGTACGGCCTGAAGGTCTTCCGCGGTAGAGCCATGGGCGTCATCCTCATCCTTGGGAGCTGGCCAGACCTATCCCTATTCTCTCAGCTCCCACACCCCTTTCCCACACAGACTCCTAGCCCTCCGCCCTTCGGACCGTCCCGCTATCAATTCGGCCCACAGGGGCGGCCAGGATGCCACAATCTGCCGATGCTCGGCCAGATCCTGATCGGCACTGCCTCCTGGACGGACCACGAGCCGTTCTACCCGGCCGATGTAACCGGGACCGAGCGGCTAAGTTGGTACGCCGAGCGCTTCCCCTACGTGGAGATCGACTCCAGCTTCTACAGAGTTCCCGGCTCCAGGATGACTGCTGGCTGGGTCCAGAGAACCCCGGACCACTTCGTAATGGGGATCAAAGCCCACAGGTCCATGACCCTCCATGAGCGCCAGGATGGGGTGCCAGTGCCTCCCTCCGAGGCGACGCTCCGAGACTTCGAGAACGCCCTCTACCCCCTCCGGGAGAGCGGCAAGCTCGGCGCGATCCTCTACCAGTGGCCGCCATGGTTCAAGCCGACCGAGGCCAGCTTCGACGAACTGCTGAAGACGCGGGAGCGCCACCCTGACGATCAAGTTGCCATGGAGTTCCGGAACCGCGCCTGGGGAGAGCCGGATACCTGGGAGCGGGTGGTCGACCTGCTCTCGGAGGCGAGCCTCACCTACTGCTGCGTCGACGAGCCCCAGCATGGTTCGGGGACCATGAGCCGGGTGATCGCCGAGACGACTCCTAAGCTGGCCATGATCCGTCTACACGGCCGGAACGCTGGCACCTGGTACAAGCGGGTGGAGAAGACAGGTCACCGGTTCGACTACGTCTACCCACCCAACGAGCTGCAGGAGATCCCCAGAACGTTCGGCTCCTAGCTCAGCTCGCAGAATCCGTGCACGTCGCCATCAACACCAACAACAACTCCCAAGGGCCGATCAACGCCTTGGCTTTGGCAGAGATTCTGGGGCTGGAGTACTCCAACGGGCCTCTGTTAGCGGATCTACGCCAGGCGGTCGGGTTGGAAAGCTGATCGCGCCGCTCCACCAGCTCTCTAGCAGGGGACACTCGATCCCGTTGGGGTCCAATCGGTGGGGAGCAAAGAGGTCCCACCTGACGGAGGAGAGGCGCCCCGCGGACACCCAGGAAGCCGTCAGCCCCTTGCGGCGTCCGAGCGCCCATCCAATGTGGATCTCCATCAGACCATCTCGGGGTTCTGTCGGTGTCGCGTCCAGCAGGATCAGCTCAAGGCTCACCCCGAGGTATGGCTGGATGACCTCCGACCCGCATTGGCACCTCCGGACCCGGACCCGAATGCTCCCGGGGAGGATCCGGGTCCGCTCCGCCCGCTCGACCGGAAGCTCCTCCACGAAGGGAAGCATAGCGAACAGGTGTTTGTGGCCAGTCTGTCCACCGCCAGTCGCCGGGCTTGGGGATGCTGGGCAAACTGAACCCGCCACCACCTGGGCCAACGCCCAAGCCACTCTGAACCGCCTGGCCGCCAGCCAGAGCACCGAGCAGGCTGCCCGGACCAAGGGCCTGAGCCAGAGCTTTGCCGTAGCTCAGAGGCGACTACTTAGTTCTATGCCTTCAACCCAATTCCCGTCTCGATAGAGCCGCAACGGTGGCACAATGATGTTCACCATGTGCGGTAAGTCATGAGCGAATGCCAATGAAAGCCTCTCTCCGTTTAAGCGAGGACGCGCAGCGGGCGCTCGCGCGAGCCGCAGAGGAGTCGAGCCGCTTAGGGCATTCGGAGACGTGGACAACAGACCTCTTGGTCGGACTGCTGAGTGCTGATCAGGGCACGGGTGGGCAGATCCTGAAGTCACTGGGCGTGGAGATTGACAGCGTTAAGAATGCTGTGCCACACGCGCCGGTTGGGTCAAACGAACCAGCTCGGAATCTCCCTCCACCTCCGCCGTCCCCAATTGCCCAGGCTCTTAGCGCGGCGCGTGCCAACGCAGACTCGTTGTCAGCAGATCAGATAGATACGGTGCATCTTCTCCTCGGCTTGCTAGAGGTGAACCAAGGCATTGCCGCAGCAATCCTCCGCGACCAGGGCGTTGATGAGAAGCGCGTGATTTCGGCCATGGATCGGCCGGATGACTCCGAAACTCACGACGGCTAGCAGCGCGTCGTGGCAGGAGTCTCCTACGCCACGCACTCCGTGGAGAACAGCACCGGGTCGGATGCAGTTGGCGGCGGTGTTAGTCACTAGGACCGTCCTAGCCCGTTAACCCGGTCGCGGCCACCGATTTTGGTGGTTACATCTTGTGGCTGCCAACAACCTCGACAGCTCCCACGAGACATGAGCCAACGACGGGCTCCCGCACCACCTATACTTCGGGCCGCCATGACCTCAGCCAGCTCGGCGACCAGCCGCGCGATCTACGACGATGCCATGGTCGCGTACGAAGATGAAGGTCATCCTTGCCATGTCTTCAAGGATCTACAGCCCGTATTCCACCCAGGCGACGACCCAAAGTGGATACTGCCGGTCCCTTTCCTCGGGGCCACCGCAGCCAAGGGCCTGGTCTTCCTGGGACTGAACCCCAACTACGACAACTCCCCCGGGGACACGGATCCCCGCATTGGAACCGCCTTCGAAGCCTGGGACGAGTGGGCTAGGAACTACTTCGAAGCGACGCGTCGTCCGTGGGCGCGCCTGTACCGGCTCTACCAAGCAATTGGAGAGGCGGCCTTCGATTCCGACTTCCGGCTCGGACGAGATGCCCTGGTCTTGGAGTGCATTAGATTCCGCAGCACGGCCGGCCAAGGGACCACCGGACGTGAATCGATCCCGGTCTGGGGACACGAAATGCCGATCACTAAGCACCTCATCGAGGACATCCAGCCCTCTGTGATCGTGACCATTGGAACCGCCCCCTTCGGAGCGTTGCACGGGATGTTGCCCACTCTGAAGCCGCGTCTGACGGGAGTATTCCGCCTTCGCAGTTACGAGTTTCACGTGTTCGCGACCGACTCAGCCTGGGGACCGCTGGCAGTGATCCCTAGTCGCCATCTCACCGGCGTCTGGGGGAATCCCGCAGTTCCGATCGCTCGGCTCGGCGCCGCCATTCGAGAGGTCGTCAGCGATCGCGGCTGGGCTGTATAGGGTGGTCAAGCGCAGTCGGTGGACCTTGGCGACCACGCTCTTCGCGTACTCGGTCGCGGACGCTCGCACCTAGAAGTTCCTTGGCAACCTTTCCCGGAAGTTGGACAGGGAGCATCACATACGACCCCGAGTCCCTCTCTGGCTTCCTAAACCGGCCCACGTTGACAGACCCCGATCCGATGATGTTCCTCGATGGCCGGAGCAAAGGACATATCAACATCACTCACCACCACAGAGCTTGGTCTCCAAGCAGCAGCCTGTGTGTGCCGAAGGCCTCGGCCTGCGGTTCGTCCCGCGCTCGCACGAGAAAGCTGACGCACGCGAACGAGGCCACCGGAATGGCTCAACTGGCAGCGCCGCCCCCTGTAGGCTGGCTAGAGGCGCTGCGCCGGACCACTTGCGACCCGCCAAAAGCCCTGTCGCCTCGCCCATCCGCAGATGGGCCGCCGGGAGAGCTTGTCACTGACGGTACGCATCGCTATTCCTGATCTGACCCATCCTTAATGGGTGGATCGGCCGACCCTAACTGGGCTCGGAGGTAGCGCTTTAGGTCGGTCGCAAATGCATACTTGTTGGCCAACTTATATTGCATTTGCCGGTCCACCCGGAGGTCAAACGGCCAATATGGCGAAGGGGACTGGTTTAGTAGAATCGGTTCCTTGTCTACGCCGTGCGCGAATCCAACTTCGTAGAACACGTTCTGGTTGCTGTCTGTCAGGTCAGCGACTATGATCCCTGCTCGCATGATCTCCTCTCTGATCTGGTTTGGGACCATGCCCGGCATGTAGTAATTGTCAGCCCGACGCCAGTTCAGTCCTGGATAGTCGATTGCGAGCTCCCGGAAGGCGTCGATCATCCACCCGTAGACTTCGTCCGACCAAGGGGCAACCTCCTTGAACGGCATAAGAACGAACACGTACCGTCCATCGACCAAATGTATTGGCTCTTCATCGGGCGCCAGTTGGCCCTCCCCGCCCCCCATCCAGGCTGCTGGGAGCGGCTGCTGTGGGATACTCGCCAGCATCGTTCGCCGCCGCCCTTCTTCTTCGGCATCGAACTTCAGGAAATCATCAAGCGACGTGATGGCTCGTCGGCGCAGAACCTCCCATAGGTCGAGCGTGACATTCCAGGGCGAGCCTGGGTCATTGCCAAAGCTTCCTCCGCGTGAGATTCCTCCCCGGCTCATCATTAGGTTGCCGAGGTGCCCAAGCGTGGCTTGGTCGATGTCCATACCTGCCCCATGCAGCCCCTCGAGCATCTGCTCGGAAGCGACCGAGACGTTCCCCTCTCCTATTCCCATCTCGGGTGCAGCGGTCTCAGCAACCTTCCAGCAGATGTGGATGGCCCGGGCCAGAAGTTCGAGGTCGCTTCTGCCCTGGGCGATGGCACACATACCATCGAGAGTGAGGCTGAGCTGACCCCTACCCTGCTCGCCATAAATCTGGGGGCGGGTTAGTAACGTCTCGGGAACGTCCCCAACCTCCAGCTCTACATCCAGACCCTCCTTGACCAAGGCATACCCCATCTCCATCATCGTTGGCCAGCGCCGGGTCCGGCGGTAGGTGGCGTAGGTCAATTCCAGAATGTGGCGGGCTCTGTCAGAAAGGTTTGAGCCGTCGCCGTTATCTCCGCCTCCGATGTCATGGTGCTTGGTCATTAGGCCCATCTCCCTTGTTCCGGAGTTCCTGTGGGGCCCCATTAACCAGTCGAGTGTCTGTGCGGTTCACCCGATGATAGTGACGGGACCCTAAGCAGGGTACTGAGGCGTGGTGGCGTGGGGCTTGGACACCGGCCGCCGCGATCACGTCGTCGCGCTTCACGGGCCTGTGGGTGCCGGAAACCCCATCCGTCGGTCGGAGCTGGCCACACGCCGTCATTACTGGTCGCAGTCTTTCAGATCTTCCCCTGGATATTGGCACGCGCCGTGCCCTTCTCTCTAGTCGGCGACCCTGTGGGTGCCGAAACGGTCATCTGCCCCCCTCAAGTTCGACGGGCGCAGTCCCGGGTGGGGTTGAGCAGACCCACCATCCAGTAGCGCCGCCGAGTCCTTCCGTAAGCACGGGGCCCGCTGAGGGCACCCCGATCCGGCACTGTTCACAAGGATCCGGCCCCTCGACCATCTGCCCGATCCCCTTCGGTAAACTCGGTGCCTCAAGGTGTGTGGTAAATGGCACACACCGCCTACCTTCGGGGGCGTGCTGGGAGAAACGTTGTCTGGACCAAGGCCAACAGAGAAGGGCCGTTTCGTTAACGGTGACAACCCGCCGTGCCCAAACCCAGCCCATCGCGACGCCACAGTTCTTTCGAGCGCGTCGAAGCACTGCGTCGAGCCCACGGCGTGTGTGAAGAAGGCCTCGAGTCCATCGATGACGCTTCGAGCGGGGGGACCGTGTCGAAGCTAGTAGGGGTCGGCTCGCTCGGAGTATCGAGAAGAGCGAGGCCAAGCCCTTCACCAACCCGTATAACCAACGACCAGCGCACCCCACGCGCTTCGTTCGCCCGTGACTGAGTCGCATTCGGCACTCACACGAGAGGCTCAAATACGGTTGTGGGTAGGGCGTCCCGACACTGTACGGGTGATGCCCGCCCGCCGGCGGAGTAGACCCCAACAAGAAGAGGCTCAGTAGTGGCGAGAGGAAGCCGTAATGAGTAAATGGAGCACTCAAGAGATACTGGGAGCCCTCACATCACTTGATGAAACCGCTCTATCGGATGAGTTCATTGACGTTCGGACAGGGGAATACAGGCTTCTTCGTTATCCAGAGCGTTTACTTTCACCGACGCTGCCGGCGGCTCAGGTTGTGTGGTCAAATACGTTGAGATCACTCGACACCGTGTTCGCCGAGGTTGCATCCAAGATTGAGGGGTGGGGACTCGATGCGATCCATTGGTGGGTGTCGAGCGCAACGCGTCCCCTCGATACCGAGTCGTATTTACGAGCTCGTGGCGGAGTTTTGAGCGACTCCTATCAGATCTTGGCCCGTGAACTTGGAGACGACGCCGCAGAGGGTTCTCCCTCAACGGAGATAAGCGTCGAACTGGTCCGTGATGAGCGTTCCCTCCGAGATGCCATTGCCGTCGAAACTCAGGGTTGGGGTAGATCGTTGCCAGACGAGCAGGCAATGGGTGTTCGACTCACTGAGACCCTCCATAATCTCGAAACGTCCAACGAGTTTCAGTTCGTAGCATATGTAGGCGAACAGCCGGCTTCGACTGGCTATTGCAGAATCAACGGCGAAATGGGAAGGCTATACGGGGCGGTCACTTTACCAGAGTTTCGATCACGTGGCTGTTATCAAGCCGTGCTCTCCTCCCGTTTACGTCAGGCCCGGGATTTTGGTGCGACAATCGCGGTGACTCGAGGGCGACCTCTTACGTCCGGTCGCACCTTGGTGAAAGCTGGCTTCACGGTTCACGACTTGGAAAACTGTTACCGCCTGTCCATCGGTTGAGTGCGTTTCTGCCGACCCCATCGTGTCTGAACGTGGGAGACTCGGCGACACTTGTAGATTCCAAAGGGTCCGTGTGAACAACTAGGGAGCCCTGCCGAAGATAGACTTGTTCCTCGACTGCGCCCCATTACCCACCGGCCTTCACCAGCAGTAGTTCTGTGGTTGTCATGACCCCCGAGAAGTGAGCCAGGCTCTGAGAGACTTTCACTGTCCGAGAGGACCCAGGAGGAGCTCACATGAAGGGCAGGAAACACTCGCCGGAGCAGATCATCCGGAAGCTGCGGGAGGCGGACCGGCTGGCGGGAGAAGGGGCCGTAGGTATGGACCATCTCAGCGGCTGGTCGTAGCACTTGGAGAGAAATCATGCCTCGCGACCTTCCTAACGAAGAAGATCTCTGCCCGGGTGCAAGTATTCAAACACGGCCCGGCTGAGTTCATCGGGCGTCATGCCGCGGCGCGTCAGATCGGCGGTGAACCGGGCTTGAAGGGACTGAAGCTCGGCCATAGTGGCTTCGCGGCCGGCCTCACTGGGCCCAGCGTCGATGATCGCCCTGAGATCTCTCCGGAGTTCTGGCGAGAACGACGCGAGTTCTTCATCATCACAGGGGTCCGACACGAAGAGGAGTCTAGCGGAGCCGCCCCTACCTAAGTTCAGGTCCAAGTCCGTCTCAGCGAGCCCCTCCTCCCTTGGCCGCCTCACTGATCACGATGATCCCCAGGGCCGCGGCACCCGCAGCCAGTACCGCCTTGGCGAGACCATCTCGCGTCGCTGAGCCGGTTCCTCGCTTGTAGTCGTCGTGGGTCAGGTCATACCAGTTCCGATCCCAAGCCTGGATCCTTACCCGGCTCTGAACGGTCCCATCGGTCATCGGCTGCGGGAACGGCCCGGTCACCCGCCGGACGACTACCCCGGCAGTGAAAACTACGGGCTCCTGATCCAGAGCTCGCCATCCGGGAGTCTGATTTTGAACGAACTCGGCCACGCCACCCAGCCGCCCCGTGGCAGCCGCCCAAGTTTCGATCGTGCTCCACCGCCAGCACGGAGCACCGCTGACGGTCCCCTCTTCCTCCGGCAACAGCCCTCGGACCCGCCACGCGGCCGCCGTTTGGGGCTTGACGCCGAGCCGCTGGGCGATCTCGCGGATCCCGACCACGTCAAGAGACTCGTTCACGGTCTCATCATCTCACATTGACAAGTGGCAGTTGTCTATTAATACTTGACAGCCGACTCACGACCGGGTATTCTCAGAGTCCTGACAGGGTCGAACCCGGCCCGACATTTGAGGACCCGATCGTGAACTCTACCGAAAGGCTCTCCGACTTCGTAGCCAGGCACGTTACCATCGGCCGCGTCCAGCCAGGCGCCAGTTACCACTACCTCTACGCCCCCTACTACTTGGCCCCTCAGTCCCTGCCGACCAAAGAGGAGTTGGCTCAGAGCCTCCTTGCGGACGCAGAGTTCCAGAGCCTGAAGCTCGGCAACTGGCTGAATAGCCCCAGTGGTGAGGCGATCGCCGAGGTCGTCGCAGAAGTGGTCCCCTCCACTCTCCAGCCCGAATTCGGGCTAATCGTTGACGGACTCAAGCTAGCAGCCGACCTGCAGAAGACCAATGGACGCGCCCAGATCGGCGTCGGGAGCCTGGTCCTTCTTTTCGCAGGACTCGTCGTGAGGGAGGGGCTCAAGGCTGCGGCGTAGTTGGCCGGTGGCCACCACAGACTCCTGGTCCGCGACCGCACCGCTCCTTGTCCAAACAGAGCAGAGGTCAAGATGATGAGGGTCGTCGACTCGCTCAACCCTGTTGGTGCTGGAAAGGTCATCCTCAAAAGGCACCATCCTGTGGGCGCCGAGAAGTCCATCTGCGACTTGAACCCATGCCTGGACACCATGCCGACGGAGTTCAGCGTTCAGATTGAAGTGGACGGCAGGGGACGACCGGCCATCGGCACACTCCGAGGAATGTCGTCGGCGTGTGCTACAGAGAGGGCGGGGACGGGTCTTGTCGAGGATATTGGGGCCACGCTGTGCTGAAAGACGAGTTCACCCACGTCACTCAGTGGGAACGCCCGTGCGCTTAGTCCAAGCGCCAAATCCCATCCTCGCTGCACCGCCCACAGCGGCACCGAACCGACATTCACCCTCCACCAAGGCACAGATAGACTTCAGGCCCCATCACTACCCGATGGGGCCTGAAGCTAGCTGGGATAGCTCGACCCCTCGCGGAATCGGCGTCCTCACCGCCCGAGTACGAGCGGCCTCATGACGGATGATACCACAGGCCTTGGAGAATTGCACCCAAGGCTTCTCAGCTGACCTATGACCACTGTGCCCGGCGCGTTACCATTACATTGGCTGCGTAATGAATGCCCAGCCTTCGGCCAGCGATAGCGCTATCCAGAAGATTTGCGATCTCCTCGGGCTCGAGGATTCCTACAAGCCGAAGGTGGCTAAATACCTTCGCTGCAACGGGACGGAGACCACCCTTCAGGCTGCGGCGGAGACCCGATCGGCGTCCAAGTCGATCTCGATAGACGATCCCTGGGCATACTGTATCCAAGTCGACAACGAACGCTGGTGGAGAAACCACCAGTTGTACCTCCACCTAGCCCTATACGAACATTCCCTCCGGAGCCACGTGAACACTCTCATGACCACGTACCTCGGGAGAGCGCACTGGTGGGATCCGTTGCAAGACTGCATTGGCAGCGACCATGCGGCTTGGCTCGTGTGCCACAATGCCGCCCTTGCAGCACATAAACCCACAGACTCGTCACCGATTCCTCCGATCAGGCAGTTCAGAAGGGCCCACGCGTTCATGGAAGCCCTGAGCCTTCATGACCTGCACATGATAGTCGTCTACAACTGGCACGCCGTCTTCGAGTCCGCGTTGTTAGACCCAAACGAGCACCGGCCATTCGAACAGACCTGGCGCGATTCCGCGTTCGAAAGTATCGAAGTAACGCGCAACGACGTAATGCATTGTCGCTTCGTTCCAAAGAGCGCCTTTTCTAAGAAACTGACTCGGATTCGCACCTGGCTAATTGCAATGGAGTGGGACATTGACAAGGCGATCGGCGGCATCAAGCACGTCGAGTCCTCTGAGCACGACGGGCTCATTTGAGCCCTCAACAGGGAGATCCGATGGAGCATCGATGTGGGGGGCGTCTCGCCCCACCGCCAAGCGGTGATGCTGTCCGGACCCCTTTGAGCTGATCCAAGGTATGGGACAGTTTCTCAGACGCTAAGCAGGGCCCAGAGGAACTCGCAGTAGGGGCAGGAGACGATGCGGTCAGTCTCATCTGCGCCGAGTTGAGCCCCGGCTGGACCCTGTGGGTGCCGAATAGGTCATCCTGTGGGTGTCGGAAAGGCCAACCGTCAAACCCTCGAGCTCGAACGGCGCAGTCTCCGGTGGGGCCAAACTGCCTACTCTCCAGCAGCGGCCGGGAGTGGTTCACCGGCGTGGGACCTACTGGGGCCTCCACGATCCGGCACCGTTCCAAGGATCCGCCCCCCTCGACACTGGACCCGACTGTCCCTAGGATCACCGAAGGTGGCAGATGAGGTTCCCGGCACCCACACGGTCCCGCGTTTGGTCGTGTCCCATACATTGGTGTAAGTAGCGTGGTCGAGATCGTGCCGAGAGTGGGCACGAAAAAGGCCACCGTGCAACCAACCCTCTTCACAGACCGGGAGACACGATGACCCCCAACAGCATGCC
>Ga0307374_10002180_pt1 | contig 35269 bp, 34 predicted proteins | sample OX3MG_FD_202532 | JGI IMG/M metagenome (GOLD analysis project Ga0307374, IMG submission 202532) | Soil microbial communities from Risofladan, Vaasa, Finland - OX-3 | ecosystem: Environmental > Terrestrial > Soil > Coastal area > Acid sulfate soil | place: Finland: Risofladan, Vaasa | collected... | reverse complement strand
AGTGGAGGTAAGGGGATTCGAACCCCTGACCCCTTGCATGCCATGCAAGTGCTCTACCAGCTGAGCTATACCCCCGGGCTGAGTTTTGAATTCTAGCAGTTGTCACGAATTAGAAAAAAGGTGGCGTCCGAGGAAGTTCTCTTGACGCCACGATGCTCAGAAGATGAGAAAATCAAAGAGCGACTCAATCGACGGCGTGGTGGCCGAGAGTCGATGTGGTTCGCCGCGGACGTTAGTTGATGCGTCCGTCGACGTTCCCGATTTTGTCGCGGAGTGCCTTCGGAAGTCCCTTCACGACCAACTCGTACGAGTGCGAGATCATGTTCTTGATTTCTTCGTCAGGTACGGATCCGTTGAGGACCACCGTATTCCAATGAACCTTGTTCAAATGGTAACCCGGAATGACCGCTTCGAACTCTTCGCGAAGTTCGAGGGCAAGTATCGGGTCACACTTAAGTGAGATTGCGGGAGGCTTGTCTTCGAAAGAGAGAATCGCGAAGATCTTGCCGGCAACTTTGTACACGTCGACCCCGGGACTAAAGGGCTGCTCCTCGGTCACTTCGGGGAACGCCATTGCGAGGGCTGCGATCTTCTCGAGTCTCACGACTTGCGCGGTGTTCGGAGGTTCGTCAGTATGAGGTCGCAGAGTTCGCTCGGATGAGAGAACATAGGCGAGTGACCGCTGTCAAGGGTCGCCATCTTGCTGCAGCGACTTGCCATCATCGTCTGAATCCTCAAATCAACGGCCCGGTCGTTCATGCACACGACGTAGCGCGACGGGACGTCAACGTCGAACGAGCTTCGAGGACTTCGAAAACTGGCGATCGTCTGAGACGTCAATTGTGCGACGGCCCACTCGGCGACGTCGTCGGCGCAGTCTTGATACAGCGCCGCCGCGGCGCGTTCGGGGTCTAGTCGCAGATAACTGCCGTCGGCTTCGATGGCTTCATCGAGCAGTGTCCGGTTCGGGACCTCCAGGTTTGCTTCGCTGACACTCTGTCCGAGCACTGGCACGAACGCGGCAACGTAGACCAGACCTTCGAGATTGGGAATCTGATCAGCGGCTTCGGCGACGACCGCGCCCCCGTAACTGTGTCCGACGAGGACGACCGGTCCGTCGAGTTTCGCGATCTCGATCACTTCGCGCGCGTCGTCGGCGAGGAACGTGTTGGGGTGAGCGCCGTGGGTCGAACTCGGCAGATCGAGCACCGTCCAGTTCGCGTCCCGTCGTGTGAGCTCGACTCCTACGTCGCGCCAGCACCACCCGCCGCCCCACGCGCCGTGAACGAGAATGTACGTCGTGTCGGACATCGCCTCCGCCTCCCTTTTTGAGAGAGGTTAGGGCCTTTCTTCTCTAGGATGTTCTAATGAACCGCCCATTTGACGTCACGGCCGTCGAGGAGAAGTGGCAAGCGCGCTGGCTCGACGAGGGCACCTACGAGGTCGACAACGACGACCCGCGCGAGCGCTACTACGCCCTTTGCATGTATCCCTACCCGTCGGGCACGGCCCACCAGGGCCACGTTCGCAACTACGTCTTCGGCGACCTCGTCGTTCGTTACCAGACCATGCTCGGAAAGGCCGTACTTTCCCCCTACGGCTTTGACTCCTTCGGGCTCCCGGCCGAGAACGCGGCCATCAAGGCGGGCAGTCACCCGCGGCTCTACACCGAGGCCCGGATGCACGAACTCAAGACGTCGGTACGGCGACTCGGCGCCGTCTACGACTGGCGCCGCGAGGTCTACAGCCACGACCCCGAGTACATGAAGTGGTCCCAGATGATCTTTCTGGCGTTCTTGAAGAACGGCCTCGCGTACCGGGCGGAGTCCCAAGTCAACTGGTGTCCGGGCTGCATGACGGTGCTCGCGAACGAACAGGTCCTCGCCGACGGGACGTGTGAACGCTCGGGCGACCTCGTCGTGCGCCGTTTCTTGGAGCAGTGGTTCTTCAAGATCACCGACTACGCCGAAGAGCTCCTCGACAGCCTCGGGCCCCTCGAGTGGCCCGAGCGCGTAAAGACCATGCAGCGTAACTGGATCGGCCGCAGCGAAGGCGTCGAGTTCGATCTGCCCTTCGCCTACGACGCCACGAAGGCTCTTCGCGTCTTTACTACCCGTCCCGACACCGGTTTTGGCGTCACGTACGCCGTCGTCGCGCCCGAGCACCCGCTTCTCTCCATGCTCACGACCGACGACGAGCGCGCGAGGGTGGACGAGATTGTCCTACGCGCGAGCACCGCCACCGAGATCGATCGAACGACGTCGTCGTCGAGTGAAGGGATGGGACTCGAGAAGCGCGGGGCGTTCACCGGCAGCTTCGTCGTCAATCCCTTCACCAAGGAGAAGGTCCCCGTCTACGTCGCGGACTACGTGCTCGGCAACTACGGCACGGGCGCCATCATGGCCGTGCCGGGTGAGGACGAGCGCGACTTCGAGTTCGCGACGGTGCACGGCCTACCTATCGTTCGAACCGTGCAACCGCCAGAAGGTTTCGCCGGCCACGCGTACACCGGTGACGGTGAGCACGTGAACTCGGGCTTCTTGAACGGCCTCGATGTCAAGGACGCCAAGGCGACGGCCACCGTGTTCCTCGAAGCCAACGCCAACGGCGTGAGCAAGGTCAACTATCGCCTTCGTGACTGGCTCGTCTCGCGCCAACGTTTCTGGGGTTGCCCTATTCCTGTCGTGTACTGCGACGACCACGGCATCGTGCCGGTGCCCGAGGATCAGTTGCCGGTACTCGCGCCCGACGACGTCTCCATGGACAAGTCCGGTCAGTCACCACTGGCCACCCACGCGGGTTTCCTCAACACGACCTGTCCGATCGACGGCGGACCGGCACGCCGCGAGACCGACACGATGGACACCTTCACCGATTCCGCGTGGTACTACCTGCGCTTCACCGACCCTTTCACGCCCACGATGGCCTTCGATCCCGTCGAGGCCGCGAAGTGGCTCCCGGTCGATCAGTACATCGGGGGGATCGAGCACGCCATCCTCCACCTGCTCTACGTGCGCTTCTACTTAAAGGCGCTCGACGACATCGGCTTCTCACCGGGACTGCCCCGTGAGCCGTTCCAGCGACTCTTCACCCAGGGCATGATCCGTCTTTCGGGCTCGAAGATGTCCAAGTCGAAGGGCAACCTCATCGCGCCCGAGGAGTACTACGCGACCGTCGGCGCCGACGGCCTTCGACTCTTCCACCTCTTCGCGGGTGCGCCGGGTGACGACCTCGACTGGACCGATCAGACCAACGAAGTCGTCGAGGGCTGCGCGCGCTTCATCGACCGGTTCTACCGACTCTGGCACTACGACGACGTGAACTTTCACGACGTCGCCGACGAGACCGATCTCGCGCTGCGCCAAGCGACGCACCGCACCATCGCTCGGGTGACCAACGACCTCAATCGCTGGAGCTACAACACCGCGGTAGCGGCGATCATGGAGCTCTACAACACCGCGTCCAAAGTCGCGCGCAGTGACGCGGGGATCGAGCGTTCGGCGCTCGAGGAAGCACTCGACACGCTGGCCCTGTTGCTCGCGCCCATGACGCCCCACGTGACGGCCGAACTGTGGCAAGAGCGCTACCCGAAGCGCCCCAGCGTGCACGCGCTGCCGTGGCCGGTGGCCGACCCGGCGTTGGTCGCCGAAGCGGCCGTCGTCATGGTCGTCGAGGTCAACGGAAAGGTGAAGGCGCGCCTCTCCGTGGCCCCGGCCATCGGTGAAGACGACGCGATCACGGCGGCCCTCGCCGACCCCGGCGTCGTGGCGGCTCTCAAGGGTGCGACACCTCAGCGCGTGATCGCTCGACCACCTCGGTTGGTCAACATCATCATCTGATGACCCCTTCTTCTTCATCAAAGTCCGAGACGCAGGTCACCATCGAGCCACCGCAGTTCGATCGACCTGAGGTCGAGGTTCGCGCGTCGCCGAAGAGAAAGAAGACCGGGACCGCGCACTGGTCCGGCAGCCGCATCGTCGTGCAGATCCCCGCCAGGGTTCGTGGTCGAGAGCGCCGAGTCTTCGTCGACGAGCTCGTGGAGCGTCTTCTCACGCAGCGACCGCAGAACGCTGGCGGCGACGCGGCACTCGAAGAGCGAGCCCGGGTGCTCGCCGACGAGTACAACGACGCGATCATGCCGGCGTCCGTTCGGTGGGTCAAGAATCAGCAGGCGCGTTGGGCGTCGTGTTCACCCGCCTCGCGCGAGATCCGCGTCTCGAGTCGACTCCGCCAGTGTCCCGAGTGGGTGATCGACGCCGTCTTGGTGCACGAACTCGCGCACCTCCAAGAGGCCGACCACTCCGTTAGGTTCTACGAGATCGCCAATCGCCATCCTCGCCAGAACGACAGCGAGTTGTACCTCGACGGCTACGCGCTCGGGCTCGGTCTGCGCATCGAAGAAGGTGACGTCGACGTCGCCACGAACGACGTTCGTTAGTTCGCCTCGCCGCGCAGGAATCGCTCGAGTTCGGCCGCCAGTTCGTCACCGCTCGGCAGCTCCTCGCCGAGCGACGTACCCTCGCTCTCGTCGGCCGCGGCTTCGAGTCGCGCGACCATCGACGAGTGTTCGGGGTTGTTGGTGACGAGCTCGTCGACGCGCTGGCGCGCTTCTTCGGCCGCGGCGCGAAGGTTGCCCGCGTCGAGCGTTAGCCCCGAGACGCGCGCGAGACCATCGATGAGCGCGGCGGAGCCCTGGGGGTAGGGCATCGAGGCCACGTAGTGCGGCACGCGGGCCCAGAGCGTCATGACGTCCATGTCCACTTCGGCGAAGCCCAACTCCAGGGCCGTGCCGATGCCGGCGGGAACTTCGAGTTCGCCGGTGACCGAACCAACGAGGGTGAGGAGGTGCGCGCTCGGCGCGGGCGCCGTGCCGATGACGCGAACGGGGCGCGTGTGGGGCGTGGGGGCGGGAAAGGCGCCGAGCCCGACGACGAGACGGACGTCGAAGCGACCCGCGGCGTCGGTGACGACGTCGACGAAGTCGCTCCAGTGAAAGTCGGGCTCGGGTCCGACGAGAAAGAGCACGTCCGCGCCGTCGCCGTCGCGGCCGTAGCGCAACTGGATCTCGGGCCAGGTCAACTCGGTCGTGATCCCGTCGACGATGCGCGCGAGGGGGCGCCGCGCGCGCTGGTCGATGAAGTATTCGGTGTCGAAGGTGGCGAGCACCTCGGTGGGTATGGTCTCGAGCAACGTCGACACGGCCGTACTCGCCGCGATTCCCGCGTCGATCCAGCCCTCGAGGCCGATGACGAGCACGGGCTCGCTGAGCTCGGGGTCAGCGAGGAAGATGATGCGGTCGTAGATTTCTTCGTCCATCAGTTCTCCAAAGTCTGCTTCGCCGTCTCGGCGAGCATGGCGATATGTGCCGGAAATTCATCGACGCTGCCCTGATCTCCTGCCGTGGCGCCCGCGCGATACCTCGCGAAGACGCCCTGAAGAATGCAGGCCAACTTCCAATAACCGAATGCTTGATAATAATGGACCTGACTGACGTCGAGAGTCGTGTGACGCGCGTAGGCGTTCAGCACCTGGTCACGCGTCGCGAAACCTTCGGCGGTCGTGGGCGCCGCGCCGAGCAGCGCGGCGGTGATGTCACCGGGCTCGGACCAGTAACAAAGGAGCACGCCCAGGTCGGCCATCGGGTCGCCGAGCGTGCAGATCTCCCAGTCGAGGATGGCGCGAACCTTGCCCTCGTGGTCGAGCACGGTGTTGTCGAGGCGGTAGTCGCCGTGCACGACCGCGACGCGCTGCTGGACGGGAATCGAGCGGGCCAATTCGTCGCCGACTTCCTCGACGACGTTGGCATGATCGACGCCCTCGACCTTCATCTGCTCGAACTGACTTCGCCACCGGCGCAACTGTCGTTCGATGTAGCCGTCGTGTCGGGCGAGACCACCGAGGCCGGCCCCCTCGACGTCGACGTCGTGCAGGCGCGCCAACGTCGCGGCCAAGTGGTCGCCGATCTCGGCGCGGGTCGCGACGTCGAAGGCCGATTCGGCCTGCGCCCGATCGCGAAGGATGGCCCCGTCGACGAACTCCATGACGTAGAACGGCCGTTCGTTCACGTCGGGGTCGGTGCAGAGTCCCAGGGGCTTCGCGACGGGGATGCCCTGGGGGTAGAGAGCCCCAATGATCGTGTGTTCACGCACCATGTCGTGGGCCGTCGGCAGCACGTGACTCGTCGGCGGACGGCGCAGGGCGTACGTGTGGCCAGCGGCGTCGCTGACGCGAAACGTGAGATTCGAGCGGCCGCCGGCGATGAGTTCGAAGTCGAGGGGGGCGGTCGCGCCGACGTTCTGGGCCATCCACGAAGTGACGTTGACCTCGTTAACGCCCGTCACCGTACCCATAGTCGCTGAGGCTAACAGTGCCGAACGACCCCTCTGGCGAATCGCTTCGACCGTTAGGCTGAAGCGCGTGAATGATGTCACCGACGCCACGTTTTCCACCGCCGTTATCGAGCGCTCGAAGAGCGTGCCCGTGGTCGTGGACCTCTGGGCCGAGTGGTGCGGGCCGTGTAAGACCCTTGGTCCGATATTGGAGAAGGTCATCGGCGAAACCGGTGGCGCGGTGGAACTCGCCAAGGTCGACGTCGACGCGAACCCTGAGATATCGCAAGCCTTTCAAGTGCAGTCGATTCCGGCGGTCTTCGCTCTGAAGGACGGACAGATCGTCGACACCTTCGTCGGCGCGTTGCCGGAGGCGGCCGTGAGAGAGTTCGTCGATCGACTGGCGCCGGGCGCGTCGAAGGTCGACCAACTCGTCGGCGCCGGCGACGAAGCGTCGATCCGTGAAGCACTGGCCATGGATCCCACCAACGTCGAGGCGGCCGTTGCCCTGGGCGACTTCCTTCGCCAAGACGACCGACTCGACGAAGCCGAGGCGTTGCTCACGCCCTTCGCCCACGTGCTGGCCGCGAAGACCGTGCTCGCGCGCGTTCGACTCCAGCGAAGCGGCGTGCGCCTCGACGGCGACCTCGATCTCACCCTCGAACACCTCTTGGAGCAGTCGGCGACCAACGACGAGTCGAAGGTCCAGCTACTCGAAGTGCTCGACGCCCTCGGTCCCGACGATCCGCGGTACGTTTCGTTTCGGCGCCGGCTCGCCAGTCGCCTCTACTAGTGCCGGTGTACCGGCCGGCGCAGCCGTTGGTGCTGGCCCTCGGCCCTCGCCGCGTCGACCTCACGACGCGCGCGCTCGTGATGGGCATCTTGAATCGAACGAGGGACTCGTTCTACGCACCGGCCGCCACGTACGAACTCGACGAGTTCTACCGTCGCGCCGAGCAACTCGTCACCGAAGGCGCCGATCTGCTCGACGTCGGCGGCGTGAAGGCCGGTCCCGGCGAGGAGGTGAGCGAGCAGGAGGAGCTCGACCGCGTGGTTCCCGTCATTGGCGAACTCGTGAAGCGCTTCGACCTGCCGCTCTCCGTGGACACGTGGCGCGCGTCGGTCGCCGAGGCGAGCTTCGAGGCGGGGGCCTGCGTGGGCAACGACATCAGTGGCTTCGCCGACCCGGCCTATCTGGCCGTCGCGGCAACGGCGAAGGCGACCGTCGTGGCGACGCACATCCGACTCCGACCGCGCGAGGCGGACCCGAATCCGCACTACGACAACGTGACGACGACGGTGGGGGCGTTTCTGCTCGAACGCCGACGCTGGGCCCGAGACGCCGGCCTGAGTGACGAGCAGATCGTCCTGGACGCGGGACTCGACCTCGGCAAGACGGCCGCGCAGTCGCTCCAGCTCCTACGCGCCTCGGATCAACTCGCCGCGCTCGGCTCACCCCTCTTGCTGTCGGCGTCGAACAAGACCTTCCTCGGCGTGCTGTTCGAACTCGGCGTGACGCAGCGCCGCGAGGCGTCGATCGCGGCGACGGCCCTCGGCGTGACGCTGGGTTGTCGTATCGTTCGGGTCCATGACGTGGCGGGAACCCTTCGAGTGCGCGACGTGCTCGCGCGCTTGGCCGAGGCGTCGTGAGTAGCGCGAGCGTCTGCGTGGTCGGCACGGACGCGACCATGGTCTACGACGCCGTGCACAACGTCGTCGCCAGCGCTCTGGGTGACCTCGACCCCTCCTTCGCGTTACAGGACTTCACCGCGAAGGACGTGACCTTGGGCTCGGGAGAGACGACGCTGCCGCGCGTGATGGAGGCGCTCTACACGCCGCCGTTCCTCGTGGAACGGCGCGTGGTGGTCGTGCGCGACGCGCAGCTCCTCGTCGCCGATGAAGTGGCCCAGTTGGGCGTGTGGATGAACGCGCCCGCGCCCGGGACGACGCTCATTCTTGCGGTCGTGGGTGCCAAGTCGAATCGACTGGTGAAGCTCGCCGGCGACGTCGTGGAGGTGAACGTCGGCTCGCGCGTCGCCGATCGCGTCGCTTTCGTGAAGGAGAAGATGGACGAGTACGGCGTCGTCATCGACCACGCGACGGCACAACGCGTCGCCGAGCAGGTCGGCGACGACGTGGCTCGCGTCGACGCGTTGGCGCGAACCCTGCAGTCGATCTACGGCACGGCGCCGCTCGTGTTCGCGCGACTCGAGCCCTACCTCGGTGACGCCGGTGACGTACCCGTGTGGGACCTCACCGACGCCATCGACGTGGGCGACGCCACCAAGGCCATCGTCGTCGCTCGCCGGATGTTGGAGTCGAGACGACGCGCGGGTCTGCAGATCGTCTCGATGCTGCAGCGTCACTACCTCAACGTCGCTCGCCTCGAGGGCAGCGACGCGCGATCGAAGGAGGAGGCCGCGACGATACTGGGCATCAACGCCTTTCCCGCGGGCAAGGCGTTGCAACTGGCTGAGCGCCTCGGCACGGCTCGCCTCACGACGGCCGTGCACTGGGTCACCGAGGCCGATCTCGCCCTGAAGGGCGGTGTCAGCTACGGCGGCAAGGACCTCGAGAGCGATCTGGACGTCACGGAACTGACGGTGATTGAGATACTGGTGGCGCGTCTCGCGCGCCTTAACCGCGGCGCGCGCAGGCGCTAAAGGGGACGCTCTCTAGGCTTCGGCGCGAAGGGCGTTGATGCGCTTCATCAGGCCGCTCTTCTTGTTGGCGGCCTGGTTCTTGTGGATGACCTTCTTCGAGGCGGCCATGTCGATGCGCTTGATCGCCACGCGCAGTGCCGTGACTTCGTCCTCGGTGCCAACGGCCGCGACCGCGTTCTTGGTGCGGGTACGCAGCTCGGACTTGACGGCCTTGTTTCGCTCGCGAAGCACCACGTTCTGCTTGTTACGCTTGATTTGGCTCTTGATATTGGCCACGACGACAACCTCGTTCTCAGTGCGCGACAACGTTGCGCGCGGGCCTATCGATGCTAGCAGAGGGCGTGCGAAGCGCTCAACTTCGAGGATTTTCACACCCGGCCGGTAGCCTTGGGTGACCGTGGCAACTTCCTCATCATCCGTCGATTCCAGCAAAATCCGCAATCTCAGCATCATCGCGCACATCGACCACGGCAAGTCCACGTTGTCGGATCGAATCCTGGAGTTAACCGGCGCGGTCGACCCGCGACTGATGCGCGACCAGTACCTCGACTCGATGGATATCGAGCGCGAACGAGGCATCACCATCAAGGCCCAGAACGTCCGCGTGAACTTCAAGGGCCACCTGATCCAACTGATCGACACGCCCGGCCACGTGGACTTCGGGTACGAGGTCTCTCGTTCCCTCGCGGCCTGCGAGGGGGCCGTGCTGCTCGTCGACGCGAGCCAGGGGATCCAGGCCCAGACGCTCGCCAACTGCTACCAGGCGCTCGAGCACAACCTCGAGATCGTGGCCGTGCTGAACAAGATCGACCTGCCCGCGGCCGACCCCGAGCGCTGCAAGGAGGAGCTCGAACGCGTGCTCGGCATCCCGAGCGCCGAGATCCTCTCCATCTCAGCCAAGACCGGCCAGGGCGTGGACGAGCTCTTGGACGCGGTCATCACGCGCATCCCCGCCCCCGTGGGCGACCCCGACGTGGCGCTGCGCGCGCTCATCTTCGACTCGTACTACGACCAGTTCCGCGGCGTGATCTCCTCGATTCGCGTCGTCGAGGGCACGTTGCACGACGAGACGAGGATCCGCATGATGCGCGCGGCCACGAACCACGAGATCGAAGAGATCGGCATGCGCACCCCGGACATGATCAAGGTCAAACAGCTCGGACCGGGCGAAGTGGGTTACGTCGTCGCGGGCATCCGTGACGTCAGCGGCGCGCGTTCGGGCGAGACCATCACCGAAGCGAACCGCCCCGCGGCGAAGGCCCTCGAGGGCTACCTCGACCCCAAGCCGATGGTCTTTTGTGGGATCTACCCGATCGACGGCGACGATCTCGCGAACCTGCGCGACGCGCTCGACAAGCTGCGCCTCAACGACGCGTCCATCACGTACGAACCCGAGAAGTCCCACGCGCTGGGCTTCGGTTTTCGCTGCGGCTTCTTGGGGCTACTGCACATGGAGATCGTGCGCGAACGACTGGAGCGCGAGTTCAACTTGGCGATCATCGCCACCGCGCCTTCCGTGGTCTACCGGGCCTTTCTCACCGACGGCACGGAGGTCCTCGTGGACAATCCAACGGACCTGCCCGATCCGAGCCGACTCGACCACGTGGACGAGCCGATGCTCGACGTGACCATCCTCACGCCGTCGGAGTACCTGGGCGCCGTCATGGACCTCGGGCAGTCGCGTCGCGGCGAGATGATGAAGATGGAGTACCTCTCCACCGAGCGCGTCGAGCTTCGCTACCGCGTTCCCCTGGCCGAGATCGTCATCGACTTCTTCGACGCCCTGAAGAGTCGCACCAAGGGGTACGCGTCACTGGACTACGAACCGGCCGGCTACGTGACCTCTCAGGTGGTGCGCGTGGACCTGCTCATCAACCACGAACCCGTCGACGCCTTCTCCACCATCGTGCACCGATCGAACGCCGAGGTCTACGGAAGGAAGATGGCCGAGCGGCTGAAGGAGTTGATCCCGCGTCAGATGTTCGACGTGCCGATCCAGGCGGCGATCGGGGGGCGCGTCGTCGCGCGTCAGACCGTGAAGGCGCGGCGCAAGGACGTCCTGGCCAAGTGTTACGGCGGTGACATCACCCGTAAGCGAAAGCTCCTCGAAAAGCAGAAGGAGGGCAAGAAGCGCATGAAGAACCTTGGCCGCGTGGAAGTGCCTCAAGAGGCGTTCGTCGCGGCGTTGAAGCTCGAAGAGTAGGGCTCCTCGCTACGTGAGATTGGGCGGCGAGGTCGATCCGGTAAGACGTCGCGGCGCGAGCAGCTGGGCCTCGAGGGTCTCGGGGTCGAGCGGGTGCGAGAAGAGGAAACCCTGGACCTCGGCCACGTCGCCCGCGCGCAACAGATCGACTTGATCGATGGTTTCGACGCCTTCGGCGAGGGTCTTCAAACCGAGGTCACGGCCGAGTTGGATGAACGTCTTTACGAGCGCCCTCGATTCGTCCGACGTCGACATGGCGCTCGTGAACGACTTGTCGATCTTGATGCAGTCGACGGGGAACTGTCGAAGGTGACTGAGCGAGGAGTAGCCGGTGCCGAAGTCGTCGATGGCGACGCGCACGCCGAGATCGCGCACGGCCTGGAGCCGGTGCACGACCGCGTCCACGTCCAGCATGAGCGCCGTCTCGGTGACTTCGATGATCAGCGATCGAGCGCTCAGGCCACTGACGAGGAGGGCGTGGCGGATCTCGTCGATGAAGAGATCGCTGTCGAGCTGACGCCCCGAGACGTTGACCGACAGGTCCAACGTGTCGCCGCGTGACTGCCACGTCGCCATCTGCGCGCACGCGTGGCGTAGTACCCACGCCCCGACCTCTCGGATGGCCCCGGTCCTTTCGAGGATGGGGATGAACTCATCGGGCTCGATGACGCCCTCCGTCGGGTGACGCCAGCGGATGAGGGCCTCGACGCTCACGATGCTCAAGTCTTCGAGGTTGTAGATCGGTTGGTACACGATGAAGAACTGATGGTCCGACAACGCGGCGCGCAGGTCGAACTCCAACGAGATCCGTCGTCCCACGTCGTTTTGCATGGCTTGGCTGAAGACGACGTACTGGTTCTTTCCGGCGGCCTTGGCCTGGTAGAGCGCGACGTCGGCGTCGCGCAAGAGCTCGCCCCCGTTGTGCCGGTCACCGACGGCGATCCCGATGCTCGTGTTCACCGTGAGGGGAGAGGGCGCGCCCGCAAGGTGAAAAGGCTCGCGCATGACGTCGAGGAGTCGGCGCGCCACGACGTCGGCGCCGATCTCGTCCTCGCCGCCGTCGATGAGGATGACGAATTCGTCACCGCCCATACGCCCGATCGTGTCGGCGCCGCGCAACGTGCTCTGCATGCGCTCGGCGACCGAGACCAACAGGTGGTCGCCGGCTTCGTGACCGAGCGAATCGTTCACGTTCTTGAAGTCGTCGAGGTCGACGTAGAGAGCCGCGCCGAGGGTTCCTCGTTGGCGGTTTCTCTCGAGCAGTTGCGCCATGCGCTCCGTGATCAGCGCCCGGTTGGGCAGCCCGGTCAGCGAGTCGTGCAGAGCCTGGTACTGGAGCTGTTCGGTGCGTTCGGTCACGAGGAGCATCGAGCGGGCTCGTCCCGTGCCGAGCAGGAAGATCACCGCGCCGATGAGGGCACTGAGCGCCAACCCGCCGAAGAAGACGAGTGACGCCGAACCATTGCCGAAGAGTCCTTGAGGACCTCTGACGCCAAAGGTCGTTACGCTCCAGCCGTCGTGAAGGTCCACGGTCGTCGAACGCTCGCCCTTCGACACGGCACCACTTTCGAAGACCAGGTTGGGCTTGAGGCGGTGGTAACTGAGTTCGACGGCGGTGCCCGGATGACTCTCGAGCGCGCTTCGAAGGATGACGTTGGGCACGAGGTTCAGCCCGATGATCTCGACGAAGTTGCGCTCTCGCGACGCTACGGTCGTCGGCACCACGCCGCCGCGGTAGATCGGTGTCTCGAACGCGATAGTCTCTCGGCCCAGGTAGCGATAGGGGAGTACCAAGCTCTTACCCGAACTTCGGGGGGACGTTATGTACGAACTCGTCGGCCCGTCGCAGAGGTCGACGCCCTTGGCCAGTGTCAGCGCGCCGGGTCGCGAGATGCCAATGGATGAAAAACAGTAGAAGGGTCGATGGCCCGGTGGCGTCACCGTGAACGGCGTCGACAGGGCGCCCGACGCACGCTTCACGTAGGCGCTCAGCTGCGCGGCCGGCACGTAGTCGATGACGCCAAGGCCCGTGAGGTCGGGGTACCGACGGAGTACGTGGAGGTTGTTCGACCATGTATTGAACTGTGGTTGGGTCGCGTCGGGATTGCCCATGAGAAAGGACTCGGTGCTGCTGACGAGGTCCTGCTGGTGCTGGATGGCCAACTTGAGCGTCGACGCGATCTCGTTCGATGACGCTTGAATCGTCTTGTCGCTTCGTTGATCGATCGACGTGGCGACGGCGTTGCCGCCGAGGACGGAGCCCAGCGTTCCAAGGAGAAAGAGGACGACGGCCACCACCGTCCACAAGAGCAAGGATTTTGTTGGCCGCTTTCGCGACGTTCGTGGTGCCCTCGCTGCGTCTCTAGCCACGGATTGTCCCTTGCCACATGGTGGTGCGTTTCACTACCTATCGTTTGGATCAGGACAATTCTCCCAAGCCAATAGCGACGCTCTGACTATCGACCCCCAACGTTGACCCACTTGTCTCGTCGGCGCCGGTGACGTTGGTCCACGCCGCGACGCTGACTCTGGTGCGTCGTCGCTGATGAGAGCGGCGAGTCGCGCCGCGCGAGCGCGTCGTCGACGACAGCGTGCACCACGCGTCAAACGATGGTGGCGCCGCGAACTCGGACGACACCCGCGTCGAGCATCGTCTCGTCGGGTCAGTACCCCGTCGTGCCGTCGATCATCTCGCGGATGAGGTCGGCGTGGCCACAGTGTCGGGCGTACTCCTCGATCATGTGCACGTAGATCCAACGAAGGTCGACCTCGCGACCTCGTCGGGGCTTCGTCGCGAGTTCGTCCAGGTCGTGGCCCGCACTCAACTCCCGCGAGACCACGATGACGTGCAGGAAGAGGTCGATCACCTCTTCGAGCGCGTCGCTGTCGAGGTCGTTGAAGTCCGCGTCGCGGTCGCCTTCGGTCTTGTAGTACTCGATCGGGTCGCGTCCGGCGAACGTGGTCTCGAACCAGACCTGCTCGACGAAGGTCATGTGACGAACCATCCCCAAGAGTGAGAGGCTCGACGTCGCGAGCGGGCGCTGCTTTAGCTGCTCGGCGTTCAGACCGTCACACTTTCGAAGCAGCGTGGCGCGCAGGAAATCGAGCCACGCGTCGAGCTGGGCCTTCTCCTCACCGGAAGCGGGCACGGTCGGGCGTTCAGGGGCGTTGAAGGTCTCCACGCGCCCAGATTAGGCGCGTGACCGAGGAGTGGTTAGCACTCGGTAAAATCGAGTGCTAACAAGGAGAACGTATGGCCCGGCGCGTGAAGACCCCACCTCAGCCCAAGAGCGACCTCGACGCGCGCAAAGCGACCATTCTCGAAGCCGTCGTCGTCGAACACATCGATACCGCCCAGCCCGTGGGCTCGTCGTCCGTGGCCCAGAACGCCGATCTGGTGGTCTCACCGGCGACCGTGCGCACCGAGATGGTGGCCCTCGAGCGCGAGGGCTACCTCGCCCAGCCCCACACCTCGGCCGGGCGCGTCCCCACCGACAAGGGTTACCGCTACTTCGTTGACCACCTCGAGGCGGGCGTGCTCGGACCGGCGCAGCAGCGACAGATCAAGGAGTTCTTCGCGCACGTGCGCGGGGAAGTGGAGGACGTGCTCGAACAGACCTCGATACTGCTCAGTCACTTGACCAGCTACACCTCGGTCGTCGTTGGCTCGGGCCATTCGCACGCCACGGTCTTGAGCGTGCAACTCGTCAACCTCGACGCCCGTCACCACCTGCTCGTGACCGTCTTCTCCGACGGCACCGTCACCAAGCACAGCGTGCTCGCCTCCTTCGAGGCGAACCACGTGGACGTCACGGAAGCCTCGCGACAACTGAACGCCCTGCTCATCGGCACGACCCTCGAGGCGAAGGTGCAAGTGCCCTCGCGCGGCGACACCATCGCCAAATTGGTTCGAGAGGCGGTCTCGGTCCTGCACGCGGAGATGCCGACCATGGAGGGCGAGCAGGTCTACATCGGCGGATCGTCCAAGGTGGCCGACGTCTTCGAGGGCGTCGAGACCGTGCGCAAGGTGCTCGGCATCTTGGAGCAAGAGCTACTCGTCGTCTCGCTCGTCGAGGACATCTTGGACAAGGGCGTCACGGTCGCCATCGGCTCGGAACACGGCTTCGAACCACTCTCGTCGTGCGCGGTGATCGTCGCGCCCGTGTCACTCGACGGCGAGACGATTGGTGCCGTTGGTCTGCTCGGACCGACGCGCATGAAGTACCAAGAAGTGATGGCCGCGGCCGAAGCCGTGTCGAGGCACCTGACCACCCACTTTGGCGGAGAGAACGAACGTGGCTAACACCAACTTGTACGAGGTGCTCGAAGTCGACGCGAACTGTTCGCCCGACGAGCTCAAGCAGTCCTACCGCCGCTTGGCGCGCAAGTACCACCCCGACACGAACAGCGTCGACCCGGCCGCCGAAGCCCACTTCAAAGAGGTCTCCCAGGCTTACGAGATCCTGTCGGACCCCGAGCGCCGGGCCAACTACGACCGTTTCGGCTCTGACCTTGGCGCCGGCGGCAACCCCTTCGGCGCCGGGTCCGTGCAGGACATTTTCGACATGTTCTTCGGTGGCATGGGCGCTAGTGCGCACGGGCGACGTGGACCCCAGCCCGGCCCGGACGCGGAAGTCACCATCGACATCACGCTCGAAGAGGCCGCCTTTGGCGCGACGCGCGAGGTGACCGTGACCTTGCCCCAGCGCTGCGCGACCTGTGGGGGGTCCGGTTGCGCCGAGGGGACGTCGCCGGTCAACTGCGAGGAGTGCAACGGCACCGGAGAAGTGCGTCGGGTGCGCAACTCGATACTCGGCCAGATGGTCACGTCACAGGTCTGCACCCGTTGCCAGGGCATGGGTTCGAGGATCGAGACCCCGTGCGCAGAGTGTCGCGGTGACGGTCGACGCCAACAGAGCGTGACCCTGAGCGCCCAGATTCCCGCGGGCGTGGAAGACGGTTCGACCATGCGACTCGCCGACCGCGGACCGGCGGGGCCGCGCGGCGGCGCGAACGGCCGACTCTTCGTGCACCTTCGCGTGATGAGCGATCCGAGGTTCGAACGCCACGGTGACGACCTGCACCACGAGGCGCACGTCGCCTTCAGCCAAGCGGTGCTGGGCGCGACCATCACGGTGCCGACCCTTCGCGACGCCCTCACGATCGACGTCGACGCCGGCAGCGCGAACGGCACGGTGCATCGCCTGCGCCACGAGGGCGTGGAGCACCTGCACGGACGCGGTCGTGGCGACCTCTACGTCCACCTCGTCGTGGACGTGCCCAGCGATCTCGACGAGGACTCGGAGAACTTGCTTCGCCAGTGGGCGGAGCACCGAAAGGAAGAGGTCCGCGAACCGAGCGGGGGCCTCTTTCGCCGCCGCAAGGCGAAGAAGTGACCATCATCGAGTGGCCGCGTCGCGTGGCCGCCGTCGGTCAGTTTCACGTACGCGATCTCGGGTCACCCGAACTCGACTCCGACGACGATCACCATCTTCGTAAGGTGCTGCGCGCTCGCGAGGGCGAAGAGATCGTCGTGACGGACGGGCGGGGGTCCTGGGCGCTCTGCGCGGTCACCGAGCGAGGGCTCGAGCTCGTCACGCACGTTCACCTCGATCCGGCGAGCCCCGAGACGACGCTGTACCTGTCGCCGTTGAAGGGCGACCGCGCGGAGTGGGCGGTCGCCAAGGCCACCGAGGTCGGCGTCACGCGCGTCGTGCCACTGATCAGTGAACGAATGGTCGTGAAGTTCAAGGGCGACGCGCGCGAGAAGACCCTGTCGCGATGGCGCCGAATCGCGGCGGAAGCCACGGGCCAATGTCGGCGCACCTACGACGTGGAGATCGCCGCGCCCGTGAGGGTGGGGGACGTTCCCGCGTGGGTGGCGATCGCGGACTTCGGGGCCAAAGGCAACTGGCAAGGCGTGCGCGGCGTGGCGATCGGACCCGAGGGCGGATGGGCTGCGAACGAATGGGACGAGACTCGCCGTCGGGTCGGGCTCGGACCGACGGTGTTGCGCGCCGAGACCGCGGGCGTCGTCGCGGCGGCGATCGTGGCCTTCCAGGCTGGTGGCTGGGGATTTGCGCTGGACGGCACACAAAATGAGTAATGATGAGAGCACTAGATGAGTGACTGCCTTTTCTGCAAAATAGTCGCGGGGGAGATACCCGCGAAGGTCGTCGCCGAGAGCGACACCTCACTCGCGTTTTACGACATCGCACCCGAAGCGCCGGTGCACGTGCTCGTCATTCCCAAGCGCCACTTCGACGGCGTCAACGACGTCACCGAGGCTGACCACGGTGTCTTCGACGAACTCATCACGCTCGCCCGTCAGGTGGCGACGATCGAGGGCGTGCGGGACAGCGGCTACCGCCTCGTCTTTAACGTCGGCGACGAAGGCGGCCAGACGGTGGCGCACCTGCACGTGCACGTCCTCGGTGGACGACAGATGCGCTGGCCCTCCGGATGACGTCAGAGATCAGGGCCGACGACGCACTGACGGCGACCACCTACGTACCGAACACCCATCTGATGGCGGGACTGCTCGGCGCGCGCGACGAACACCTGCGCGTGGTGGAGCACTCGTTCCCCAAGTCGAAGATCCGCGTGCAGGGCAACCAGATCTCGGTCACCGGTCCCGACGCCGCGACCGTGCTGCGACTGTTCGACGAACTGGTGTTGGTGCTCGAGAGCGGTCAGTCACTCGATACGACGAAGATCGCGCGCACCATCGACATGGTGGCGGACGACCTTCGCCCCAGCGAAGTGCTGCGCCACGAAGTCGTGCGCGGGGCCAAGGGCAAAGCCATTCGTCCCTCGACCGCGGGCCAGAAGCGCTACACCGACGCCATCGACAACTCCATCATCACGTTCGGGATCGGACCCGCGGGCACGGGTAAGAGCTACCTCGCCGTCGCCCAAGCCGTCCAGGCCCTGCACCGGCGCCAGGTCCAGCGCATCGTCCTGACCCGCCCGGCCGTCGAAGCGGGTGAGAATCTCGGATTCCTTCCCGGGGACCTGATGGCGAAGGTCGACCCCTACCTTCGTCCCCTGTACGACGCCCTCTACGACATGGTGGGCGCCGACGGCGCCCAGCGACTCCTCGCGAACGGCACCATCGAAGTCGCGCCCCTCGCCTTCATGCGCGGGCGGACCTTGAACGACTCCTTCATCATCCTCGACGAGGCCCAGAACACGACGCCCGAGCAGATGAAGATGTTCTTGACGCGTATTGGGTTCAACTCCAAGGCCGTCGTGAACGGCGACGTCACCCAGATCGACCTCAACGGCAAGCGCAGCGGCCTGGTGGACATCGACCAGACGCTCGGCGACGTCGAGGGAATCAGCTTCGTCTACCTCGGCACGAAAGACGTCGTTCGCCACCGTATCGTCGCGGACATCGTCGCGGCGTACGAACGCCTCTCATGAGTATTGACATCTACGCGGCGGACGAGCAACACGATCACGAGATCGACCTCGAGCGCTGGATCGATCTCGCGCGCGGTTCCCTGACCGACGAGGGCGTTCGCGGACTCGCCGAGGTGTCACTGATCTTCGCCGACGAACCCACGATCGCCGACCTCAACCAGCAGTTCATGGGTCACGACGGTCCCACGGACGTCCTGAGCTTTCCCATCGACGACGAGCCCGAACCCACGGGTCGCGTGCCCGACGCCGGGGGTAGCGGACCGGGCGAGCCCCCACTCGCGGAGATCCCCCAACTCATCGGCGACGTCGTCATCTGTCCGGCGGTCGCGGCGCGCAACGCCGTCGAACACGAGGTCTCCTTCGACGACGAGGTGGCCCTGCTCGTCGTGCACGGCGTGTTGCACCTGTTGGGCTGGGATCACGTGATCGACGAGGAGGCCGAGCGGATGGAGGCGCGCGAGCGAGAGCTGCTGACCCGCCACTACCGCGCGAGTTCGACGTGATCGCCGCCGTCTGGCGCGCGGGTGACACCTACCTCTCGCTCACCGTCGTCATCTTGTTGATGCTCTCGGGCTTTTTCGCCATGTCCGAGACGTCGTTGACGAGGATGAACAAGGGACGCGCGCGCTCCCTTCGCGATCAGGGTCGCCACGGTTCGAAAGCGTTGGTGTCGCTCACCGAGGCGCCCGAGAAGTTCCTCAACCCGCTTCTCCTACTGGTGCTGATCTGCCAGCTGGTCTCGGCCACCATGGTCGGCGTCTTGGCCGGACACCTCTTCGGCGCGGCCGGCGTCTTCGTCGCGACCGCCGGCGAAGTGGTCATCATCTTCGTGGCGTTCGAGGCGATCCCCAAGAACTTCGCGATCCAGCACCCCGACGAGGCCGCGCTCGTGAGCGCGCCGGTCGTCGGACGGATCCTGCGGTTTTGGCCCGTGCGATGGATCTCGGTGATCCTGCTGTGGGTGGCCGACCGGGTGATCGGGCTCTTCGGCGCCGGCGCGAGGAATCAGCGCATGACCGAGTCCGAGGTCCTCGCCATGGCCGACGTGGCGCACGAGGACGACGCCATCGAATCCGAGGAGCGCAACTTCATCCACTCCATCATCGAGTTCGGCGACACCATCGTTCGCGAGGTGATGGTGCCGCGTATCGACATCGTCGACATCGACGGCACCGCCAGCGTTCGCGAAGCACTCGACCTCTCCATTCTGAGCGGTCGCTCGCGCCTTCCCGTGCTCGGCGACGGCGTCGACGACGTGGTGGGCATCGTCAATCTCCGTCACCTCGCGCGCCTCGTGGCGAATGACCAGGGCATGGAGATCCTGAAGGACCATATGGGTGAAGCGCACTTCGTCCCCGAGACGAAGCGCGTGGCCTCGCTGCTCAACGAGATTCGCAACGCCAAGAGCCACCTCTTCATCGTGGTCGACGAGTACGGCGGCACGGCCGGGCTCGTCACCTTGGAGGACGTCCTCGAAGAGCTCGTGGGCGAGATCACCGACGAGTCGGACCCGAGCGTCGACGACGACAGCACACGCTCCATCGACGGCGGCGTCGAGATCAGTGGTCGTCTCAACATCGACGACGCCAACGACGAGTACGGACTGGCCCTGCCCAAGGACGGCTGGGACACCGTCGGGGGACTGGTGCTCGATCTAAGGGGCGGGGTCCCGACGGTCGGTGACGTCCTCACCACCGAGTTCTACCGCCTGACCGTCGTGCGAATGGACGGTCGTCGCGTCGAAGAGGTGCTCGTCGAGCCACTGTCGGTGCTGCTGTGACCAGGGCGGGCTTCGTCGCCGTCCTCGGCCGGCCCAACGTCGGCAAGTCGACGCTCGTCAATCAACTCGTGGGCGCGAAGGTCTCCATCACGGCGGCGTCGCCCAACACGACGCGACACGCCATTCGCGGGATCCTGAGCGAAGGTGACACGCAGATCATCCTGGTGGACACCCCCGGACTGCATCGTCCTCGCACGACCCTCGGTGGACGCCTCAACGAGACGGCGCGCTCGGCGGCCGACGGGGTGGACGTCATCCTCGCCGTCGTCGAGGCCAGCGCCCCGATCGGCCCCGGGGACCGTCACGTGATCGAGACCATGTTGGGCCACGGACGCGGTCCCAAGGGTCCGCGGCTCTACGTCGTCGTGAACAAGATGGATCGACCAGGTCGCGAAGCCGTGGCCGCGCAGCTTCTCGCGGCCAGCCAAGCCGTCGACGAGGTCGCCGCCGAGGCGAATCTGCGAGAGGTCGCCGATCGGGTCGAGTACCTGCCCGTGTCGGCCAAGACCGGCGAGGGGACGGCGGCGTTGTTGGTTCTCCTCACCCGGGCGATGCCCGAGTCGCCCTTCCTCTTTCCCGACGAGGAGATCTCGGACGTTCCCGAGGCGATGTGGGTGGCCGAACTGGTGCGCGAACAGCTCGTTCGAAAGACCAAACAGGAACTGCCGCACTCGATCCACTGCCGGGTGAGTGAGTTCGAGTGGCCCCACGTCACCGTTGAGATACTCGTCGAGCGAGAGAGCCAAAAGGGCATGGTGATCGGCAAGGGCGGACAGCTCTTAAAGGACGTGGGCATCGCGGCGCGGCGCCAACTGCCCGAAGGCATGTACCTCGAGCTTCGCGTGCGCGTCGAACCGGGCTGGCAGAAGCGCGACGACGTCCTAGACCGCTTCGGCTACTGACTCCTCGAGTGGCGCCACGACGGGGCGCTTCTGTCGAGCGCGCTTCATGGCCAGGGCGATGATGGCGAGCGCGAGCACGACGGCCACGACGCCCAGCGCGGGCGTCGGCAGTCCGACGTACTTGAGACCGCTTAGGAGTACGGTCGCGGTGATGACACGGCGAAGCGCGACGCCGTTGGCGCGTGACGAGAGGAGTGAACCAACGACGACGGCCGGCACCGAGCCCACGATGATCGAGGTCGTGAGCGAGAAGTCGACGTGACTGAAGATGAGCGTGCCCAGGGTGGCCGAGAGCGTGAGGGGGACCGACTGGGCGAGGTCGGTGCCCACCAGCTGACTGCTGCGAAGACTCGGGTAGAGAAAGAGCAACAGCACCAAGATGAGCGATCCGGCGCCCACCGAGGTGAGGCCCACCATGAAGCCACCCACCGCGCCGATGGCGATGGTGGCGCCGCGTCGAACGGTGATGCCCTGCTCGCTCGAGGTGGGCGGGAGCAACGTGCGTCCGAGCATCGCCAACGCTCCGATGATGAGGGCCGTGCCGAGGAGGATCTGGAGACGGTGTTCCGCGACGGCGCTCTGTCCCAAGAGGTGCATGGCGTAGGTTCCGAGGAACGCGCCGGGTAGCGAGCCGTAGCAGAGGTACTTGACGAGTCCGGTGTGCACCGTCTTCTTGCGCCAGTGGATGAGGGCCCCCGCGGGCTTCATGAGGAGTGCCGCCACGAGGTCCGACGTAATGGCGGCCGTCGGCGTCACACCGAAGACCAGCACCAGCATCGGCGTCATGAGCGCGCCACCGCCGACGCCCGTGAGCCCCACGAGCAGACCGACGACGGCACTCCCGAGCACCAAGTAGAGGTCGATGTGCATGGTGTCCCCAATAGGCCAATATAAACTAGTGAAATACTAGTATATAGTCTCCGCGATGAGTGTTTCTGCTACTCGTGCGAAGATTTAGCCCTGAAGTTCTCTGAGAAACTCGTGAACTTGGGCCTTATCGCGCGTGCGGCGCATGGGGGGCAACTTCTTGAACATGGTGCCGCGGTAGCGAGCCGTCGCGAGGCGGGTGTCGAGTACGGCGACGACCCCGCGGTCGTCCTTGGTGCGGATGAGGCGACCGACGCCTTGGGCGAGGAGCATGGTCGCGCGCGGCAGGTCGACCTCGAAGAAGGGGTGATCGGACTTCTCCCGGCGCGCTTCGGCGAGGGGGTCGTTGGGCACGCTGAAGGGCAGACGGTCGATGGTGACGAGGCTGAGCGAGTGGCCCGGCACGTCGATGCCCTGCCAGAAGCTCGTGACCGCGAAGAGGCTGGCTTCGGCGCTGTGGCGAAACTCTTCGATGAGGCGCGCGCGCGAGAGCGTGCCCTGGACCAGGACCTCGGTGTCGAGTCGTGGCTCGACGGCTTCGGCGACGCGCTGCATGACCGAGCGGTTGGTGAAGAGCGCCAGTGTCCTTCCGTTGGCCGCGGTGATGAGTTCCACGAGTTCTTCGATGATCGCCGCCTCGGCGCCGGGCGCGTTGCGTTCGGGGAAGTTCTCCGGCACGTAGAGCAGGCCGTGATTGGGGTAGTCGAAGGGGCTGAGGAAATGGTCGACCACGCAGTCGTCGAGGCCCAGGTTCTTCGGCAACGTGTCGGGGATGGTCGCGCTCGTCAAAACGGCGGTGACGTGGCCCCAGAGGTCGTCACGAAGTCGGGGTCCGACGTCGACGAGCGAGATCTCGACGTCGATCTCACGATCTCGCCGTGAGAGAAAGAGCAGCTCGCCGTCCTTCACCTTGTTGACGCGATCGAGGTCGTTGGCGAGGTGGATGGCCGGTCCGAGTGCGCGGACCTTACGAAACTCCGCGTCCGGCGACGTGGTCTCGAGGTCGCGCAGTCCCTCGACGAGCGCGCCGACGAGTTCGCTGGCGCGCGCGAGTTCGAGGACGCACGCTTCGTCGAGACCTCGCAGTTCGTTTCGTTCGTACTGCGCGAGCAGCACCGACGCCAGCCGGTCGGCGCTCGAGAGCAGTTGATCGGCTCGGGCCCGGTCGTCGTCACCGAGCAGTGACCTCGAGCCCGTGGCGAGGGCGCGCAGTCGCGCGGCGTTGAGCGACGTGCCGAGCAACGTGGCGAAGATGTCGAGGATCTCGTGGGCTTCGTCGAAGACCACGAACTCGTGTGGCGGCAAGAGCATCGACCCCGAGGCTAAATGGGAGGCGTAGAGGTGGGCGTTGACGATGAGGATCGAGCTCTCGTTCGCCCGGTCCTTCGCGAGCTCGGCGAAGCAGTTCGCGCCCTGAGGGCACTTCACCCGACCGAGGCACTCTTGGGGCGTCACCGAGAGACTGCGCCGCGCACGCGCGTCGACCTCGAAGGGCAGCTCGTCCAGGTCGCCCGTCGTGGTGTCGTTCGACCAGCGAAGGATCCGACGCATCTGGTCGGCGACGCCCCTGGGCACGTCGACGCCGTCGTCGAGTTGCAGCTGCGCGCCGGCGCCCAGACTCTGGGCCCGGTTGAGACAGAGGTAGTTCTGCTTTCCCTTCAACACGGCCACGCGTACGCCCTTTTGGTGCGCGGCCACCTGCGGCGCGTCCTTCTTCGCCAACTGGTCCTGGAGGTTCTTGGTGGCGGTCGCGACGACCACGCGTTCGCCGGCCATCACGGCCGGCACGAGGTACGCCAGCGACTTTCCGACACCCGTCCCCGCTTCGATGACGTGGTGACGGCGCCGAGAGATCGCCGAGGCCACGGCGCGCACCATCTCGCGCTGACCGTCGCGCGACTCGCCGCCGCCCGGCAGGTCGTGGGTGATGGCGTCGAGCAGGGCGAGCGCGCGCTCGGCGTCGACCTCGATGACGTCGTCGTCGAGCTGGACGCCGTCCGTCGTGTCCGCGTCGACGTCCGTGGACTCGTCGTCGGGGTCGAAACTCTTCACTCGTAGACCTTACGGGTCGCGGAGGTCTCGTTAGGGGGAGCAAGTAAGTTTCATTCGTGCCCGATCCACGCCCCACGCCCTTTCCCGCGTCCCTCGAGCGCTCTCGGGTGCCGCGTCACGTGGCCGTCGTCATGGACGGCAGTGGCCGATGGGCCCAGCGTCGCGGACTGGCCCGAACGGAAGGCCACGGGGCCGGCGAGGCGTCCCTCGTGGACACGACCTACGGCGCTCTGGCCGTGGGCGTGAAGGCGTTGACGGTCTTCGCCTTTTCCACCGAGAACTGGCGACGACCGGTGGACGAGGTTCGCTACCTGATGAACTTCAACCGCGGTCTCCTCGAACGGCGCCAGCACGAACTCAACGCCGACGGCGTGCGCATCGTCTTCTCGGGACGGCGCGACTGGCGCGTACCCAAGGGCGTGGCGTCGCGCATGGACGAGGCGGTCGAGCTGACGAAGAACAACAAGGATCTGACCCTCAACATCGCCTTCAACTACGGCGGCCGGGCCGAGATCGTCGACGCCGTGCGCTCCCTCGTCGAGGACAAGGTTCCCGCGAAGAAGATCGACGAGAAGAAGATCCGCGAGCGCCTCTACCACCCCGAACTCCCCGACCTCGATCTCGTGATCCGCACTTCGGGGGAGTATCGGATCTCGAACTTCCTACTCTGGGAGATGGCGTACTCGGAGTTGATCTTCACTGACGTCCTGTGGCCCGACTTTCGCCGCGAGGACCTCTTCGGTGCCATCGTGGAGTACCAGCGCCGTGAGCGACGATTCGGTGGCGTCGATCAGTGAGCGTGCTGCGCGCCACGCTCGTCGCTGTCTCCTTGATCTACGTCGTGCTCTGGGTGTTGGCCTTTAACGGAGCCACGAGTCTGATCGGTCCGTTGGCGGTACCGCTCGTGCTCGCGGTCATCGTGGCGCTCGGTGTCGCCCTGCAGCGCTACGTGGGGCTTACGCCACGAAAGCAGCACTTCAACGAGCCCGAGGACGATCCCCCAGCGTGAACGAGGTCAAGGACGATGCGGTGGTGCTACGGACCTACAAGTCCGGCGAGGCCGATCGCGTGGTCGTGCTCTGGACGCGCGCCCACGGCAAGGTGCGCGTCCTGGCGAAGGGTGTGCGCAAGTCCACGAGTCGCCTCGGCGGAAACTTGGAGACGCTCGCGTACGTGACCGTCGATCTCGTGGCGACCCGCGGTGAGTTCTACGTCGCGCGTCACGTCCAACACCGCGAGCACCTCGCCACCCTTCGTTCGTCGTACTCACGTATCTCGGCCGGCTACGCCGTCGTCGAAGCCGTCGACGCGATTCCCTCCGACGGGGTCCCCGACGAGGAGATCTTCGATCTCTTGACGCGGGTCCTGCTCACCCTCGACGACGCATCGTTCGATCCGGCCCTCGTGCCGGCGTCGTTTTACTTTCGCCTGCTCGCGCTCGACGGGTCCGAGCCCGTCGTGGACGTCTGCGTCAACTGTGGTCGCCCGGGACCGCTCGTCGCCTTCGACGCGCAGATCGGCGGCACGCTCTGTGACCAGTGTCGCCAAGGTGTCGCGCTGTCGAACGACGCGTTGGTGCTGATTCGAAGAGTCGTCGGCGGCGACCTCGCCAACGTGCTGCGCGAGGGGAGTCCGCCGGGCGCCGGTGAGGTCATGGCCCTCGCCCAAGAGGCGATCGAGGTCCACTTCGGCCGGCGTCTTCGGGCGCCGAGCTCCGTCGCGCCCCTGACGGCGCCCAAGCGCTAGGACCGCGTGATGACGGCACCCGCGAACTTCGGCGTCTACGTGCACGTGCCGTTCTGCGCGCATCGTTGCGACTACTGCGCCTTCGCGACGTACGCGGACCGCGATCATCTCATGGGCGACTACGTCGACGCCGTTCTCAAAGAGATCGCCCTCACGAAGGAGAAAGGACTTCCCGCGGCGACGTCAGTGTTCTTTGGCGGGGGCACGCCGTCGCGCCTCGGGCCCGAGTCGCTCCTTCGAATCCTCAGCGCCCTCGAGCGGACCGACGACGCCGAAGTGACCGTCGAGTGCAATCCCGAAGACGCCAGCCTCGAGCGACTAAGGGACTACCGAGCCGGCGGCGTCACGCGAATGAGCTTTGGGGTGCAGTCGACGCAACCGGCCGTGCTCGCCGATCTCGGTCGCCGTCACGGCACCATGGCGCACCGCGAGGTCTCCGATGCCGTCACCGAGGCGGGCTTTACGACGTGGAACATGGACCTCATCGTGGGATCGCGCGCCGAGGGTCTCGACGACGTTCGCCACACCTTGGATGACTTGCTCACCCTCGAGCATCCACCGCCGCACGTCAGCTGCTACGCGCTGACGCCCGAGCCCGCGACGCCGCTCGGGCGAGACCTCGCGCGACACCCCGACGAGGACGCCACCGCCGACGCCTACGACCTCGTCGGCGAGGTCCTCGAACAACACGGTTACCTCTGGGAGGAGATCTCGAACTGGGCGAAGCCCGGCCACGAGTGTCGACACAACCACGTCTACTGGGACCACGAGGACTACCGGGGCTTTGGCTCGGCCGCGCACTCGCACCTGCACGGTCGGCGGTTCTGGAACGTGCGCACGCCCGATCGCTACGTGGAACTCTTGCGCAGGGGCGCGTCGCCACGCGGCGGCGAGGAGTTCTTGGACGAGCCCACGCAACGCTTCGAAGCGGAGTCCCTCGCTCTTCGCACCGCGCGCGGCGTGCCCCTCGAGGCGTTCGACTCACTCGACGAGATCGCGCACCTCGTACGCGTGCGAGACGGTCGTGTGACGCTCACGCCGAAGGCTCGCCTCGTCGCCAATCAAGTCATCGTTCGTTTAAGAAGTAGCGGGTAGTCCAGTAACCTTGCGTGATGGACGTGACGCGCGACATCGACCCCGACCTGCTCGACAAGGTCATCAATCTCGCCAAGCGGCGTGGCTTCGTCTTCCAATCGGCCGAGATCTACGGGGGATTTCGCTCCACCTACGACTACGGCCCCCTAGGGGTCAACCTGCTGCGCAACGTGAAGAACGCCTGGTGGCGAGCGATGGTCCAGACCCGTCACGACATCGTCGGACTCGACGCCGCGATCATGGGACCACCGGCCGTGTGGGCCGCCTCGGGTCACCTCGAGACGTTCACGGACCCGCTCGTAGACTGTCTCGTCTGCAAGGAACGATGGCGCGAAGACAAGATCGACGGCGTCTGTCCGAACTGTGGTTCGACAAAGTTCACCGCCCCTCGAGCCTTCAACTTGATGTTCAAGACCCAGGCGGGCCCGGTGGAGGGTGAGGGTTCGACGGCCTACCTGCGTCCCGAGACCGCTCAGGGCATCTTCACCAACTTCGCGAACGTGCTCTCGACGACGCGCCGCAAGCCGCCCTTTGGCATCGCCCAAGTGGGAAAGTCCTTTCGCAACGAGATCACGCCCCAGAACTTCGTCTTTCGAACGCGCGAGTTCGAGCAGATGGAGATGGAGTACTTCGTGGCCCCGGCCGAGGCTGAGGAGTGGTACCGCTACTGGATCAAGACCCGCCTGCAGTGGTACGTGGACCTCGGCATCCCCGCGGAGATGCTCCAACTGCACGAGCACGCGAAGCAAGACCTCTCGCACTACTCGAAGGGCACCACCGATATCGAGTTTCTCTTTCCCTGGGGTTTCGACGAGCTCGAAGGCATCGCCAATCGGGGTGACTACGACCTGACCCAACACGCCACGCACTCGGGCGTCGCGCTCGACTACTTCGACCAGTCGACCAACGAGCGTTACACGCCCTACGTGATCGAGCCCGCGGCCGGCGCGACGCGCGCAATGATGGCCTTTCTCCTCGCGGCCTACCACGAGGACGAAGTGGAGGGCGAGACGCGAACGGTCCTGCACCTCGACTGGCGCCTCGCGCCGTACCAGATTGCGGTGCTGCCCCTGTCGAAGAAACCCGAACTCGAGGGCGTCTCCACGGAGGTGCTGAGCTCCCTGCAACCGAACTTCACGTGCGACTACGACGTCACCCAATCGATCGGAAAGCGCTACCGACGCCAGGACGAGGTTGGCACGCCCTACTGCGTGACCATCGACTTCGAGACACTGAACGATCGCGCGGTGACGGTGCGCGACCGCGACACGACGACGCAGGTTCGCGTGCCGATCGCCGATCTGACGCACCACTTCTGGCATCTCACCTCGGGCTGACGATGACCGACGACGGACGAGGAAGGAGGTTCGGCACCGTCGCCGAGAAGTACGACCGGTTCCGTCCGGACCCGCCGAAGGAGGCGGCCGCCCTCTTTGGCGATCTGCACGGACTCGACGTCCTTGAAGTCGGCGCGGGGACGGGCAAGCTGACCCGATTCCTCCACGAGCTCGGAGCAGACCTCAGCGTCATCGAACCCGACGAGGACATGCGACGGGTGCTCCTTCGTCGCAGCCCCGACGTTCACGCGCTCGAGGGACGAGCGGAGGCGATCCCCGTCGACGACCGCTCCTTCGACGCGGTCTTCTCGTCGTCGGCGTGGCATTGGTTCCAACAGCCCGACGCCACCGACGAGATGGCCCGGGTGCTTCGCGACAACGGCACGCTCTACGTCCTTTGGAACGGCTTCAGTCGCGACGTCCCCTGGATGGTGGAACTGACGGCCCTGCGGGAACGACCGGCTGACGCGGACGCTCGGCCGCGCGGGTGGCGAGGAGACTTTCGCGTCGGCGGTCCCTTCGACGACGTGCGCGACGTTTCACTCGACTGGACGTTCACGCGTTCCGTCGACGAGGTGGTGGCGCTCTTCTCGACGTACTCCGGTGCCATCATTCGAAGCGACGAGGAGCGCGGCGAGATGGAGAAGGCGGTTCGTCAACGCTTGGTCGAACTCGGGGGCGACGGCGTCGTCGAACTCCCGATGACGCTGCGCGGCACTATTGCTCGGCGACGACCTCGCTGATCGCGGACGTTGCCTGCTTCGGCGTTCGCCAGAGCAACGCTGGTAGCAAGAGCGCGACGCCGAGTGCTCCGCCGAGCCAACAGTCGCCGTACCAGCCGAAGCGGGCGTAGAGTTGACCGGCGAGGTACGAACCAATGGACGCGCCCGTGAAGGCGCTCACCATGTACGCGCTGTTCAACCTGGAACGTCCCTTGGCCAAGAGGCCGTAGATAAGGGACTGGTTGGTGATCTGCATGCCCTGCATACCGGCGTCCAACATGATGATGCCCAGTCCGAGCAGGATCACGGTGTTGCGTCCGAGCGCGAGTACGCCGAAGGCGAGCAGCATGAGCGTCGCGAAGACGAGGGTGCTGGCGCGCGTGCGCTTTCGGTCCGCTTGATGGCCGGCGGCGTTGGCGGCGAGCACGCCCGCGACGCCGAAGAGACCGAAGAGACCGATGACGGCGTTGGAGTAGTGAAACGGCGAACCGGCGAGGAGGAACGAGAGCGTGGTCCACAACGCGCTATTCGACGCGAAGATCACGGCACCCAAATACGCTCGTCGGCGAAGTTGGCGCTGGGTGACGAAGAGCGAGAACACGCCCGCGACGAGTTTTCGATAGGCCACGTGTTCTCGGGTCGCCTCTTCGGGCAGCACTCGATGCAAGATGACGGCCATGACGGCGAGGAGCCCCGCGGCGCTCCAGTACACGGTGCGCCAACCCGCCAGTTGGGCGACGAGTCCCGACGCCGTGCGCGACAACAAGACACCCAACAGAAGGCCCGTCATGACGCGCGCGATCACGCGACCGCGTTGCGCCGGTTCCGCGAGGTCGGCCGCCAGCGGCACGAGCACCTGGCCCCCCACCGACGAGAGTCCGATGACGAGCGTCACGGCGGCGAGGAGCGTAAAGGACGTCATACTCGCCGCGATCGCCATCGTGAGCGCGGCGAGGGAGAAGATGCCCACCACGAGGCGACGTCGTGGCCACACGTCGCCCAGGGGAACCACGAAGGCGAGGCCCACCGCGTACCCGGTTTGGGTGAGCGTCATCAACAACGTCGCGTGCGCCGTATCGACGTGGAAGTCCTTCGAGATCTGGTGCAACAGGGGTTGCTGGTAGTAGAGGTTGGCGACGATGATGCCAATCGCGATGGCCATCAACGTGATGAGCGCGTTGGAAAGTGGCTTTTTGGTTTCGACGCTCATGGCAACACCTTCAAAGACGTTGGTTCACGCTAGTGGTCGACCGCAAAGCCACATCGTTACGACGCCGATCGGGTTGGAATGGAGTACGTCACCTGGGCCTTCGCCACGAGGTCGCTCGAGCCTCTTGAAAAGAGTTCAACGTCAACAACGGCGAGGCGACGACCGAGCTTAATGAGACGGGCTCGAGCCATGAGGTCGGTGACTTGCGGCTTTCGAAGAAAGTCGATGTGCAGACTCGTGGTGACGGCGAGCAGGACCGGGCCGATGTTCGCGAGAATGATGAGCCACGCCGCGTTGTCCGCGAGCGCCATCATCGTCGGACCTGACAACGTGCCCCCGGGCCGAGTGTTGCGACTACTCATCGGTTGAGCGATGACCAGGGTGTCACCCTCGAGCGACTCGACGCGAGGGACGTCGAAATCGGGAAAGGCATCATCGACGATCTTTTGCAGTTCGTCGATGCCGAGCATCGTCACGGTCTTAGGCGACCTTGCGGTAACGATTCACGGCGAGCGGCGCGAGCACGAGGATGGTGCCCACGGCCCACGCGAGGGAAATCCACGTGGACTGTCCGTGAGCTTCACCGAGCATCAGTCCTCGCACGGCCGTGGCCGTTTGGCTGATTGGCTGATTGATCGCGAACGGTCGAAGCCAGCTGGGCATCGTCGAGACCAGAACGAAGATGGATGAGGCGAACGTGAGAGGAAAGATGATGGGAAACGTAATCGCCTGCGCCGCTTCGGAGTTCGGCGCGGCGAGTCCGATGAAGGCAAATCCCCACGAGAGACAGTACGCGAAGAGCAGCATCAAGAGACTGGCCTGAATGTACGCGACGAAACCGCCCTGCGGACGAAAACCCACGAGGAAACCGACGCCAGTGATGATGACGAGCACGATGACGTTGCGAAACATGTCAGAGATTGTTCGACCGGCGAGCACCGCCAGACGAGCCATCGGCAGTGCCCGGAATCGTTCGATCAGCCCCTTCTGCAAATCTTCAGCTAATCCGATGGCGGTGCCGACCGAGCCGAAGATCATCGTCTGCACCAAGATGCCGGGAATGAGGTAGTTCACGTACGAGGTCGTAGGAATTTGGATGACACCGCCGAAGACGTAGCGAAAGAGGATGACGAACATGATGGGTTGAATGATCATAAAGACGATGGCCACGGGAATACGCACGAGCGACATGAGGTTGCGTCGAGCGATCGTGAGGACGTCGCTCACCGCCCAGCGAAGTGACGAATGCGTCGAGGTGGAAACAGGGAGAGAGCTCACGCGTTGGCCCTCCTCTTCGTGCGTCGATCAGTCGGTGTCACGTCTTCGGCCGTTGGCTCTTCGGCTTTATGACCCGTCAAGTTGAGGAAAACGTCGTCGAGACTCGGTTCTCGTAGTGCAAGACCACTCAGTGAGATGCCGGCGGCGTCAATTCGTCGCAGCGCGTCAGCCGTGACGGCTGGACCGTTGTCCACCGTCATTTCGATGACCGTGCCTTCGACGTTGGCGGGTTTGAGAGAGAGATCAGCGATGAGGGGGTGGACGCGTGAGGCATCGTCGGTGGACGCAAAACTTAACGTGAGTACGGTCGTTCCCATCTGCGCCTTGAGCTGTGCTGAGGTGCCCTCAGCGATGATTTTCCCGTGATCGAGAACGACGAGCTGCTTGGCTAGCCGATCCGCTTCGTCGAGATACTGCGTCGTCAAGAGGACCGTCGTTCCACCTTCAACGAGACGTTCGATGATCGCCCAGAGATCCTGTCGGCTCTGTGGGTCGAGACCGGTCGTTGGCTCGTCAAGGAAGAGGATCGGGGGATTGGCGACGAGAGCGGCCGCCAAGTCGAGACGGCGGCGCATGCCGCCCGAGTAGGTCTTGGTGATGCGATTGGCCGCGTCACCGAGACCGAAGTCATCGAGCAGCAGACGGGACTTGGCAACGACGTAGGCCTTGTTGAGGTGATTGAGGAGTCCAATCATCCGGAGGTTCTCGAAGCCCGTCAGGTTTTCGTCCACGGTGGCGTTCTGCCCGGCGAGGCCAATGTGGCGACGGACCTGGTTGGGTTGCTTGACCACGTCAAAACCGGCGACGGTCGCGCTACCGCTCGTCGGCGAGAGGATAGTGGCGAGAATGCGCACCATGGTGGTTTTTCCCGAACCGTTGGGACCGAGCAGCCCAAAAACTTGACCAGTCGGCACCTGCAGACTCACGCCGTCGAGGGCCCGAACGTCACCGCCGCTAAATGTCCGAACGATATCGAATGCCTCAACGGCGTAGTCGGACATAGAGAGCATCTTAGGGAGACGCGAGGGGCGTCTGGCGCGTCTATGACAGAGAACCGGTACTTTCTTGCTATGGCTATTTCAGAGAGCGAGATCGCGCAGGTCCGATCTGCCACTGACATCGTGGCCCTCATCGGTGAAACCGTAGCCCTCAAGCGTTCGGGCCAACGCTGGACCGGACTCTGCCCCTTTCACGGAGAGAAGACGCCGTCGTTTTCGGTGAACGCTGAAGAGGGTCGCTACTACTGCTTTGGATGTCGCGTCTCGGGCGATCAGATCACCTGGGTTCGCGAGATCCAACACCTCGACTTCATCGAGGCGCTGCGACTGCTCGCGGACAGGGCGGGTATTGAACTGCACGAGGACGTGAACGCGGGACCGGCTCGCAAAGAACGTCAAGAGGCCCTCAGCGCGATGGAGAAGGCCGTTGCGTGGTACCACGAGCGCCTCCTCGAATCGCCCGACGCCCGCGCCGCGCGTGAGTACCTACGTTCTCGTGGCATCAACGGTGAGACGGCACGCCAGTTCAAACTCGGCTGGGCGCCCGACGAGTGGGACGCCCTTACGAACTCACTCAAATTGAACGAAAGGGTGTTGCTCGCCACCGGGCTCGGTTTCGTGAACAAGCGCGATCGGCGCCAAGACGCGCTGCGCGCGAGGGTCATCTTCCCGATCTTCGACCCGGCCGGTAAGGCCATCGCCGTTGGCGGGCGAGTCCTTCCTCCCACGAGTGAGCGACCAGCACGAGCCGATGGCTACGTCGAGGCGAAGTACAAGAACAGTCCGGAGACGCCGATCTACTCGAAACGCAAAACGCTCTACGCACTCAACTTCGCAAAAGGCGACATCATCAAGTCAGGCGAGATCATCGTCTGCGAGGGCTACACCGACGTCATCGCTTTTTTCTCGGCCGGTCTCCCGAGAGCCGTCGCGACGTGCGGTACGGCGTTGGGTGAGGATCACTTTCGCATCATGCGCAACTTCGCCAAGCGCATCGTGCTCGCCTACGACGCCGACGCCGCGGGCCAGAGCGCCGCGGCGTCGGTCTACCAGTGGGAGCGACAGCACGAGGTGGACGTCTTGGTGGCCCAGCTCCCAAAGGGATCAGATCCGGCCGAGCTCGCGCAACGTGACCCCGAAGCCCTGCGAGAGAAGGTCGCGAACGCTGTTCCGTTCCTGAAGTTCCGCCTCGACCGTGTACTGGAGGGTGCCAACATGTCCACGGCCGAGGGGAAGGCCCGAGCGGCGGAGCTGGCCATAGAAGTGCTCGCCGAGCACCCCAATGAACTCGTCCGTGATCAGTACGTGCAAGAGTTGGTCGGTCGTTTCGGTCTCGACCAGACCATGCTGCGCGACAGGGTGGCGCACCGGGCGAAGAACCCTCGCGAGAAGGCCGTGCGTGAGATCGCGAACGAACCGCCACCGTCGCGCCCACAACCGCGTACGTCCCTTCCGCGACCGGGTCTCGAAGCGCTGCGGTTGTGCGTGCACGGACCCGACGCGATGAAGGATCGACTCATCGCCCCCTACTTCGTCAACGAAGTGCAGCGCGAGATCTTCGAAGCGCTCAGCACCGATCATTCGCTCTCCGAACTGATCGACGCGCTCCAAGTGCGCGGTCAGGACGACGCGGCGCAAGTGCTTAGCGAACTGGCCGTCGAAGAACTCGAACGTCACTACAGCGAGAGCGACGTCACGGCGGTGGTGGCGCAGCTGATGAGAAGTGCGGTCAAGTCGGAACTAGAGAGTCTCGTCCGCGATATGCGTGAAGGTCGCGTCACGCCGGACGTCGCCATGGCGACGAGTCGTGACGTACAAGAGCGCGTCGAACTACTCGAGACGGCGAATGGCGACGTCGCCGAACACGACTTGCGTCAGTGGCTGCTCGAACGCGCGTCGTTGACGTCATTGTGACGAAGCGAGCGCGTGGCTTCATCGGGGGACTGGCCATGCTCGCGCCACTCACCGTCGATGAGGAACGCTCTCTCTATCCGGTGATTCAAGAGGGACGACGCGCCACCACGGAACTGGCGATGGACGAGGTGAAGGACCCTGCACTTCGACAACGACTTCTGCGAGCGCGCCAGGACGGCCAAGAGGCTGAGTCGATGCTGCTGCGAGCGACGTTTGGTTTGGTGCGAGCGCGAATCGTTGAGCGCGGGTATCGATTCTACAACGAGGACCTCGAAGCGGCGGGCGTGGAAGGTCTCGTGAACGCCCTGCAGCGATTCGACCCGGAGTTGGGGACGCGGTTCTCCACTTACGCCAACTACTGGATCACCAAGCTCGTGAACCAGACGGTACAACAACAGTCCGGCCTCAGTGACGCCGAGATGCGTCTCATCTTGAAGTTTCAACGTATGGAGCGAGCGAATCTCGAACGCCGACTCACGAAGCGAGAGGTCTCCTACGAATTGGGCGTCTCACAAGCGAAGGCTCAAGAGATCATGCAACTCAGTCGCGAACTTCATTCGCGGCGCTTCGCGTCCGTCGAACTCGAGGACGTCGCCGACCCGCGTCACTCGAGTGATCTCAACGACGCGCCGACTTGGGTCATCGACGAACTGCGTCGGCTTACCGGCGAAGACTTCGACGCGTTCTGGCAGTACACGTTCAAGACGATGTCGATGGAGGAGATAGCGAAAACGCACGGCATCTCTCG
>Ga0307374_10002179_pt1 | contig 35279 bp, 36 predicted proteins | sample OX3MG_FD_202532 | JGI IMG/M metagenome (GOLD analysis project Ga0307374, IMG submission 202532) | Soil microbial communities from Risofladan, Vaasa, Finland - OX-3 | ecosystem: Environmental > Terrestrial > Soil > Coastal area > Acid sulfate soil | place: Finland: Risofladan, Vaasa | collected... | reverse complement strand
CAGCTCGAGGAGGTAGGTTTCTGTCAGCCGGGAGAAGGAGGCCCATTTGTTGCGAGCGGGGCAATCCACCTGGGTGGATCGCTGCCTGTGAACCCTCACGGCGGTCTTCTCGCCGAGGCCCACATGATGGGAATGAACCACGTGATCGAGGCGGTCCGCCAGCTGAGGCGAGAATGCGGGGCCAGGCAGGTCCCCCATGCACGCCTCGCAGCGGTGACTGGCTGGGGTGGCATGGGAGATGGAGCAGTGGCGGTGCTCAGAGCCGACTGATGAACGAGCGTCCGTTGCCAGACGTAGACGATCCCGACTTCGAGCCCTACTTCCGTGGGTGCGCCGGCGGTGAGCTTAGGATCCCGCACTGCGCTGTCTGCGGGTGGTGGCAGTGGCCGCCACGGTCTATCTGCCCGCGCTGCCAGTCAAACGCATGGACCTGGGACAAGGCGCCCCAAACCGCCACTCTCTACAGTTGGACGACGATCTGGCGACCAGGCCTTCCGGGCTTCGTCTCCGAGGTGCCTTTTGCCGTCGTGGTGGTCGAGCTAGATGCGATCCCAAACGTTCGAATGCTCAGCAGTTCAGTCGATTGCCGGCCCGAGGATTTATCGATCGGACTCCGTATGGAGACCGTGTTCCGCCAGTGCGCTGATAACGTGTCTCTGCCGTACTGGCGGCCAGTTCAATCTAAGGCGCATTGACCCTGCCGCTAGGGCATGGTATAACTTCTCCTGTCAAGTGGGACTCTGAGTCCCGCATTTGGGACTAACTCAGTTGGAGTAAGTGGAATGCGGAACGGTCGATTCGCCCCGATGGTGGAACTCCCGGAGAAGCTGAGTAAGCCCAGGAAGCTGCGCCGCACGATGATCTTCGACCGAGGCTGGCCTGCGGTGTTCATCGAAGGGATGCTCGAGGGCTTTGCCGACGCGATCGACATCGCCAAGATCAGCGCATGGCACCTTCACCAGACCGAAGGCGTTGTCCGCAAGAAGATCGATATGTACAAGCGTTATAACATCGAACCGATGATCGGCGGACCAGTGCTCGAGATCGCACGAGTGAAGGGCCAAGAGGTAGAGGTCCTCACCTATCTAAAAGATCTCGGTTTCGTTGGTCTGGAAGTTTCAAGTGAATCGATGCCGACCCAAATCAGCATTGAGGAGGACCGTGAGTTCGCGCACCAATGTCGCGAGTTGGGGTTCGTGATCCACGGTGAAGTCGGCAAGAAGTTCCCCGAGGAAGACCAGGCACGCACTTCCCCCAACACGCTGAACATGGATGTCGCCGTTGCGACATTCGAGGCGTATAAGAAGATGGGTTGCGAAGGCAGCTACCTAGAAGGCCACCTTCTCCGCGCACTATGTGGCGACAACGGCGAGCGCATCGAAGGCCGACCGCAGCTCGAGGAACTCGTTGCGAAGGTGGGCCTTGAGGAGATCATTTTCGAGATACCCGGCACTTTTCTGCCTTATGCGGGGAAGCGGGCCCTCCAGGGCGTGCTTGTTTATTTGTTCGGCCCCAACGTCAACATGGCAAACATCCTCATCGAAGAGATGCCGGAGCTAGAAGAGATCCGCGACGGGATGTTCCCCAACTTCGGAGCGCCGAATGGGGATCACCCATGGCTGCGATCCCTGGCCAAGTCCAAGACCGGCAAAGCGCATGACCAGTGGTGGCGCCAGGACGTCTAGCAGGATCACGAGCTGGAAATCAGTTCGCCGGATAACTGGGTTGCTCGAGGCTTCTGAAGTCGTGCGCGGGGAGAACCAGGTTGTCGGTGAACTCCCTGATCCGACCGAACGTTTCATAGCAATCTCGCAAGTCCACGTACCAGCCGGGAGGGATTCCTTCGCGCCAGTTCTCGAACGTGGGAACTGCGTCGGACGTGATCACGTACCGGCCTGCCGTCGTGTCGACCGCCGCACCCATGATGCCTGGCGTATGCCCTGGTAGCAGAAGGAGCCGTAAGCCCGGCATCAGTTGGTGATCGCCGCTGATGACTTTGATGCGTGCGAGGCTCTCGACCCAGCGCGGAGGCTTGACGGCCGTCCGGTGGAGCTCGTAGAGGTCACGCTGAATCGGCGCCGGCGCAACGGCCCATTCCAGCTCGCGACGCTGCACGTAGATTTCGGCTTTGGGAAACAGCTCGAGGTCGCCCGAATGGTCCCAGTGCAAATGTGAGACAACGACGATCGTTATGTCTCCGGGATCGACCCCCGTACTCGACAGCAGCCTTGCCGGCGCCTCCTCCCTATCGAAGCTCTTGCCGAGGCGGCTACGAACGATCGCCGGATCGCCGGGTCCGGAGTCAATGATCACGTTCTCGCCGCCACCCGAGATGAGCCAGAGGATGCTTGGGATCGAAATCTTCTGTCCCTCATGTCGCTTGAGAGTGACGTTGCTGTGTTCGACATCGCGAAGGGTTCCGCACAGAATCGGCGTGATCCGGTAGGTCCCCCCCATTACCTATCGGCGCGCGCCTCGGCTGCGTGCTCCTCGATCCTCTGCGCGAGGGGCGGCAGGTCGTGGCCGGTGGCCGCGACGATGCGCGCGTTGTTCACCCTGAAGACAGGGACTTCCTCCCCTAGGTCGACGTCAGACTGTCCGAAATTGATGCGGGCGCCCGGAATGACCGAGCGGACGGCGTCGGCGAGCTGCGCAACCGTGAGGTCATAGCCGCCGGTGAGCAGCACGCGTGGGTTTGGCGCCGGCGCGGTTGCGATTCGGGTGACGTATTCGGCGGCATCTTCCACGTAGAGCATGCTGGCGCGGAAATGCGGAGAGACCGGAATGTCGATCGCGTCTCCGACCGCGGGTCGTGAAATTATCCCGCCCGCCCAGGGACCGCTCGAACCCGTTGCACGCCCGTGCCCGAAGAGATTGCTGAAGCGCACGCCAACCATTTCAGGCCCGTAACGGTCGGCATAGGTCGCGGCCATCTGCTCGTTGAACAGCTTCATCGCGGCATACGGCCCGACCGGGAAGGTTGGGGAGTCCTCGGTTACAGGTTCGGCGCCGAACAGGCGCTGCAGCCCGTGTACGGTCACCGAACTGGCGTACACAACGCGGCCGACTCCCTCGAGACGGGATGCCTCGAACACGTTGGTCATGCCGTTCACGTTGACCTGTGACGCGAGGTAAGGTTGCTGCTTGCTTTCGGGACCTAAAAGGTAAGCCAGCTGGATGACGGTCTCGGGCTTGGCGACCTTGAATCCTTCCCACAGGCTCTCCATTCGGGTGATATCGCCGGCAAAATAGCCATCCGCTGTTAGCCGTACCGAATCGAAGACTGTGACGTGGTAACCAGCCGCTCGCAACCGGCCCACCACCCGCTTTCCTAGAAAGCCGGCACCTCCAATAACCATAAATCTGCTAGCGCTCATTTGAATAACCCCTCAGCGATGCGGGTGAGATTCTCGCGTTCGAGTCCGCGGCTTAGCTCGTGAGCCTTCTGTCTGCCGAAATACATCGGCAGCGGGTGATCCCGAATGAAGCCGACTCCGCCGTGGATCTGATGGGCTGACGCAAGCACTCTTCGAGATGCTTGGGCCGACCACACAGCAAGCTCGTCGCTCCGGAGATCGTCCTCCGGACCGGAGGCTGCCCTTCGCACCATCCAGGAAATGCCGTCGCAGTCGGTCAGCATGTCGGCCAGCCGGTGCTGCACCGCCGGGAAGGAACCGATCGGGCGATCGAACTGGATCCGGCTTGCAGCGTGTGTTTTGGTCATCTCGAGGACGCGCTCACAAGCGCCTCCCATCTCGGCGGCGTCGAGAATCTGAGCCATGGTCTGGAGCTGTCGGAGCACGCGATTGTCATCGAACTTGCCGAGTACATCAGATGGTTCGATGAGAACCGACTCAAAACGAAGATCTGCTTCACAAAGCGCTCCAGACGTGGATCGGGGGACTACATCTAGCCCTTTCGCCGTTGCGGGTACAGCAAGCACATGAAACGATGACACGCCACGAGCAATGCACATGAAAACGTCGGCAATCGAAGCGTCGCGAACAAGTTCCAATGCTCCTGACAGGCGACCGTCGACCAGAGTGAGATCCGGCGGGTTGTGGGCATCCAACCGAGACGTGGTTGCCACAATGGCGGTGCGCCGGCCGCCGGCAATCCCCTCCGCGTGGGCCGCCGCCTCCGGTGTCGCGTCTCTTTGTAGCAGCCAGGAGGCGAGCAAAGAAGACTGGAGTGGCACTGGCGCAAGGGTGCGACCGATCTCCCACGAGATCATGGCCGCTTCTTCGATGCCCATCCCGCTTGACAGAACGGCCGGCCAGCCGGCATCGACCACCGACTTCCAGAGGCGTAAGTCGAAGACCGGAGGGTGTGCACGAAGTTCGAGCAATCGCGGCAGGGTCACCATCCGCGCGAGGAGGCCCCGCGCCGACTCGCGAAGCGCGAGCTGCTCGGCGCTGAAGCTCAGATCCATGATGCGTTCAGCGGGTGCGGCCGAGGCCCAGACCGCGGTTTGCAATGATGTCCCGCTGAATTTCGTTGGCCCCACCTCCGAACGAGTGCATGAGCGCTGCCTCGCACGACCGCATAAGCGCTCCTTCCAGGGGCGCCATCGCGTCGGTTGCCTGGGCCGCATGACCGATGAGCTGTAGACCACCGTGCCCGATGCGCTGTTTCAGCTCACTAGCAATGACCTTGAGCTGGTTGCCTTCGTAGGTTATCTGGCCCTCCTTTTCGAGTGTCCAGAGCGCCCTGAGCGTGAGCGTGTCCAGCACCTCCATCTCGGTGGCGAACTGAGCCATTGACATCTGGACCACCGGGTCGGATTCGAGGCCTGAGGCCAAAAGGTAGTCCATGAGATCGTCAAACAGAGCGCGAATCTCATTGATGCTGAATGCAGTCAGGCGCTCGAAGCCCAGCGTGGTACGGATGTAGTCCCAGCCAGCGTTCAGCTGACCAACCAGGTTTTCCGCAGGAACCACCACGTTGTCGAAGAAGACGACGTTGGTCCTGAGGTCACCCATCGCCCACAGCGGCCGGACCTCGATACCTGGTGTTTCGACATCGACGATTAGCAATGAGATTCCTCGATGCTTCGGTGAACTTGCGTCCGTTCGCACCGCGACCACGCAGAACTCGGAGCGGTGAAAGAGGCTTGAGTAGAGCTTCTGGCCATTGATCACATACGAACCGTCTTCGTAGGACGCAGCCGTACGCAGGCTCGCAAGGTCGGAGCCGGCATCGGGTTCGCTGTACGCCTGCGCAAACTCCAGGTCGCCGGTTGCCACCCGCGGCAGGTATTTCGCTTTCATCTCCTCGCTTCCATTGCGCAGAAGCATTGGGGCAATCATGTTCATCGCAATCTTCGGATAGGGCGCGGCGAAGTACGCAAACTCAGCAGCGACCACGTACCTCTCCTCTAGGGAGCCGCCTCGCCCTCCGTAGGCCTCCGGAATACCGAACCCAAACCAGCCGTGCCGGGCGATGCGCTGCCGGAACGATTTCATCTCCGAGTAGACGTCGTCGGACTCCTTCCTCCGGTAGCCGAGGCGTCCGGGAGCCCACTCGGCAGTGAGCGTAGCGCGGATCTCCTGGCGTAGATCCACCGCCGCGGCAGCGAGCTCAAAGCGCACTCAGGCCGGCTCCCAGTAAACCAGCGTCACCTCTTGCGTCATCTCGCGGAACCGAGCCCGAACTCGCATCCCAATCTGCACCTCCTCAGGAGGGACGCCGACCAACCGGCCGAGCATACGTATGCCGGGGAGAAGCTCGACCGCCGCGACGGCATACGGAAGCTCTGACGCGAATCCGGGATGGAACGCTCGGTAGGAAACAAAGAATGTATAGACAACACCTTGTGGGTCGATGTCGCGCCACTCCAGCTCTAGGCTGTGGCAGCGCTGACAGGTCGGTCTCGGCGGCCACTGCGCGGCGCCGCAGCTGACGCAAAAAGGAATTCGCAGGACGCCGCGACGCGCGGCTGACCAGTATTCGCTCAGCCTCGGGTCATCGACTTTGGGCAGTGGCGGCAACTCGTTGACTGTCGTCATTGATTCGTGAGCACCAACATCGAACCGTCGCCGAAGTCTCCATAACCGGTCACCACACCGTAACGCGCGCGCGCCAGCTGGCCTTCGCCCGCTTCACCGCGAAGCTGCTTGACCGCCTCCACCACGTGGTTCATGCCGGCAACGTGGGCTTGCGAAAGCAGGCCGCCGTGCGTGTTAACCGGCAGCCGACCGTCAATGCCTATGCCCTTTCGCTCGACAAAGGCGGGGCTTTCACCTCGGCGACAGAAGCCCATCTCCTCGAGATGTCGCAGGACGATGAACGTGAAGCAGTCGTAGAGCTCCGCGAAGTCCATGTCTTCCGGGCCGGCCCCGGCTTGCTGGAACACCCTCGGTGCCGCCTTCGAGATGCCCATCTGCATTGTGTCAGGGCGCCCGACTATGTCGTCGGGAGAGTCTGGATGACCCTCTCCTCCGGCGGCGATCCGTACCTGCTTGTCCCTTCGCGGCGCCAAGTCTCCTGCGGTAACAAGTACCGCGGCCGCGCCGTCAGTCTCGAGGCAACAGTCGAAGAACCGAAGAGGCGAGCACAGCACCGGCGAGCCGAAATAGTCCTCGCGGTTGAGTGGGCGACCGCGCATGTACGCGCCTGCATTCGCCTGAGCGTTCCGCCGCGTGCTCATGGCGACCTCGGCCAGTGCGGCCGGATTGATCGAATATTCGTGCATCCAGCGATTGGCATGAAGGCTGTAGTACTGCATCGGCACCATCAGACCGTACGGATACTCAAGGCTGGTCCTGATCAGCGGCGACGGGAAGATCCGCGCAAAATCGGCAAGCAGGTCGTTACCGCCGGCGCCGACGCGGGCCCCTGAGTAGCCGAGCCGCACTGTGCTTACGACGACTCGACTGGCTCTCCCGGCATTGACGAGATCGGCGGCGTGGGCGACAGCAGCTGCCGACGCAGCACCGCCGATTTCGCAGCGTTCGCTCCAGAGCACGTCGCGGGCGCCGAGACCATTGATGAGATCCTCGACCTTGCCGCGAAATCCGGGCACCAGAATTCCGTCGATGCTCTCGGGCTCAATACTGGCATCCCGGCAAGCAAGAAGGGCCGCCTCGACATACAGCTGCCCTTCAGTCTTATCGGTACCACGCACGTACGGCGTCTCGCCGATGCCGGCAATCACCGCGGAGCACGTCGATGCCATTAGCCGGCCGTGGGTCGCCGCCGGACCATCACCGGAAGGATCCCTTCCTGCACCACCTCTTCGCGCTGGTTCACGACCTGGACGCGACGGACGAGGATGCCCCTCGATGCATCTTTGGACTCTCGCTTCTCGTCGATGTGGACCCTGCCGCGGATCGTGTCACCGATAAAGATCGGCGCTTTGAACTGCCATTCCTTGATCCCTAGCATCGCGATGGCGGTGCCGTCCAGGTGCCCAAGCCTGCCGAGGAGCCCCATCAAAATGCTGAAGCCAAGAGGACCGTGAGCGATCCGTTGGCCAAAGGGAGTCTTGCTGGCGAACTCGGCGTCGGTGTGGAGCTGGTTGAAGTCACCGGAGATTCCTGCGTAATTGACCAGGTCCGCTTCCGTGACGGTTCGGCCAGGAGTGTCGGCGGTCTCACCGACGACGAAGTCTTCGTAATATCGACCCGACACTCCGCAACCTCCAGCCGGGGCTCAGTCCAATATTTGGGAGCGCCAGTCCCAATGTATTGATAACATGTGGATCAGGGGATGTCAACTTCGCGAGTTGTTAGGCTGCCGGAGGCTGGACAAAGAATCCCTAATCTGAGACTCTGGCTCAGCCGTGTCTGAGATCGAGATCCTGGGGAGCTTCAACTTGGATCCTCGTCCGCAGTCGGCGGCCGAGATCATCGCCGCGACAAAACTCCCGCGCAGCACCGTTTTCCGAAGCCTCCGGCTCCTCATCGATGCGGGATTTCTTTACCAGCAGTCGACGTCGAAGCGGTATGTCCTGGGACCACGAATGCTGCAGCTGGGCATGCTTGCGAAACGCCAGCTCAGCGGCGAAGATCTCATCGCGCCGCCGCTGCTCGACCTGGTTCATCAAACCGGTGAATCGGTGACGTTCAGCATCCTGGACATTCCGTATCGCATCTGTGCTTACGTGCTCGAGGCGCCAAGCGACCTGAGACAGGTCGTTCAAGTCGGAGCTCGTTATCCGCTGCATCTTGGTGCGGCGGGAAAGGCAATCCTCGCTTACCTTCCGGCCGATCTTGTCGACAGCCTGTGCCTCCACGAGGGCTTGACCAAATCCGAGACCACAAACGTAAAGCGCGACCTCGGACAGGTAATCGAGAAGGGGTGGATCGTAACCACAGGAGAGCGCGTCTTAGGCGCCACGTCGATCGCGGCACCCGTTTTTGTCGGCGATTCGATCTACGGCAGCGTTGCGGTGGTAGGACCGACTGATCGAATGGCTTCACTGCTCGAACGCCACCGGCCGGCGGTGCAGAAGGCGGCGAAGAGCCTCACGGATTTGTTCACCATGCGAGCCCACTCGAACGGGGCCGCCGCAACCGCCCGTCCTCGACGGAGCCGGGGTTGACAGGCCGGCTGGAAAGTCGGGTCGCCGTCGTCACGGGGGCCGGGTCGGGAATCGGATCCGCCGTGGCAACTGCCTTCTCTTCCGAGGGCGCGCGTGTGGCAGTCTGGGACATCAACAGCACTCAGGCGAAGAGAGTGGCTGGCGAGATCGGCGGGTTTGGCGTCGGAGTCGACGTCTCGGACCGCATGGCCGTACATCGCGCCATGGAGTCGAGCATCCAGGCTCTCGGAGGTCTCGACATCCTTTACAACAACGCCGGCATCGTAGCGCCTGGGAGCCTTGGCCCGGACCCCGCGGTGGTCGACACCGTCGTCGACATCCCAGAGGATGCCCTTCGAAAGGTCATCGACATCAACCTGTTCGGTGTCTTTTTTTGCAGCCAGGCGGCGATTCCGCACATGCTCAAACAGGGCCGAGGCGTGATCATCAACACCGCTTCGGGCGCGGCACACGCCGGCTTCAGTCGCCAGGCCGCGTATTCCGCATCGAAGGGCGGGGTCGTCGCATTGACGCGCCAGATCATGGCTGACTACTCGCCCCTCGGCGTGCGGGCGGTCTGCATATCGCCAGTCCGCATCGAGACCGAGATGCTGTCCGGAATCCTGGCGGCAAAGGCCGAGGGCCGGGCCGAGATGTCCGCACAGCATCCGATTCGCCGTCTAGGGGTGGCTGGAGACGTCGCTCAGCTGGCGGTGTTTCTTGCCTCTGACGGGGCCGCGTTCCTCACCGGGACCGTGGTCCCGGTCGACGGCGGCTACCTGGCGAAATAGCGTTACTTCGTGGCGACGACATCCAGAACGGTCGCGCGGTTGCCCGTGATTCGGACAGGGTTGCACTCCAGGCTGCTCAAGCCGTGCTGCCGGTAAAAGCCGATGAGCTTGTTGACCGTCGTCACAATCGCGAGCGGTAGGTCTGTCCGGGCGAGCATCTTGAGCAGGTGCTCACGGGAGACTGGAAGCACCGCGAAGGCGACCGACCTGGAGGTTTCGACGTCGACCCCGCCCGACCCGACCATCAGGACATCCCCAAGGGGTTGGCGGACGATGCTGACGATCGCGTCAACGCCGCCGTCAGCCTCCTGTTCGATAAGCCACCCTTCCACCGGCAGGCGCTTTTCCGCCATCTCGAGGACCGCTCGCTTCAGCTCGATCTTGCTTCTCAATCCGAGCCGGACCAGGCCCAGCCGGTTCTTGTGATAGATCTTGCGTCCGACTCCCTTGAGGACGAGGGGGCGCGTGAGGTTCACGTTCATCACGCTCTCAACCTGTTCCGGCGAGATGAGCTCTGCCCGGGGGACTGGGACTCTCGCCGACGCCAGCATCCTTTTGACCTCGAATTCGTTGTGCCACTGCGGTCGATCGTCGAGTCCGCTCGGCTTAGCCGCTTCGGACGGTTGCTCTTTAGGCCCACGCCACGCGGCGAGCCCTGCGACGGCATCCTCGAGGATTGTTACGGCCAGAGCTCGCTGGTAACCGCGGTAGTACAGGTGCTGCTCCGCGCTCCATAACGAGTAGGTGAGCTGGCTCAGCACAAGCGGTACGCCAAGCTCTTGCGCAATCTCCACCACGTTGTCTTGGAGTCCAAGCTGGACGGCAAGGTTGCTGTCAGGCATCGCCTGCGCGTGAACGTACAGGCCAGCGCCGACATTGGGATCTGACAGGAACGCCCGTGTAGCGGCGATGAAACCTTCCGAATTCTGGGAGCCGGCGGGGCTCAGGTCCACCGGGTTGTCCGGTTCGATGGAGGCCTTGGCGCCGCGGATGGCGTCCAGGGTCACCGGCTCGAGGTTTGCGAGCGGAATTTGATAGAGGTGGCATTCGTCCGCAACCTGCCCGGCGACCCCACCTGAAATCGCCATGACTGCGAGATCCCTCTGTTGCTTCCAGATCCCAAACCTGTCTCGAAGGGATACGGCCACCACCATGGCGCCAAGGGTATCGACGACGCGGACTCCAACCTGGCGCAGGACGTCGCGGTACACCGGGTACTCGCCTGCCAGCGCCCCGGTGTGGGTTGCCGCCATCTGCTTTCCCTTCGGACTGCGCCCCATCTTAAGCGCAACTACGAGCTTCCCAGCCCGGGCTGCATGTTCAGCCCCTTCGCGGAACAGGTCCCAGTCCCTGACATCCTCGAGCTGGAGACCGATGGCGGTCACTTGGCGATCGCGAGCCATAGCCCGGGTCAGCTCACCCATTCCCAACATCGCCCCGTTTCCGACCGAGATCGCATAGCGCACGCCAGCACCGAGATTGCGGAGATAGTGAAGGGCTCCCACCATGCTGCCGCCGGACGACATCAGCAGCGAAACACCGCCCAACGGCAACGGGCCAGGCACCGAGGCCATGATCAGGGGACTGCGACTCGGGCCGGAGTAGACGCCAACGGCGTTTGGTCCGATGAGAGGGACGTCATGCGCACGGGCGTAAGCCCCGATCCGTGCCTCCACCTCAACCCATTGCGGTTCGTGCGATTCCCGGAACCCGGCGGCCGGAACGATGATGGATTTGGCGCCGGCGGCGATGGCTTCGGCGACGACCGCTTCCATGGCGTCTCTCGAGACCATCAGCGCCGCGCAGTCGACGGGATCCGTGGCTGCGAGGCTGGGCACACAAAGCTGACCGAACAGCTCGGTGCGGCTGCGATTCACCAGCACGATCCGACCCTTGAACCCGTGCCGAATGAGGTTGTCGTACATCTGCCTGCTGTAAGGCCGGTCGGAGGCGCCGACGATGGCGACCGAGCGCGGCCTGAGCAGGCCTCGCAGGTCCATTAAGGGAATTCGGTTACTGCGACCACGCGGGCGGGCGCTGCCTCGACGCCCTCGTACTTGGCGGGGAACGCCAGCAGATTGACCCGCTGGCCGACCAGGGTCCCCAGCTTCTCGTTCAAGTTCTCAACCATCATGATTCCGGCGGGCAGCAACGTCTTGTGGGCGTAGGCGCCTGGAAAATCCTCGGGTTTGTACTGGATGGAACCGAACAAATCGGGCCTCAGCTGAGACCACTGCCGCGCGCGCATGAAGACGTGCTCCGAGCTCGGCGTATCTGAGTAGATCGCCTTAACCTTGCGACGGACGAGCCAGTCCACGCCGGACTTGTCGAGGCCTGGCGACATGAGCACGTACGTCTCCTCGTCCAGGAAGTGCTTGCCCCAGTCAGTCCAGAGGGCGATAATGTCGCCGGCCTTCACGTCCTTGGCCCGCTGGTCCAGGACCTCGCTCGTGATCACGCCCCACTTGCCAAGCGCGACATCGACCACGACGCCGGTGCCACAGAACTTCTCCAAGTCAAGCTGCTCCACCGACGCGCCGTCGTGGAAGTACATCGACGGAGCATCGATATGAGTACCCGAGTGCAGCGACGCAATGATCTGACGCGTTTTGATTCCGTTCTTCGAAAACCAACGCAGGACAGGGAACTGCACCTCGGGATGATCGCTGGACCGAGCCGTCCGAGGCGAGAGCGGTTGGGTAAGATCGAGAAATTTCATACCGGAATCTCCAAGTTCAAGTTGGTTGATCGGGTTGCGGTAGTTGTCAAGCCAGAAAGCCACCATCGACTGCGAGGGCAGTGCCCGTGATCATTCGAGCCTCATCGGACACAAGGAAGAGGACGGCGTCGGCGACATCGCGAGGTGAGGCAGTGTGCCCAAGCGGGATTGAAGCCGCGAGGCGCGCGTTTGCCTCGCTCACATCCACTCCCTGGATTGCCGCCCACTTCTCTAGCCAGTGACGCTGGCTCGGGGTTTCGGTCGCCACCGGGCAGACACAGTTCACACGAATCCCAAGCGGGGCGAGCTCGCGAGCCGCCACCTTGGTGAGGGCTATGATGCCCGCTTTGGTGGCCGAATACGCAGCCACTTCCTCTCGCGGCCTGATTGCGGCCGTCGAGGCGGTGTTAACGATTGCACCGCGCGTCTGCTTCAAATGGGGAATCGCATGTTTGATGCCCATGAACGCTGACTTCAGGTTGACCGCGAAGACCCTGTCCCAGTCAGTTCCGTTGAAATCCTCCAGGCGCTGCACGAGGGATAGGCCGGCATTGTTATGGAGTACATCGAGCCGACCCAGCCTATCGACAGTGGAAGCGATCATCTCCGCCACGTCGATTTCGCGGCCGACGTCCGCTCGTATCGCGATAGCCTTACCTCCTGCTTCTTCAATCGAATTGGCGGTTGACACAGCCGCCTCTTCGGAGATGTCGACACACGCGACGCTGGCGCCCTCGCGCCCGAGCGTCAGTGCACACTCACGACCGATTCCCGAGCCCGCCCCAGTTACGAGGGCGGACTTCTCTGATAAACGCACCTCTTACAAGCTGCCCGACCGCCGGTCAACTTCGCCCGGGGCCGGGCACTGCTTGGGAAAACCGTAAGTCACGCTTCTTGCGCTAAATCAGTTCGAAGGGTTCACGGAGGACCACGTGGTCTGGCCGTTAATGACGGTGCAGTTGTCCATTGAGTAGAGAGCTATGTGTTTTGAGTTGAACCTCAAATTTGCCAGGGCACCATCGTTGTACTGGATGGTTGCAATCTTTTGGGCTATCGCTTTGGTGTCTGTGACAGTACCCGCCTCCTGCATGGCTTTCGCTAGCACACCTGGAAAGTCATAGAACCAGGTCGTGTAGGTGGCTTGTGCCGTTGTTGGATCCTCACCCGTTTGCTTCACGAAAAAGGCCTTGTACTTGGCCATGCCAGGCGTCGTCGCGGCATCAACCGAGGGCTGAGAGTGAAGTCCGCCCCAAGGTATCGGAAACGGCTTACCGGTCTCCGCAGCAATCTTAAGCGGGATATCGGTTGGCGATGCGGTGACGTCCATCAGGCACGGGGCTGCGTTCAAATCCAGGATTGCCCGGGCCATCGGCAGTTCAGCAGGTACCTGGTAACCGGCCAGGATGCAGTCGGGATTCGTTCCCTTGATGCGTGTCATCAGAGCGTGGAAGTCGGTGGTCGAGCTGGGGAACTTGTAGGTGTCTGTCGTGAACCCAGCTCCCTTAAGCGCCGCCTCGAATAGGGGAACGACAGCTGTTCCTACGGCGTCATCGGTGTAAGCGATGGCGATCTTCCCACCGCTCTTAATGTTCAGGGCTTTGGTCATGGGGACGACCGCGGACGTCCATGTCTGGTTTTGCAGCACAACGCCGAAAAGAAGCTCGTAGCCGGGTGTGCCGAGGATTGCCTGCGGTGCAGCGCCGGCAGTGAACTCGATGACGTCCCCACCCTTGATGAGTGCATTGATTTGCAAAGCTGTCGGGCTGGTATCCGGGCCGAACAAGAACTTGATGTTCTGATCGTGAATCAGGCCATTCGCTGCCGCGACGGCGTCGGTTGGATTGCTTTGTCCGTCGACAATCGTGTCGTTGTACTTGTAGACCGTGTTACCTACCTTGAATCCGCCGGAACCATTGATCTGGTTGACAGCCAGGTTCATTCCGTCCTTGCACCCCGCGCCGAAGGTAGCCAACGCGCCGGTGAGGTTGCAGATTGCCCCGATGTTGATGATTCCGGAGGATGTTGCAGGGCTCCCCCCGCCGCCGCACCCGGCCAGTAAGAGGGTGCCGGCGGTGATAGTGCCAACGGCGCTCCCGATTTGTCTCCGATGCACGTTCTTTCTCCCTGACCCTAGTCCAACATACGAGACTACCAGTCTCAGATCCGGTTTATATCATCTCCTAGATCCCACGTCAAGCCGTGAATCTGGGTATCGCACTCGGGACTAGGCGCGTCCGCAGACCGGTCACAACCGTCGTCGTATTGACGCGAGAGCGAGGCCGTGCCACACTCTCGGTTGGGACTCATAATCTCAAATATGGGACTTAATTCAGGTGCGTGCACAGGTGCTGTCGATTTGTTCGGGGTTTCGTCAAAGCAGACGACTTAGGGAAAGATGGAAGCCCAGCTAGCGATCTTCGTGCAACAGCTCGTTAACGCGATTACGCTCGGCAGCCTCTATGTTTTGGTGGCGCTGAGCGTCACGATCATCTTCGGCCTTACCGGCATCGTCAATTTCGCGGTCGGGCAGTTACTGATGTTGGCGTCGTATCTGACCCTCGTCCTCGTAACCCTCCAGATACCTTTCGCAATCAGCGTCGCACTTGCCGTCGCGATCCTATCTGTGGTGGGCCTCGGTCTCGAGCGCGGACTCTTCCGCTGGACGCTGCCGCAGCCGGTAAACGGCTTCATCCTTTCCCTCGGTCTGATCCTAATCTTGCAGGCTCTCGTGATCCAACTGTTTGGCTCGGGGGACCGAAGTATTCCTCAGGCGTTGCCTTTTGCTGTTCACGTTCTCGGGGTTTCAATGGGCGCCCAGAATTTGGTAGTTCTCGGCGTCGCGGTTGCAGTGATGGTCGTATTCCTGCTGTGGCTGTATCGGAGCCGTGACGGTCGAGCCCTTAGAGCCGCGTCGGAGGACCGACAGACCGCCGGGCTGATGGGAATACCTGCGGCACGACTGACCGCGCTCGCGTTCGCGGTGGGAGTTGGCCTTGCCGCTGTTGCCGGCGGTCTTACGGCGTCACTCTCAGTGATCAACCCATTCATTGGGTCGGACTATCTACTGAAAGGATTTGTTATTGCAACGGTTGGCGGCCTCGGCAACCTGACGGGCGCTTTCGTGGCCGGAATGCTGGTCGCACTGATCGAGGCTTTGTCAGCGCAATACTTGCCCGTCCAGTGGACAAATCTGTACGTTTTCGCTGCCATGGTCGCTATTTTGCTCATCCGTCCAGGAGGCATATTTGGAGTCCAACGAGGCTAGCGTTCCGTCTCGGACGTCCAGGTTGCTGACCACCCTCGGCAGACCAACCCTCACAGCCGTGGGCGGAACGCTGATCTTCTGCATCGTGCTCCTAGTCATCCCCGAATCGTTGCGCTACTCAACCCTGTCCCTGGCCACGAGCTGGGTGATCTTCTCGATACTCGTTTACGGGGTCGACCTCGTCCACGGCTCAATCGGTTATCTCTCTCTTGCGCATGTCGGAATCTGGTCGATCGGCGCTTATGGGATCTTCATATTCCAGCTAGAACGGCACTACGGATTCTGGGAAAGCGCGCTCCTTACGATTCCCATTTGCATGGCGGCTGCCACCCTGATCGCCGCTTTCGCCTTCAGAACGAGCGGTTACTACTTCGCGTTATTGACCTTCGTTATTTCGGAGCTGATTCGTTTGGGAGCCGATAACCTCAGCAATCTCACTGGTGGCTACGAAGGTATCTTCCTGTTTGACCGACCAACCATTCTCGGCCTGAGCTTCCAAGACCCGGCTACCTTCTTTCGTTTCGTCGTGATCTGCCTTCTAGCGGTGATGCTGTTCAACTACTTGATTATGAGATCGCCATTCGGCCAACAAGCCAAGGCGGTAGGCGAGAGCGAGGATCTTGCGGAATCGCTCGGGATCGGGTCCTACCGCACCAAGGTGACAGTGTTCGTTCTGAGCTCGATTCCAGCTGCCATCTCCGGGGTACTTTACGCAACTTTCAGCGGTGCGATCCAACCAGACCTGTTCGGCCCTGATGTTGGCATCGGAACCGTCTTGATGGCGATTCTTGGGGGCAGCGGCAGCCTCTTCGGCCCTGTCCTCGGTGCCGCCATCTATATCTTCACTCCGTTCATCCTGCCTTTGGGGCCGGTTGTCGGAACGGGCGCAGTCGGATTGATTCTCATTCTGGTGATCAGGCTGAGCCCCGGCGGTCTCTCCTCAAGGATCGTGGACGTCGTCCGGGGGACATTAAGGCTCGGTGGTGCTTGGTTCGGCTCGCGATCGGCCTCCAAGGCTGCACCATGAACGACACGCTACTTGTCGTCGATCAGATTCACAAGAGCTTCCACGGCGTGGCCGCTCTCGACGGCGTGTCGATCGAAATACCGACTGGCCAATCCACTGGAATCATCGGTCCAAACGGTTCAGGCAAGACCACTTTGTTCAGCGTCATAAGCGGCTTTCTCAAGCCAGACCGGGGCCGAATCATCTGGCGCGGACACGACGTGACCGGCTGGTCGCCTCACCGCATTGCGCGGGCCGGCCTCGTCCGGACATTCCAGCACCGGATGTCATTTCCGAAGCTCACGGTCTACCGGAACGTCGAAGTGGCGGCCCTCTCGGCGGGCTTGCGGGGGAGCAATTGCGAGAGGGCGGTCCATGAAGCGCTCGGTGCTGTCCGAGTCGAGGAATATTCCAGTCAACTAGCCGAAAGGTTGCCGTTTGGGATCAACAGGCGGCTCGGCATCGCTTGCGCCCTGCCCCTTAATCCTGCCTTGCTGCTGCTCGATGAACCGGCGGCCGGGCTCAGCGACGAAGAAACACAAGATCTAGCGAGGTCGCTGCACGAGGTTCAGGATCGTGGCCAGGGCATCTGCCTGGTCGATCACAACATGGACTTCGTGAACGAATTCTGCCGGAAGATCGTCGTCCTTGATTCCGGCCGCAAGCTCACCGAAGGCACGCCGAGCGAGGTGATGGCGGACCCCTCGGTCGCGCGCGTATATCTGGGCCATGCTGCTTCAGGCTGATTCACTGGTGGTCGACTACGGCCGACACCGGGTGCTCCGCGGGTTGACTTTTGCCGTCCAAGAAGGGGAGATGGTAGCCATCCTCGGTCCCAATGGCGCGGGCAAGACGACTACCGCCAGTGCCCTCTCCGGCCAGACTCGCATCGCCTCCGGACATGTCGCGTTCAACGGGAAGATGGTGACCAACCGGCCGGATCACGAGATGGTGAGGGCGGGTCTGGCCCATGTTCCGGAAGGGCGTCACGTGTTTGCGCGGTTGTCTGTCGAGGAAAACCTGATCGTCGGCGCCTACACCATCCCGAGAACGAAGATCAACGCCGAGTTCAAGCGCGTCCTCGGGTATTTTCCGGCCCTGGAAGCCAAGCTACGCCAACAAGCCGGCCAGCTGAGTGGCGGCCAGCAGCAGATGCTTGCAGTCGGAAGGGCACTGATGTCCCGACCGCGGTTGCTCGTGCTGGACGAGCCCAGCATGGGGTTGGCGCCGATCGTCATCGAACAGCTCGCCGATGCTCTGATCGAACTCAATCGCCAGGATGGCGTCTCGGTGCTCTTGATCGATCAGCGCTTCGGCCTGGTCGAGCGGATCGCCTCCCGCGCATATGTGCTGAAGCACGGCGTCGCGGACAGCTCACACCAGGTCGCTGATCTTTCCAAGTCGATGCTCGAGTCGCTCTATCTGGGCGGGCGCGCAAGTGGCCCGCGGGGGGGAGATGGCGGGTGAAGATCGTGGTGATCGGTGCAGGCGGGTACGTGGGACGTCGACTGATGCAGATGCTTCGCGAACTTCCGGTAGAGGTCGTCGGCGCCGACGTTGCCGCAGTGCCAGGTTTCGCGGATCGTGTTGTCGACCTGAGGTTCCCAGACCAGACGTTCAGCCTCCTGCACAGCGAGAAGCCGGACGTGGTCGTGAACTTGGCCTACCTACTGATGGAAGCTTCAGCAGGCAATCCGCAGAACGCGGTTCACCTCAACATCGTCGGCATCGACGGGCTGTTCGATGCGGCTGTCAAGCTCGAGATTCCCCGCGTCCTGTATGCGAGCTCCGGCGCCGTCTACGGCGACCAGAAGGACCATGGAACTTCCGAGGTCACGGAGGAAACGCAGCCTCACCCTAGGACCCTCTACGGATGGATGAAGCAGTTCAACGACGTCATGGCCGCGCGGTACAACACGCTCGGCGCCACCCGGCTGATCAGCGTCCGAATCTCGAGCCTGCACGGGCGCGGGAAGCGTGGGACATTTACCCCGATGGACATGATCGTCGATGCCGTCGGTGTTCAAGACTCGCTCACGTTGCCATGGTCGGCTGAGCACGAGACCTCATTCATCCACGTCGATGACGTCTGCGACGTGTTCATCAAGCTCACTCGTGCCGGCAGCCCGCGCTGGACGGTCTATAACACCGGGGGCGACTTTCTGACCATGGGGGACCTAGCTCGGTTCGCCACCGAGATCACCGGTATCAAAGTTGACTGCAGTGTTGCAGGCCGCGAACTCCTGCACGTGAGCCGCGCAAGCTACGAGCGGTTTAGCACAGAGTTTCCGACGAAACGACGCAGCCCGCGTGAATGGCTCGAGCTGGAGTTCAGAGAAAAGAGGGAGCGGATTGCGGCCGGCTCCAAGGCTTGAATCCCGTCGGATAGATCAGTCTGGCAGCACCGAGATCGCGCTTGTCGGGCATAGCGTCTCGGCCTCTTGAGCCTGCTCTAATAGCTCTCCATCGACCTTCTCGATAAGTACCGTCGCCGGTCCCTCGACGCGGTCGAGTCGAAAGAGGTGTGGCGCGAGCTTGACGCACATGCCCGTTCCTTCGCAGCGAGAAGCGTCCACCCCCAGTTTCACGAGCTCAGTCCACGCAAGTTCGTCTCATATAATTATATCTGGGACTGCAAGTCCCAAGTGTGGGACTTACGATCGCAACCCTCAAGGAGTCGAGCTGATTTGAGCGCCGTCGCATTTGACCGGTTGCCTACAGTCACTTCCTTTGCGGAAGCCGAGCTGGTGCTCAGGAACCGGGACCTGATGGTGGGGATGAGCCCGGAGGCGGATCCGGTCATGGACCACGTGCTTCAGCGGCTGCACGGCGACGAGCACTTCGATCGGCGGCGCATGGAGAGCGTGTTATTTCGAAAAGAGCTGCTCGCGCGCTATGAGCTGGAATCGCTCCTGCCGGCGCTGCGCGAGGAGCTGAAGAAGGCCCTGCGCCGCAACCCTGACGCTACCGACGTCCCTGCCGATCTCTTGATCACAGCCCGCACCGCATTGACACGTCAGACCGCCGGCCTTGTTGGACTCGACGGGGTGGACGGCGAAGACGCCGCCAACCGGCTGCGCGTGATCGCCGAACGGCTCAGGGATGCGGCCGCCGTCACCTGGTCGACCCGGGATCATGCGGAGGTGATGAGGGTAGCGGTTCAAGCGCTCGAGGAGCTCCGCTCGGACTTCTACCTTCCATCGCTCTCTCGCCGGCGCGAGAAGTCCGCCTCCGGCGACATGGAGAGTGGCTCGCCGGACCTGCTCACCTTGCTGCTGCGTCACCACGGCCAGGATTGGGATGAGGAGCTGTGGCTCCGCGAGACGGCCCTCTTCGTGCTCGCATCGTCGGGGACGCTCAGCAACGCGATCTCATACGCAGTCGTTGAGCTGGAGGGCTGGTTCGCGAAACACCCCGAAGATCGCGGCCTGGTGACTGACATCGACTTTCTCACGGCGGCGGCAAGCGAGTCTCTCCGCCTACATCCAACCCCGCCATTCCTGGCCCGTGTCGCTGTGAAGGACACGACCGTTGGCACAACGCAATACCGGGAGGGCGAGTACCTCCGGATCGACCTGGGCGCGGTCAATCGTGACCCGACCGTGTTCGGGCTGGACGCAGACGACTTCAACCCCCTTCGCAAAGTGGAAACGACGAGGCTGTATGGCCTCGCGTTCGGCGGCGGAGCGCACATGTGCATCGGCCGCCCACTCGCCATGGGACCCCATACGGGTGAGGCGGATCTGGGGTCTGCCGTCGGCGGCCTGGTACGTCTCTTCGACAAGCTCTACAGAGTTGGGGTGCGCCTTGATCCGCAAAATCCGCCGATGCATAGTCCCGAAGTTTTTCAACACCTGTTTCTCTCAGTGCCCGTAGTCTTCACCACGCTCCGAGAAGGGCTCGAGGATTGGTGAAGGCACTGGTCATCGGCGCCGGCGGCTATCTCGGCCGGCGCGTCAGGGTGGCGCTCGCAAAGCACGGGGCGGAGGTTGTCGGCGCGGACATTGCAGTCATTGCCGGCCTCGTCGAACGCACCGTGGACATTCGCCTGCCCGAGCAGTCGTTCGCCCTTCTGCACCGAGAGGCGCCCGATGTCGTGATCGACCTCGCCTACATGCTGATGGCCGCCTCTTCCGCCGGCCCGCACCCAGCGGTTCATCTGAACATCCTCGGAACCAACGGGGTATTCGACGCGGCGGCGACGCTCGGAATCGGGCGCGTCGTATATGCCAGCTCGGCGGCGGTTTACGGCGACCAGAAGGACCATGGAACAACCACCCTCGACGAGGAATCGGCTGCCGCGCCGGTCACTGTCTATGGACATATGAAGCGGTTCAACGAGGTGATGGCCGAGCACTACAATTCGAAATCATCGACTCGGTTTGTGAGCCTCCGGATCTCCGACCTGCACGGTCGTGGCAAGACCGGTTCATTTGCCCCGATGGACATGATCGTCCGAGCGGTTGGGGAAGCCGAGAGCATCACCCTTCCCTGGACTGCCAATCACGAGACCTCATTCATACACGTGGACGACGCCGCAGAGTCGATTGCCCAGCTGGCGCTGGCAAAGGCGCCGGCGCACTCGATCTACACCACCGGCGGAGAGTGCCTCTCGATGGCGCAGCTCGCTGCCATTGGGAAGGAGGTGACTGGTCTTGTGGTCACCTGCTCACCGCCGCCGGGCGCTCAGCTGCTCCATGTCAGCCGGGTGAGCGGACGCCGGCTGCTGGATGAGTTCCCGGTACAGCGCCGCAGCCCCGCCGAGTGGATGGCGCTCGAGGTCGCCGAGAAGCGCTCCGAGGGGGTCGCTACCTGATCGCCACCGCGTTTGCAGGCGAGCCGAATGCCCCGACGATGTTCAGCGGAACGCTCACCAGCAAGAACTCGTAGTCGCCGTCGGCGCGGCACGCGCTTGCGAGAGCGCCCAGAGACCATAGCTCGCCGAGTGGGATTCCGCAGTCCCGCAGGCATCCGATATGGATGGTGTAGTCGCCGGGGTACCGCTCGACCGCAAGGTTGTCCGACGCGAGCAGCGAGATGCGAGCCCCTCGCCAGAGATCCATCGTCGAACCGTCGATGCCGGCGTTGAGCTCCGGGAAGGCGCCCCCACCCTCCTCCCTACGTGCTTCGAAACCGATGAAAAGGAGCACGGCGTCGCCGCGCCTGAGCGTCACACCCTGGCGGTCGAGGCAGCGTTCCACATCGGCTTTCGTCACAGTCCGTCCGTCCGCCAGGTAACGGGCCGACGCCTCTTCCAATCCTGCCACCAGGTCGATGAGCACGCCACGAGTCACTATCGCGCCGCCAAAGGCGTCAATGCCGAGCTCTTTAGCCTGCGGCTCGGGATGAACCTCCGTCAGGGGCCTGTCGCCGTAGAAGACACCTTTGCGTTTGGGGTCGACCAGGCCCAGGTGGGCAAACGCGTCCAGGTGCGAGCTTCCCTGCAGCGCAAACTCAACCGAATCGTCGTTGAAGAGGACGAAACGTTCCGGGCCTGCCGGACGGCGAGAGTTGTGCATGCGCACTGTGCGTCGCATCGGGGGTCGGCCTACTGGCGGATGGGGATCGTCGATCCTTGTATTCAGAGGAATGACCTGGCCACGCTTGACCAGCGCCGCCGCTCCGCGAATGAGCTCTGGACTGATGAAAGACAGGGCGCCGCGGACTTCTGCTGAGTGCGGTTCCATGGCGTGCTCCTCGAGGCGGCCGACTTGACCTGACCGGCGGCCAGGTATAACCTATGGGACTCTAGCTCCAATATCTGAGACTACACCAAAAAGAGGAGGCCCGACCATGGCCGGCAGGCTGCAGGACCAGGTTGCCCTGGTCACCGGGGCTGCATCGGGGCTGGCGAAGGCGACCGCTGTCAGGCTGGCAGGCGAAGGGGCGCGGATTGTGATCTTCGACCGCAACGAGGAGAACGCGGCGGAATCAAAGCACGAAATCGAAAAGGCCGGCGGAGTCGCGCACGTTGTCGTCGGTGACACCACAAACGAGGCGGACGCGGATCGAGCAGCGGCGGCGGCGGCCGACCTCGGCTCGCTCGACATCCTAGTCAACGCCGCCGGCATTACAGGCAGGCAAAAGCTGCTCGAGATGGCCCCTGAGGTGTTCAAGAATGTCATTGGGACCAACCTCATCGGCTACTGGATGATGATCCACGCGTCAGTTCCACACATGAGTGCGGGCGGCCGGATCGTCCAGATCGCCTCGATCGCCGGGCACATCGGGTACAGCGACTCAGCTTACGGGGCATCGAAGGCCGGCGTCCTGGGTCTCACCAAGCAGCTCGCGTTGGAGCTCGGGCCGCGGGCCATTCGGATCAACTCCGTCAGCCCCGGAGTGGTGTACAAGACCCGGATCAACCAGGACGCGCTCGACGTACCGGCGGTTCGCGACGATGCCATCGCCCACGTTCCACTCGGCCGCCTAGCCACGCCCGGCGACATCGCGAACGCGATCCTGTTCTTTGTTTTGCCAGAGTCCGAGTACATCTCAGGAGCTGACCTGGTCGTTGACGGCGGCATGACCAGCTATATCTCCCGGATCGACGCTAATGCAGCCATCGCTGCATGGAAGGCCTCGCAAGGGGCTCAGAAGCAATAGACCGCGAGCTCGCCGCCTGGGGTGCGAGGCGAAACCCCGATGGCGGCTATATGCAGACTCTCGATTTCCGCCTGACGTACTCCGACTGTGACCCAGTGGGCCTAGTCTATTTCGCGGCCTACTACCCATGGATCGAGCGTGCGGTCACCGAGTGGTGGATCGGCGCTGGCGTGGATTTCGGATCTATGGTGGAGCGCTTTGGAGCCTTCCTGGTGGCCCGATCCACGAGCTGTGAGTACCTCGCGGCTGCCCGTCCCTTCGATCTCTTGAGCGCGCGTTTGCGGCTGGGCGCCATAGGCCGAACGTCGTTAACCTTCGCCATCGACATCGTCCGCCGCACTGACGATGTGATGGTGGCTCGGGGCAGCTACACCCTGGTCAGCGTTGATAGCGGCCAGAGACCTATCCCGCTTCCGGACTCGATCCGCCGGCTGGTCAGGTGATGATGAGATCGATCTCGCTCGTCTGGTAACCCAGCGAGACCAATACCTCTCGGTCCGTTCTGGCCTGGCCGGAGGGCTCGATACGGGCGAGTCGGCTCGCGAGCTCGGGATCTACCAGGACCTCGGCGACGCTCAGCATCTTTCCGACCGGCACGCCTGCCCGGCCGAGGATCAAGACCCACTCGTCTCGCGGCCGGCTGCCGAAGATGGCTTGCAGGGCGCGCTTGCCCTCGCGCTCGGCGCGTCCCGGCGGCCGAGTCAGGTCGAGCGACGTCATGGCCAGCGGCTTGAGATCGTCACGGTCGAGCGCGTCGCAGAATCGATGCCAGAGAGATCGTTCGATGCACGCGATGGTCAGCCGCTTTCCATCGGACGCCGTGTAGGTGCTGTAGTACGGATAGTCGCCGCTGAACATGCCCGCGCGTTTACCCTCACGCGCCGACCCGCCAGCGACAGCCGCAAAGTCCGGCGTGGCGCTGAGGAGCGATAGGGAAGCGTCGAGGTATGAGACGTCGAGATGGCATCCGCCTCCGCCCCGCTGCACCGCAACAAGGGCGCCGAGGATCTCGGCCAGGGCGTGCATCGCCCCGCCGCCAATATCCACCAGGTTCAGTGGAATGGCTGTGTCCCCATCTTCGCGCGCCAGCGAATCGAGCAGGCCACTCAATCCAAGGAAGTTGAGATCGTGGCCTGGCATGTCCTGCTCGGACGATTGGCCATAGCTGCTGAGCGAGCAGTAGACGAGTTTCGGGTTCTGACCTGCGAGGTGCTCGTAGCCCGCGCCGAGCCGCTCCATAACTCCTGGGCGGAACCCTTCAACCAGCACATCTGAAGAGATCGCCAGGCGGCGAAGGACTTCCTGCGCCTCGGGCCGCGTTAGGTCCAGCCGGATCGCGGATTTGCTCCGAGAAAGTTGGACAAAGCCCGGCCGGTCAGTCTCCCTTCCAGGAGCCTGCACGCGCGTCACGGCCGCGCCGAGGCGGCCCAGGAATGCCGTGCAGAACGCGACCGGCTCGACCTCCCCCATCTCGATCACGTTCAGGCCGGCAAGTGGTTTCCCCGGTTCAGGTGAGCCGCTCACGCGTTCGGACCCATGCCTGCCGGCTCGCCTGAATACCCTTCTCGCACGCGCCGCCGAAGCACCTTGCCTGCGGGGTTTCGCGGTAGCGGCTCGTCCACCACATCTATCGTCTTCGGCACCTTGAAGCCGCTCAGACTTCGACACCAGTCGATCAGCTCGGCTTCGGCAGCTATGGCGCCCGGGCGGAGCCTCACCACACCTTTGACGGCCTCTCCGAAACGTTTATCCGGGACACCGACGACGCAGGCTTCGAGCACGGCCGGATGGTTCATAAGGACATCCTCGATCTCGCGTGGATAGACGTTGTAGCCACCGGTCACAAGCACGTCGCCTAGTCGGTCCACGATTTGCAGGTACCCCTTGTCGATGAACCGCCCGACGTCGCCTGAGTACAACCAGCCGTCGCGAATCGTCTCGCGCGTCTGCTCCGGCCGCCTCCAGTACTCGCGCATGAGCGCGTCGGTCTTTGCCACCACCCTGCCCGGCTGACCGTCGTCGACCTCCTCCCCGACCTCGTCCAGCAGCCTGATGTCCACATCGAACATCGGCAGACCGGCGGAAGCGAGGCGCTCGGGGTCGGCCGAGACGTGATCCGACTTCGAAAGGACCGCCAGCGAAGTCATGGTCTCCGACATCGAATAAGACTGAACGAACACTGGGCCCAGGGTCTCGAGCGCGAGCGCCAACCGGGTGGGCGCGATCGAAGCCGCGGCATACAGGATGGTCTGGAATTGGGGCCGATCGCCGCCGCCACAAATTGCGTCCACCAAGTCGTAGATCATGGTCGGAACCAGCAGGGTGCTTGTAGCATTCTCGCGAAACGCAGCCTCGATGAACTCGCCTGGATCGAAGCGCGCAAGTAGGCGGGATCTCGCCCCTGCGAGGTAGTGACCCCAGAATATCCAGCTGCCGGCGGTAGCCATTGGCGCTGCATTGAGGAGCACATCGCCGACGGTCACCGGGCCCATCGTGTTGTAGAGGCTCTGGATCCAGTGAACGAAGTTCGACTGCGTCAGGACGGCAGCTTTCGGGTCGCCCGTCGTGCCCGACGTGTAGTGCAGCCGCCACAGAGAATCCATTGCGATCGAGGGCTGCCGGCTTCGCACCGGCGAAGCGGCGAGCAGGTGGGCTTCGCGCTCATCGTCGTCGCTAAGGACTAGCTGCACCGAGCCGGCGCGGCCAAGCTCCGCTGCACGCACAGACAGTTCGGGCGCCGCGAGGATGGCTGCGACACCGGCGTCGTCGACGATTTTGCGCTGCTCGATCGCAGAGAGCCGAGGATTCAGCAAAACCTCAGTCATTCCGGCTTTGAGAAGCCCGAACTCGTCTTCCACGAAACCAAGCGAGTTGGGTCGCAGCACGGCAACTCGGCTCTGAACTGGGATCCCGGTCGCGAGCAGCCAGTTCGCGATTCGGTTGGAGCGATCGTCGAGAGACTGGAAAGTCAGCGACCGTTTCGCATCCGATATCGCAACACGGTCGCCGTGCGCCTTCGCGGCACGTGCCAGGAGGTCACCGATCGCGGGCAAGCTGGTCACCTCCCCGCTGTATGGGCTGCCTGAGCGCGAGGTAGCTCAGACCGGCGGCGACACAGAGGGCACACATGGTCAGCGCCAGCGGCAATGCGGTGCGGACGCTGAAGATGCCCACGACCGGAGCCATCATCCCACCCAACGCAAACCTCATCGAGCCGATCAATGCCGAGCCTGTGCCGGCTGCATTTGGATGTGGGGTGAGCGCAAGTGCCAGCGAGTTGGGACCCACGAAACCGTTGCTTGCAATGATCAGCATCACCGGAGCGACCACCGCGGCAATTCCTGGGAGTCGCAGCGACGCGGCGAGTGCCAGCGCGATACCGCCGCTCACCATGACCCAGAGTCCGATGACAAAAAGCCGTTCGGCTGACATCCGCCCAAGGAGCCATCGGTTGGTCTGACTGGCTGTTCCAAGTGCCACTCCGTTGAGAGCGAACAGGAGGCCGTAGACGAAGGGAGTTGCTCCGTAGACCCGTTCGAGCACAAACGAGGATCCAGCCAGGTAGCTGAAGATGGCGCCCCCACCAAGCGCCGCGGGCAGGGCGTAGCTGATGAAAATCCTATCGGCTGCGAGCTGCTGCATCGCGCGCACGCTCGTCAGGAAACCTCCTCGCAGGCGCCGGCTCGAGGGCAGGGTCTCCGGTAGCCCGATCGCTGCGATCCCCAGCAGTACAGCGCCGACTCCCGTCAGGACGATGAAAACCCCGCGCCATGACGTGAACAGCAATAGCTCTCCTCCAAAAACAGGAGCGAGCAGCGGCGAGATCAAGGTGACCAGGATCAACAGCGAGTAAAACCGCGCCGCGGCATTTCCCTCGAAACGATCTCGGACGACTGTCGTCGCTATCACGGCCGCCGTGCCGCCGGCCATCCCCTGGAGCAAGCGGCACGAAACTAGCAAAGAGATTGTCGGAGCCACTGCGCAGAGCACAGAGGCGGCCAGGTACACGAGTAGACCAGAGATCAGCGGCGTGCGCCGTCCCACCGCGTCGCTGATCGGTCCCGCGACGAGCTGCCCCAGTCCAAGACCCAACAGGCATGCTGTCAGCGTTAGCTGGCTGGCGGATTCGGAGGCCCGAAGATCTGCAGCCAACGCAGGGAGGCCCGGCAGGTACATGTCGAGCGAGAAAGGCCCAAGCGTGGTTAGAGAGGCGAGGACCAGGTAGAACCTCAGCGCCGATGGTGGTCGGGCGATGCGGGCCGGAGGCGGAACGGCAGCCACCCACATAGAGTAGTGCCGCTGGGACTGACAGTCCCGCACGCGAGACTTCAGTGCCCTGCGCCGAACTCGGGAGAGGTATATTGCCCCTGGGTGGTGCAGAGATCGGAGCTCGTTGGGACATGGCGCCTGACCAGCTCCACCAGAGTCGGTGAGGACGGGGTCTCAACCAGGCCGTGGGGTGAAGCACCGATCGGCTTCATCACCTACACCGATAACTGGATGAGCGTGCACATCATGTCCTCGGATCGCCCATCTGACTCCGAGAAGGCGGCGGCCGGCGACACGTACGTGTCGTACGCCGGCACGTATGCCGTCGTGGATGACGAGATTCACCATCACATCCAGGCATCATCACGTCCGGACTGGGTGGGCACCATCCTGGTGCGACGCGCCGGGCTCGACGGAGGAGCTCTGACGCTGTCTTCCGTGTCCGGAGGCCTCACCTGGACCAACGAGTGGACGCCCTTCATACCCAGTTGACATCCCGGTTGGAAGCGAACTATGCTGTCTCGTAGGCGGGACTCCTAGTCTCGCCAGTTAGATCGAGGGCTTCGCCATGTCGCGTATGTTCGACCGGTTTGCCAACGGCCAGATGGCGGTCGGTACGATGATGATGGAGCACGGTCCCGAATGGATGGAGCTCCTCGGATACGTGGGCATGGACTACGGCATCGCCGACATGATGAATGCGTCGATCGATTGGCGCGACGCCTCAGAGATGGTCAGGGCGCTCGATCGAAACAACGTAACACCGTGGATACGGCTGCAGTCATACCCGTGGGGCTCCGACGACGTGGATCCCCGCCTTCCCGCCGATGTCTTTCGGGCTCTCGGCCTGGGGGCGGAGGGCGTGATGGCGTCGGTGAACACCGCACGGGCGGTCGAGCGGCTGCTGGTTCCCTTGAAAGAGGACGAGGAGAACGCTTGGGTCCACACACGGCCTTACCTCAATCGACCTCTGTACATGCCCCGCGATGGATCGGTCCGGCGGGACGACGACAAATCAACCCGGCGTATGGTCGTGCCGGACCTGGAAAGCGTTGAAGCCCTGAAGAATCTCGATGAGATTCTCGAGGTCGATGGCCTGCAGGCGATCTTCATCTCGCTTGCGGACATCTCCCAGGCGATGGGTCATCCATTCGACTACAGCCACCCGGAGATGATGAAGGTCGTCACCGACAGCTGTGCGAAGGCTGCTAAGAAGGGTGTCATCGTGTTCACCTTCACGGGCGGCAGCACGCCAGATGAAGTTGGTGAGCGGGTCAAAACGCTCTGGGAAGCCGGCGTCAGAGGCATGTACGTCCCCCGCCTAACCGTGGCCGCCCAACGCTTTTACGAACGGATGCTGCACTCAGTCGAAGAGAAAATGCCCGAGGCACGACACTGAGACCCAGGCGTCCGTGACCGCACGAATCGAGAAGAAGCTGCTGCTCGACGGGCTCAAGTTCGCCGAAGCGCCGCGGTGGCACGACGGCCGGCTCTGGCTCGCGGACATGATCGGCCAAAACGTCACCACCGTTGACATGCACGGGAAGGCGGAGGTGATCGCCGAGTTCGATGACGAGACTTCGGGCCTGGGCTTCCTACCCGACGGCACTCCGTTGGTCGTGCTCCGAGCGCGGAAACAGCTGATTCGCGTCGACAACGGGCGAACCTCGATTCACAGCGACCTCAGCGAGTTTCCGTGCGAGAGCTTGAACGACATGGTGGTCGACGGGCGCGGCCGTGCCTACGTCGACGCCGTGGTGCGGCGCGCAAAGCCCGCGACTGACGACATCGGCGAGGCCGTGGTCCTCGTCGACGAGCACGGCAAGCTCAAAGGCGCGACCAAAGGCCTCGTCAATCCGAACGGCCTGGCAGTAACCGAAGACGGTCGGACGCTCATCGTGGCCGAGACTTGGCTTCATAAGCTCACGTCGTTCGCCATCGACCCAGACGGCTCGCTCGGCGCGCGGCGGACTTTCGCCGAGATGGGCAACGCGGTGCCCGATGGGATCTGCCTCGATGCCGAGGGAGCGGTGTGGGTCGGGTCTCCCACCACGCATCAATTCCTGCGCGTCGGCCCGGGAGGCCACGTCCTCGATGAGATCGACACGAACACCTCATGGGCAGTGGCCTGCGTGCTCGGCGGACCCGACCGCCGGACACTCTTCCTCCTCACCGCCGACACGTCTGCCCAGACGCTGCGCACACCTGGGGGCACGACGAGTCGGGTCGAGATCACCACCGTACCCGTCCCTGGCGCCGGCTGGCCGTAACTGGAGTAATTCAATGCCAAAGTACGCATCGTTCACGCTGCAGATCAAGAACCAGGTAGCGACGATCTCCATCATCCCGCCGGCCAAGTCTCACATCGGCAAGAGCGCCAACTTGCACTGGGAGCTTGGGGGTGCATTGATGGCCTTGCGAACCGACAATCGGGTCCGCGTGATCGTGATCACCGGGCAGGGCGACTCTTTCCTGGTGGTCCGGCCGCCGGAGTCCTACCACACGGAAAGCGGGAGGCGTTCGAGGACGGAACCACGCTATATGTGGGAGAGTTTCACGGGCACCGCGATCATGCACGAGACCATGGCCCAGATCGAGAAGCCGATCATCGCCAAGGTCAACGGCGACGCCATCGGATTTGGTTCGACCCTAGTGTTTGCGTGCGACCTGATCGTCGCCCGAGAGGACGCTCAAATCGTCGACACCCACATGGGCATGGGAGAGTTCCCCAACGTCGGGCCAGGCGAGTTCGGGCTGCTTCCGGGTGACGGTGGAACCGCCTTGATTCCAATGTTCATGAGTCCGGCGCTGGCCAAGGAATATCTGATGCTGTCGCGGCCGTTCCGGGCGCACGAGCTGGCGCGCCTCGGCATCATCAATTACGCCGTGCCAAAGAAAGCGCTCAACTCGACGGTGAACGACCTGATCGCTCGGCTGCTCAAGCGCTCTGCTTATGCTTTGGCGTGGACGAAACGGACTGCAAATCGCCCCATCGTCGAGCAGCTCAGCAAGTCGCTAGACCCAGGGTTGGCCTACGAGATGGTCAACTTCCTGCAGTGGGAGCGAATGGGATGGACGGACACCAAGTCCTTTGACGGAACGCCAAGCCCCGGGGTGCCCACCAAGCCTGGATGATGGTCGGCACCGACGACTACGTGGCAATCCTCGATCTCTATGCCACTTACAACCACCTGGCTGACGGGGACGATCCCGTCGCGTATGGGGATTGTTACTCGCCCGACGGCACCCTGAGATCTGGTGGTAGGGATCTCGGGCACACCCGGGCCGAGATCATCGAGTTTCGGCGTAAGAACATGGCGGGTAGGGAGGGCAGCGTACGGCGTCATTTCACGGCCAACGTTCGGCTCGAAGCGATGAGCCCGACAAGGATCGCCGGACACTGTTACATGCAGGCCTTCGATTTCAAGTCCGCGAGCGAGGCTCGCCTGACCCACTCAGGAACTTACAAAGACGTGCTCGTCAAGATCGATAAAAGCTGGTTCTTCTCCAGTCGAGAGCTGACGTTCGACTTTGTCGCCGGCTGAGTCTCGACCGCTCTTTAGTCGAGAGTGCCCGCCAAGTTCCAACCCCGACCCACATCGCCTGGCGCCTCGTATCCATCTTCTGTGACGATTAGCGTGTCCTCGAGCTTGACGAAGCCGAGATTGGGATCGGCGATGTGTGTCTCGATGGAGAGCACCATTCCCGCCTCGAGTGGCCGGCTTGCGTGGGTCGCCGGGTAAGGCACGCCGGCGCGGTCGGTGAGGCGCGGCGCTTCGTGCGCGATAAGCCCGATACCGTGGGCGACGAACCTTATCTGCTCGCGATGCGCCGCCGCTGCTACTTGCCGCTGGGCAGCTTCATAGATTTCGGCGCCTTCAGCGCCGCCGCGCACAGCCCCACGCGCGGCCGCCTGCACTCTCGCGACCTCGTCCAGGGCCTCCTTCATCGCCGAGTCGGGCACGCCCATCACAGCCATCCGGCACAGATCGCCAATGTAGCCGTCAAGGCGACCTCCAGAGTCCAGCGAGAGGAGCTGGCCCTTCCCTAACCGGCCGCCAAATGGAGCTCGGTTGAGGCTGCGCCCTATCGTGACGAACGCGTACTCGAATGTCATGGCACGCGCGGTCAGCTCCGCGGTGTAATGCGAAGCCACATCACCCTTCGTCTCACCCGGATGCAACATACGGAACGTCGCGAGCATCGCCTCGACGATTCCTACCGAGGCCGACCTCAAGAGGTTTAGCTCGCGCGGCGTCTTTACGGCTCTCAACGTTTCCAGGATTGGGGTGGCATCGATGAACTCGGCCCCGGAGAGCGCTTCCGCCAGCGTCTTCATCGCATCGCTCGGGATGAAGGACGGCTCGACCGCGATCCGCAGCTTCTTGCCCGGCTCCTTAAGTAGGGCGGCTGCAACCTCAGCCGCGGCTGTGCTGGTAACGGGTGCCCTTTCGATTCGCTCGACCCAGACCGGCTGGACCTCGAGCTGCCAAGCCTCGTTGGCTGCCGCCACATAGAACGCTCGCTCGGGATGGCCTCTTGGATAACCGACCAACGCCAGGTAACGCGACAGCCCGATCGCGTTGAAATGCTCGTAGAAGAAGTAGCGGTATCCCCCAAGCAGGTACTGGACGTTGTGCTCCGACGTCGCCACGACCCAGTCGACATCGGACGCTTCCATCAAGCTGTCCAGGAGTTCTGAATCGAACGGCGTCCGGGTCATGCGACGCTCACAGTATTCCTCAGCACCCCGATCGACTCGCACTCGATGGAGACCATGTCGCCAGCGCGCAGCGATGGTTGTGTTGCGGCGCCGCTACCTAGCCAGATCAGATCACCCGCCCCCAACGTGACGTATTGACTCAGTCTCGAGATGATGGTGGCCACGTCGAACACCATCGCTTCCGTTTCGTATCGGGACGCAACGTCACCGTTGACCCTGACTACGATTTCCTGCTCGAGCGGATCGATCTCCGTGGCGATCGCCGGCCCCAACGGCTTGAACGTATCGGAGTTTTTCCAGCGCCAGTTGGTGCGGTCGGTCTTCTGCCAACCGCGGTCACCCAGGTCGTTGCCGAGCGTGTAGCCCAGCACGTGCCCGGCAGCGTCTTCTCGCCGAATGGCCTTGCCCGGACGGCCGATCACCGCCACGAGCTCTCCCTCCGCCTCGAGCGGACCCGGAGCATCCGGCGGGATCACGATCGCCTCACCTGGGCCGATCAGCGCAGCGGGCGATCGATTCCCAACCTGCACGTCGTCCGGGAGATCGACTTTCACGCCGTGGCTCTCTGAGACCCAATCCACGTGCGGCTTGAAGTTCCCACCCATCGCGTACATGCATATAGGGACGACTGGAAGCAAGAACTGAATTTCACTCACCGAATGACGGCGCGCGGTGAGCCGATTCTCGGTGAACGGCGAGCCCTCCACCTCGACAGCCTCATCCCCTTCAATCACCGCGTAAGTCGACCGGCCGTCCAGACGGATCCGGCACCACTTCACGGCCAGCCAGCGCCTGGTATCCGAACCTCGATAGTCTCGATGAAGCCGATTGCGCCCCCCTCCTTGCGAATGGTCTCGGGCGTTGTTCTCGAACTGGTCATGAACAATGTCTTGCGTCCGGGACCTCCCAGCGCACAGGCGACCCCCCACCTGTCTCCAATGTCGATCGATCTCTCGACGACGCCGGTCGGAGCGACGCGGAGGAACTCGCCTGTTGCAGTGGAGCCCACCCAGATGGCGCCATCGGCGTCGCCACACAGGCCGTCCGGTCTCTTCCCCTCTCCGAGGTCTGCAAACAGGCGGCGCTCGCCGAGCGAGCCGTCGGCTGAGAGATTGAATGCCGTCAGGCGGTGCACGTTGGTCTCAGCAACGATTAGCGTTCGGCCGTCCGGGCTGATCCAGATGCCGTTCGGATTGATCAGCCCACCGGTTGTGCCGCGAATTCGCCCGTCGGGCTCGAGCAACACGATCGAGTCGCCCATGTCATCGCGGTTTGTGCGCGCCCGCCAGTGGACCGCGTCCACGTAAGCCTTTCCCTGGCCGTCGACAACCATGTCGTTGAGCGTCTCGCATGGCACGGAGGTCAGGTCGGCGTGAAGCGTAACGCCACCATCTTGAAGACGCACCACCTGACGGGCCGCCCGCAACACCACCAGGGGCGTCCCGTCTGGCATGAAGCCAAGACCAGAGGGCTCATCGTCGAATTCAGCTTCCACGTGGCTCTTTCCGTCAAGCGCAACTGAGATGACCCGCCGGCCGACCATGTCAGAAAACCACAAACGGTCGCCGTACCAGCGAGGAGATTCGGGCAGCTTGAGCCCGTCTAGAAGAGGTCGCGGCTGCAAGTTCGCCATCAGCTGGACCTCGCGGGCAGGCCGCGGGCGGCCGGGTTGTCATCGTCGACCTTGCGCAGCATCCGTTCGTAGAAGCGCTGGGCGGCGACGGTGGGGCGCGGCACCGTGAAACCCTTCACTCCCGCAGACCAAAGGCGTTGGATTGATTCGACAACGTCATCCGCCGTGCCTCCACCCGCGAACGCAAAGACGACCACGTCGTGTGCGGCGGCCTTTGCGGTTGCGTTGCTTACGATGGCCATCAGCTCAGGGTGGCTGTAATCGAAGGGATGCCCGATCGATTGCGAGATATCCGCCAAAGAGAGCGCTATCGCTTTCAATCCATCCACCTTGAGAATGTCGTCCAAGTTGGCGAGCCCTTCCAGACTCTCCAGGTCGGGAACAACCCATCGGTCGACGGAATGGTCGTCGTCGGGACGCAACGAGCCGTCCCTGGGCATGAAGAGCGGACGATTGATGTAGGGCCGCGTGTGAACCCAGTCATTGGCATTGTCCTCGCGCAGGGGCACCATCATCGCCTCCACCGCCTCAGCTGTGTTGACCGAAGCCACGATGACCTCCGCCCCTATCCCAAGCGCGCGAAACACGTCCGCCTGAAGCCTCCGGTCGAGTTCGCTGCCGCCCCACGGGTAGGACTGCAGGCGAATTCGAGGAGTCAGGTCGTAGCGGTTGCACGCGCGCACCATCTCCGCCGCGTCGCTCCAATCAATCGACGCGTTCATCATGTCGATGGCCCCAAAGTCCAGCCCCACGTACCCCATGATCTCGAGCCACTCGGGCCCGTGCTCCATCATCATCGCGCCGAGTGCCATGTCGCCTTTCTCGAATCGCTTGAACATCCGAGACATCACGCGGAGCGGGCCTCTCGACCCCTGCCGACGAAGGTTCGGACAACCTCTGGGTTGGACAGGACGGCGTCCTTTGGACCTTCGGCGATCACTCGTCCCGCGGCCAGGACCACGAGCTCCGGGCACAGGTCACTGACGAAATCGACGTCGTGGTCAACAAGGAGAATGGCCGCTCCGCTCGTCTTCTGGTACCACCTGATGAACTCACGGATGCGCGGCCTGTCGGCCGCCGACGTGCCTGAGGTGGGCTCGTCCAAAAGGAGCACCGGCGACTTTCCCGCCAGGGCCCGTACGATGTCCGCCATCTTGCGGATGCCGTAGGGGCACTGGCCCAGCCTGGTGTTGGCGTGCTGTCCCAGGCCTGCGGTTTCGATCAGCTGCAGGGCTTCGGCGCGAAAGCTTCGCTCGGCACGCAGAGCACCTGGCTCTCCGACGAGCGACCAGACGATTGGACGCGACCAGCGCCTCTCGAAACCAAGGGTCACGAATTCGAGAACGGTCAGATCGACGATCTGGCCAGGAGATTGGAAAGTGCGCGCTACGCCCTTTTCAATGACCTTGTGGCTCGGCAGATCGGTGATGTCCTTACCGCCGAGAGTGATCGTGCCTTGAAGCGCACGGTAATACCCGCAGACGACATTGAGCAGGCTCGTCTTGCCTGCCCCATTGGAACCGATGAGGCCAACCGACTTGCCTCGGTGAAGCGTCATCGATACACCCGTCAATGCGTGGATGCCGCCGACGACGACCGAGATCCCCTTGAGCTCTAGCGCCGACTCGGTCTCTGCAACTCCGGTAGGGCGGCCATCTTCGCGGGCGCCTGGGGAGTCGGGCAAGGATTGCCGATCGATCAGCTTCTCGATTCCAAGATACGTGCGCTCGATCTTCTCTTGCA
>Ga0307374_10002177_pt1 | contig 35293 bp, 33 predicted proteins | sample OX3MG_FD_202532 | JGI IMG/M metagenome (GOLD analysis project Ga0307374, IMG submission 202532) | Soil microbial communities from Risofladan, Vaasa, Finland - OX-3 | ecosystem: Environmental > Terrestrial > Soil > Coastal area > Acid sulfate soil | place: Finland: Risofladan, Vaasa | collected... | reverse complement strand
GGCCGTTCGCGCCGCTGCTCTATTCGATCGGCTTCGAAATATTGCCGGCGCATATTCTCGAAGCGGCCTACCAGGCGGGATCGTTCAATCACACGTGGGGAATCGATACGCCGCCCGCCAACATCGTGGGCATTGGGCCCTATCGCATGGCGCGCTACGTGCCGAGCCAGTTCGTCCAATTCGATCGCAACACTGACTATTGGATGCGCGACCGCGGCGGCGCTGAGCTTCCGAGGCTGCACGGCCAGACGCTGCTGATCGTGCAGGATCAGAACGCCGCCTACCTGCGCTTTCTCTCCGGCCAGACCGATGTCTACGTGCCGCGTCCGGAAGAGGTGGTCGATCTCAAGGAGCGCGCGGCGCATCTCGGAATCACGGTGCAGGATATCGGCGTCGACACCGGGTCGCTGTTCTTCGCCTTCAATCGCAACCCGCGCCATTACGTCCACGGCGCGCGCGTCGATCCGCGCCTCAAATGGTTCACCGATCTCAACTTCATGCGCGCGCTCGCCCACGCGATCGACAAGCAGGGCATGATCAATCTGTGCTTTCACGGACTCGCCGTGCCCGCGGTCTCGGACGTGTCGCCGGCCAACAAGATTTTTTATAATCCGAATCTGAAGGATTACGATTACGATCTGAAGGAGGCGGCGCAAATCCTTGACGCCGCCGGCTATCGGATGAAGCGGCCGGGCGTGCGCACGGACCCCGACGGCAATCCGCTCGAATTCGATCTCACCACCAATACCGGAATCGCCACGCGCGATCAGATGTGCGCCATCTTCAAGCAGGACCTGGCGACGCTCGGTATCAAGGTGGATTATCGTCCGCTCGAATTCACCACGCTGGTCGACAAGCTCGATACCACTTTCGATTGGGACGCGGTGCTGATCGGCTTCAGCGGCGGCGGCGTCGAGCCCAACAACAGCGCCAACTTTCTGCGCTCCTCGGCCAACCTGCACATCTGGAATCCCAACCAGCCCAAGCCCGCCACTGCGTGGGAGGCCGACATCGACCGCCTGCTGGATCAGGGCACCGCCGAGATGGACCCGCTCAAGCGCGCGCCCTATTACTGGCAAATCCAGCAGATTCTGCACGACCAGCTTCCGATAATCGAAACCGTCCGCCAGTTGCGTTACGAGGCGTGGCGCGACTCGCTCGAAAATTTCCGTCCCACCGTATGGGGCCTCGACAAGCCCGAGTGGGTCCAGTTCCGCGCGCGATGACGCGGCCCGGCGATCGTGCGCCCGCGATGATCCGGTTCAAGCGATGGCAAAGTATCTCTTAAGGCGCCTGCTCAACATGATTCCGCTCATCATCGGGATCACGTTCCTGTCGTTCTTCGTGATCTCGCTGGTGCCCGGAGATTTCCTCTCCTCGCTGCGGCTCAACCCGCAGATTTCGCCCGCCGTGGTGCGCGAGATGAGAGCCGAGTTCGGACTCGACCAGCCGCTGATCGTGCGCTACTGGCGATGGCTCTGGCAGGTGCTCCATCTGAACCTTGGCGTCTCGCTTACCTATCGCGTGAGCGTCACCAGCCTGATTGCGTCGCGCGCGCTCAATACCGTAATCCTCGCGCTTTCGAGCATGCTGTTTGCCTGGGTAATAGCGATCCCGATCGGAATCATCGTGGCCGTCAACCAGAATTCGATCTGGGACCGCATGCTCTCGTTCCTGGCGTTTTTCGGAATGTCGGTGCCGAATTTCTTTCTCGCCTTCCTGATGATGTATCTCGCGCTGCGCACCGGATGGTTCCCGATCGGTGGCAGCTTCTCGGTCTACTATTCGAGCCTCGACGAGTGGAGCCGCATCGCCGATCGCATCAACCATTTGATCCTGCCGGTGATCGTGCTGGGCACGGCCGGGATGGCCTCGCTGATGCGCCTGATGCGATCGCAGATTCTCGAGATCAAAAATTCCGAATTCGTGCGCACGGCGCGCGCCAAGGGACTCTCCGAGCGCACGGTAATCTACAAGCACGTGCTGCGCAACGCGCTCAATCCGTTCGTCACGCTGGCCGGCTACGGCCTTGCCGATCTGCTCGGCGGCGCCGCCCTGGTCGAAGCCGTCATGAACCTGCAGGGGCTTGGGCTGCTGCTGCTCGACGCGGTGCGCTCGCTCGATATCTACCTCGTAATGGGATCGGTGCTGACCGGCACGGTGCTGCTGCTGATCGGCAACCTGGCCGCCGATCTGGCGCTGGTCGCCGTCGATCCGCGGGTCGATTTCTCTTCGCTCGGGTCGCAAGGATGAACCCGCCCGCCAATATCGCGATGGCGCTGCAACCCCCGTCCGCCACTCACCGCGCGGCCGGCTTCGGCGCGGGACTTGCGCGCGAATGGCGCCGGGCCGCATGGACCGTCCGGCTGTCGGCAATCTGCCTGCTCGCGTTCTACATTCTTGCCGCCGCCGCGCCGTTTTTCGCCCCTTACGATCCGGCGTTTCAATATCGGGATCTGCCCGATTGTTCGCCGATGCGGCTTCATCTGAGTCCGCCGTCGCAATGGAATCACGCCTTGCTGTTCGCCTATCCGATGAAGCTCGCCGACCCCGCCGCGCGAATCTACGTCGAGGATCGCTCGCGCAAAACATGGATACGCTTTTTCCATCGCGGCCATCTCTTCACCACCGAGTCCGCCGCCGATCCGTTCTTCATCCTTGGCAGCGACGCGCTCGGGCGCGATCTGTTCTCGCGCATCGCCTACGGCGCGCGGGTCAGCATGTGCGTCGGCCTGGTCGGCGTCGCGATCAGCTTCTCGCTCGGGATCACGATCGGCGCGTTCTCGGGCTACGTCGGCGGCGTGACCGACAACCTGATCATGCGCTGGACCGAGATCGAAATGTCGCTGCCCTCATTCTATTTCCTGCTCGCGCTCGCAGCCGTCATTCCGTCGGGCGTGGGCACCGTGCTGACATTTTTCCTGATCGTCTCGATCATGAGCTTCATCAGTTGGGCCGGCTTCGCGCGGATTATCCGCGGCATGGCGGCCTCCGTCCGCACTCGCCCCTATGTCGAGGCGGCGCGGGCGCTCGGCGCTTCACGCGCGCGCATTCTCTACCGCCATGTGATTCCGTCACTGCTTGGTTACGCGACCGTCGCCGCCACGCTCTCGATTCCGGGTTTCATCCTCGGCGAGAGCGCGCTGTCGCTGCTCGGCCTCGGAATCCAGGAGCCCGCCGCGAGCTGGGGCAATCTTCTTGCGCAGGCGCAGGACGTGCAGAGCCTCTCGCGCTATCCGTGGATTCTCACGCCCGGCCTTTTCATCTTTCTGACCGTGATGTCCTTCAATTTCCTTGGCGACCATCTGCGCGACCGCCTCGATCCCGGCAACGCGCCTGATTTACACCCGCACCGCCATCGCGTTACAAGTTCAAGCGGCGATCATTCGCCGGAGGTCCGCTGATGGCTGAGACATTCGTTCTGATACACGGCGCGTGGCACGGTGCCTGGTGCTGGGCCGCGGTGAAGCGCCAACTCGAAGCCGGCGGCGACCGGGTTTTCGCGCTCGACCTTCCCGGCCACGGCGACAACCATCACGACCCCGCCAAAGTAACCCGCGCGATGTACGTCGACAGCGTCACGAAGTTCATCCTCGACCGCGATCTCCGCAACGTCACGCTGGCGGGACACAGCCTCGGCGGGCTCACGATCTCGGGCGTCGGGCAGAAGATTGCCTCTCATATCAAGCGGCTGATTTTCGTGAGCGCGCTGGTCCCGCTCGACGGTGTTTCGATCGGCGATGATCTCGGCGCGATGATGAAACCTGAGGCGCTTGCCCAGATGCACGGGTTCGCCGAGGGCTTGCCGGTCGTCACGGTCGAGCCCCAGCGCTTCCGCGACAAGTTTCTTCAGGATGGCTCGCGCGATCTCCAGGACTTCGTCCTTGCCGCGCTGGTTCCCGAACCCACTCTGCCGATGGGCGATCCGGTTCCGATGAAGGAGTTCCATCGGCTCGACATTCCGACCGGTTACCTGGTCTGCGAAGATGATCTGGTTCTCGACGATCCGAAACTGTGGCATCCGCATCTTTCCGGACGTCTGCGCGATCCCGCGATCCGCTCGATCAAGAGCGGGCACGAACTGATGTTCTCGAAGCCGGTCGAGACTGCGAAGGCGCTCGCGGAGATGGCGCGGCTATAGGCTCGCGGAAAAATCGAGGAAGCGGAATCCGATGGCGACTACAAATAATCCCGGGGATGAGATCCTCTCGCGCGACGCGACCGCGCAGGCCGAGGCAATTGCGCGCGGCGAGGTGACGCCGCTCGAACTGGTCGACGCCGCAATCGCGCGCATCGAGCGGCTCAATCCGCACCTCAACTGCATCATCTACCCGCGCTTCGAGAAGGCGCGCGCCGAAGCCGCCGATCTCGCGACGCTCCGAACCAAACCGCTGGGCGGCGTGCCTTTTCTAATGAAGGACCTCGTCCAGACCAGCGCCGGCGAGCCCTTCAGTTGGGGATGGAAGCCGTTCAAGGATGCCGGCCTTTGCGCGACCTTCACGTCATACGTCGCGGCAAAGTTTGAAGCCGCCGGCCTGATCACGCTCGCCCGCACCACCGTTCCCGAATGGGGCACGTCGATCTCGACCGAGACGCGCGCATGGGGCGCGACGCGTAATCCGTGGGACCCCGAGCGCTCGGCGGGCGGCTCGAGCGGCGGCGCCGGCGCCGCAGTCGCTTCGCGAATCGTCGCGATCGCGCACGGCAACGACGCCGGCGGCTCGATTCGCATCCCGGCCAGCAAATGCGGCCTCGTCGGACTCAAGCCGTCGCGCGGACGCACTTCGCTCGGCCCCGCCTATGCCGATTTCTGGCACGGCCTGTGTGAAGAAGGCGTCCTGACTCGCACCGTGCGCGATACCGCCGCGGCCCTCGACGCGATCGCCGGATGGATGCCCGGCGATCCGTACACCGCGCCGCCTCCGCCGCGCTCCTTTCGCGCCGAGCTTGCGCTCGCGCCTGGCCGCCTGCGTATCGGTTTCATGGATCGCGCACCCGCCTTCCATTCCGGACTCGACAACGAATGCGTCGCCGCAGTGCGCGATACCGCGCGGATCCTCGAATCGCTCGGCCATTCGGTCGAGGCCGGGTCGCCCGCCGCGCTCGACGATTCCGCGTTCGCCTCGCACTTCGGAAAAATCGTCGCATGCCACGAAGCCGCGCTCGTTCCGATCGTTGAAAAGATGCTCGCGCGCGCGGTCGGCCCCGAGGACTTCGATCGCTGGACCTGGGCGCTGATCGAACGCGGCCGGCGGATTCCGACGATCGATTACATCGCCGCGTGCGACTGGATTAACACCTTCACGCGGGCCGCCGCCGAATGGTGGACCGGCGGTTTCGATATCCTGGTCACGTCGACGCTTGCCGCGCCGCCGCCGATGCTCGGCACGTTCCAGCCGATGGCCGGCGACCGCGACGCGTTCGCCCCCGGCCGCCGTATCAATCAGCTAATCCCGTTCACGGCGCCGTGGAATGTCACCGGGCAGCCCGCGATCTCACTGCCGATGCATATGTCGAAGGAAGGACTTCCGGTCGGCGTGCAATTCGTCGCCGCTTACGGGCGCGAGGATATTCTCCTTCGCCTCGCCGCCCAGCTCGAACAGGCCGTTCCATGGGCGAATCGCCGCCCTCGTATCCATGCCTGATTCGGGAGCGCCGCGCGACCCGCGCATCCGAGGCGCCGTCGTATGGAGAGAGCGGCGCGGCGGATGATACCCTGAAGCTTCCGTGGCGCCGCTACTCGAAGTAAAAGACCTCCGCACCTCGTTCTTCACCGAGGCCGGTGAGGTTCGCGCCGTCGACGGCGTCAGCTTCACGGTCGATCCGGGCAAGCTGATGGGTCTCGTCGGCGAATCGGGCTCGGGCAAGACCGCAACGGTTCTTTCGATCATGCGCCTGCTGTCGGAGAACGCGCGCGTGGTCGGCGGTTCGATAATTTTCGAGAGCCGCGACCTGCTCGGAATCAGCGAGCCCGCGATGCGGGCGATTCGCGGCGCCCAAATCGCAATGATTTTTCAGGAACCGATGACCTCGCTCAACCCGGTCTTCACTATCGGCAGCCAAATCGGCGAGGCCATCAGGCTCCATCAGCGAACCTCGCGCCGCGAGACCCGCGACCGCACGATCGAAGCGCTCCGGATGGTCGGAATCGCCGACCCCGAGCATCGGATTGGCGACTACCCGCATCAGTTGTCGGGCGGGATGCGCCAGCGCGTGATGATCGCGATGGCGCTCGCGTGCCACCCCAAACTGCTCATCGCCGACGAGCCCACCACCGCGCTCGACGTCACTATCCAGGCGCAGATACTCGACCTGATCCGCGAACTCCAGCAGCGCTTCGGACTCGCCGTCATCCTCGTCACGCACGACCTTGGAATCGTCGCGCAGTACGCCGACGACGTGACGATCCTCTACGCCGCGCGAGTGATGGAACAGGCGCCCGCCGCAGAGCTCTTCCGCAATCCCCTCAATCCGTACACGCGCGGACTGCTCGACTCGATTCCCGGCATCGGCGCCCATCGCCACACCCGCCTGCGCGCCATCCCCGGCGCTATCCCGAACGCGCTCGCGCCGCCCTCCGGATGCCGGTTCCATCCGCGATGCCCGCTCGCTATTGACGACTGCGCCCGCGTCGAGCCGCCGCTCGCGCCGCGCGGCCCCAACCATTGCGTCGCCTGCATCCGTGTCTGACCCGCGCATCGAGACCGCCGCCGCGTCCGGCTCCGCCGCCGGCCCGCTCCTTCGCACCGAGGCGCTGCGCAAGGAGTTTCCCGCCGGCGGCTCGGGATTTCTCGGCGGCAACCGGCTCTTCATCAAGGCCGTCGACGGCGTCGATTTGGAAATTCAGCACGGCGAAACTCTGGGCCTCGTCGGTGAATCCGGCTCTGGCAAATCGACGCTTGGCCGGCTCGTGCTGCGCCTGCTCGAACCGACCGCCGGCCGCGTCATCTTCGAGGGCCGCGATCTGGCCGCGCTTGGACGCGGCGAGCTGCGAGCGCTGCGCCGTCGGATGCAGCTCGTGTTTCAGGATCCCTACGCCTCGCTGAATCCGCGGATGCGGGTGCGGGCGATCGTCGGCGAGGGTATCGAAATCCATCGCCTCGCCCGCGGCCGCGAAAAAGAAGAGCGGATAGTCCGGCTGCTCGAGATGGTTGGCCTCGGCCCCGACGCTCTCGATCGTTATCCTCACGAATTCTCGGGCGGCCAGCGCCAGCGGATAGGAATCGCGCGCGCGCTTGCGGTCGAACCCGCGTTCCTCGTGCTCGACGAGCCGGTCTCGGCGCTCGATGTCTCCATTCAGGCGCAGATAATCAACCTGCTGCAGGACCTTCAGGAGCAACTCGGGCTCACCTACCTCTTTATCGCGCACGACCTGCGCGTGGTCGAGCACATCAGCCGCCGCACCGCGATCATGTACCTCGGCCGGATCGTCGAGGTCGCCACGCGCGACGAGCTCTACTCGAATCCGCGTCATCCCTATACCCGAGCGCTGCTATCCGCAGTCCCCGCGATCGACCGCCCCGCCGGCGCCGAACGAATCAAACTGCCCGGCGAGGTCCCGAGTCCGCTCAATCCGCCGGCCGGATGCAGCTTCCATCCGCGATGTGCGTATGCGAATGATTACTGCAGAAGTGTTGAGCCGCGACTGGAGTTCGGCAAAGGTGGTCACGCCGTCGCCTGCCATGTCTTTCCGGCCCCATGATACGCTTGAGAGTGGCACTGGTCAGTCAAGGTTTTGTCGATGGTCCCTGAGAAGTACGAGCCGATACGCGAAAGCAGTCCGGAGAGCCCCGCAGCCAACATCCCGCCGGACCCGGCTCTGACTATTCCGCTCCTGCCTGGCCGCGCCTGGATTGAGCAGCGCACCCGCGTCGCCGTGGCGCGTGACGTCAAAATTTCGGGACGGCTGGTGTTTCATGAGCCAGTCAGGATCGACGGCCGTTTCAACGGCGAGGCGACCTCGAGCGAAATCGTCGTGATCAATGCCGACGGCAAGGTCGAAGGCCGCATCCGCGCGCCCCGCGTGGTCGTGCTGGGCGAGTTGCGCGGCGACGTGCTTTCGCGCGTGGTCGTGCTGGGACCGACGGCTCGCGTTACCGGCAATATCGAGGCTGCAAGCGTGGCCGTGTTCGAGGGGGCGTTCCTGCAGGGCGCGGTCCGGATGCCTCGTCCGCCCGCCTCCGATTGAAGCGTCCCCGAGCGGATTCTCGCGGAGGTCTGGCGATGGCGGAAATCGGACTCTTCGAGGCGATATATTCGTCGCGCGCGCTGCGGCGCTTCAAGCCCGACCCCGTACCCGACGAGATACTTGATCGAATTCTCGACGCCGCTATCCGCGCGCCTTCGGCAGGTAATGCGCAGCCGTGGGCCTTCGTCGTTGTGCGCGACCCGGAGCAGCGCCAAAAGCTCGGCGCGATCTATCGCAAGGCCGCCAATATCGTCAGCGCGTTTTACGCCGCGCGCGGGCGTCCGGCGCACATGACCGAGGAGCAGTATCGGCGCCTCATGTCTTCAGGATCCTATCTGTGGGACCACATGGCCGACGCCCCGGTTCTGCTGGTGGCCTGTCTGAAGCGCGAAGAGTTGCCGCCGCCCAACGCACTGCCGCCGGAAGTGCAGGCGAAGCTTCCCGACGAGATCGCCTATGTCGAACGGCGCCAGGGCGCCAGCATCTATCCCGCCGTCCAGAACATCATCCTTGCCTGCCGCGCCCTGGGATTGGGCACCGTGATGACCACCAATCACATGCTGCTGGAAGATGAGGTCAGGGAAGTGCTGGGCCTGCCGGACGGTGTGCGCACTTACGCGCTGATGCCGATCGGATATCCGCGCGCCAAGTTCGGTCCGGTAGTCCGCCGGCCGATTAGCGAAGTCGTCCACGCCGACCGATGGTCCGGCGGATGGCCGGACCCAACGAACGGCCGCGACCATAAAAAAGCGTGAGGGGTGATCTATCTGGCGGCGGCGACGCGGGCGGCCTTGCCCTTGCGCCCGCGCAGATAATAAAGGCGGGCTCGGCGCACGCGGCCGCGGCTCAGCACCTGAATCTTCTCGATTCGCAGCGAATGCAGCGGAAAGATTCGCTCGACGCCGATTCCGTAGGAAATCTTGCGGACCGTGAAGTTCGTGCGAACGCCGGCGCGGTTTATCTTGATAACCACGCCCTCGAAGGACTGGATTCGCTCCTTCTCGCCTTCGACCACCTTAACCTGAAGCCGCACCGTGTCGCCGACGCGAAACTCCGGGAGGTCTTTGCGCAAGCCGCGCTCCTCGATCTTCCTGATTAAGGTGCTCATGGGACTCCTAACCTTTCAAGTGAGCCCCTAAATCTAGTCAATTGGCCGGCTCGACTCAACCCCCGTCCAAAGGATGTCAGGGGAAAACGGGCAACCATCTTCCGGTGGACACCGGGCGGGTCGGTCCGCACGCGGACGCTTAAAGCATTTTTTGGGTGCTTGAAGAATCACCGACACTTCTGTTATCCCACTGTGGGAGAATAAGCCTCGGGATGTTCCGCCGCCGGGCAAGGTCGCTGGTCGTCTCCAAATGATGTCTGGTCGTCCCTAGACGGCCTGATAGACCTTGCGGCCCAGGCTGAAGAAAAAGCGATGGCACGGAATATCGCTGTTGCGCTACCCCGCTCGCGCCGATTCCGCCGCATCGATGTCCTCGTGCTGGCCATGCTGGCGATGATCCTGGTAGGTGCCGGTGGCGTCGCTCAGGCTCTCGAGACCTGTCCGAGTCGGGCGATTTCATCTTGTCCGTGCGGGATCAAGTCCGAAGGAACCTACATACTTAGCAACAGTCTTACGTTGTCAACTCCCGGCGATTGCATCCACATTAGCGCATCCAACGTCACGCTCGACCTCGGTGGCTTCACCATCACTGGCCAGCCGGGACAATCTTCCACCCTTTCCGGCATTGGGATCTGGATTTTGCCGGGGACGACCGGCGTGAGCGTGATTGGAAGCGGAAGCACCAGCGCGAGCGCGAACGCAATCAGTCAGTTTCAGATCGGCATGGAGGTCGACGGAGCGAACGCGGTGGTCGACGATGTGGAAGCTGATAGCAACCACGCCGGGATCAGGTTCAACGGCCCCGGAGCGTTCGGGCTGAATCTGACCGCGCAATTCAACGAGAAAAACGGCATCGTGGCGTTGCCATCGGCAGTTGCACCCTACCTGACGAATCTGTTCGCCGACGCAAATCAAGGGTCGGGAGTGAAGTTGAACGGAACCAAAGGGGGGTTTCTGGCCGTGGTCGAAGCCAGCAGCAACGCCGGCTATGGGGTCTGGCTCTCGGGAGCATCATATAACACGCTGGCCGACTTCACGCTCTCGAAAAATACCTGGGCGGGCGTTTACCTCGGATGTTACAAGTACGGAGAGTTGGGAAAGACATGTCCGGCCGGGTCTCATCAGAGCAGCGACAACATCATTACCTCGGTAAGCACTGATCCGAGCAACGTGTCGGCGGGCGTCGGTACGCCGAGTTATGGGATCGCGATCAACGTGGGCAATTCCTACAACCGTGTGATTGGAGTGACCGCGACCAATAGCCCGACGTACGACGCGATCGACGAAAACAAAAACTGCGGCACCGATCTCTGGTTCAACAACACCTTTACGGTCAAGAACCAGCCGGGCTGTATCCATTAGCCGCTCATCGCGACCGATCGGCCGCGTCCGCTATGCGATTCGCTCGGCGTTCTATTCGCGCGATCGGCCATCCTGTTCGGAGCGCATGTGACGGCGGCGGCGGTTGACTATCAGGCCGCTGGTCAGGAGCGTCGTGCCCAGCACGGAGATGACCGTACCGAGCGGCTGTATCGGCGAGCCGATCACGCCAGCGGTCGCAATCATGACGTCGGTGCCGATGGTGAGGAAGATCGCGCCGCTAAGCACCATCACGTCCGCGAGGTAACTTATTGCTGAGACAGTTTTCTCTTTCATTCAATTGCCATCGCGCGTATCGCAGCCGCTGAGGCGCCGGGCGACGCGGCCGGTTTGTATCATCGCCCGCGCAGCCGGTCGAGGATGATACTCGCGGCGGCCCGCACCGACAGATGATTATAGTTATCGACGCCCCGAATCGGAGCCATCGCTAGGTCGGCGCGTTCGCGCATCGCGGGCGCCATCCCGAAACCGGTCCCCAGCATCGCCATCAGCGGAGGCCCCTCTTCCGCTTCGAGCCGGGCGCGAAGCTCGTTCGAATCGAGACCGCCCTCCGAGCGCGCCGAAGTATGGACGAGCAGCGGCCGCGCGCCCGCAAGCCGGGTAGCCGATGCGATCGCGTCGTCAAGCTCGGCCACGATCTCGACCCGGTCCAGCGCCTCGACGCGCCGCCCGTCGAACTTGCGTCCGTAGCCGATTCGCCAGTGCTCGATAAGGCTCGCGGCGAATTCGCGCTGCGCCGCAATCGGATGGACCACGAAAAAGGCGCGCACGCCGAAGGTGCGCGACGACCGGGCGATGTCGTGGATATCGAGCGAGGTTATCGCGGAGGTGACTATCCGGCCGTTGCGGTCGAGGACGGGACAGTGAATCAGTGCGACGAAGAGGTCGGCCATGTCGTCAGGGCTTTGGGCGCGGCTTCGCGGCTGGGAGCAGGTCGGGGCGGCGATTCGCCGTGCGCGCGCGCGACTCGGCCTCGCGCCAGGCGCGAATCTTCTGATGGTCGCCGCTCAGCAGCACCTCGGGCACGCGCATCCCGCGGAAGTCCTCCGGCCGCGTGAAGTGGGGATATTCGAGCAGACCCTGGCTGAAGGACTCCTCGTTGAGTGATTCCGGATTGCCGAGCACGCCGGGAATCAGCCGCGCGACCGCTTCGATTATGACCATCGCGGCAAGTTCGCCGCCGCTCAGCACATAGTCGCCGATCGAAAGTTCCTGGTCGGCGATAGTGCGGACGCGATCGTCGATACCCTCGTAACGGCCCGCGATCATCAGGAGACCGGGGCGGCGTTCGGCAAGCCCGCGCACAATCGATTGGTTGAGCGGTTCGCCATCGGGCGTCAGCATCACGCGCCACAGCCCCGGATGGGCGGCCGAGACGGTCTCGACGGCGGCGAAGAGCGGCTCGGGACGGAGCACCATCCCGCTGCCGCCACCATACGGTGTGTCGTCGACCTGGCGATAGGCGCCGAGGCCATGTGCGCGCAGCGGATGCGCCTCGATTCGGATGAGTCCTGCCGCATGGGCGCGCTCGACCATCCCGGGCCACGGCGCGAACATGGCGGGGAATAAAGTGATTACGTGGAATTCCATCGAAGGAGCAGCCCGGAACGATCTCAGTCGAGCAAACCGGGCACGGGCTCTATGGTAATGCGGCGCGCGGCAAGATCCATCACCTTGACGATGTCAGCGATCACCGGAATGAGCACCTCGCGGCCGGCGCCCCGGACCACCCATACGTCGTTGCCGCCGGTCGAGAACATCTCCTCGATTCGGCCCACCACGGTGCCGTCGGGCAGCAGGACTTCGGCGCCCTCGACCTCGAAGAAATAAAATTCGGCGGGACCGCGGGGCGGCAGCTCGTCGCGCGCGGCCATCACAACGGCGGTCTTGAGCGCCTGGGCCGAATCGATATCGGCGACGCCCTCGAACACGATTCGGAAACGGCCCGCGCCGAGCGCCGCCACAGTCTGGATTTTATGTTCGAGCGGACCCGCGCCGGCGTCGATGAAGACTCGCGGAATCGAGTTCAGCGTGGTCGAATCCGGATCGTCGGTGCGGACTTTAACCGCGCCTCGCAAGCCGTGAGTTCCGGAGACGATGCCGATGCGAATCAGTCCGTTATCGGGGCGCGGTCCCGGCGATGGTTTGATTTCACTCACGCCGGGGTCGCGCCGAGGCCGGGCCGAAACCATCGCTACTTATCTTCAATGATTTCGAGGACGACCTTGCGATTGGTGCGCGAGGCGACCGCATTGAGAATGGTGCGGATGGATTTGGCAGTGCGGCCTTGTTTGCCGATGACTCTGCCGAGGTCTTCCCGTGCCACGCGGAGTTCGAGCACGGAGGCCGTGTCGCCCTGCGTCTCCTTGACCTCGACCTCGTTAGGGTTATTGACCAACTGCTGGGCGAGGAACTGAACTAGCTCCTTCATCGTTGGCTCCTGGGTCAGGCTTTACGCCGTGCTCGATGCGCGCTCGCTAAGCTTGGCCTGCTTGATAAGCTTCTCCACGGTTTCGGACGGGCGCGCGCCGGACTTGACCCATCGGTCGGCGTCCGCGGTACGGAGCGCAATCTTCGGCGGATCGCAACATGGATCGAAGGTTCCGATCTGGTCGACAAAACGGCCGTCGCGCGGCGAGCGCGAATCGGCGACGACGATTCTGAAAAAAGGGTTCTTGCGGCTGCCATGGCGCCGCAGCCGGATCACGAGTCCCATAGTTTACCAAGTCTCCTCAACATTTTGCTTCCGATATCCAGTCAGCTTCCGATACCGAGGCCGCGCAGCATCCCGCGCCCCCCGCCGCCAGTGAACTTCTTCATCATCTTGCGGGTCTGCTCGAACTGTTTGACGAAGCGGTTCACGTCCTGCACCGAGGTTCCGCTGCCGGTGGCGATGCGTGCGCGACGGCGCCCGTTCAGAATCAGATGGTTATTGCGCTCCTGGCGGGTCATCGAATCGATAATTGCGGTGATACGGCCGAGTTCGCGCCGTGCCTCTTCGGTATCGGCCTGGCCGGCGATCTTCTTGAACCCGGGAATCATGCCGAGCAGGTCGCTGATCGAACCCATCTTGCGGACCGTCTTGAGCTGGTCGGCGAAGTCGGCGATCGTGAATTCGTTTTTCTTGAACTTGCGCTCGAGTTCCTTCGCCTTGGTCTGATCGTAATTCTGCTGGGCCTTTTCGATCAGGCTCAGCATGTCGCCCATCCCGAGGATGCGCGAGGCGAGGCGGTCGGGATGGAATACTTCGAGCGCGGCGAGCTTTTCGCCCATGCCGGCGAACAGAATCGGAGCGCCCGTAACCGCGCGAACCGAAAGCGCCGCGCCGCCGCGGGCGTCGCTGTCGAGCTTAGTCAGGATTACGCCCGAGATTCCGAGCTTGTCGTGAAAACCCTGTGCGACATTGACCGCGTCCTGACCGGTCATCGCGTCGGCGACCAGCAGCGTATGATGCGGCTGGACGACCGCGCGCAGCCGCGCCAGCTCGTCCATCAGCTCTTCGTCGATCTGGAGGCGGCCGGCGGTATCGAACAGGACCACGTCGTAGCCGGCGGTGTCGGCGCGGCTGAGCGCGCGGCTGCCAATTTCGATCGGGTCTTCGTCCTCGCGGGTATCGAGCACGTTGACGCCGATCTGGTTGCCGAGCACGCGCAACTGTTCCATCGCAGCCGGCCGCCGGACGTCGGTCGAGACCATCATCGGGCGGCGCTTGCGATCGTCCTTGAGCAAGCGCGCGAGCTTGGCGGTGCTGGTGGTTTTGCCCGAGCCCTGCAATCCGACCAGCATGATCTTGATCGGCGGTTTGGCCTTCAAGTCGAGCTCGCGGGCGCTGCCACCCATCATTTCGCGCAGCTCGACGGCGACAAACTTGATGAAGTGCTGCTCGGGAGTGAGCGAGCGCATCACTTCCTGGCCGAGCGCCTTTTTCTTTACATGATCGATAAAGTCGCGGACGACGCGAATATTAACGTCGGCCTCGAGCAGCGCGAGTCTGACTTCCCGCAGCGCCTCTTCGATATTGCGCTCGGAAATCTTTCCCTGGCCCTTGAGCTTTTTGAAGACTCCTTCGAGCCGATCGCTCAGGGTGTCAAACATAACAGGGAGCCCTTGCGGGAATTAGGTCGAGAAGTGTCAAGGTTTTCAAGCCACGTCCTAGCGAAACAGGAAGGTTAAGGTACGTGCGCAGATGTGTCAACGACCCTCGACCGCACGCAGCGGGTGATTTGCAACCCTCAACTATACACCGCCGCTAACGTCGGTGCAGCCGCGCCAAGGCGGTCGTTTGATTACGAATTCACTGGACGTTGTTCAGACAAGCGCAGTTGATACTAATATTCATTATTAGTTGTTCTTTGATCCAACTGAACTAAGGGACGCGGCGGACAATTCAGCGTCGAAGAACGCTCACAGGGCGGTGCGGTCGAGCGAGCGGTATTGGATTGCCTCGCTGACGTGATGGGCTGCGATCGACGCGGCGCTATCGAGATCGGCGATCGTGCGCGCGACCTTGAGGATTCGAGTATAGGCGCGGGCACTCAGCCCGAGACGATTGATCGCCAGTTCGAGCAGGCGCTCACCCGAGGCCTCGACGGCGCAATGGGCATGGAGTTCGCGCGTGCCCATCTGGTTGTTCGAGAAGATCGGCATTCCCTTGAAACGATCCAGTTGGAGCTGGCGGGCGCGATTGACGCGCTCGCGAATCGACTCGGACGCCTCGGCGGCGGCGCGATCGCTCAGCTCGCGATATTTGACCGCCGGGACCTCGATATGGATATCGATGCGGTCGAGCAGGGGGCCCGAGATGCGCGAGCGGTAGCGCTGGATCGTAACCGGCGAGCAGGTGCATTCGTGCTGCGGATCGGTAAAGAAACCGCACGGGCACGGGTTCATCGCGGCGACCAGCATCACGCTGGCCGGGAAGGTCAGCGTGCCCATCACGCGGGCGATAGTGATGCGATGGTCTTCGAGCGGCTGGCGCAGGACCTCGAGGACGTTTTTCCGGAACTCGGGCAGCTCGTCGAGGAAGAGCACGCCATTGTGCGCGAGGCTGACCTCGCCGGGGCGGGGAATGGGGCCGCCGCCGATAAGGCCGGCATCGGAGATCGTGTGATGGGGCGAGCGGAAGGGCCGCGTTGCGATAAGCGCCTGTCCGTCGAGCATCCCGCTCACGCTGTGGACCTTGGTCGTCTCGATCGCCTCGTCGAAGGTCATCGCGGGCAGGATGGTCGGGAGGCGTTTGGCGAGCATCGTCTTGCCGGAGCCGGGCGGTCCGATCATCAGGACGTTGTGGCCACCGGCGGCGGCGACTTCGAGCGCGCGCTTGGCCTGCTCCTGGCCGCGAACCTCGCTGAAATCGACGCCGTAATGGGCGGCGGAGTTGAAGAGCTGGCCTACGTCGGAGAGACACGGCTCGATCGGGCGTTCGCCGGCGAGAAACTCGACCACGTCGCGCAGGCGCTCGACTCCGAGTATCGCGACACCGTCGCCGACGACGGAGGCTTCGGCGGCATTTTCGCGCGGCAGGATAACTCCGGCGTAATGACGCGCGCGCGCCAGCAGGGCGGTCGGCAAGGCGCCCTTGATGCCCTTGATGCGGCCGTCGAGCGCGAGTTCACCCAGCACGAGATGGTTGCGTATCCGCTCGGGGTCCATCGGACTCGCACCGGCGGCAAGGATACCGAGCGCTATCGGCAGGTCGAAGGCCGAGCCTTCCTTGCGAGTGTCGGCCGGCGCCAGGTTGACCGTTATCTTGCGATTAGGAAACTCGTAGCCCGAGTTTTTGATCGCGGCCTTAACCCGCTCCTGGGCTTCGCGCACCGCTCCCTCGGCGAGGCCGACCGTCTTCAGCGCGGGAAGGCCGTTGCTGATATCGACTTCAACCTCGACCGGAAAAGCGTCAACCCCGGCAAGCGCGCTTGAGAGAACGCTGGCAGGCACCCGGTAATCCACCCTTCAATCGTTCGCGGAATCTAAGCCACAGTAGGCAAACGGATTACGAATAACAACGGCCTGCGCGTCGATACGCGGCTGGTCCTTAACCGGAGCGGTCAGCCCCATACGACATTGTCGGCGATCAGGCCGTCACGTTCGGCGCGGGAAAGCCCGAGCAGATCGCCAAGGACGTAGTCGCGATCTTCGCCGATATCGGGAGCGCCTTTACGAATCGAGCCGGGCGTCGCCGACAGGCGTATTGGAACGCCGGGCACCTGTGTGACCTCGCCGCCGGGAAGATCGACGCGCGCATAGAAGCCGCGGTTCTTCAGATGGGGATCGCCAGCGCAGAGGTCGGCGCCGTTGAGCGCGACGCCTGCGGGGACGCTCGCGCCCTGCATCAGCGCCATCGCATCTTCGGCGGATTGCGTCGCGGCCCATCGCGCGACTGCAGCGTCGAGATCGGCGCGATTCCGCATCCGCAGGTAGAGCGTGCGGAACTTCGGATCGGCAGTCCATGCGGGCGACCCGATTGCGCCTACGAAGCGCTCCCATTGCGCCTGCGAATGACACGACACCACGAGCCATCGGTCGTCGTCATCATCGCGCGGACGGCATCGGTAGACCCCGTGAGGCGCGGCTGGAGCCTCCTGCGAGAGCCATCCGGGCACTGACTGCGTGCGGCCGTTGGCCGCGATATCGAGCATCATCGGGCCGTTGGTCGCAACCATCGCTTCGAACTGCGAGAGATCGACGAACTGGCCGCGGCCGGTGCGTTTGCGATGCCACAGGGCGATCAGGGCCGCGAGCGCGCCCGTATAGCCGCCGGCCATGTCAGCGTAAGAATAGCCGTAGCCGCATGGCATCGCGGTCTCGTCGCTCATCAGCAGCGTGACGCCGGCGAGCGCCTGGAGCGTCGGTCCGTAGCTGACGTAGCTGTTTTTCGGTCCGGTGTGCCCGAGGCCCGACATGCTGACGCAGATGATATCGGGCTTGATGGCCGAGAGGCCCTCGTAATCCATGCCCCAGCTCCGCATCACGCGGGCCGAGAAATTGTCGATCACGAGGTCGCTCTGGATGGCGAGCCGGCGCGCGAGATCGATGCCGCGCGGATCGCTCATGTTGATCGCGACCGAGCGCTTGTTGCGATGGAGCTCGCCTTGCAGCCCGACGCGCCGCGGTCCCGTGATCGCGATTGCGGCGGGGTCGCCGCGTTCGACCTTGATCACCTCGGCGCCGTGATCGGCAAGGATTCGCGTGGCGACCGGACCGGCGACGACCCAGGTGAAATCCAGCACCCTGATTCCGGCGAGCGATAGCGGTGGCATCTCAGATGATTCCTTCGGCCATCAGCGCGGCTATCTCGCCATAATCGAGTGCGAGATCGTCACGCAGAATCTCCGCCGTATGCTCGCCGGTAAGCGGCGGGCGGCGATAGACACTCCACGGCGTTCCGTTGAAGAGATAGGGCGCGCCGGGATACCGAATCGAGCGGCCGAGCTCGGGATGTTCGACCTCCTTGAAGAATCCGCGCGCGAGCAGTTGTTCATCGTCCATCAGGCTTTCAGGAGCGCGCACCGTGGCGTAAGGGATGCGGAGCAGTTGAGCGCGCTCGAGCAGATCGTCGCGCGCATAATCCTTGACCCATTCGTCGAGCACGTCGAACAGATGCTCGGCGTCGTCGCGGCGCTTGGCGAGTTCATTCCACTCCGGATCGATCAGGTCCTGCGCTTTGCCGTCACCGTTGACCCATTCGACCATCGAGGTCCAGTCGCCGAGCGTGCAATGCAGGATGTACCCGTCACGGCATCGCGCGGCCCGGAAGAAGCGGCTCCAATGGAGCGAGCCGCGGCGCGGTTCGATCTTGCCCGCGCTGAACCAGGCCGCCGAGACGTGCTCGACCGCCGAGGCCGTCGCCTCCTGCATGCTGAGATCGAGCCATTGGCCCTCGCCCGAGGAATCGCGGGCGAAGAGCGCGCACATCGCGCCGATCGCGCCGTAGTACGAAGCCGAATGGTAAGCCTGAAGGCCCACGGGGCGGATCGGAGCGCGGCCCGGAAAGCCATTGACGTAAAGCATCCCGGAGAGCGCGGTCAGCACGCTGTCGTCGGCCTCGAAATCGCGATACGGACCGGTCTGTCCGAAGGGCGCTATCGAGCAGAGGATCAGTGCGGGATTGAGCGCATGAAGCGCGTCCCATCCGAGGCCGAGCGCGGCGATCGCGCCGGGCTTGAAGCTTTCGATCACGAGGTCGGCGCCGCGCGCGAGTTCGAGAAAAATCCCGACCCCGCGCGGGTGATTCAGATCGAGCGTGATCGAGCGTTTGTTAAGATTGTAGAACCAGAAGAACAGGCTGCGGTCGCGATGGGGCCGGTCGTCGAGGAACGGGCCGATACGGCGCGCCGCGGCGCCGCCGGGCGGCTCGACCTTGATCACGTCGGCGCCCATGTCGGCCAGCAGACGCGCGCATAGCTGACCCTTCGCGTCGGTCAGATCGAGCACGCGAAGACCGGCGAGCGCACCCGACGGGGCCACAGTCATGCCGGCTTCTCGCCGCTTTCAACTTCGAGCGGTTCGGCGAATTTGAACGGACTCATGTCCGCGGTCGAAGGTATTTCCTCGATCGAGCGGCCATGCGGGTCGGTGCGTTTGCCGCCGCGCGCGCGGATAGTCTCGAGCGTGTCGAGATTGAGCCATCGCACGCCCAGGACTGCCGGCTTCGCCTGCCCGTCCTCTTCGACCGGTACATTGCCGAGGCCGTCGTGATCAAACAAGGTGACTTTTCTAAGGGCCATCTTTAAAGACTCGTAAGCTCCCGCGAAATCGATCGTCGTGTCGGTGGAATCATACGAAACCCCGCCGATCTTTAAAATACCGGTGCTGCTGTGGTTTGATCAGGATTAAACCCAGATTTCCACTTTAAAAGGATTTGGCCCAGGCCAAGCGACGCGCCGCTCTTGCCGTTGCCAAGGCGGATCCTGTGCCGGATCACTAGCCGACAAATTCGACGAATACGAACCTTGCTGAAGACTTTTAAGGAAGATCCGAAATCGCCGGCATCTGCAACATCGTGAAATCCTGCGCCAGTATTGGATAAACGACTCTCAGGTTTGGCAGTCGTTACAAATCGCTAGCCCTTCTGGTTATCTCCCAAACGCTTCACAAGGTCGGCAAATGTCACGCACCTATTTTTTGGGATCATCCCGGCGATCCAATTCTTCCCTCTGCCCTTCTTCCTTGTTCCGTCCTTCTGAAGCCGGCACGGGAGCCTCACTGGCTCGCCGAGGAAATAGAAAGTGTGTTCTGCCTTCTGATAATCCGCGTCGCCAAGCGCTACTCCCTTAATCCATTTCTTGACCCTTTCCGCACTGTCGGTGAACGACTCGATATCCGCCGCGTACTCGTCTATTTCGCATGGCCTCAGGGTCAGCACGCCCAGAACAGGTGAAAGATACTCCATTGCCCTGCCTATGTTGGCATCAACGCGCTGCGTGAAGTAAGGCGCAAAATACAGGGGCGTCCCGAATGTGACGTCTCGTTTGTAAACGGAGTAGTCTTTCCAGCGCTCGACTTCTATTGGTTTCCCCAGGTCTTGAACGAGTATTTCTTTTTGGGCTTTCATTTTATACGTCCTGATCGCGTACAACATGAACTGCCTCGCGATTGCATCTGTTTGCAGTCGCGCCTCATCAAACGCGCCGAGAATGTCCAGCCATGACAAGTGATGCGTAGTGATCCCATCGTGCTTCTCTTTGTTGGTATCCCGCTCTTGAGTGATGAAGCACATAACGCGGTCCGGCACATCTTGAAAGCTACCGAGATATTGTGTGCGCTGAGCATACACTCTGCCACTGTCGACCTTGCACTCGACGATGACGTGATACGACTTACGGTTGAAGATCTCGATATCGGTTCTTCCTTCTGGGCTGACATGCTCAATCTCAACTTTTGTCGCAAGGTAGTTGTTGTCTGTATCCCTCCCTGGAATTCCGATTTGGTGAAGAAATGTGAACAGAGCCCGCCGGTTCTTGGCCAAGACATAGGCAAATGCCTTGGACAAGGCCTTCTCGTCGTTACCAAGCAAGTCAAACTGGCTGACGTGTGATGTGACACGTTCTGGATGTTTGAGTATCATAAGGAATTTCCTATCGTACCGTGAGCTCGCTGAAGACGCTCTCGACCGAATATTGGCTGTCCTGAGCCTTCGTTTCAATGGTAAAGCTGTGTCCGGTACACCGTAGGTAGTTCAAAATCAGGCTTCCCATGTTCCTCTTATTCCAGGATTCCCGGGCTATGTTTCTTCTGTTTGCCGGAGATGGCGGGGGGGGCGCAGGTTTGATCCGGTGCGGGGTTCGGCGGTAAGTAGCGGGACTGGAACTTATCGAAGCTTGGGAGGGACAAGCCGATGGCCGAGACCAACGGGGCGGGGCGGCGGGCGCTTTCGGGCGTGCGCGTGATCGATCTGACGTGGCTGCTCGCGGGGCCGGGCGGGACGCGCGTGCTCGCGAGCCTCGGCGCCGAAGTGATACGGGTCGAATGCCGCGATCAGCGGGCGCTTGATTTCCTGCGCTACACGCCGCCCTTTCCGCGCAAGCAGAAGGCGGACGAAGCCGCGCCGGAAGAAGTCAGCATGCTTGGCGGAAATCCGGTAACCAATGGCGTTAATCGCAGCGGGCTTTTCAACAATATCAATCCGGGAAAGTTTGGGATTACGCTCAACCTGAACAATCCCAAAGGGCGCGAGATTCTCAAGCGGCTGGTCGCCAAGGCCAACGTGATCTGTGAGAACTTCAGTCCTGAGCGGATGGCCCAGTGGGGGCTTGCCTACGAGAACCTGCGCGAGGTGAATCCTTCGATAATTTACGTGCAGACCACCGGCACCGGCCGCGCGGGCGTCTACCACGACTATGGCGGCTACGGGCCAACGGCGCAGGCGCTCTCGGGCTTGACGACGATGTCGGGACTTCCCGAGCCGCGCCCGCCCGCCGGATGGGGTTATTCCTACCTGGACCATTCGCCGGGCTATTACAGCTCGATGTTGGTGATGGCGGCGGTGATGCGCCAGCGCAAAACCGGCGCCGGATGCTATATCGATCTGTCGCAGAGCGAGGTTGGAATAATGCTGACCGGGACCGCGACGCTCGACTACCAGGTCAATGGCCGGAGCTTCGAGCGCCCGGGGAACCGGATGCCGTATGCGGATTGGGCGCCGCACGGGGCGTATCCGTGCCGCGGCGATGATGAATGGATCGCGATCGCCGTCACGGACGACGCGCAATGGGTGGCGCTGACCGCGGAGATGGGCTCGCCGGCGTGGTCGCGGCAGGATCGGTTCGCCAGCGCGGGCGGGCGCAAGGCCAATGAGAATGAGCTCGACCGCGAGGTCGCGGCCTGGACGGCATCGCAGGATCGCTACGAACTGATGAATCGCTTGCAGGCGCGCGGAATCGCGGCGGGCGCGGTGCAGAAATCGATCGACCGCTTCACGCGTGATCCGCAACTGCGCGAGCGCGGCTTCTTCGTCAAGCTCGGACATAGCGAATTGGGCGAATGGCCGGTCGACGGCTTTCCCGCGCGCCTGTCCGCCAGTCCCGCCTATGTGGGCGGATTGACCGGGCGCGGCGCCCCGATGCTGGGTGAGGACACCGAGCGCGTCTATCGCGATGTGCTCGGGATCGAAGGCGAGGAGCTGCGGAGCCTGATGGAAGAGGGGGCGATATGAGCGCGGCGATGGCGGCGAATCTGGGCAACGCGCTCGGCGAGTTCGTGATACTCGAGGCGGGCGACGAGCGCGGCGAGTTCGCGGGCCTGCTGCTCGCGGGTATGGGCGCCGAGGTTATCCGGCTCGAACCGGCGGACGGCGCGGCGTCGCGCAAGTTCGGTCCGTTCACGGACGACCGATCAGGTCCCGAGCGCAGCCTTCATTTCTGGCGCTACAACCTCAACAAAAAGAGCGTGCTGCTCGACGTCGACGACCCGGCGGCGAACCCGGCCTTCGAGCAGATCGCCGCAATTGCGGACGTGATAATCGACTCGGGTACCGCGCGGGATATTGCGCGGCGCTTGGAGGTCTATCGCCGGATGCGCGAGCGGAATCCGCGGTTGATCGTATGCACGATAACCCCGTTCGGTCTCGATGGGCCGTATCGCGACTTCGCAATGACCGATCTGACGCAGATGGCGATGGGCGGAATAATGGCGGTGTGCGGTTACGATCCGGGCGTGGAAGGGCGCTACGACACGCCGCCGATCCGGCCCGCGATGTGGCACGCGTACCATCTTGCGTCAGAGTATGCGGCGCTCTCGATAACGGCGGCGCTCAACTTTCGCGATTTGACCGGCGAGGGCCAGGAGATCGAGGTTTCGATTCACGAAGCGGTCAACACCTGCACCGAAACTTCGATGCCGAGTTTTATCTACTCGGGCGCGATCGTTAAGCGTCAGACCGCGCGCCACGCCGCGCCGTCGCCGACCGGTCCGTGGCTTCGCCTGAGCGCCGACAACGTCTGGGTCAACGCGATAATCGCGCCGACCGACCGCGAGTTCCGCGCGCTGGTCCGCCTGCTCGACCATCATGGTGTCGCGCACGATCTCGATACTCCGGAGTACGCGGACACGACGCGGCGCGGCAAGGGCAAGGCGATGGCGCATGTTTCGGAATTGATCGGCAAGCTGGTCGCGTCGAAGCCGGCGCAGGAGATGTTCGAGACCGCGCAGGCGCTGGGACTCACGTGGGCGCCCGTGCGCCGGCCGGAGGACAACCTCGAAGACGCGCATTTCCGCGCGCGCGGCACCTTTGCCGCGATCGAGAATCGGGAACTGGGACGCACGGTTCGCGTGCCAGCTTCAGTCGCGACGGGTAACGACGGCCCGCATTTTTCCTACACTCGGGGCGCGCCGCGCCTCGGCGAGCACACCGAGGAGATTTTCGCGCGGGCCAGGGTCGCGCCGCGCGCATGAATAATGCCGGTAGCGGCGATCGAGAATTGTCGATCCGGGGCAGCCTCGTTCGACTAATGGATGAGAACCAATCACAGTCGAGGAGGCTTCCCGATGCAATACATTCTGTTGATCTACGAAAGCGAAAATCTGGCGAAGAATCGCGCCGCGGCGGACAGCGCGAAAATGTACGCCGAATACATGGAATTTACTCAGGGAATCGTGCAGGCGGGCAAATTCAAGCCCGGCAACGGTAATCCGCTTCAGCCGATCGCCACGGCCACGACGGTCCGCGTCCGCGACGGCAAGACGATTACCACAGACGGGCCATTCGCCGAGACCAAGGAGCAGCTCGGAGGCTACTACCTGGTCGAGGCCAGCGACCTTGACGATGCGATCCGGATCGCCGCGGGAATCCCGGGGGCGAAGAGCGGATCGATCGAGGTCAGGCCGATCATGGTCATGAACCACTAAGCCATCGTGCGGGTTGGGTCATCGCGGCCCGGCCCGCGTGATGAGCCCCGGATCGCCGGCCGGACGCCGGACGACAATCATGGAAGTGGCGGATGTCGCAAGCGTCTATCGCAAGGACTATGGCCGGATTCTGTCCGCGCTGATCCGCGATATCCGCGACTTCGCGCTGGCAGAGGATGCGCTGGCGGACGCCTTCGTCGCGGCGCTCGAGCAGTGGCGGCGGGAGGGCATCCCGAACAATCCCGCCGGATGGATCGCGACCGTCGCGCGGCGCAAGGCGATCGATCGGATGCGGCGCCAGACGCGGTTTGCGGGGCGCCGGGACGAGCTTCAGCGCTTGACCGAACTCGAGATGTCTGGCGAATCGGACTCGGACGAAGACGTGCTTCCCGACGAGCGGCTGCGGCTGATTTTCACCTGTTGCCATCCGGCGATCGGCCGTGAAGCGCAGATTGCGCTCTCGCTGAGGACGCTTTGCGGTCTTACCACGGACGAGATTGCGCGCGCGTTTATTGTGCCCGCGGCAACGATGGCGCAGCGCCTCGTGCGCGCGCAGAAGAAAATCCGCGCGGCGAAAATTCCTTACGAAGTCCCTTCCGGCGCGGCTCTGCCCGAGCGGCTCGAAGCCGTCATGGCCGTGATCTACCTCGTTTTCAACGAGGGCTACTCGGCGAGTGCCGGCGACGATCTGGTGCGCAGGGACCTTACCGCCGAAGCGATAAGGCTCGGCCGGATTTTGGCGATGCTGATGCCCGAGGAGCCGCGCGCGCAGGCGCTGCTCGCGCTGATGCTGCTGCACGACTCGCGGCGCGAGACCCGGCTCGACGCCCACGGCGACCTGGTGCTACTCGAAGATCAGGACCGCGGCCGATGGAATCGCGAGCAGATCGAAGAGGGGCTCGAGCTCGCGGATTCCGCGATGCTCGCGATCGCGGACGACGCCTACGCGATCCAGGCCGCGATCGCGGCGGAGCACGCCCGCCCTCCTCGATCGGCCCAAACCAATTGGATAAGAATTTCCGAACTCTATTCGGCGCTCCTGCGAGTGCGTCCGTCGCCGGTCGTGGCGCTCAATCGCGCGGTCTCGATCGCGATGGCTGAAGGGCCGCAGCAGGGGCTTAAGATCATCGGACAGCTCGAGGCGTCGGGCGAACTCGACGAGTACCATCTGATGTGGGCGGCGAAGGCCGATCTTCAGCGGCGGATCGGTATGTTCGCGGAATCCGGCCGGGCCTATCGCCGCGCGCTCGAGTTGGTCCGCAGCGGGCCGGAGCGGCGATTTATCGAAAAGCGGCTGTCCGAAGTGGAATCGCGCGCGCGATCTTAAGATCGCTCGGCAAATTCTGCGATCATCGAGTCTTCGTCGCGCGATCTTTCTCCATCGCCGCGAGATTCCCGCGCGCTCGCGCGTTCGGGCGGCTTGAGTTACGCTCTGCGCTCGGAATCCGGCGGCGGATGCTACAATTAAGAATTCATGGAGAGGGCGGCGGCGTATCAAGGCCGCCCGCGAAATTTTGCTCGTGGCTGTAACCGACTACAAATCAACGCTCAAGTTGCCCAGGACCGACTTCCCGATGAAGGCGAATCTGCCTAAGCGGGAACCCGAAATGCTCAAGCGATGGGCCGCGATGACGGCCGATGACGCGACCGGCATCTATCGGCTCCTGATGGCGAAGCGCAAGGACGCGCCGCTCTGGATACTGCATGACGGTCCGCCCTACGCCAATGGCCGCGTGCATATCGGCACGGCGCTCAACAAAATCCTCAAGGACTTCATCGTGCGGTCGCGCTCGATGATGGGTAATCGCGCCGCATTCGTGCCGGGCTGGGATTGCCACGGGATGCCGATCGAGCTGCGCGTGGCCCGCGAGCTTGGCGAGAAGGCGCGCACGATGCCGAAGCTTGAGTTGCGGGCGCTCTGCCGCGCGCAGGCCGAGCATTGGATCGATGTTCAGCGCGAGGAGTTTCGCCGCCTGGGCGCGATCGGCGACTGGGAAAATCCGTATCTGACCTTCACGCCCGGCTACGACGCGAGCGAGATTGGCGTGCTGCGGAAGCTGGTCGAAGAGGGCTACATCTATCGCGGTCTGCGCCCGGTCCACTGGTGCTTCGATTGCCGCACGGCGCTGGCCGAAGCGGAGGTCGAATATCGCGAACATCAGGCCGACTCGATCTATGTTGCGTTCGCGTTCAATGGAAACCTCGACGACGCGGCGGCGCTCGCGGCTGATCCGAAGGATGGTGCGGAGCTTGGCGCGGCTCACAGAGACGGAAAATTCTTCGCGGTCATATGGACGACCACGCCGTGGACGCTGCCGGCCAATCTTGGAATCAGCCTGAACCAGAGCTTCGAATACGTGGCGATGCATGCCGGAGATGCGTGGTATGTGGTCGCGGCGCGCCTGGCTGACCAGGTTATCGAGGCGTGCGGCCTCAGCGTCGATCGCCGAATCCCGCTCAGCGCAGAGGCGCTCCACGCGCTCGACGGCAAGGACGTCTTCAGCCATCCGTTTGCCGGACGCGACTCGAAACTGATGTTCGCCGAACACGTCACCGCCGACACCGGCACCGGCCTGGTGCATACCGCGCCGGGCCACGGCTACGAGGATTTCGTAATCGGCGCGCAGTACGGCTTGCCGACGCTGACGCCGGTCGATGACGCGGGCGTCTTCACCGCGGAGGCGGGCAAGTACGCCGGGCGCAACGTCTTCGAGGCCAACGACGCGATTGTAGCGGACCTGCGCGCGGGCGGTGCGCTGCTCAGCGCGAGCACCTTCATCCACAGCTATCCGCATTGTTGGCGATGCAAGAATCCGCTGATCTTCCGCGCCACTGAGCAATGGTTCATACGGATCGATCACGCTGATCTGCGCGGCCGGATGCTGACCGAAATCGACGCCGTGAGCTGGATTCCGAAATGGTCGCGCGATCGAATCCGCAACATGGTCGAGACGCGCCCGGACTGGTGTCTTTCGCGCCAGCGCGCGTGGGGCGTGCCGATTCCGGCGGTGCGATGTAGCGGATGCGGCGAGGTCACGCTCGATGCGGCCGTCATGCGCCAGGTTGAAGAAATATTCGCGCAAAAAGGCTCGGACGAATGGTACGCGCGGCCGCTTGGTGATTTCCTTCCCGAGGGCTTCAAGTGCCCGAAGTGCGGCCGCGCTGAATTCACCCGCGAAGAGGACGTGCTCGACGTCTGGTTCGATTCCGGATGCTCGCACGCCGCCGTGCTCGAAGCGCGGACGCCGGAACTGCGATGGCCGGCGGACGCCTACGTCGAAGGGATCGACCAGGCGCGCGGATGGTTCCAGGTGTCGCTGATCACCGCGACGGCGGCGCGCGGCGGTGCGCCATACAAGAATGTGGTGACTCACGGACTTGCGCTCGACGAGGTTGGCCGCAAAATGTCGAAGTCGCTCGGCAATGCTGAGGACGCGGTCGAAGTCGTCAACCGGATCGGCGCCGATATCCTGCGGCTGGTGTTCGCGTCGGTCGATTACGCCTCCGACATGAACGTCGGTGAGAATCTCTTCAAAGCGACCGCCGAGGCCTATCGCAAGATTCGTAACACCTGCCGTTACATGCTCGGCAATCTGAGCGACTTCGATCCGGTGCGCGACCAGGTGCCGCTTGGCAAGATGCTCGAATTCGATCGCTACATCCTGACCCAGACCCAGGAACTGGCCGAGGACGTGTGGATCGCCTTCGAGAGCTTCGATTTTCAAACCGCCTGGCATGCGATTTCGAACTTTGTGGTGGTCGAGCTGAGCTCGCTCTATATCGATGTGGCGCGCGACCGGCTCTACTGTTCGGCGGCCGAGTCGATCGAGCGGCGCTCGGCGCAGACCGCGCTCTACCTGATGCTCGATACGCTGGTGCGAATGATCGCGCCGCTGATTCCGTTTACCGCCGAGGAGATCTACGCGCACATTCCGGGACGCACCGAACAGAGCGTGCATCTGCTCGAACTCAATCGTCCCGATCCGCATTGGGAAGACCCCGAACTGGTCGCACGATGGGAGCGGCTGCTCGAAGTGCGTGGCGAGACGCTCAAGCTGCTCGAAACGATGCGCCAGAAGGGCACGATCGGCGCGCCGCTCGAGGCCGCGGTGCAAATTGCTTACAACTTCAGTTCTTCGGACGAATCAGAATCCGCGGTCGAGTCCGAGTCCTTGCCAGAGCAGGCGCGAGCGGCCGCCTTACTGGGTTCCCAGGGCCAAATATCGGCGTCAGATCAGCATGACAAGGTTATGTCGAAGAATTCCGGCCAGCCGTCCTCCACAGATCTTGCGCTGTTGCAGGAGTTGCTGATCGTTTCGAAAGTCGATCCGCTGAGCCCGGAGGAAGCGGCCGAGATTCGGCGCAGGATGGATGGCACCGAGGCGCTGTCCGCCGATGGCGTGGTGGCGCGAGTCGCGGACGATCCGCCGCTGGTTATCGTGGGACGGCGCGCGGCGGGACTCAAGTGCCAGCGATGCTGGATGTACTATGACGACGGCGGCGATCCGGAACTCTGTCCGCGATGCCGCGCGGTCGTGCGGGGCCACGCGCATGGCTAGTTCGCAGGTCATGGCGATAGGCGAGACGGCCGCGCCCTCGGCATGGAACGCGCGCCGGCTCTTCTGGATGCTCGCGTTGGTGGCGTGGCCGATAGTGCTGCTCGACCAGGCGAGCAAGTTCCTGATCACTACTCATCTGGCGCTCTACGAAGAGATCACGCTGATACCGCATTTCCTCGCGATCACGTATACGCTGAATCCGGGCGCCGCGTTCAGTCTGTTCGCGACATTGCAGCCGATCGTGCGCGACGGCGTGCTGACGGGCCTGTCGCTCGCGGCGATCGTCCTGCTGTCGATCCTGCTGGCGCGCGGACGCCAATCACGGGCGGTCTCCGCCGCGTACGCGCTGATTCTCGGCGGCGCCGCGGGGAATCTCTTCGATCGGATCGCCTTCGGCCGCGTAATCGATTTCATCTTCGTCCATTACCACACGTGGGGTTATCCGGTCTTCAACCTAGCCGACAGCGCGATCACGATTGGCGCGGCGATAATCCTGGTCCATGCAATGTTCTTCGATCAGCGGAGCACTTGAGCCGCGGCGCAGTCAAAATCCCTGCGCGCGGCGTCGGTGGCGGCCGGCCAAGTCCGCGAAGCAGGTCGTTTGACCGACGGCCGACCGCGAAGCTAGGTTTGGCGGAGAAACGGGGACGAGTGCGCGCTCTCCGCAAGGAGTTTGAAAATGAAGACAATCAATACGGTCACCGGCAGCACGACGCCCGAGAAGCTCGGCACCACGCTGATGCATGAGCATCTGATGATCGGCTGGGGCGGATGGGAATTGGATTGCACCGCGCCGGTCGTCGATCGCAAGTCCGCGCTCAAGGTCGCAACCGAACGGCTCAAGAAGCTCAAGGACCTCGGACTCGGCACGTTTCTCGATCCGTGCCCGATGGATATCGGACGCGACGTGAACTTCATGGCCGAGGTGGCGTCGGCCACCGGCGTGCAGGTGATATGCGCGACCGGCCTCTACAAGGAAGACCTGGGTAATACGGCCTATTTTAAACAGCGCCCGGTCGATGAAATAGCCGACCTCTATGTGATGGAGCTGACCGAGGGAATCGGGCGGACCGGAATCAAGGCGGGCGTGATCAAGTGCGCCACCGGCAAGGACAAGATCAACGAGTACGAAGAGAAGTGCCTGCGCGCCGCCGCCCGCGCCCATAAAAAGACCGGCGCGCCGATCACGACGCATACCGAAGAGGGCACGATGGGCTGCGAGCAGTTGGGAATTTTCAAGTCGGAAGGGGTCGATCTGAAGCGCGTGGTAATCGGCCATAGCTGCGGATCGTCGGACTTGAAATATCACACCGAAATGCTCGACCAGGGATGCTTTCTTGGCTTCGACCGGTTCGGCCTGGATTTCCTCCATCCGGACCGGCTGCGGATGGCCGCGCTGATTGGACTGGTGGGAGTCGGTTTCGAAAAGCAGATAGTGCTGTCGCACGATTCGGTCGCGTGCTGGCTCGGACGCGGACTCGACCTGACGCCGGAGATCGAAGCGGGAATCAAGAACTGGGAGCCGACGCACATCTTCAGAAACATCCTGCCGGGATTGCGCAAAGCGGGCGTGGGCGAAGAGAAGATTCAGGCGATGATGGTCGACAATCCGCGCCGTTTTTTCCAGGAATAAAGCGCGCGCGAGCAAAAATCGCACTTGCAAGGCCGTCCGCAAGGGCGGCCTTTTTCGTCAGCTAAATCGCGAGCGGTTTTGGAAGATCGCTCAGCCGAGCTGAAGCATGATATCGGCGAACGCGAGTTTGCGGGTCAGCGCGTGGCCGATCCGATCGATCAGGACGAACTCGACCGCATCGCCCGCGCGCTTTTTGTCGAGCCGAATCGCGCGGGTGAACTCGCCGCCGCGCCAGTCCGGAGGCATCGCGGTTGGCAGCCCGGCGTCCCTGATCAATCGCTCGAGGCGCGCCGCGTCGGAAGCGGAAAGGCCCGCGTAGGCGCGCGACAGCGCCGCCGCCGCGACCATCCCGATTGCCACCGCTTCGCCATGGAAATAGCTGCCGTAGCCAGCCGACGATTCGAGCGCGTGGCCGACGGTATGGCCGAAGTTGAGAATCTTGCGCAGGCCGCCTTCGCGCTCGTCGCTCGAGACCACAAAGGCCTTGTGCCGCAGCGACTTTTCGACGATCTCGGCAAGGCGCTCCGGATCGCGGGCAAGAATCGCCGGCATCTCGCGTTCGAGTCCGTCGAACATCGCGGCGTCCATGATAGCGGCGTACTTGATAACTTCGGCCAGGCCCTCGCGGAATTCGCGCCCGGGGAGCGTCAGCATGGTGTCGACGTCGGCGACGATAAGGCTCGGCTGATGAAACGCGCCGATCAGGTTTTTGGCGCGCGGATGATTGATCGCGGTCTTGCCACCCAGCGCCGAATCGACCTGCGCGACCATCGTGGTCGGGATTTGCACCAGCGCGACGCCGCGCAGGAAAGTCGCGGCGGCCAAGCCCGCGAGGTCGCCGACCACGCCGCCGCCGAGTGCGAAGATGGCGCCCTGGCGATCGATCTCGGCGTCGACCAGCCGGTCGTAAAGGAGGGCGAGCGTCGCGAGCGATTTGCTCGGCTCACCGGCCGGCACTTCTATCGTGGCGGCGTCGTAACCGGCCGCGCGTATCGAGCCCGCAACCTTGGCGCCGTACAGTCCGGCGACGTTCGAGTCGGTTATTATCGCGACGCGGCCGCGTGCGATTCCGGCTTCCGCAGCGAGGCGTCCGGTCTCGCCGAGAATCGCGGAGCCGACATGCACCGGATGACTCTTCGCGCCGAGTTCGACCTGAAACGTGCGCATCAATGCATCCCGTGCCGAGCGTACCCGCTGAGGATTCGCTCGACGACTTCGTCAACCGCCAGGTCCGAAGTATCGACGGCGAAGTCGGCGCGGGCGTAGACTTCGCGCCGCGCTTCCATCAGTTCCGCGATTCGCACGTCGAGCGGTTTGCCGCCTTCCTTCAGCTTCGGGCGATCGTCGCCGGTCAGCGAAATCCGTTTCGCGATCACGTCGGGCCGCGCGGTCAGGCATACGATTACGCCGATGTTCTTGAGCGCGGCGTAATTTCGCTCGTCGACCAACGCGCCGCCGCCGGTCGAAATAACTGAGGGGCGCGGCGCGCCGCATTGCGGACATCGCGCAGGGTTGGCGCAGATATCGTGGATCACCTCGCGTTCGAGGCGGCGAAAATGCGCCTCGCCGAACTCGGTGAAGATTTCCGGAATCGTCCGGTCCGCCGATGCGGCCAGCTCGGCGTCGCTATCGATCAGGCGCCATCCCAGCCGTGCGGCCAGGGCGCGGCCCACGACGCTCTTGCCGGTCGCCATGAAGCCCGTGATCACGATTCGAGGCGCCATCGCGTCGCGCTCAGAAGTTGCGCACCTGCTCAAGGTATCCGGCGAGGTTGCGCTCGATCTCGGCGCGCGAGTCGCCGCCGAATTTTTCGATAAAAGCATCGGCCAGCACAAAGGCGACGACTGCCTCGGCGATAACCGCGGCCGCCGGAATTGCGCACACGTCGGAGCGCTCGATCGCGCCCGGCGCGTCGGCCTTGGTGTGGATATCGACCGATTGCAGCGGACGCATCAGCGAGGAGAGCGGCTTGAACGCGACCCGCACCCGCAGCGGCTCGCCGGTCGACATGCCGCCCTCGGTGCCGCCCGAGTTGTTCGAGCGGCGCGTGAACCGGCGCATCTCGCGATCGTAACCGATCTCGTCGTGCAGCGCGGCGCCGCGCGTGGCGGCGGCGCGGAATCCCATTCCCAGCTCGACGCCCTTGACGGCCTGCAGGCTCATCAGCGCATGGCCCAGCCGCCCGTCGAGCTTGCGATCCCATTGCACATGGCTGCCGAGTCCGACGGGCAGCCCTTCAGCGATCACTTCGACCACGCCGCCCAGCGTGTCGCCGGTCTTTTTGCACGCGTCTATCTCGGCGATGATCGCGCGCTCGGCTTCCATATCGGCGACGCGCACCTGCGAATTCTCGGTGAGGGTCCGAAGCTCGTCGATTCCGAGTTCAGCGGGCGTGTGCGCTTCGATCGATCCGATGCTCGCGACGTAGCCGAGAATCGTGATTCCGAACGGCTCGAGGATTTGCCGGCATAGTGCGCCCACTGCGACGCGCATCGTGGTTTCGCGCGCCGAGGCGCGTTCGAGAATGTCGCGGATGTCTTCGAGGTTATACTTGAGCACGCCCGCGAGGTCGGCGTGTCCGGGACGTGGACGCGTGACCGGCCGCGCCTCGCCGCGATCGTTGGGATCGACCGACATGCGCTTTTGCCAATTGGCGAAGTCACGATTCTCGACGATCAGCGTGATCGGGCTTGCGAGCGAGCGGCCGAAGCGGATTCCCGAGACCACTCGCACTTCGTCGCGTTCGATTGCCATCCGGCCGCCTCGTCCGTAGCCCTTCTGGCGGCGCGCGAGTTCATGGTTGATCTTCGCGAGATCGATCTCGAAGCCGGCGGGAAAGCCTTCGACTATCGTCACCAGTTCGGGGCCGTGCGATTCGCCGGCGGTTAGAAAACGCAACATTCTTTGTATCCAACCCGATGCTATTGGCTCGATTCCGGGCGCGCTTCGACATTCCCGGTCCTGTCCGATTCAACCAGACTTCATAGTCGCGCGAAAGGCGGTCGTCGCGGGCGCGCGATCCCACGGCGCCTTATCGCACAGTTGCGGTCATTCGGGCTTCGATAGGCGCCGCAGGCCGCATCGTCTAACCTCGCATCGAGGATTCGAGGCGGTCGAGAAGGGTGTGGCGATGCAAGCGAGGGTGGTCCTGGTTGGAGCGGCCAAGGGCGTGGATCAGTTGGTCTATGCGGTGGCGCCCGCGCTCGAGGGCCGAATCGCGCGCGGTCATCGCGTGGTCGTGCCATTGCGCTCGCGCCGCGTCACCGGGATCGTCGTCGAGCTCGGCGAATCGCTCGATTCGGGCGGAGCGGCGCTCAAGCCGATTATCGAGCTGCTCGAGGCGCGTCCGCTCTTTGACGCGGCGCATATCGGCCTGGTCGAATTCATGGCGTCCTACTACATGGCGCCGATCGGCGAGGCGTTTCGCAGTGTCGTGCCCGCCGCCGCGCGAGTCGAATCGCGCAAGGTATTCCGGATCGCCGCGGCGCCGAGCGCGCTGCGCGCGGCCACGATGACCGAATCGGAGCGTGCGATTATCGAAGCGGTCGGCCGCCGGCCAATGACGATGCGCGAGCTTGGCCGGACGGGCGATGCTCGCGAGGTCACAAGCGCGCTCGGCTCGCTGATGAACGATCGGATCGTCGAGGAGGCCGAGAGCGTTCGCGGACGCCATCGCGCGCCGATTGCCGCGCGTCTTTGCGCTTCTGAATCAGCCGAGGCGCCGGCTCTGCGCGGACGCCGGCAGCGCGAAGTCGTCGCGCTTTTGCGCGCCGCGTATCCCGGCGCGGTTCCGCTCGAAGTGCTAGACGCGCGGATGCCCGGAATCAGGCCGGTGATTCGCGAGCTCGCCAAACGCGGTGCGATCGAACTCGAAAGCGCGACCGACGGCCCGCCACCGCCTGAATCAACGGACGGCGACTCGGGTTCCTCGCGGTTCGCCGAGGCGTCGTTCGATCTTACCGACGAGCAGACCGCCGCGGTTGAGGCGATCGCACCGGCGATCGTCGCGCGCAAATTCCAGACATTTCTGCTCTGGGGCGTCACCGCGAGCGGCAAGACCGAGGTCTATCTGAAGCTTGCGGCGCAAGTGCTGGCGGCGGGACGGCAGGTGTTGATCCTGGTGCCCGAGATAGCGCTGGCCGACGAGATCGTGCGCCCGTTCCGCGAGCGTTTCGGGGCGCTTGTCGCGATCGCGCACAGTGCGCAGAATATCGCCGAACGATGGGCGAGCTGGATGGCGGCGCTGGGCGGCCAGGCGCGAATCATGATCGGGCCGCGGTCGGCGATCTTCGCGCCGATCCATGACCTCGGCCTCGTTGTCGTCGACGAGGAGCACGACACCGCCTACAAGAATGAGGAGGGAATCCGGCACAACGCGCGCGATCTGGCGGTGATGCTCGGGCGGCTCGCGGCGTGCCCGGTAGTGCTCGGATCGGCGACGCCCTCGACCGAGTCGTTCTTCAATGCGCGGCGCGGACGCTACCGGATGATCCGGATGGCGCGGCGCGTGATGGAGCGCGCGATGGCGGAAGTAGCGATCGTCGATTTGCGCGCCGAATTCGCCCGCCGTGACGGATCGAAGCCCGCCGGTACGGGCGAATCTGCCGAGACGGCGCCGGTACCGCTGTCGGCCGCGATCGTCGATGCGTTGCGCGCGAATCTCGCCGCCGGCGGCCAGAGCGTCGTGTTTCTCAACCGCCGCGGCTTCCACAACTTCCTGCAATGCCGCAACTGCGGCGTCGTTATCTCATGCGGCAACTGCAGTGTCAGCATGACGTTCCATCTGCGCGACCGCTCGATGCGATGCCATTACTGCGGCGCGCGCGCCGCCGCGCCTGAGAGCTGTCCCGAATGCGCCGGCTATGCGCTCGCGGGCCAGGGCTTCGGCACCGAGCGGCTCGCATCCGCACTTGCCGAGCTGATTCCCGAGGCGCGAATCGAACGGATGGATAGCGACACCAGCGGACGGCGCGGCGCGCGCGCGAGCATTATCGAGTCGCTGCGCCGTGGCGAGACCGACATCCTGGTCGGCACCCAGATGATCGCCAAGGGCTTCGATCTTCCCGGCGTGACGCTGGTCG
>Ga0307374_10002175_pt1 | contig 35321 bp, 35 predicted proteins | sample OX3MG_FD_202532 | JGI IMG/M metagenome (GOLD analysis project Ga0307374, IMG submission 202532) | Soil microbial communities from Risofladan, Vaasa, Finland - OX-3 | ecosystem: Environmental > Terrestrial > Soil > Coastal area > Acid sulfate soil | place: Finland: Risofladan, Vaasa | collected... | reverse complement strand
ATTGGTGCAGACCTACGTCCTGGCGCTGTTCGGGCAGATCTCCCAGGCTGCCGCCTGCAACCGCCTCCACACCAATGAGGAGCGCCTGAGTCGGTGGCTGCTCATGAGCCACGACCGGATCGGCGCCGACAAGTTCCTGATCACCCAGGAGTTTCTCGCTCAGATGCTGGGGTCCCGTCGGGCCACGGTGACCCTCTCCGCCGGCGTCCTGCAGAAGGCCGGTCTCATCCACTACCACCGGGGGCACGTCGAGATCGTCGACCGGGCGGGTCTGGAAAGTGTGTCCTGCGAGTGCTACCGGGTCATCAAGACCGAGCTTGACAAGGTCACCGCTGCCCCCGCCTACGTCACCGTCCCGGCCTAGGTGGTACGGCGACCCCATCGCGGCGGCCATCTGGCTCGCTCCGGCCGCTCGGTCGCTCGCCATCGACTCGGGGTGCACGCAGTCCGAAGGCCCGTCGGCTGAACGGATGATTAGTCGATTCCCGTGTAACGGTGTACTGACGGAAACAAATTGAGTCCACAACGACGGCACGCCGGGCTTGGAGGGGGCGGTCGCCGCTGTGAACTCGTCGGAGCCGGTGTCACTTAAGCAAGTCACGAGCGGGGTGGCTCTGGAACCTGCCTGGGGAAGGAGGCGCGGGAGGGGAGAGGACTCCCGCAGAGAGCAGATTAGACAGAGCGATTCGCAGCGTCGGTCCGCTGGCGTACAACACGGTCGGACCAGTTTCACTGGTGATTCACGGCTCTACAACCCGCTTCGCTCCCTGCCGGCGGCCCGACACGGCTCCGGTCCTAAGATGAACAGCTCACAAGATCTGTAGACACCTGTGCCCCTGAGGGGGCGTGCAGGGAAAGAGAAGGCGGCCCATCCTTTGGGTGTTCAAAGCTCAAGGGAGGGGGCCGCCGTGACCAATGATGACCTGATCTTCCGCCACCGTGTGCGGTTGTTCGCCAGAGCCGGCGAAATTGGGGTTGCCGGGGCCTGCCGGGAGCTGGGCTACCACCGGTCCTGGTACTACCGCTGGAAGCCCTTGGTGGAGCGACACGGGCTGGAGATCCTGATGCCCCGGGAGAGGCGCCGGCCGAGGATGCCCAACCAGCCGGCGCCCTGGCTGGAACAGCAGGTGTTGGCGATGGCGCTGGGGAGTCCGGGTCTGGGTCCGAGGCGGCTGGCAGCGCAACTGCGGCGGCCGATGTGGGGAGGCCACGTGATCTCGCCCAGCGGTGTGTTCAAGGTGTTGCGGCGGCACGGGATCGGGACCAGGCAAAGGCGGCTGAGCCTGGTGGCCGGATATGCCTCGCCACCTGAGCCGGCGCCACCACCACAGGTGCCGGAGCAGCACCTGGACGTGCATGAGCCGGGTGATCTGGTGCAACTGGACTGCTTCCACATTGGCCGCCTGACCGGGACCAAAGGGAAGGTCTGGCAGTACACCGCGATTGACGCCTACAGCAGCTACACCTGGGCCAGTGTCCAGGTGACCCCCATGAACCCCAGCGCCCGCTATACCTCGGCGTTGGTGCACCAGGTGGCGAGAGAGCTCTCCCAGGCCGGTTGGCGACTGAAGGCGGTCTCCACCGACAACGGCAGCGAGTTCCGCTCCCAGGAGTTCCGCCAAGCAGTGGCCAAGACCGGCGCCCAGCTCCGCTTCATCCACGCCGGCCGACCCCAAAGCAACGGCTGCGTGGAACGGGTCCAGCGGACGGTGCTGGAGGAGTGCTGGCGACCCAGTTTCGCCCGCTCCATGATCCCCAAGTACACCGCCCTGCGCCGCGACCTGGTCCAGTACCTGCGCTTCTACAACTTCGACCGAGCCCACACCGGCCGCCACACCGCCGGCCGTACCCCCGCCCAGCTGGTCTATGGTGCTAGAAAGATGCGCCCACGATGAGCCCCAACTGTCTACACATCCCGTGCACTGTTCATCCTAAGAGTCGACGGTTTGGCGCGTGTCCAGCTGGAAAGCGAAAAAATAGAACGCTGGCTCCCGGACGCTCGTCTGCTCGGTCCAGTCGCGCTGGAGCTTCGGCCTCCGCCCGCTGACAGGAACACTCATCGCGACGCCTCTCCGGATGGCACACAGGCATGGGAATCAGGAGGAATCAGCGTGATCGCTTAGCGCTCCGTCGAGACAAGTTGGGAAGGTACCGTTGCCGACGGCCACGGAGTACAGAGGGGTTCGAATGGCGACTTTGATGAATTGCCGGTGACCTGGGCAGCGCGCACCGAGAACCCGGATGGGAAGACCACCCTGGAGGAGTTGGCGGACGCCGCCCACTCCGCCAGTCTCTCAATGGCGCTGGCGCTGCGACTAGGTGAGCACCAAGCGCATCCCGAGCCTCTCCAAATCAGTGCAACGGTGACTCTGGATGTCGTCGACGAAGTTCTCACCCGCGTCTCTTCACACATCTCTGTCACCGCTGAGGTGCCAGGGCTTGACGGCCCGTCATTCCAGGAGATCTTCAACGATGCCGCGCAGCTCTTCCCGATTCCCCGTCTGTTCGCCGGTGCGCAGATCGAGCTGAACGCCACCCTCCGCCCCAGTTGATGGCACCCAGCCTAAATTGCAGGCGTGGGGCCGTGCCTTGATCGCGGCCGCGATGGCTCCGGCGGCTTCAACCGACCTGACCACTCTGCTGATCTTGGCGGGCTCGATCTGGACCGACGGGCTGAGTCCGGTTTTGGTGGGTTGACCGTAGCCCATTTATTGCGCAGCGAAACTCGCCAGTTCGCCGAGGGTGTGCTCGACTAGGTCAGCAAGATGATGCGAGCCGGTACGCTCACTCCCGTTCTTGGCCCATCGGACGCCCGCGTCGCTGGCCATGCCGGATGACTCGAGCGCGCTTGAGACCGAAATGCTGGCGCGCGTACACGTAAGCGACCGACCCATAGATCGTCCCGAGCCCCTTGTCGGCGGCGCGCTGGAGCACCGTGGCGGCGACCGCGATCTGAAACGGAACACCCACCACCAGTAGCATGCCCACTCCGGCTGCCTCGAAGCCACCGAGTCCTCCCGGTCCCAGCGACAGAGCGCCGCCGATTGAGGCTACGGTATAGGCGAAGGCGGCATTCGGCCAGCTGACGCGCCCCGGGTCAATAGCCTGAATCACCAGCCAGAACATGGTGATCGTCCCCACTGCCTGGAGGGCGCTCACCGCCGACCAGGAGAGGGTGTCCCAACGCCGCAGCAGGCTCACGGTGTCGCGCTGGAGCTCGACCACGTCCGGAACGTATCGGCGCAGGACTGGTATCCGCTTTATCAGTGCCACCACCCTTTCGAAGACCGGCTGCAGGGTAAGGATGGCAGTGATTGCGAGAACTCCAGCCAGGGCAATCGAGACACCAACCGCAGCGACGGTGTGGTGTAGTGCTCCCGGTACCGCCGCCGCGATCAGGAGGACGGTATAGATCAGCTCCTGCACCGTGATGGTGGCGATCGTCGCCCCCACCTCCACGTGTGCGACCTCACTTATCAGAACCGCGCGGGTCAGTTCGCCGCCTGGAAGAAGTCCCGCCGCCTGCCCGGCGAAGTTCAAAACGATAGTGTCCCGCAGCCGGAGTCGCGCACCCACTGCCAGCAGGAGCGGCTGCCACCTCACGCCCTGCAGGAAGTAGTAGCTGAACGAGAAGGCCGCAACGATCGGGGCATATACCGGATTGAAGCGACTGGCGGCATCCGCAAAGTGCTCCGGATTCACTGCGAGCACTAGCGCGACGACAACGCCTACCCCGATCAGGTAGGGGAGCGCGGCTCTCAGCCGCGCGAGCCAGCCCGCGGTCTGGTCGGTGCTCACCACTGCGGAGTAAGGCACGTCCGGTTGAGCCGTCTACGACCCGAGGGCATCCGCACAACCTCCAGCGTAGTCGACTGCCGCCCAAGAGGAGCGGCGAATGAGTGGGAGGGGGCGCCATGAGCGGTGCTCCCGACACCGGCGGCGTGAGAAATGGAGCCGGGAGTGGTTATCCTTCCCGGTCGAACGCCGCGCGTTCCGAGCGGTCACGGGGGTGAATCGATCCCTCGCCTAGACCTCGATAAGGACCTTTCCCACGATGTTGCCCTCGACGGCGGCGTGGGCATCGGCAGTACGTTCCAGGGGAAAGCGGTGGAGCGGGAGGCCAACCTCTGGCCCGACCCGCAGCACCCCGGACCGAACGGCCACCTGCACATCCTCCAGACCACGTCGCTTGGCAGCCTCTGGCTCCGTATACACCAGCACGAACTGATACCGGGCGTTGACGACCATGTTGGGTCGGATTTTCAGCGCAACGGCCTCGCGGTCACTGGCATAGGCAGCGATCGTGCCGTGCTTGGCGAGAACGGCCAGATCGAGCTCGGCGTTAGCGCCCGGCGCAACTTCCACGATGAGATCCACCCCGCCGGGAACCAGGCGACGCACCGCCTGGGCGGCGTCTTCGGCGCGGTAGTTCACCACGTGCTTAGCACCCGCGGCCCGGGCCAGCGTGGCCTTCTCTGAGGAGCTGACCGTGGTCACCACGCGAGCTCCGGACCAGTTGGCCAGCTCGATGGCGGCATGGCCCACCGCGCCGGCGCCTCCCGCCACCAGCACGGTGCGCCCGGCCAGGGCACCCGGACCGAGATGAACCGGTCCGTCCTCAGCGACGGTGAGGCACCGATGGGCGGTCAGAGAAGGGATTCCCAGGCTCGCGCCGAGCTCCAGTGAGGCTCTCTCCGGCAGCGGGATGGCCTGCCCTGCCGGTAGTGCCACCAGCTCTTGGGCTGTTCCGTCAGCGCGCTGCCAGGCCGCCTCCCATAGCCAGACGCGCTGGCCGACCCGGTCCGGAGCGACTGCCTCCCCCACTCCGACGATGGTGCCCGCGCCGTCCTGGTTGGGGACCATCTGCGGGAACGCGAGTTCAGCCGGAGGTTGGTCGGGCCCGGGTCCTCGGCGGGTCTTCCAGTCGGTGGGGTTGACGCCGGAGAAGGCCACGCGAACCAGGACCTCGCCCGGTCCGGGGCTCGGTTCGGACCGGTCTACCAGGTGGAGCACCCCAGGTTCCCCGACTCGCTCATATACGACCGCTCTCAAATGTCAGCCTCCCGCTATCGGTGGCGACTGGCCGGACGCGCGGAGCGTTGCCTCACGGTCTCCAAGCCGCCGCTTGACCAGCAGGCTACCACGGCCCCATGCCCGCACCAGCGCCGGAGGCACTAATCACCCAGTGGCCGCACCGGACTACCGGACTCTCGCGGTCGGGCGTGCGGGCACACCCTCTGGGATGATCAGTTCGTGGGTACCGGAGTCGTGGCAGCGGCGCGCTCGACCGGTGAAACGGAGCTGGAGAGAATCCGGCATTTTATTCACCAGGTCATGCGAGGCTCGGCGTCCCAGGTGGTGTCGGTCGCGGGAGGCTTCGCAGTGCTTAACGCAGAGTTCCCGGACTCCTACGAGCACAACTGCCTCGTCATCGGCAGGCTCGTTGATCCGTCGCTGCTTGTGCAGGAGGCAGACCGCGTGCTCGGAGGAGCAGGCCTTCGGCACCGGGCGATCGAGTTGGAACTGGAGGGTCCGGACGAGTCCTGGTTGGCGGAGTTCCGTAGCTGCGGTTACCAGGTGCATCCCACCTTGACCATGGTGCTGCGAAAGGCTCCAGAACGTCGCTCACAACGCTCGGTGGAACAAGTGTCGTATGAAGAGCTAAAGCCATCGATAGAGGCAGGTTGGCGCCGGGCACTCCCCCACTTGCCTGAACACTCCCTGCGGCAACTGGTGGAGCGCCGATCCGCGACGTCGCGTGCCTGCGACGTCACCCACTACGTGGTCCGCGGTCCGGGCGGCATCGTCGCGCGTTGCGATCTGTACCGGACTCCTCCGATTGCGCAGGTGGAGAACGTTGAAACTGAACCTCAGTGGCGGAACCGGGGTTACGCCACCGCGCTGGTGCTGGCGGCGGTCAAGTCAGCCCAGAGCTCGGGGTGCAGCCTGGTCTTTCTAATCGCTGATGCGGAGGATTGGCCGAAGCAGCTATATCGACGCCTCGGCTTTGAAGCGGTGGGTGGCGGTTGCACCCTGCAGCGGGCGTCGCAGGACGCACCAGACGAAGGACTGATCCTGGCCGCCGAGAGCTCGTGACCAAGCGTCACGGTCGAGAAGCCAGTGGCTGAGGAGCGGTGTGCCAAGCAGTTGCGCAACCGCCCCGGGACAACTCGCATGGTTCACATTGATTCCAGTAAAAGAAGGCACTACATGTCGACGGGGCGAGGCGAATCAATCGGTCCGTGGCACCGCTCCACTCCAGATCCCGTCGAGTAGGTGGTACTGGATCGCTTCCTCGACGTCGAAGTATCGACCGGCGGCGAGGTCGATCTCGATTCGCTCCGCTGGCTGTCGGGTAGCCTGCGCGACCTGCTCGATAAAACGCTCAAGCTGGCGCTGGTGTTGGGCCAGTTCTTGGGCCAGCGCCGCTGGGGCGCCCGCGGCAGCGATTTCCTCATCGCGCAGGCGAAGGCGGCAGTGGGCGGTCGCCAGGCGTGGGTGCGCCACCGCCAGGACTCCCAGCGCTGCTCCCTCGGCGCGGCCAGCGCAGACCGTCTCGACGGTAACGCCCAAGGCCGCGATCGTGTCCATCAAAGTCAGCGCGGCGGTGAGCGTGCCCTCGCCGCTGCTCAGGTGGAGCTGGATCTTGTCATCGCCCGATCCATCGAGAGTCATCAGCTGGGCGGCGGCGGTGGTCGCGGCCAGGTCGTCAAGGCGCCCTCTGATCCAGATCACTCTCTGATCAAACATGCGAGCCTCTAACAACTCGCTGAGGGGCGAATCCTGTAGGCGGTCGGGCGGGGGTCGCGGATCGTCCTCCGCGCGACCGGTGCCAATTGTCTCAGCTGTCGTGGTCATCCCCGCGAGCGTGGAGTCGCCAGTCCAGCTGCTGATCGAGGGCAGCTGCGTATCGCTCCAAGGTGGAGAGACGTACGTCAGCCGCCCCGGATTCCAGACGGGCCACCGCCGACTGCGAGGTACCCATCCGAGCTGCCACCTCCGTTTGCGAGAGCCGGAGGTGGAGACGACGAGCGGTCAGATCGGATGCCAGGCCGCGGCGCCGGGCCGCCATCTGCGCGAACCCCGGAAACACCGGATCGTGGGTGCGACCGCCCATTTGACCTCCCAATGACGAGACCGGCTCCGGCCGCTTATCTCACATCTGGTATCTTACGCGGGAGATACCGTCGGCGAGATGTAAACGCGAGGAGGTGAGGGTCAATGTACCGGGATCAGAGCAGAGACGTCTCACTCATGGGGTCGATCATCCCCACGGTTCTGGACCAATCGATGCGTGGGGAGCGGGCCTACGACATCTACTCGCTTCTGCTCAAGGAGCGGATCGTGTTCCTCGGCCAGGAAGTCGACGACCAGATCGCCAACCTCCTGGTGGCCGAGATCCTCTACCTCGAGGGTCAGGATCCAGATCGGGATATTCACCTCTATATCAACTCGCCGGGAGGCCTCGCCTACTCGGGTATGGCCATCTACGACGTCATGCAGCACGTGACATGCGAGGTCTCGACCCTCTGTATCGGAATGGCCATGTCAGCGGCGGCGATGATCCTCTGCGGCGGAGCGACCGGCAAACGGATGGCGCTGCCCAGCTCCAAGATCATGATCCACCAGGGCTCGGCGGGCACCAGGGGCGCACCTCGGGATATGGAGATCCAGCTTCGCGAGGTACTGGCCAACACTCAGCGCATGGCGGCGATCCTGGCGCACCACTCCGGGCGACCTCTGGAGCAGGTGGAGCGGGACATCGATCGGGACTACTACCTAACCGCCCAGGAAGCCTTGGAGTACGGGCTCATCGACGAGGTGCTGGCTCCGAGGCGAGGCCTCGCGGCGGCACCAGGCCAGGGATCAGTCGAGCGATCAGCGGTGTCAGCCCTCAAATAGCCGATCAGGCAGGGGCCCGACCGGACCTCAGGCCACGACGCGCAAGCGGAGAGGCGGCGTTGCTCCGGCCAACTCGGGAAACGGCACCGGCCGGCCGAAGAGAGAGCCCTGCAGTTCGTCGCATCCGTTGCGAACCAGGAAGGCCGCCTGGGCCTCTGTCTCCACTCCCTCCGCGACCGTCTTGAGGCCTAATGCCTGCCCCAGCGAGATGGTCGCGGCCACGATCGCGCTGTCCTCCTCGCCGGTACCGATGCCGCTGACGAACGAGCGGTCGATCTTGAGGACGTCGAAGGGGAAGCGGCGGAGCGCGGTCAGCGAGGAGTTGCCGGTACCGAAGTCGTCCATCGCCAGGTGAACGCCCAGGTCTCGCAGCTGCCGAAGGACCGAGGCCTCCGCGTCGGGATCCGCGCTCAGGGCACTCTCGGTGACCTCCAGGCACAGCCGCCCCGGCTCCAACTGGAACTCGTTGAGGATCTCTCGGACTTCGTCGGGGAGCTGCGGGTCACGAAGCTGGACCACGGAGAGGTTGACCGACACCGTGAGCGCCCGGGCGGCGGGGACGGTCTCCTCCCAGCGCCGCAGCGTGCCGCACGCTTGCTGGAGCACCCAGCGGCCGATCCCGGTGATGCTGCCGGTCTGCTCAGCGAGAACGATGAACTGGTCGGGGTATACGAGGCGGCGGCGGGGCCGGGCCCAGCGGACCAGCGCCTCTACGCCGGTCATCCAGCCGGTGCCGGCCGCCACCAACGGTTGGAAGTGGAGGCGCAGCTCGTCGCGCTCCACCGCCTGGGCGAGCTGCCCAGCGAACTCGGTGCGGTCGACGTATGTGTTGTGCATCTTGGTGTCAATCACCTGGTAGCGGCCGGGTGAGATGTGCTTGGCGTGATAGAGGGCGACGTCAGCCCGGCTGACCGCGTACCCCGCCTCGGACAGGCCGTGACAGAGGGCGACCCCCCCACTCACCGCCGTTACCACCTCCCGCTGGTCGATCACATACCGGTGGCCGAGCTGGACGAAGAGGCGCCTCGCCGTCGACTCCAGCCCCGATCGCGAGATTCCCCCCATGACCACCACGAACTCGTCGCCGCCTACTCGTGCTACCAGGTCCCCCGGCCGAACCGCCGCGCGCAGCCTCTTGGCGAATGCCTTCAGCAGCTGGTCTCCGACCGGATGACCCAGGGTGTCGTTGACCGCCTTGAACTCATCCAGATCGAGGGAGAAGATGGCGGTGTCGCCCCTAGTCTGGCTGAGCAGCTTCTGGAGGCGCTCCAGGAAGCCCCGGCGGTTGTAAAGCCCAGTCAACTCATCGTGGTGGGCCTGCCAGCGCAGCTTCGACTCGATCCGCTTGCGGTCGCGCACATCCTGATAGCTGGCGAGAACCCCGGTCACCTGACCGGCGTTGTCCCAGAGGGCGGCCGTGGACACCAGCACCGGGATCGCATGGCCATCCTTGCGCTGCCGCAGGGTCTCCACCTCGTGCACACCGTCACCGGTATCCAGCGAGAGCTGCAGAATGCGTTGGAACTCGCGCTCGCGGGCCCGGGACACGGTCGGCAGGCGATGGCCCAGCACCTCCTCCTCGGTCCAGCCGAGCATCCGATGGGCAGCGGGATTCCAGAGAATCACGTTGCCCTCGACGTCCACCGCGGTGAGGGCGACCGGCAACTCCGCCACCACGGCTCGCAGGACCTCATGCTCGGAGAGGTCCAAGGAGGGCATTGCAAAGTCTCGAGCCACCACCCGGCGCAGCTCGTCCAAGCGAGGCGTCGGGCTGGGCGCACGACGTGGTGTTGGCGCTTCGATCGAATCCCTCACAGATCACCCACGTTCGGAGCGTAGGCGGAGGACCGTCACCAGATCATGACGGCGGAGTGAAACTTCATCCCCCGCTCGACTCCAAGTGGGGCATCGGATCCCAACTCAGCCCGCCCGCGGCCAAGCCCCTTTCCCGGTTAGCCAGGGTGCCCGAGGTGCTGCCTAACTGACGGGTGCGGCGGGAACTGGGCGCGGTATGAGCCGCCGGAGGTCGGGACTCTCCGCGATTCCGAAGCTGTGGCGCAGGGCGGACAGCGCGGCCAGCTCCCCGCATCTTCCGTGCACTCCGGGACCTGGGGTAGTGGAAGACGAGCAGAGGTAGATCCCGGGCAGGGCCGTCCGATAGGGGTCCCAGCGCAGGGCTGGTCTGAAGAAGGTCTGCCTGAGATTTTGGACCCCGGAGGCGATGTCGCCGCCGACGCAGTTGGGGTCGTGCGCCTCCTGGTCCTTGGCCGTGCGGTGGACTTTCGCCAGGATCAGATCACGGAACCCAGGAGCGAACCGTTCGATCTGGGCCTCGATTTGGTGGGTCATATCGACGTCGGAGCCGGGCGGCACATGGCAGTAGGCCCAGAGGGTGTGCCCACCGGCGGGGGCCCGAGTCGGGTCAGCAATGCTCGCCTGAACCGCGAGCACATAAGGGAACACGGGATGGTTACCCGAAGCGACCTCGGCCTCGGCCCGGGCCACCTCCTCGAAGGTACCGCCGAGGTGAACGGTGCCCGCCTGGCGACACCCGGGATTAGTCCAGGGCACCGGGCCGGAGAGGGCGAAGTCGACCTTGCACACCCCCGAGCCGTAGCGAAAGCGCTCCAGCGCGCGCCGGTACCGTCCCGAAAATCGGTCTCCGGCGATCTCCAACACCTGGTGGGGGGTGAGGTCGAGCAGCACCACCTTGGCGTTGGGCAGTTCGTCCAAGGAACGGATCCACCACCCTGTCTGCACCCTCCCTCCGCCCGCCTCGAGGGCCTTCACCAGGGCGTCCGTGAGCCGGCTGCTGCCGCCCTCGACGACCGGCCAGCCGACGGCGTGACCGAGGAGGGTGAGCAGCAGTCCCACCCCGGCCGTCGGGGCGGTGTTGAGCGGCCGCATGGCGTGGGCGGAGACCCCGGCGAAGAGGCCCCTCGCCTCCTGGGACCGGAACCTCCGAGCCACGACGCTGGCCGGACGCATTCCCAGCAACCCGTAGCCGGCCAAGGCGAACGGATTCGCCGGCGGGCGGCGCTCGGCCGAGAAGACCCAATCCGAGATCTGATCGGCATGACGGACTAGCGGTCGCATCAGTCGCCGGTAGGCCCGCCGGTCCCGACCAAGACCGGCGGCGGTCTCCGCTACCGATCGGGTGACGAGGGCGGCCCGTCCGCCGTCCAGGGGATGGGCAAAGACCACCTCCGGGTGGACGATGCGCACCCCCCGGGACTCCAGATCGAAGCGCCGAAAGAAGGAGGAAGCCACCGCCAGGGGATGGGCTGTCGAGCAGAGGTCGTGGTGGTAACCCGGTAGGGTCAGCTCCTCGGTCCGGCAGCCGCCCCCGGCGGTGGCCGCCCCCTCTATAACCAGGACCTTGAGGCCGGCCGCCGACAGGGTGACCGCCGCCGCCAGCCCATTGGGCCCACTGCCCACCACGATGGCGTCGGCGGCCTCACTCATGCGGGGCGATATTCCCTCCCCCGCTCCGGCGTCGGCCACCCCCGAAGGGACGGGTAACAGTCTGGATCACACTGCGAATCATCGCGTTTTGCCAGGTGTTTCGGGCGTTGCGCCACTGCCGCCGGCGGTCGACGCACAGGCTCTTGGTTTCGATCACCGGGTCCTTGACTCCGAACCTCTGGGCCAGTGCCGTCAGTGTCTGGGACCAGAAGATGTCCTCCTTATGGTGTCCCCCGAAGGTCAGGCCCATCTCGTAGAGGGGGTCGTTGGCCCGCATCAGCACCTGGGCCTGGGCGACCGTTCCTGCTCCCAGATCCTCCGCGGAGAAGGAGATCCATCCGGCAAACATGTGACCCTCGGGGGTCATCAGGGTGAATGACTCCTCGTCGGCGTAGAGCACGAACACACCGGTCGAGAGCTTCACTCCGCCCATCGAGAGGTCCAGCAGCGCGACGTCCCCCGGGCTGATCCCGGCCAGCGCTCCCGCGAAGCGGTTGCCCTTCGGCCAGAACTCCGGGAAGTGGGCCTTCCAGGTAGCAATCACCTCCTTGGGGGTCACTGCCCCGCCCAGCTGGGTGGTGTAGGTCTTCTGCCACATCTTGCCGAAGCCCTGAATCGGGCTGGTCAGCCGCCGTCCCGCGACGTTGGTGCCGCGCACCCCTTCGCGCTGCTCCACCTGCAGGCGATCCACCTTGGTGGCCCAACTGGTGGCGTTACGCGGCAATGCCCGGCCGGCGGGAGGCTCCTCCTCCACCGCGCCCAAGACGCTGTTCTCTTGCGGCTCGCCTGACTCTGCCATCTCTGCCCCTCAGCCCGCGGCGCCCGCGAGCGCTGACTGCTCATCCTGATAGATCGTGATCGCCTCGTCCAATCGGGTCAGCTCGAAGATCTGTTGGTAGTGCTCGCTGAGTCCGTAAGCCGCCAGGTGCTGGTGCTGACGATTAGCGCGCACCAGCAGAGTCACCAGCATTCCGATGCCCCCGCTGTTCATGTACTCCAGCCCACTGAAGTTCAGTACCACCCGCTTGGCATCGGCGCCGCCGGCGCTCTCGTAGGCCGTCATCAACACCGATTCGCAGGCGGAAGTCACCTCCCCCTTTATGTCGACTATTGCGGTTCCATTCGTTCCCTGGCGCACGTCCATCGTGACCATGGGTGTGTTCACTGGATCACCTCCCTCGGCTGCCCCGGCACGTTCATCGCGCCGACTCCGCGATCTGGTTCACCGCCGCATCGAGGTCGCCGCGAAGTTCGATGAAATCTGAGAGGCGGGTAATCTCGAATATCTCTCGGTAGTGGTCGGAGAGCCCGCTCGCCAGCACCTTGCGGTGCTCCGCTCTAGCCTTGGCCAGGACGCTGACGATCAGGGCGATACCGCTGGAATTGATGTAGTCGGCCTGTGTGAAGTCGAGCAGCACGCACTTCGGATTGTTCCCCGCAACCGCCCGCTCGTACGCCTCACCCAGCCCAGCGCTGGCCGTTCCGTCGATATCGCCGGCCAGTTCAAGCACCACCCCTCCCTCGATGGTCCGAACCTCGACGCCGAACGTGGTGTTCATCGGTGGCTCCTTGGATATGCGGGTGGCACTCCCGGGTGCACGGTGAGACGCACGGTGTGGCGGTCGCCATCACTGACCTCGTCCACCGCGTCGACCATGTGCCGGATCAGAAAGAGTCCCCACCCTCGCGGGGTTTGCAGCCCGGACAGCTTTTCGTCGAGGTCGGGCTCAACCGGAGTCCGGTGGATGCTGGTCACCGCTCCCCGGTCGCTGATGCTCACCACCACCGCACCCGGCTCCTCGAAAACGGTCACCTCGACTAGGAGATCCGACCGGTCGCGGTTGCCGTGCTCGATGGCATTCATGGTCGCCTCGGCGACCGCCGTCTTGAGCCGCTCCACCTGGTCGGGCGAGAGGCCCGACTCGGAGACCGCCGCGGCGACCAGCGCCAGCGCCTGACGCTCATTGCCGGGCTGACTCGGCAGCGCGAAGGTTGCCAGCTCCTTGACCATCCGCTTACTCATGGTCGTCCCGCCACCTGCGCGCTCCCCGGCAGCCGCTGCAGGGTGACCAGGGTGATGTCGTCCTCCTGCTCATGGTCCGCCCCAGTGAAGGCGGAGAGCTCCGTCAGGCAGAGGTCGATCAGCTCCTCGCCGGAGGGGCCTCGTCCGGCCAGTTCCGAGACCCTGGGAAAGCCGAACATCTCCCGGCTGGAGTTATGCGCCTCGGCCAGCCCGTCACTGTGCAGCAGGATGCAGTCGCCCGGCGCCATCTCGCGGGCTTTCACCTCATACTCCATCCCCACCATCAGCCCTAAGGGCATGCCGGTGGCCCGGAGCTCGACCACCCCATCGGCGGTGCGGATATAGGGCAGGTCGTGGCCGGCATTGGCGTACTCGATGTGACCGGTTAGGGGTTCCAAGACCAGGGCCAGGCAGGTCACGAACATATGGGCCGGGATATCCACGCAGAGCAGATCATTAATCCGCGCCAGCACCTGCCCCGGCGAGATCAGTCGCGGTGCGGAACTGCGCAGCAGGGCGTGGGTACTGGCCATCACCAGTGCGGCCGGAACTCCCTTGTCGGTGACGTCGCCGACCACCAGCATCATCCGACCGTCCGGCAGTTCGATGAAATCGTAGAAATCTCCTCCGACGGTCCGCGCCGGCTGGTAGAAGGCAGCCACCTCCCAGCCGGGCAGATCCGGCAGCTGCTTGGGCAAGAACTGCTGCTGGATCAGTTGGGCGACCTTCAGTTCCTGCTCGATGCGCTCTCGATCGCGGGCCACCACGGCCTGCTGATTCACCAGCTGCCCGACCCGCATCGCCGGCGCCGCGTAGCCGGCCAGGGTTGCCAGCAGGTGGCGGTCGTCGGTGGAGTAGCCGCCCTCTGAGAGGCGTGGTCCCAAGCTGAGGAGCCCAATCAGCTCCCCCGAGGAAACCAGTGGAACCACCAGTACCACTCCCGCTTCTCGCATGGCGGCGAGGGCCGGGGAATCAAAGCTCAAGGTGGTGATGTCGACGGCACCGACCGAGCTTTGCAGATAGCCGATGATCGGGTCATTCGGGGCCAGGTCAAACTTCGCCGCCGCCGCGGGGACAGCCGGCGAACTCCGAGCGGGAGTGGGCTCAGCGGCTGGCTTACGCCGTAGCCAGGAGCTCCGTCCAGGGGTGCGGCCGTTCTCCGTCATCGTCAGACCCGAGGTCTCCACGGCGACGGCTAGTTTGGGATCCTGTGGCCCCGCCAGCGGCTCCACTCTGGGACTCACGGAGAGATCCCCAGTCGCTTGGGCCTCGCCGAAGGATGGTCGGAGAGGCGGCTCTGCGGGTCCCGATTGCTGATCTCCACGCCGCCACTGTGCCGGCTCACCGTTCAGAAATCGTTACGGAACCGGCCGGAAAGCCACCAATTTTCACGCGCAGGCTCTAATCTGGGCCAGCTGGAATGCTGGAGGATGAGTGACCGAACTTCGCCTGGCCCTGCTCGGACCCCCGGTGGTGGAGCGTGACGGACGGCCAGTGTCCTTCGACACCCGAAAGGCGCTGGCCCTGCTGGCGCTGCTCGCCGTCAATCCGGCTGATCAAAGTCGGTCCCGGTTAGCGGCTACCCTCTGGCCCGACTCCGACGACTTCAAGGCTCGGGCCGCGTTGCGCCGCACCCTCTCGGTGGCGGTGCGGGCGATGGGTGAATCACTGCTCGTCACCCGCCAGGCAGTCCGGCTCATCCGGGGTTCCCTCCAGGTGGATCTCCACGACTTCGAACAGCTGCTCCGGGCCGGCGATCCCAACTCTCTGGAGCGGGGCGTCCGGCTGTATCGCGACGACTTCATGGCCGGGTTTGGCCTGCGGGACAGCCCCGAGTTCGACGACTGGCAGGCCCAGACCACCGAACGACTGCGGCAGCAACTGGGGACCGCTCTGGAGGAGTTGGTGGGGATCCAGGTCGCCCGGGGAAACCTCGCCAGCGCCCTCGACTATGCGCGCCGCTGGCTGGCCCTGGACTCTCTCCACGAACCCGCCCACCAGGCACTTATCCGCCTCTATTCATGGACCGGCCAGCGCGCCTCCGCGTTGAAGCAATACCGAGCCTGCGTCGGGGAGCTGGACCGAGAACTGGGGGTGGCACCTCTCCCCTCCACTGACCTGCTGTATGAGCAGGTGCTGGCTGGTTCACTTCAACTGCCCGGGCCAGCCGAGTCCGTGCTCGCCATGGGGAACCCAAGCCGACCACTGAGCGCCGAGCCCGTCTGGGCGAGGCCGCCCCCGGCCGGTCCACCTTTCGTCGACCGCGTCGCGGAGCTGGGCCAGATGCTCCAAGCCTGGAGGGCGGTGGGAACCCAGGGCCAGATCGTGGCGCTGGTGGGCGAGCCTGGCTCGGGCAAGAGCTCCTTGATCTCCAGGTTCTGCCAATCGGTTGAGGAAGGAGGGGCCACGGTGGTGCTGGCCCGAGGCCACGAGGGCGAATCGGGCCTGCCGTACATTGCGATCGCCGACCTTCTCCGGGCGGCCGCAGCGATCCGCCCCGATCTGGCTGGGCAGCTGGCACCGATGGTGGCGCGGGAGGTGGGCCGCCTAGCCCCCGACCTGGCCCCGGGTGCGCTCGCCACTCCTCCGGCGGTGGCCAGCCCGGCGGGGTTGACCCGGCTGTACTCGGCGATCGCCGCAACCTTGCGCGCCGCCTTCGCTAGGGAGCCGGGGGTGGTGGTGCTGGAGGATCTGCAGCAGGTCGACCAGCGTTCGCTCGACGTGCTGGCCTACCTGGTACGGCGTCTGCCGGAACTGCCGCTGCTGCTGGTGGTCAGCTGGTCCGCGGAGAATGCGGAGCGACTCCGCGGCCTGAGCAATGCCCTAGCCGGTGCCGCCGATTCCGGCCGCGCCCGGATGCTTACCCTCCAGCCGTTTGGCGAAGACGCGGTCCGAGAGCTGTTGGCGGCGATCGGTGCTCCGGCGATGGACCTTGAGCGGTTGCTCGATGAAACCAGGGGATTGCCGCTTTTGGTGCGCGCGTATGGCGACGGTCTGGTCCGGGGGGAGGCCGACACAGGGCCGCCCGCCTCGGCCCGGGAGGTGCTCTCGCGGCGGCTCAACGCTGTGCGCCAGCCGACCGCCCAGCTGATCTCCGCCGCTGCCGTGCTGGGCCGGGGGTTCGACGCGGAGCTGCTGCGGTTGGTCAGCGGCCGGGGTGAGGGAGAGGTCGTGGACGGACTGGAGATCGCGCTGGCCCACGCGCTCCTGATTGAGGCTCCCTCCCGGGAGGCTTCCGGGGCGCCCACCTACGACTTCCCCTACGAGGCCCTGCGCCGGGTTGCCTATGACGCCACCAGCCTGGCCCGACGCCGGCTGATCCACGGGCGGGCCGCTGATGTGTTGATCCGCCGTTATGAGCGGGATGCCAGCAGCGTCCGGGCGGCCACTGTGGCAAACCATCTACAGGAGGCCGGGCGGGAACCGGAGGCCACTGAGTGGTGGTGGACTGCCGGAGAGCGCTCCCGGACCCTGTACGCCCACGCCGAGGCGCTGGCCCATATCTCCCAGGCTCGGGCGCTGGGGTATCCGGAGGTACCCGCGCTGGTGGCCAGCGGGGACGTCCTGATCGCACTCGGTCGCTACGGCGAGGCGCTGCAGGCCTTCGAGGCTGCCGCCGCCCGACTGGATGCGGACGATCTGGCGATGGCCGAGGTCGAGCACCGGCTGGCTGACGTCAATCACCGCCTGGGCGAATGGTCGCTGGCCGACAGTCACCTCAGAATGGCCCGAGACCTTCTCCCCGCCGAGGAGACATCCCGGAGGGCCCGGCTGGAGGGTGACCTAGCGCTGGTCGCGTACCGTCGCGGAGACTTCAGCGAAGCTGCCACCCTGGCGGCGGGAGCTGTGGAGCTGGCCAGCCGGACGGAGGACCGCCGGGCCCTGGCGCAGGCGACCAACGTGCTGGGGGTGCTCGCCGCTAGGGGCGGGAAGTCCCAGATGGCCGAGGCATTTCTGCAGGAGAGCCTGGAGCACGCGCGAGGGCTGGCCGACCCGGGAGCGGCCGTGGCCGCGCTCAACAATCTCTCCCGGCTCCTGGCCGATGTCGGCCGGGTGAACGAGGCTCTCGTGGCAGCCGAACAGGCGCTCCAGTTAGGGCAGGAGCACGGGGACCGTCACCGAGTCGCAGCCCTGCACACCAACCTGGCGGATTTGCTCCAGGCCAGCGGCCAGCACGAGGCCGCGGTGGCCCAGGTCAAGGAGTCCGCCCGTCTCTTCGCCGCAGTGGATGTCGGCGGTCCAATCCGGCCCGAGATCTGGGCGCTGGTCGAGTGGTGATCAGCGGAGGGGAAGGGAGGGTTCGTGCGCGGGCCGACTGGGTCAGGCGGGGTCAATCGGCTCGAGCTTGAGGCTGGTGGAGTTGATGCACCAGCGCTGGCCGGTTGGGCCCGGCCCATCGTCGAACACGTGTCCCAGGTGGCCACCGCAGCGGCTGCACATCACCTCAGTGCGCTTCCGTCCCATGCTCTTGTCCTCCTCCGTCTCAACGTGGCTGGCGTCCACGGGAGCGGTGAAGCTGGGCCATCCGGAGCCGGAGTCGAACTGGGTGTCGGAGATGAACAGTTCAAATCCACATCCCGTGCAGCGGTACAGGCCCTGGCCTCCGGGATGGGTGTACTCGCCTTGGAACGGGGGGTCGGTGCCCTTCTCCCGCAGCACGTGATACTGCTCGGGCGTGAGGCGGGAGCGCCACTCTGCGTCAGTCGCGGTCTCGGTCTCTTCCACCGTGTCACTCATCTGCATTTCTCCAGCAAGCTCATCCCCGTCCGATGATACCGCCCGCTTGAAGTGGCGCCCGTTGCGATCAGCTTCCGCTCTTCTCGTGCCGCCCGCCCGCCTATTTCTCGGCACCTTCGACTAGGTAGCGCAAGAAGAGGTGGGAGCCCTGGCGGCGCGCGCTGAGCAGGCTGAGCCCGGGGGAGCGGCTCCCCCCCAACAGGTCCAGCCCGTCAACGAAGCCCGGTCTCCGGTCCTCTTTGGTGCGGCCAGCCAAGAGCGGCGCAACGGTCAGGAAAAGCTGACCAACCTGCCCCGCCCCGAGCAGCTGGCCGTGCAGTCGAGGCCCGCCCTCGGTGAGGATCACTTGGTGCCCAGCTTGACGAATCGCCTCGACGATCTGCCGCGGGTCCAGCTCCGGGTTGGGGCCGAGCGCAACAACCTGGTGATGACTTGCCCCGGCCAACCGCTGCCGGCCCTGGTCTGAGGTCAGCAACAGCGCGGGCTGGGCCAGTCCCGGGTGGTCTAGATCCACCCTTCCGGAGCCAGTGGCGATCACCAGCACAGGTCGCTCTGGGAGCCCGAGACGGCGGCGCAATTCCCGATAACGCTCTCTTAGGGGTGGAAAGACATGGTCGGCCGTCCAGACGTGACCGGGGCTGCCCTCCAAGGTGCCCGAGCCGATGAGGATCGCCTGGGAGCAGGCGCGGAGCAATCCCATCACAAAGCGGTCAGCCTGACTGTTTCCGCTCAGCTTCGAACCGGAGGAGGGGCCCACCACGGCTACTCCGTCCAGCGAGCTGACGAAGTTGGAGTAGAGGATCGGACTGGGCAGCCCAAACGGTCCTCCATAGAGGTTACCCAGTTCACTCGGCAGTTCGTACTCGGGCTGGCCCTCCCTCAGGAACAGCTGCTCCAAAGGACTAAGCGCCGCCGCCGCCGGTACCCAGCTGTCTGGCATCAAGCTCCTCCGATCCCGCCCACGGCGCAAATCCGTAGGCTCAGGTTGGCGGCGATCCGCCCAAACTGTCAACGGTCCGGGGTCGGTGAAAGCTTCCCCGATATCCTGAGCTGCCTCGACCTGACTTCTCGGCCGGTCGATTGGACGAGCACCGACGCGGCCCCTATACTTGCCCGGTCGCGATGCGAAAGGGGCCAACCCGTTCTCTCTACGTCCCAGCCCTGGCCCTCGGGATCGCCGCCTTGGGTGGCGGTCTCGTTACAGGGACTGTCCTGGCGTCAGTGCGCGCCCCGGTCCCGGCCGCCCAGCACCTGACGGCCCCCAAGCCGTACGTGGTCGCGATCATGCCCGGGCATGGCGGCGTTGACCCCGGGGCCATCTCTCCCTTCAATGGCCTGAAGGAGAAGAACGTGACCCTCTCGATGGGGCTGGATCTTCGCCAGGACCTGGAGGCAGAAGGGGTGAAGGTGGTCATGACTAGGACCACCGACACGGACGTCACCATCAGCCGGGCGGAACAGATCGCCAGGGATAGTCACGCCCAGGTCCTGCTCAGCCTGTGGGTCAACGACTGGACCGACGACAGCCTGGAGGGGGCGACGGTCTTCATGCCTCACTCCAAGGATTCGCCCCTGGCGAGCAAGTTGAGCACGGGTCTCGCGGCCGCGATCGCCCCGGCGGGCATGGGCGACCGTGGCACCCAGCTGCTTCCCCAACTCTGGGTCCGCGCTCCCATGCCGGCAGTGACGATTGAAGTCGGATTCATGAGCAATCAGCAGGATTCGCAGCTGCTGGCCGAGCCCAGCTTTCGGGCCGTGGTGGCGAGCGGGCTGGCCAAGGGCGTGGTCAACTACGCGCCCCAGATCCCCAAGATCGAGACCAAACTTATCGCCTATCAGCGGGCGGAGGCCAAGGTGTTGGCCGCCCAAAAGTTTGCTGCCGCCCAGCAAGCCTCGCAGCGTCAGATGGCCAGCTGGGTGCCGATCCTGCTCCTCTTGGACGGGCTCCTGATGCTCTGCTTGTATCGCGAAGTGATCTGGCGTGGAGTCCGCAGTCGGGCTCCCACCGGGGCCGGGATCCTGGTGGTCGCCGCCTCGGTTCTCGGAGACTTGGGCGGTGCTGGGCTGGATGCCGTGTGGCGCGGGATCACCAGATCGAGCTCCCGGCCTGCCCGGGAGAAGCGCCCTGAGCGCTCCAGTCGGGCGCGGCCCAAGGCGCGGCCCAAGGCGCGGCCACGACGAGTCCCCCGAGAGTGGCAGGGCAGGGCGGCCGGACTCCACCCCCGCCGGGTGACCGAGATGGTCCAGCCCGGGGATCGGCGCCGGAGCTCCATCTACGACGACTTCTCCTTCTAATCGCGAGACGCTCTGCCCGGTGCCAACGCCCCCCGGTCTAAGCTTGCTGATGGGGTCGGTCCGGACCTCCCGGGCGACTCCGCGAGCACCGGAGAGGTGAAGGGAATCAGGCTGGCTCCTGAACTGACTCACGAAGCTGGCCCGGACACCTTCAGCCAGCACGCATCGAGGAGGCGGCGAGTGGCAGAGGCGGTGATCATCGACGGGCTCCGAACCCCGATCGGCCGGTACGGCGGAGTGCTCGCTTCCGAGCGACCTGACGACCTCGCCGCGCTGGTTCTGCGGGCGCTGGTCGACCGCGTGGGCCTGGACCCCAAGGAGCTAGAGGATGTCTATCTGGGGTGCGCCAACCAGGCCGGGGAGGACAACCGCGACGTGGCCCGGATGGCCCTGCTCCTGGCCGGATTCCCGGTCGAGGTGGGGGGATGCACCGTCAATCGACTCTGCGGCAGCGGACTGGAGGCGGTAGTGGACGCCGCTCGCGCGATCTCCCATGGGGATGGCTCGGCCATCATCGGCGGAGGCGTCGAGTCGATGAGCCGGGCGCCCTGGGTCACCGCCAAGCCGGATCGCGGCTACGCCCGGGGGGAGCGAGTCCTACACGACACCGCCCTCGGATGGCGCTTCATCAATCCCCGGATGGAAGCGCTATATGGGACCGACTCGATGGGCCAGACCGCCGAGAACGTGGCCCAGATGTTCTCCATCGGCAGGGAGTCCCAGGACCGGTTCGCCTACCAGAGCCACCGCCGAGCGCTGGCCGCCCAAGAGCGAGGCACCTTCAACGATGAACTGGTCCCGGTCGAGACCGCCAAGGGGAGTGTCACCGCCGACGAGTGTCCCCGGTCGGACTCCACGATCGAGCGGCTGGCCCAGCTCAAGCCGGCGTTCGCCACTGACGGCACCGTCACAGCGGGCAATTCCAGCCCCCTCAATGACGGCGCGGCGGCGCTGCTGCTGACCTCCAGCGAGTTCGCGGCCGACCACGAGCTGAAGCCGATGGCGGCGGTGAGGAGCATGGCGGTGGCCGGGGTTCCGCCCCGGGTGATGGGTATCGGCCCGGTCCCAGCCACCAAGAAGGCCCTGGACCGGGCTCACCTGACTTTGCCGGACATCAATCTGATCGAGCTGAACGAGGCCTTCGCCGCTCAGTCCCTGGCGGTGCTCCAAGAGCTGGGGCTTGACCCCCAAGACGAACGGGTCAACCCCAACGGCGGAGCGATCGCTCTAGGACATCCACTCGGCTGCTCGGGCAGTAGGATCCTGGTCACGCTCATGCATGAGCTCCGGAGGCGGCAACTCCAGTTCGGACTGGCCACCATGTGCATCGGGGTGGGGCAGGGAATCGCGGTGGTGGTCGAGAACCTCCGCTGATCCCGAGGCCGCGGGGTCTTGTCGATCGGCAAATTCGCTCGCACAGTTGAAGGAGAGGTAGGGAATGTCCAAGGTCGACGAGATCGCCCATGACTATCTGGCGAAGAACTCCGAACTGGATCCCAACGCCGCCTCCAGTCGGGGCACCTTGGGGCACGACTCCGAGCTGACCGATTACTCGCCAAGCGGTCAGGAGGCAAGGGTGGAGCTGGCTCGGACAACCCTCCGCCGAGTGGAGGGGCTCGAGCCCGAGTCCGAGCGCGATCGGCTGGCCATCGCGGTGATGCGGGATCGGTTGCAGGTCGAGGTCGACGTGCACGAATCCGGCGACTGGATGCGCGGCCTGGGCGTCTTCGGGCCGATGGTCGTGACCAGTCGAGTCTTCGACCTGATGGCCCAGGAAGGCGACCGTGACTGGGAGATCATCGCCGAGCGGATGGAGAAGGTCCCCGGGTCACTGCTGGGTTTCCAGGAAACCCTCGAGCTGGGCATCAGCCGGAATCTGGTCTCGGCCCGCCACCAGGCCGTCATTGACGCCCGGCGGGCCCGCAGCTGGGCGGGGACGGCCTCGACCCCGGGCTTCTTCCGGCGCCTGGTGGCCACCTACCGGGGACCGAGCCGGCTGCTGCGCGATCGGCTCGGCTTAGCCGCGGAGAACGCCGACCATTCCTACCTCGGCTTCGCCGACTACCTGGATCGGAGCTACCTGGCCCAGGCCCGAGATCAGGAGGGCTGTGGTCCCGAGCTCTATCAACTGAACTGCCGGGTATATAACGGCATCGAGATCAACGCCCAGCAGACCTATGAGTGGGGCTGGGAGGAGCTGGGCCGAATCCAGGACGAGATGTCCCGCACCGCGGAGCGGATCCTGCCCGGCGGCAGCCTGGCCCAGGTCATCGAGCTCCTGGATACCGACCCCGCGCGGGCCATCGAGGGCGAGGAGAACTTCCGCAGCTGGAATCAGGACTTCCTGGACCAGACGATGGCGGCGCTCAACGGTGTGCACTTCGACATTCCCCTGCCGGTTAGACGGGTGGAGGCGATGCTGGCCCCGCCCGGCGGCAGCCCTGCGATGTACTACACGCCCCCCGCGGAGGACTTCAGCCGGCCCGGACGCACCTGGTACCCGACCATGGGCCGTACCCACTTCCCGCTCTGGACAGAGATTGCGACCGCCTATCACGAGGGGGTCCCCGGCCACCACCTCCAGCTGGGCCAGGTCTGCTGGCTGAGCGACCGGCTGAATCCCTTTCAGGGACTGCTCGGGCTGATCTCGGGCCACGCCGAGGGATGGGCCCTTTACGCGGAGCGTCTGATGGGCGAGCTGGGCTACCTCGAGAATCCCGACCACTACCTCGGGATGCTGGCCAATCAGGCTTTCCGGGCGGCCCGGGTGGTGGTGGACATCGGCCTCCACCTTGAGCTCAAGCTTCCCCACGGCCAGCCGTTCTATCCCGGAGAGGTCTGGTCCCGGGAGCTGGCGGTGGAGTTCATGGTGCTCTGCTCCGGTCGCGCCCGGGAGTTTTGCACGGGAGAGGTAGATCGCTACTTAGGAGTTCCCGCCCAGGCCATCTCCTACAAGCTCGGGGAACGGGTCTGGCTGGAGGTCCGTGAGGAGGCGAGGAAGTCCTGGGGGCTGAGTTTCCGCCTCAAGGAGTTCCACCGACAGGCCCTCAACCTGGGCAGCGTCGGACTGCAGCAGTTGCGAGAGGAGATGGTTGAGCCTCGGCCGGACGCGGTGCCGGCCGACTGATCTGGCCCGGGCTCGGGCGCCGGAGCTGGGTGACGGTAAGGAGGAGGTCTCTCGCATGATCTGCGTTGGTGCAGACTGAGGTGACCATGGAAGTGCCGCGGATCGAGAACCTGATGCTCGCCAATCACGTCGAGGCGGTGAACGGCATGCTCTACATCTCAGGCGGAGGATGGACCGACCACTGGCGTCAGGCCACCACTCCCAGGGGTCAGCCGATGGTGAGCCAGATCGGGGTCGCGCTGACGGTGGTGGTGCCGTGGACGGCCAGCAGCAATCCGTACCGCCTCCAGCTCAGCGTCGACGACTCGGTCGGAGTTCAGATCGCCAACGTCGGCACCCAGCTCAACTCCACCCGGCCGCCGGGACTACCGACCGGCGCTGACCTTCGCACCGTCATGGCGCTGACTTTGAACGTCGCTTTTCCCAAGCCGGGGGAGTATCGGGTTGTCGCCAACCTCGACGGTCAGCCGCCCCGGGTGGTGGACTTTCGAGTCCACGACGTCGCGGTCCCGCCGCCGACCCAGCCGACCGTCAACTAGTCGCTGCCGGGAGCGAGGTGGCCGCCGGTCGACTTCCGGCCGTGCCAGCTTCAAGAAGCGAGGGACGTGCGCCCTTCGGCGAGTTCGAGACCTGGTACCAGGTGGTGGGCGAGCTCCGGACCGCGCCCCAGCCAGGGCCCGCTCCGCTGATCCGCCTACATGGTGGTCCCGGAGCCACTCATGACTACCTCAGCCCCCTGGCAGAGCTCGCCACCGACGGTTGGGCGGTCGTCTTCTACGACCAGCTGAGCAATGGCAATTCCACCCATCTGCCATCGCGGGGAGCCGTTTTCTGGACGATGCAGCTCTTTGTGGATGAACTGGCGAGCCTGCTGCGGCATCTGGGGATCGCCGGGCGCTACCACCTCCTGGGGCAGTCGTGGGGCGGATTCCTCGCCCAGGAGCACGCGCTCACCTAACCGCCCGGGCTCCGGTAGCTGGTCCTCTCGAACTCAGCCGCCTCGTATCCGGACTTCGCCGCTGCGGCCAACCGGCTGCGCTCCGTCCTGCCGCCAAACGTGGAGGCCTCCCTGAGGCGCCACGAGCATGCCGGCACCACAGACGACCCGGAGTACGCCGCCGCCGGCGAGGTCTTTACCACCGCCACCTTTGCCGGCTCGATCCCAGTCCCGGGGGATCGAAGGCAGCGAACGAGTGCTCTTTGAGAACTGCTCCCACCTACCGTTCTGGGAAGAGCCAGACGAGTATTTGGCGCTCATCGAGAGGTGGTTGCGCCGCCACGACCGATAGCGACTGCAGCCAGCGGTCGCTGAGGGTCGACCACGATCCCGGCAGGTACCACATCGGTTCCTGCCGGGATCTGGCTCAGACCTCCCGGCTGGCGTAGCCCAGCTCGGCGGCGAGGGCCGGCTCTGGAGGGCTCGTCACCTCGCCGACCACCTCCACGCGGCCCTCTCCGACGGGTCCGGCGTTGGGGCGGCCGAAGATTGCGAAGATGGTTCCCGCGACCACGAAACTCACTAGGTAGGAGACGTCTCCCAACTGGGGATAGGCGGTTGGGATGGGACCGACATACCAGGTCTGATTCATGAACGGCACCGACACCGCCAGACCGACCAACCAGGCGATGGTCCCCACCCTGATAGTGGAATTCTGGTCGTAGAGGGCACGGAGCTCGTATGAGCCGCGGTGCTTGAAGAACCAGTCGACCAGGACCACGGCAACCCACGGTCCGATCCAGTAAGAGAGCAAGAGCAGGAAGTCGCTGTACTGGCTGGCCGCCTGGGTGGCATTGCTGCCGCCGGTGGCCAGCAGCCCGCCCAGGACCCCGACCACGATCGCCGCCTGCCAGCGTCTGAACCGGAAGCGCACCGCCGCGGCCACCACCAGGGCCACCAGGATGGCAGCACCCGCCACGATCGGAGTTGCGATCAATGACTCCTTGTCGGTCAGGAGAGTCGAGTTCGCCACGAGGAGAACCCCCGCCGTTACTCCCCCGAAGATGACGGCCGCGATCCCAGCTCGCACGAGGGGCGACTTTTCGACCTTCACCACCAAGGCGGACATCGATCCGCTGTAGATGTTCAGGGCGTTGGCGCAGGCGGTGCCGACAGCGATCGCCAGCAGGGCGACCTGGGCCAGCGGTCCCGGCATGAGGAAGGCGATGGCATTGGCCGGGTTGGCGGCGGTTGCGGCTGGCATGGCGATCGAGACGGTGAGCGCCCCCATCCACTCGAGGATCAGGCAGGGGATGAACATTCCGAGCGCGGTCCACCAGATGATGCTGGAGGGCTTGGCCGACTTGGGCAGGTACCGGGAGTAGTCCGAAGCGAAGGGCATCCACCCGAAGGCGTAGGAGAGGGCCAACCCGATCGTGATGATGAACCCACCAGTGGGTCCGCCAAACGGCACCGGGGCCTTGGGGTTGAAGGGCAGGCCGTAGTGGCCGGCCTTGAAAGTGAAGAACGCGAGGATGAGGAAGACCGCCACCAGGGCCACGCTCATCCACTTCTCGAAGGCGTGGATCATGTTGTGGCCGTAGACCGCCAGGGCCACCTGGCCCACCACCATGATCGCCAGCGCGACGAAATAGTTGAGATGGGCCAGCTCCGCGAGGGCGAAGGTCCCGTAGACCGTGTTCACCGCGAACCAACCGATTCCCGCCAGGTAGTTCAGTCCCGCCGGCCCGAAGTTCCCCAAGAGCCCAAAGGGAGCCCGAGACTGGATCATCTGGGGCACGCCCAGGCGGGGGCCGAAGGTGCTCAGCAGTCCCAAAAGAAGCGCGCCCAGGATGTTGCCGATGGCCAAGGCGACGAAGGCGCCCAGCATGCTGACGCCGAAGGTGCCCACCGCAAGGTTGCCGATCACCCAGGTCGCCAGCACCAGGTTGGCGGCCATCCAGAGGGTGAACATCTGGAACGGCTTGCCGTGGCGCTGGGCCTGCGTGATGTGCTCCAGACCTTGGGGCTCGATTTCAAGGACCTCGTCCTTGTACATGTGTCCCGCGCCGGCAACGCTCTCAGTCATCTGGCCTCCTCCCGCATCTGATCCCAACGAATTCCCACCGCCCGGCCCGGTCTGCTGACCGGCTCCGGGTGGAGAAATCTTCCCCTACATGTAGTGGGCTGTCAAGGTCTCAGGCACAATATCTTGGCCTCAGACCGGAGCCACCTCCGGTCAGCCAAGACGCGGGTGATGCAGCTGCGCCCGCCCGCGCTTCCTATGGCATAACCTTCCGACCAGCACCGGTCGATGAGCCCGATCCGAAGAGGGAGGCGAGGATGGAGACCAAGATCCACGGAACGACGCTGCCGGTCCTGGAAGTGACTCTGCAAGATGGAGAGAAGCTGGTCGCCGAAGGGGGCGAACTCTCCTGGATGTCGCCCAACATCAACCTGCACACCACCAGCGGGGCACTGGGCCAGTCCGGCGTGTTCGGCGCGATCAAGCGGGCCGCCAGCGGCTCGAGCATCTTTCTCACCGAGTACACGGCTCAGGGTGGGGTTGGTCAGGTGGCGTTCGCCACCAAGCTTCCCGGCTCGATCCTGCCGATCAACGTCATCCCTGACGGATTCCTGGTCCAACGGCACGGGTTCCTCTGCGCGACGGGAGATGTGGAGCTCTCCTTGGGGTTCCAGCGCAAGCTGGGAGCGGGGCTCTTTGGCGGAGATGGGTTCCGCCTTCAGAAGGTCACCGGGACGGGCCAGTTCTTCGTCGAGCTGTCCGGAGAGGTCGTGCGCAAGGATCTGGCCCAGGGGGAGCAGCTACTAGTGCACCCCGGTCACATCGGACTCTTCCCGGCCACTATGCCCTTCGAGATCACCACCGTGCCGGGGATCGGCAACAAGATATTCGGCGGCGACGGGCTGTTCCTGGTCCGGCTAAGCGGCCCGGGCACCGTACTGCTGCAGTCGCTGACGATCGTCAAGCTGGCCGCGGAGATCCAGGAGTACATGCCCAGCGGTCGCTGAGGTAGCGATTTCGCCGCCAGCGATCGGTCGACGCGGCGGTGTACGCCCTCACCGAGCGGCCAGGATCGAACTTGCCGAGTAACAACGCGACGTTGTGTACAACACGCGGAGCGGCGACTGCGGATTTGCGTGCCCGCGGCCTATTTCGCGATGGCCCCTAACGGCGGCGACGGCGCCAGGAGCCGGGCGCAACCAGCGTCGGTGGAGTGTCGCTGGAATCAGACGGCTCGGTCGCTCAGGGCGAGCCGTAACCCCCACCGGACTCGAGTCCAACTGCACCGCGACCGACCTTTACTGTGACAGCGTCGCGCGGAGCACGGCTTGTGCCAACTCCGGCGCTAATGACGCGGGTCACCGGATACTCTGGGCACATCCCGCCTATCAGCGCGATGCGGGCGTCACTCCCCCAGACCGTCTCTGACAGCGCCAACTGTGCACGCGGGACTGGGAAACAAGCGTATCGAGAAGTGGTTGACGTCTCGACCGAGACGGACCATTACACGCCGTGCGCGGGCCCTGGATGAATATTGCACCGACGAGTGAGTGCCCTGATTACGACCAGGTATTTGCCGGGGCTTGGTTCGGAATCGGCAGCACGGGCTCGCCCTCTCGACTGTCGTCAAGGCCCGTGGCAGATAGCGACGTCATCAACAGCTGCCGTTCCGGCACCGCGAGCTGCTTGCGGTAGTGGTTTATTAACGGCTGCCGCTGGACGTAGTCGCGGCACCGAGGCGACTCTCACGAGATCACATTGCTTTCGGTAGACAGCCAACTGGAATCGGCACGCCAGCTCTCGGCACGCTGATCTCCTGGTACCACGCCTGATACGAGGAATCCTGTGGTAGGGATGGACTCCGGCCTAGCCCGACCCGCGCTCGGCCAGTAACCCCAGTCCGCCCTCGAACGCGCAGGAGACGACGTTTCCGCCTGAGGCGACCTAAGCAGTTACCGGCCAGTCTGTTCGAGGGCGCGCCAGGTGCGTGGTCACGTCTATAGTCGACTTGGACCGCTCAAACTCAGCCACCTCGAGGAGGAACCAGACTTGGCAGCGCCGTTCTTCGGTTACCACCTGCCCAACTACAGCTTTCCCGGTACGGCGGATGACGCTCTCTTCGACCACGTCGCAGAGATGGCGGTGGCAGCTGAGGCAGCCGGGTTCGACATGGTCACGGTGATGGACCACTTCTACCAAATCCGTGGGGTGGGCGCGGAGACCGAGCCGATGCTGGAGTCCTACTCGACTCTGGCGGCTCTTTCCCAGCGGACCAGGACCATTCGGCTGAGTGCATTGGTGACCGGCGTCACCTACCGCAATCCGGCGCTCTTGGTGAAGATGGTGACGACCTTGGATGTCCTCTCCAAGGGGCGCGCCATCCTTGGCTTGGGAGCTGCCTGGAACGAGGATGAGCATGTCGGGTATGGCTTCGATTTCCCAGCCATTGGCAGGCGCATGGATCGGCTCGATGAGGCGGCCCACATCGCCAAGCTGATGTTCACCGAGGAACGTCCGAGCTTTACCGGCAAGTATTTCCACATTGACCGGGCGCTCAACGTGCCCCGACCGATCCAGCCCGGCGGACCCAAGCTCATGATCGGTGGCGGTGGCGAGCAGCGCACGCTGCGCATTGTCGCCAAGTACGCCGACATCTCCAACCTGTTCCCCGGACTCGAAGGCACCAAGCGCAAGCTCGCAATTCTGGAGCGGTACTGCGAGGAAGAGGGACGCGATCCTTCCGCCATCCTCAAGACGGTCATGTCTCCGTGTCTGTTGGCCCTCGACGCGGCGCAGGCGCGTGAGCTCAAGGAGCAGATCCCCCCGGAGCGACTGGCCACCATGGGAGAGCCAGTGCTGCCCGAGCAGGCGGCCGAGCTGTTGCAGCCCTATCTCGATGCCGGGATCGGAGGCTTCACCTTCGGTAACCCCAACCTCAGCACGCCCGAACTGCTTGCCGCTGCCGGCGAGCTGAAGCGCCACCTGAGCTGATCTCTCGACGCTGGGGGCTCATCGCCAGATCGTCTTGAGTTGGACGCTGCTGGCGTCCGACAGCCAACACGCTGGCCCGGCGAATCGACTTGCATCTCCCCACAACTCTCGGGAGATTGTGAGTCGACTATCAGGGCTCCCCCAGCTGCGAGCGGTTCACTGGGTCAGCGGCCAACCCGCCCGACCGATCACCGACCGGGGGTGTGCCGCCAATGAGGAGCTGCTTGATGAAGCGAACGGCAAACCGAATACTTCTGGTCGGCGCCACCGCCGCCGGACTGACTGGGCTCGGCATCGGAGTTGTCTCCCTCACGACTGCCGCCGCCGCCAGCGCGTCAGGCGGCGTTCCGGCAGCCCAAGTGGCCGCCGCCACGACGCCGGCCACGACACCCTCTACCCCCGGACCGGGCAACGGCATGATCCCTGGGAACTGTCCGAACATGTCCGGCTCCGGCAGCTCCGGCGCCACTAGCGGTACTTCGTAGCGCCGCGCCGCTCGGGCGCCCGGTCGGCCACTGGGGCAGGGCCGTGGCGCCCTTTCGGCGAGGGCTACCGAGGCGGAGGCAAGTCGGCTGGCGGGGAGATCGAGGACCCGTCCTCCAGGGATGCCTCCAGCTGGAGGGTGCGGCGGAAGGCAGCCCAGACCGCATCTCCGATCACCGTCCGGAAGCGCCCACGTTCCAGCGCCGCCAGAGCTTCGGCCGAGGTGCCTCCTGGGGAAGTGACCATGTCACGAAGCTGGGCGGGATGCTCGCCACTCTGGATAGCGAACTCAATCGATCCCCGCAGGGTCTCCAACACCAGTCGGCGAGCCAGTTGTCGGGGGAAACCGAGATGGACCGCTGCTTCCACCAGTGACTCCGAGAAGAGGAAAGCGTAGGTGGGACCGGTTCCGCTGACCGCGGTGGCCATCGCCACCTGGCGTTCATCCTCCACCTCGAGCTCGGTACCGAGGGCGGAGAGCAAGGCCCGAACCCGGGATTTGGCCTGGGCGGAGACCTCGGGGGTGGCGAACCACACGCTCACTCCGGCGCCGATCTGAGCCGGGGTGTTGGGCATGGTCCGGACGATCGCCCGGTGCTCCAGCCGCGAGCTGAGGGCGGAGGAGCTGGCTCCGGCCACGATGCTGATCACCAGGGTCTCCGGGCGCACCGCCCCCACCAGCTGGAGCAGCACCCGGGGCAGGACCTGAGGCTTGACCGCCAGGAGCAGGATGTTGGCCCGGCGCGCCACCTCGGCGTTGTCGGCCACCACCGTCACCCCGAAGCGCTCCTCGAGCTCACTAGCCCGCTCGGCCCGAGGGTGACTGCAGACCACCTGGGCACTGCTCAGTAGTCCCCGGCGCAGCAGGCCTGCGATCATGGCCTCGGCCATCACGCCGGCGCCAACCACTCCGAGAGTGCTGGAGCTGAGGTCCGCCTCCTGATCTGGCTGCGCCACTTCGGGTTGGGTCATGAGTAGGCGCTAGGTTGCCACATCTGCGGTGATCGCGGTACGGGCTAGAAATACAAGCAGGCGAACTGACACAATCGGGAGGTGCCCCGCCACTCACGGAGGCCAGCACCAAATCACCGAACCACGGCTTGCCAGGAGGGACCAGCGCCATGCAGGAAGACATCAAAGCTGAGACGGTGAGCATCGCCGGGCACGGTGGCGATCAGATCGAGGCATATCTGGCACAGCCGTTGGATCAGGGCCAGGTCGGGTCCGTAGTCGTGATCCATCACATGCCCGGCTACGATGCGTGGAGCAAGGAGGTCACCAGGACCTTCGCCGCTCATGGCTACCTGGCCATCTGCCCCAACCTGTACTCCCGCGATGCCCCGGGGGCCAGCCCGGACGATGCCGCGGCCGCAGTGCGGGCCAAGGGAGGGGTGCCGGACGATCGGCTGGTCGGTGACGTGGGCGGCGCCGCCGCCCATCTGCGGGCCCTCTCTTCCAGCAACGGCAAGGTGGGGGTCATCGGGTATTGCTCAGGCGGTCGCCAGTCGTTCCTCTCCGCCTGCAGCCTTCCGCTCGACGCGGCAGTGGTCTGCTACGGAGCCTTCATCGTCGGTGACCCTCCCGAGGGCATGCCCCTCAAGGTGACCTCGATTCTGCACCTCGCTCCCAAGCTCGCCTGCCCGGTCCTGGGACTGTTCGGCGCCGAGGACCAGTACCCGTCTCCGGAACAGGTCGCCGTGCTTGAGCAGACCCTGAAGGACCAGGGTGCCGATTATGAGTTCCACAGCTATCCCGGGGCCGGCCACGCCTTCTTCTCGCCCGACCGCCCCAGCTTCCGTCACGAGGCCGCCAAGGCAGGGTGGGAGGAGATCTGGGAGTTTTATGGTCGCCTGCTGGCCGGCGGAGGCGCCTGACGTGTGCACCTACCAGACCGAGACCCTCAACCTGCGGGGGAGCGGCAAAGGCGCCCAGGGCTGGTTCTCGGTCACCGATGCCAGCGTGTATTTCGACCATCCGGTGCATGCCGCCGCTGAGCACACCCTCAACCTGGACTTCCTCAACCCCTCCCTGGGTCCTGCTGCGCGCGTGGCCGTGGAACTAAACGCCGACTCCGCGCTCGCCCTGGCGGAGGCGATCCAGAAGGTTCTGGCAGCCAGCGAACCCGCCCGGGTCCAACCCCGTCGACCCAGCCCCGCCGACCCAATTTCTTAGACTGGTTGGGTGGCAGGTATTTTGCGCGATCTGACTCGGCGGCTGGCCCTGGACCACGGACGCTTCCACACCATGCGCTGTAGAGGCTGAACCGAGCCCAGCGGAGCGACCGGAATCACGGCGCACAGGGATTGTGCGCGCCGGACCCACCACTTTCTTGTCGAGAGGATTAAGTATGTCCACCACTGACCAATTGCTGGAAAACAACGCTCGCTACGTCACGTCGTTCAACCGCGGCGCCCTGCCCATGCCGCCGGCGAAGAAGGTCGCCGTCCTTGCTTGCATGGACGCGCGCTTGGTGGTCGGCAAGATCCTCGGGCTGGAGGAGGGTGATGCGCATGTCATTCGCAACGCCGGGGGCGTGGCCACCGACGATGCCATCCGCTCCTTGGTGATTTCCCAGCGGCTGCTGGGGACGGAGGAGATCATCCTGATCCACCACACCGACTGCGGCATGCTCACCTTCCGAGACGACGAGGTCAAGAGTCAAATCGAGAAGGAAACGGGACTGCGTCCCAGCTTTGCGCTGGAGGCCTTCCCCGACTCAGCGGAGGACGTCCGCCAATCCATCGGGCGCATCAAGGCGAGTCCCTTTATTCCCAAGAAGGACCAGATCAGAGGATTCGTCTACGACGTCAAGACCGGCAAGCTCGACGAGGTCTTTACACCGACCAGCAGCTGACCACCCAGGCGGCGCCGGCTCGGACCGGCTCCGCCGTCCTGCTGCGGATTGCTACCCTGAGCTTCGCGGTTTCGCCGTCCGGAGGGCGAGCGGGCAGCCACCCGAGCGCTGGAGAACGTGGGTTGGAGCGGAGCGCCGGAGGCAGTTACCGCCGCACTTGGGAGTTCCCGCTTGGCAGAGCCCACCGTGGACTGGGAGATCCTAGACGAGTACGGGATCGCTCACCCGCGGACAGCCTTCTGCAACAGTTTGGCGGCCGCCCTCGAGTTCTCGAGGCTCGGTGAGTCACGAGCGGTGTGTCTGAAGGGGGTCACCCGAGCCCACAAGTCCAGCTTGGGCTTGGTTGCCCTGAACCTGGAGTCGGAGGGCGACCTAACTGATGCCTGGACGAGGCTCCGTGAGCGATCAGTGGAGCTCGGGCTCGGGCCAGGCCTCCTGGTTCAGGACCAGGTACCGCCAGGCAGGGAGCTGATCCTGGGGGGTCGGCGCGACCCCGTCTTCGGACCGGTCATTCTCCTGGGCATCGGAGAGTCCTTCGCGGAGGTGATGCCGCAGACCCGCTCGCGCTTGCTCCCGTTTGCCGCGGATGAGGCGGAGGAGATGACGGTCGAGATCTTGGGCACGGGTCACCCCCAGGTTGCTCAGCTGGTGACGGCCGCCTCCCGGCTGCTGGTGGACCACGGGGAGGTCGAGGAGCTGGACCTGAATCCGGTGATCCTCACCGAGGACGGGCCGGTGGCGTTGGATCTTCGCGTGATCTCCGCGGCGCCCGGCACTGAGCGGCCGTCACCTCTCGCCAGGGAGGCCCACACCTCGGCAGACGTCGCCATCGGTCGAATGGTGGCACCTCGCTCGGTGGCGCTGATCGGCGCCAGCACTGACATTGGCAAGGCAGGTGGTCGAGTGCTGCACTACTTGAACGTTCGGGGCCTCGCGGACCGCGTACATCTGGTCCACCCCCGGACCACCCAGATCGGCGGTCTAGCCACGGTCGGGACGGTTGGGGAGTTACCCCAGGGGGTTGACGTGGCTGTGATCGCCACTTCGGCCGAGGCAGTCGCCGGGCTCCTCGGGGAGTGCGCGGACCAGGGGATCAGATCAGCGATCGTGTTCGCAAGCGGCTTCAAGGAGGCGGGGCGGGAGTCGCTGGAAGAGGAGGTCCGCCAGATTGCCCGGAGTCGGGGGATCCGGGTGTGTGGGGTCAACTCGATCGGGGTCGCCGGCGACCTCCCGCTCACCTTCAGCAGGGCCCTTGACTACCCCGTTGCTGTGGCCGGTTCGGTCTCCTTCGTCACGCAGAGTGGCGCTCTGGGAGGGAGCCTCCTGGTCCGCTCGTGGGCCCACCAGCTGGGCACGGCTCGGTTCTTCTGTGTCGGCAATCAGACCGACCTCACCATTCCGGATTTTCTGCGGTTTCTGGCCCAGGACGCGAGCACCCGCACGGTCGGTCTCTTCTTGGAAGGGGTAGATGACGGTCGCGAGTTCGCTCTGGCTGCTCGAGCGGTGACCTCTGCCGGCAAGGGACTGGTGGTGCTGCGCAGTGGAGTGACGGAGGCCGGCGCGATCGCCGCCCGCTCCCACACCGGAGCTCTGGCGGGCCGCGAGCAGCTGTATGGCCAGGTGATCAGGGACAGCGGCGCGACTCGGGTCACCGACCTGACGGAGCTGATCGCTGTCTGCGAGACGCTGGACTGGCAGCCGCCCGCTCAGGGGCGCCGGCTGGGCATCGTGGCCACTTCTGGGGCCGCCTGCAGCCTGCTGGCCGACAGCGCTCTCGGGCACGGAATGACTCTCCCTTCCTGGAGTGCGGCGACCACCGCTGCCCTCCGTGCCGTGCTGCCGACCTTTGCATCGGTGAGCAACCCAATCGATACCACGGCGAACGTCCTCAGGGATCCTGCGCTGCTGGGGCGAGCCATGGAGTGCGTCGCCGCCTCGCCGGACGTCGACGTGATCGTGGTCTCGCTCTCGACCATCATGGGCGAGTCATCCCTGGTGGTGGCGGACGACCTCATCCGGATGGCCCGCCAGAGTGACAAGCCGGTGCTGGTCACCTGGAGCCTGCCCGAGGTGGCCTGCCAGGACGCCTTTGACAGACTTCGGAAAGCGCGGATCCCGGTCTTCGACTCCTTAACGCTGGGGATCCTCGCCGCCCACGCATTGACCCGAAGTGCAAATCCCCGCGGCTGAGCCCAGGCTCAGCTCCGTCCGAACTTTGGCAGGGACTCGAGTTGACTGTGCGCGATTCCGTCGAATCTGGTGGGGAGGGGCACGATCGGAGCTCGCTGCTGGGGGTCGTAGAGCGGCACCGAGGCCGGGTCGTCGAGGATCACCTGCAGGGCCAGCTCCGCCGCGCCGACCAGGACCGCGTCCCGTCCGAAGTGGGGCTTTACCAGCTCTACCCGCTGATGCTCGGCGTCATAGATTCCCTGGTGCAGTAGCTCGAAGATCGTCGGCCGAACTAGGTCCAGCAGTTCCTCG
>Ga0307374_10002174_pt1 | contig 35351 bp, 23 predicted proteins | sample OX3MG_FD_202532 | JGI IMG/M metagenome (GOLD analysis project Ga0307374, IMG submission 202532) | Soil microbial communities from Risofladan, Vaasa, Finland - OX-3 | ecosystem: Environmental > Terrestrial > Soil > Coastal area > Acid sulfate soil | place: Finland: Risofladan, Vaasa | collected... | reverse complement strand
CATAAGTAGCGATAATGAATGTGAGAACCATTCACGCCGAAAGTCTAAGGTTTCCTGAGGAAGGTTAATCCGCTCAGGGTTAGGCGGTCCCTAAGGTGAGGCCGAAAGGCGTAGCTGATGGACATCCGGTTAATATTCCGGACCTCCCAACTCTCGTTTGACGATGGGGAGACGCAGAAGGATAAGCAGGACCTCATATGGCTATGGGGTTCGATACGCGTAAGCTGGTTCCGATAGGCAAATCCGTCGGAGCTTAACAGTGAGGCGTAAAGCAGTAAGCCGTATGGCCGAAAGCTGCTGAGTCCACACTGCCGAGAAAATCCTCTAAGGAGAGACGTTGGGAACCGTACCACAAACCGACACAGGTAGACGAGGAGAATATCCAAAGGCGCTCGAGTGAAAGCTTGTTAAGGAACTCGGCAAATTAGACCCGTAACTTCGGGAGAAGGGTCGCCCACCTCTGGTGGGCCGCAGTGAAGCGCGTACGGCGACTGTTTAACAAAAACACAGGTCTCTGCTAAGTCGAAAACGACGTATAGGGGCTGACTCCTGCCCGGTGCTGGAAGGTTAAAGGGAGAGGTTAGGACGCAAGTCCGAAGCTTTGAACTGAAGCCCCAGTGAACGGCGGCCGTAACTATAACGGTCCTAAGGTAGCGAAATTCCTTGTCGGGTAAGTTCCGACCTGCACGAATGGAGTAACGATCGTACGACTGTCTTAACGAGTTGCTCGGCGAACTTGTAGTACCGGTGAAGATGCCGGTTACCCGCAGCTAGACGGAAAGACCCCGTGCACCTTTACTACACTTTTACTATGATTTATGGTTCTTGCTGCGCAGGATAGGTGGGAGGCTTTGAGACCAGATTCTCGGATTTGGAGGAGCCACCGGTGAGATACCACCCTGCGAGTGCTGTGAATCTAACCTGCTCCCGTGATCCGGGAGAGGGACATAGTAAGACGGGTAGTTTGACTGGGGCGGTCGCCTCCTAAATTGTAACGGAGGCGCGCGAAGCTACTCTCAGACTGTTTGGAAATCAGTCGTCGAGTGCAAAGGCATAAGAGTGGTTAACTGTGAGACCTACAAGTCGAGCAGATGCGAAAGCAGGCCTTAGTGATCCGGTGGTTCTGTATGGAAGGGCCATCGCTCAACGGATAAAAGGTACGCCGGGGATAACAGGCTGATCGAAGCCAAGAGTTCATATCGACGCTTCGGTTTGGCACCTCGATGTCGGCTCATCGCATCCTGGAGCTGTAGAAGGTTCCAAGGGTTAGGCTGTTCGCCTATTAAAGCGGTACGTGAGCTGGGTTCAGAACGTCGCGAGACAGTTCGGTCCCTATCTGCTGTGGGCGTAGGAAATTTGAGGAGGGCTGTCCTTAGTACGAGAGGACCGGGATGGACGAACCTCTTGTGTTCCAGTTGTCATGCCAATGGCACAGCTGGGTAGCGAAGTTCGGTTGTGATAACCGCTGAATGCATATAAGCGGGAAGCACGCTCCAAGATGAGATTTCCCTGAAGGGCCCAGGAAGACCACCTGGTTGATAGGCTGGAGGTGGAAGCGCAGTAATGTGTGTAGCTTACCAGTACTAATCGCCCGTTCGGCTTGTCCATAGAATTAACTCTGCGCAGTACAGCCGCAGAAGAACATTCAACAGGCCTTGTAACAAGCCAGTCGATTTCGTTGCAAAGTATCGGCAGTTTATGCCGATTGATAATAAGAAAGTTCTGTGGCGCCAGCTTGCTGCATCAGTTGTCCGGGAGAAATTGCCCGTGGACAAGATTCGGCTGCGGGAGAAAAAGCCCGCCAAGCGCCTACCAGGTTTCAAAAGACGCACGTAACTGTTTGTGTCTTCAAGTTTGCCGGTGACCATACTGCGAGGGTCCCACCCGTTCCCATCTCGAACACGGAAGTTAAGCCTCGCTGGGCCGATGGTACTGCACGCGTAAGTGTGTGGGAGATTAGGTGATCGCCGGCATAATTATCAAAGCAAAGCCCGCTTGTTCAAGCGGGCTTTTTGCTTTCTGTCCCACGGGTTTGCTTTATTCGGCATAAATCATGTATGCCATTTGTTTACTCATTGGTTAGAGTGGGCTGGTAAACCCGAAATCAAAGTTCCGTTCATCCTTTGCCACGCGTCCTCTAGAATGGGGCATAAGTTTTTGTCATGACTCGTAGTATTGATCCTCTGGTTTTTCGCCAGCGAATGTTGTCTTGGTTTGATGAGAATGCTCGTGACCTCCCTTGGCGGAGGTCCAAGGACCCGTATGCCATCTGGGTCTCTGAGATCATGCTCCAGCAGACTCGGGTCGCCGCGGTCATCGATCACTATGGCCGTTTTATGCAGAGCTTTCCTACGCTGGACGAACTGGCGGCTGCACCGGAAGATCAGGTTCTCGCGCACTGGAGTGGACTTGGTTACTACCGCCGCGCCCGCCTTTTGCGCAAAGCCGCGCAGTTTGTCGCCGAGCAAATGGGCGGCAAGCTACCCAAAACCGCGCTTGCACTCCGTGTTCTCCCAGGCGTAGGAGAGTACACAGCGGCGGCGATTGCCAGCATCGGCTTCGGTGAGTCTGTCGCCTGTGTAGATGGAAACGTGGAGCGCGTTTTATGCCGCGTAAACGGATGTCCAGAAGGCCACGCAACGCCCAGCAAGAGTCGCACAGAAGCCGCCCAGCTGCTCGATCCAAGTCGCCCTGGTGACTTCAACCAAGCCATGATGGAGCTGGGTGCCCTGGTGTGTCTTCCGCGTTCTCCCCGTTGTGTGGAGTGTCCTATACGGGAGCTGTGCCAGACGCAGGGCGAGCACCCGGTGGCGGAACGGAAAAAGATGCTCAGCCGCCAATTGACCTACGCATTTCTGGTCCGGATCGCGAAGGAGAGAAAAGCACGTACCCACTCCGTGCAGGTTCTGTTGGAGAAGCGGCCGGCGGAGTCCTCCTTAATGCCCGGCATGTGGGAGCTGCCCGAGCTCAGCGAGGAGCGCACGCCCAAAGAGAAGAAGGTTCTCACACTCCGTCATTCCATAACCGATACCAACTACTACGTCATCATTTATGAGTGGGCCGCGAGTGAGCTCCAGCATCTTCCCATACGGGAGAACACAAGGGAATGGTTCCTGGTCAACGATCTTCTTACTCTTCCGCTCACTGGTCTTGCTCGCAAGACTCTGCAGCGCCTACGTGCCTGGCCCGGGTATGACGCCTACGGGCCCGTGGTCAGGTTCGACGAGACACTGGCCGAGCCGCCTGTACGGGCTGGATCCGCGGGCTAAGCCTGAAACTTTCGGTTTGCCCCTTCCCTGGTCTGCCCCTCAACCTAGAGTGCACAAAACGGGTTTTGCATGTCGGATCCGACATCCGACCCGAGACGCACTAAAATCTAAATAGTCCGGCGGGTGCTCGTTAGTAAATTCCAATTGTTCAGGTAAAACGTGATCCTTCGTCATAAAAGTCTAATGCTCCTGTTGCCGTGCTTCACGCTCGGTGTACTCTTCAGCGGATGCGGCAACTCGCAGAAGCCCACTGCAAGCACCAATGCATTTGACTTCGGTCAGGTAGTGGTGCCCCAGACCTCCACGCGCGATGTTGTGACTATCACCAACAGCGGGAGTGCTACGGCCACGGTGTCGGCCAAGATCAGCGGCGACTCGAGTCTGAAGCTTGACCCCAGTCTTTCCTGTGGAACCTCGCTGGTGTCGGGTGGGACCTGCTCGGTGGCGGTGAGCTTTACGCCTACCACGTCCGGGTCGGTCAGCGGCACGCTGTCCGTCACTCTTTCAGGCGGCAGCACGTCGCAGCAGAGTGTCGGTCTGAAAGGCTTGGGAGTGCAGTTATCCGGCGGCCAATCCCTGGTGACTGCGACATGGAATCCCGTGGTTGCGCTCTACAGCTACCAGCCGAATGTGCAGGGGATGGTCCACGTGGAGTTTGGTCCGGACACGAGCTACGGAACGATCACCTCTTCCGTTGCCACGCCTTCCAGCGGCGGTCCGGTCCAGATCTTTGTGGCCGGAATGAAGCAGAACACGACTTACCACATGCGCGCCGTGGTCAATGAAAGCGACGGTACGATCGTGGACGACCAGGACCATACCTTCACCACGAGCAGCTTCCCCGCAGATATGCTCCCTACGTTAACGGCGACGACCGCGGCGGGCCAGACGCCACAGCCCGGGATCGAACTGGCCGACGCCACCAACAGCACTACCAACAGCAACTATCTCGGGGCCTACGCTACTGATTTGAGCGGCAACATCATCTGGGGATACGACTTTCCCGACCGGCCCTCGAAGTACACCATTATTCAGCCCATCAAGCTGCTACCCAACGGGAACTTCATCGTCGTGCTCTCCTATCCGTCGCAGTTTATCCTGCCCGGGCAGGGTGTAACGCTCACCCCGGCCGACGAGAGCGTTGACCTGATTCGCGAGATCGACCTTGCGGGCGATCCGGTGGCGCAGCTCACGCTGGACAGTTTGAACGCTAAGCTGGCTGCCGCGGGCTACGGCAACATCACGCTGACCGGCCTGCATCACGACGTTACCATTCTTCCCAACGGCCACATGATCCTGATTGGGAGCATGCTGAAGTCCTACAGCAATGTGACCGGGTATCCGGGAACCACGAACGTGCTTGGCGATGTGCTTGTTGATCTGGACGAGAACTTCAATGTGAGTTGGGTATGGAGCGAATTCGATCATCTGGACGTGAATCGCCACCCCATTGCGTTTCCTGACTGGACCCATACCAATGCCGTTGTCTATTCGCCCAGCGACGGCGACCTGCTCGTCTCCATCCGTCACCAAAGCTGGATCATCAAGATCGACTACCAGAATGGTATAGGTTCGGGAGACGTTCTCTGGCGGCTCGGTAATGGCGGCGACTTTACGCTTATTGGTGGAACCGCACCGGAGGACTGGTTCTACGGCCAGCACGATCCTTCTTTTGTCGGCAGCGCCACTTCGGGCCAATTCTCGCTTACGATGATGGACAACGGCTACGGGAGGATTACATCCGGCGGCTCGCAGTGCACCAGCTCAGGATCGGCCTGCTACACCACGGTTCCGGTCCTGGCAATTGATGAAGTCGCGAAGACCGCTACTATTTCCTACAGGCAGATGGTTCCCGCATCCCAGTTCAATATTTGGGGCGGCAATGCAGAGGTGCTGGCAAACGGCGACCTGGAATATGATCTTTGCGCGGAAGGGAATGGTTCGGAAGTAGACGAAGTCAAGATGACCAATCCCGCGCAGGTTGTCTGGACACTCAAGGAATCGGGAGCGAACCTGTACCGGGCGCATCGTATTCCAAGCCTTTATCCCGGGGTCCAATGGTAGCGCCACTTCGATAGGGTAGAGGCAGGAGAAGAAGCATGGGTCGAGCATACCTGGCGGTATTTCTGCTTGCTGCTGCATCAGCCCAAACAGTTCCGGTGCTTCACAAGCGAAGTTCTGATGTCGCCGCGCCGCCGCAAACCCAGGCGGCAAAGGGGTATTCCACGCTGCCTGCCCGTGCCTCGGGCGAGTACGAACTGGACGACGACGGATCTATTGTCCAGATCACAATTCAGGACAACCGCCTGACCGGGTACATCACAAAGATGCAGGACTCCGCCGCCCTCACTCTTTTCTTTCTAAAGACATCTATCCAAGGCAGCCGCGTAAGTTTTATCACCAGCACAGTGCACAATATGCACTACATCTTTAAGGGGGAGATCGTGCGCGGTAATGCGGCAACTCCTGATCAGCGCGGCTTTTACCAGATGGTGGGCGAACTGACCGAATACCGGGGTGACGTCAAGAGGCGCCGCAAAGTCTATCTTAAGTCCACGCCTCGTAATTAGTTCCCTAACCCTGTCGCGCATAGGCGGTTGCCCATGCGGCCTATCCCGGATACTCTCAGTACGATATGTTGCTGCGCCATTTTCATTACCTGCGCCGGGCAGCCTGGGCGGCTTTCCGTCACAATATCCTTGGCAACTCCAAGGCCGCAGCCTACTCTGCGATCCTCAGCCTGTTTCCCGCACTGCTGGTACTTACCACCCTGCTTGCGTTTCTTCCTGTCGCCAATCCGGTACGTGGCGACATTCGCCTGGCCTTCAGCAGCATACTTCCGGCAGACACCATGTCGCTGGTACAGGTTTATTTCCAAAGTGATCATGCGCGGTCCATCCGCATCATTGCCACGTCACTTTTCATCACTGTGGCAGCGGCAACCGGCGTACTGCTCGCGCTGATGGAGGGTTTTCGCCGGGCCTACAAGCTTCCACGCGATGAGTGGAACTTCTGGAAGGAGCGCTTCGTCGCCATTTCACTTGTTCCCGGCACACTTGTGCCGATGATCTTTGCCACCATCCTCGTCGTGTTCGGACACGCCATCGAGCATTGGATGATTGAAATCGTCGGCCACGACCTGCGCTTCTGGGTTGTTTTCTTCTGGCGCATTATGCGCTGGGGACTTGCCATGGCAACCAGCGTCACCATGCTCGGTGTCATTTATCACTTCGGCACGCCGGGTCCGCGCCCATGGAAGCGTGTGGTTCCCGGAGCACTGATGTCCACCGTCACATGGTTTCTGGTGACCCTTGGCTATGGATGGTACGTTACCCGGCACGCCGATTACTCCGTAGTGTATGGTCCGCTGGCAGCCAGCGTGGCCACGCTGGTGTGGTTGTACATGGTTTTTATCAGTATTCTTATGGGGGCTGAATACAATGCGCAGATCTTTCCCATACATCGCTCCAGCGACCCGGACGACGGCCCAGAGGCTGATAAACTTGAAGATGGTTACACGACTCAAAATGCAGTTGGGGGATAGATGAACTTTACGCTTACCGGATCGAGTTCGAGTGCAGACTCACCTCGCCGGGCGAAGATTGTAGGCACGCTGGGGCCGGCGTCAAACACAGAGACGACTTTTCGCGCACTGTTGCGCGCCGGACTCGACGTGGCACGACTTAACTTTTCGCACGGCACGCATCCGGAAAAGCTCGCACTGATCGAGATGGTGCGCAAGGTGGCCGCAGAGGAAGGCAAGGAAATTTGTATTCTGGGTGACTTGCAAGGGCCCAAAATCCGTACCGGAAAGCTTGAGAATCGTACCCCGGTACAGCTGGAGACAGGCAAAAAAATCACCATCACACCTCGCGACATTCCCGGAAACGCCGATGTTATTTCCACCACATTCAAAACGCTTGCAGAAAATCTTACATCCGGAGCCCGTATTCTTCTCTCCGACGGCCTTATAGAGCTTAGCGTAACCGCCGTTAAGGGAGATGATGTTGAGTGCGAGGTGATCAACGGCGGCCTGCTGGGAGAGAACAAGGGAATCAACCTGCCCGGGATTCCCGTGCGCGTTCCTTCGCTCACGGAGAAGGATGAGGTTGACCTCGAATTTGCCGTGAAGAATGGCGTGGATGCCATCGCTGTATCGTTTGTCCGTACGGGTGACGATGTCCGGATCGTCAAGCAGCGTATCAAGGCACTTTCCGCCGATACATGGGTCATTGCCAAGCTTGAAAAGCCGCAGGCCATTGAGCATCTTGAAGAGATTCTTGAAATTGCCGATGGCATCATGGTCGCCCGTGGCGACCTCGGCGTGGAGGTTCCTCCGGAGAAGGTTCCGGCCATACAGAAGCACATCATCCGTCGTGCATCCGCGCATCGCAAGCCGGTCATTACAGCCACGCAGATGCTTGAGTCGATGATTGATAATCCCCGGCCCACGCGCGCCGAAGCCAGCGATGTGGCCAATGCTGTTTATGATGGAACCGACGCCGTAATGCTCTCCGCCGAGAGCGCCGCCGGTAAGTATCCAGTTGAGGCTGTAACGATGATGGGTCGTATCGTGGTTGAGACCGAGTCGCAAATCCGCGAGACCGGCTCCTTGCACGATGTTCGTCTTAGCACGCGGCTGTCAGTTGGGGAAGCCATCTGCGAGTCGATGGCGCACGCAGCGCAGGATCTTGACGTCAAGGCGATTGCGGTCTTTACCGAGACCGGAACCACGGCGCGTCAGCTTTCCAAGTACCGTCCCGCGCCGCCCATCTATGCCTTGTCCAGCGTCACCGCGGCCATCAACCGCATGTGCCTGCTGTGGGGTGTTCATCCCATCCGGTGCTCCAAGGCCAACACGACCGAGGAAATGGTGGATATGGTCGAGCGTCTGCTTGAGCAGAAGGGGTATGCTGCGCCGCAGGACATCATCGGCATAGTTGCCGGTACGCGCACCAAGACCGGTTCAACCAACTTTCTGCGTCTGCACGTGCTGGGCGACAGTCTGGGTGCTGTGCACAAGCAGCAGGCCCCGGAAGAAGCTATCGCGCGATAACCCTCGCCAAACTGGAACGCAGCCGGTGTTTTGGTCCCATAAATTACGCCCGATGCCGAAAGGCGTCGGGTTTTCCTTTTTCTCTCGCCTTATTTTCTAAGACAATAGGCTAATGGGCCGCATCCGCATCCTTACCGATCAGGTCGCCAATCAGATCGCAGCTGGCGAAGTCGTCGACCGTCCCGCGTCGGTGGTCAAGGAGCTCCTGGAAAATGCGCTGGATGCGGGCGCCACAAAAATCGTTGTCGAGGTCGAAGGCGGAGGCCGCAAGCTGATCCGCATCTCCGACAATGGACAGGGCATGGTGCGCGACGATGCGTTACTGGCTTTTGAGCGCCACGCCACCTCCAAGATCCGCTCCAGCGATGACCTGCTCACCATCGCGACCCTTGGCTTTCGCGGGGAAGCGCTGCCCTCGATCGCATCGATTGCGCGTGTTGAAGTGGAAACCCGCGCAGCCGGCGAGCCGGGAGGCACCCGCCTTGAAATCGCAGGTGGCAAAATCTACCGCGTTGAGGACTTTGGTGGTCCACCGGGGACGACGATTACGGTGCGCGATCTGTTCTTCAACACCCCCGCGCGGCGGAAGTTCCTGCGGGCAGAGTCAACTGAACTTTCTCACGTAACCGCCCTGGTTACACACTATGCGCTCGCCCATCCCGGCAAGCACTTTGCGTTGCACTCGGCCAGTCATGCCCTGCTCATCGCTCCGCCGGTACAGAAGTCATCGGAGCGCATCTTCCAGGTCTTCGGCCGCGACACGCTCGATCAACTCATTCCCGCTGCTGCCGAGCGGCCCTTTGATCGCGCTGGTCTGCCTGAACCTCCGCCGTGGAGGCGCGATGAGGACTACAGGGCGCCAGAGCCGGGCTTTTTGCGTGTTAGCGGATTTGTTTCCAAGCCCGAGCTGCAAAAACTCAATCGCAACTCCATCTATGTCTTCGTGAATCATCGCCTTATTCGCGATCGCCTGATTCTGCATGCAGTGAGCGAGGCATACCGCAACGTCATTCCGCCGACTTCATTCCCGGTCGTGCTTCTGTTTCTTGAAATGCCGGCGCATGAGGTCGACGTAAACGTTCACCCTGCGAAGACCGAGGTGCGATTCCGGCAGCAGTCCTTTGTGCACGACTTTGTGCGCGACAGCATTCGCAATACGCTGGTTAAGGCGCGCCCCGCTGCCGAATTCCTCTCAGCGCTCAAGGCCAGCGCCAATGCCACGCCCGCGCTTATGCCGGACGTATCTCCATTGCCCAACGCGGACTCCGAGCAATTCGAGGACCTCCGCGATTCCGAGCCGCCTGTGCGTGCTGAGGACGCGGCGGTCTACACAAAGGCCGAGGCACACGTTGCGCCCGACCTTGTATTAACCGAACCACAACTCCCGCCCGAGAGCGCTGCTCTGCCATTCGCGGCAACGGCAGCCGCCAGCCTGCTGGATTCCAGAGACGGTCCACAGCAGGACGCCGATGCCACCAATCTGAATGCGCTTGCCTCGCTCAAGCCTCTGGGCCAGCTGCGTGAGTCGTTCATTCTGGCAGTGAATGACGAGGGTCTCTGGATCGTTGACCAGCATGTCGCGCATGAGCGCGTTCTGTTTGAGAAGCTTCTGCGCGAGCGCAAGGTGGAGCGCGTCGAGCGGCAGCGCCTGCTGATGCCGTTGCTCGTCGATCTGCTGCCCCAGCAGATGGTCCTGTTCGCTGAGATCGCGGATGAGCTTGAGCGCAACGGCTTTGAAGTTGAGCCTTTTGGCCCACACACGATTGCAGTCAAAGCCGCGCCCATGGGGCTTGATCCCGGGCGTCTGGAACGCATGTTGATGGAAGTGCTGGAGCAGGCCGGAGACCCAGCACAGCGTGAGAACATGGAGACATTCCGTTCACGTATTGCCGCGTCCATCGCTTGCCACTCGGCCATCAAGGTCAACATGCCGCTCGACGCACAACGCATGGAGTGGCTGCTGGGCGAGCTGGCGAAAACTGAGCACCCGACCAACTGCCCGCATGGCCGCCCCATCGCCCTCAAATACAGTTGGAAGGATATTCAGAAGGCATTTAACCGCATTTAGTTCTGCCTAAGATGCGATGATTCCGCGCCCCGCAATCGCAATGTTGTCGCGGTTCGCGCCTTTTACCAGATACATCATCGTGTCGGCCGAGCGGATGATTTCATGTAACGTAGCGCCGTCCTCCGGCCATGTAGCCACACCCAGGCTCGCCCGGATCTCCAGTGACAGCACGTTGCCGAAGCACCGTTCGCGCATATTTTTCAGGATACGTTCCGCGACATGCTGCGCCGGCCGTTTGCCCGCTCCGGGAAGAAGGATTACAAACTCATCGCCGCCGTAGCGGAAGACAATGTCCTGCCGGCGAAGGCCCGCGCGCAGTGTCTGCCCTACTTCCTTCAGGATGTGGCTGCCCACCAGATGCCCATGTTGGTCGTTCACGTCCTTGAAGTGGTCGATGTCGATGAAGATCAGGCTGAACGGTGCGCTGCCGCGAGCAACGGGATCGGCATAATCCTCCAGAACGCGATAAAGATGACGCACGTTGTACAGCCCGGTACAGTCGTCGGTGATCGTCAATTCCTGGATACGTTCCATCGCGCGCGCATTGTCGATGGCAATCGCGGCATAGTCGCACAGTACGTGCAGAAAGGAGATGGTGTAATCCGTCAGCGTATCCAGCTGGCAATTAAACAGCTGGATCACCCCCAGCGTGCGGTTGCGCGACCGCAACGGCATGCAGATCGCAGAGCGGATCCGGAAGCTCGGTGAAGCGGCAACCTCCTCCGCCAGCGTCGTAAAACGGGGATCGAAGCGGGGGTCTTGGCTGACCTCTGGAACAATCAGGCTTTCGCCGTGTTCGGCCACCCAGCCGGCCAGCCCGTGCCCCATCGGCACGCGCAGGTCACGCATGTCCGTTGAGGTATATCCAACGGCGACGGCATGGTACAGATCGTTTCGTGCTTCGTCCACCAGCAGCAGAGACCACGTCTCGGGCTTGAAGAACTGTTCCATCTGCTGCATGATCGCCCGCAGAATCGCGTTGCGGTCGAGCGACGATGTAAGCGCCCGCGCGACATTGTGAAAAACCAATAAGTCGCGAAGCTTGGAATCAGTTGCGAGTGCGGCGTAGGCTGGGTCGGGGATTGAACCTGCGTTCTTCATACTCGGGGGGCTCGTAAACCTTACGTGTGATTGTTGCACACTGAGATGCTCTCTATCCCGGCGGAAGATGCCCAAAGGAACAGGCCAGGCTCAGGGAGAGAATCTCATTCGTTACCCCCCCCTGGCCCAGAAGGAATCCCGGTTTAGTGTAAGGCGAAGGACGCAACCATCGTCAGCCCGAACGCGATCACTGAAATAAGCGTTTCGCATACCGACCATGTCTTCATGGTGTCGATGACGCTCATATTGAAGTACTCCTTGACGAGCCAGAAGCCACCGTCGTTGACGTGGGAGAAGATGAGCGAACCGGCCCCGGTGGCGATGGCCAGCAGCTCGGGCTGCACATGGGGGCTGTGCATCGCGATGGGCGCGACGATCTGCGCGGCGGTCACCATGGAGACGGTGGCCGAGCCGGTGGCCAGGCGAATGAGGGCCGCGAGCATCCAGGCGAGAAAGAGCAGCGAGATGTGGCTGCGCAGGGCGAGCGCGACGACGACATGGGAGACGCCGCTGTCGAAGAGGATGCGGCCGAAGCCTCCGCCGGCGCCGATGAGCAGGGTAATCATGGCGGTGGGCGCGAGGCACTCGTTGGTGTATTGCAGGATGGTCGCGCGGGAGACGCCTCGCATTTTGCCGAGCGTGTAGAAGCTGAAGAGGGCTCCGATGAGGAGCGCAATATCGTCGTCGCCGATGAAGTTGAGGATTTGATTGAGCGTGGTGCCGGGGCGGCTGATACCGTTAGCGGCGCTGCCGATGAGCATGAGCACGACGGGCAGCAGGATGGTGAGCAGCGTGATTCCGAAGCTGGGCAGGCCGCGGCTTGGGTCGCGCTCGGCGAACTGCTCCGCCATGGGGTTTTCATCGGGAAGATGAATGTGCGGCGCGATGATTTTGGCGTAGACGGGGCCGGCAATGATGGCGGTGGGAATTCCGATCAGGAGGGCGTAAAAAATGGTGCGGCCGACGCTGGCGTGGTAAATGGTGACGGCGAGCATGGCTGCTGGATGCGGCGGCACCAGGCCGTGCACGACGGAGAGTCCGGCGACCAGCGGCAGGCCGACGAGGACCAGCGAAGTTTTGGTGCGGCGCGCAACCGTAAAGGCAATAGGAATAAGGAGAACAAATCCGACTTCAAAAAAGGTCGGCAGTCCGATGATGAGCCCGATGAGGACCATGGCCCAGTGCACGCGCTTTTCGCCGAAGAGACGGATGAGGGTATAAGCAATCTGGTCCGCGCCGCCGGACTCGGTCATCATTTTGCCCAGCATGGTGCCCAGGGCGATGATGACGGCGATGTGTCCCAGGGTCGATCCCAGGCCCGCTTCAAACGAGTGAATGATGGTGTGCGCGGGCATGCCGTCCACGAGGGCAAGGGCCAGCGAAACTACCAGCAGGGTAATGAAGGGATTCAGCTTGACTACGGCAATCAGCAAGATGAGGCTGATGACGGCGACGACAGCGGAAATGAGCAGGAAAAGGCTGTGGGCGTCGATCATTGCCCTGCCTTATACGCTACGCAGTCAATCTCCACCTTGCAGTCCACCACCATGCTGGAGACCACACAGGCGCGGGCTGGCGGATGTTCCCCGAAATACTCGCGAAACACAGCGTTGAAACCGGAAAAGTCCCGGGGGTCGTCGATCCACACGCCGCAGCGGACCACATGCTCGGGGCCGTAACCGGCCTCCTTCAGAATGGCCAGCAGGTTCTCAATGGCTGCGCGTGCCTGCGCGGTAATGTTGCCTGTCACCAGCTCGCCATCGCGCATGGGCACCTGGCCGGAAACATAAAGCCAGCCGTCTGCCTCCACCGCCCGGGAAAAGGGGAGGTGCTGGCCGCCGGTTCCTTTGCCGCCTTCGGCGCCGTATCTCTTCATCGTCATAACTTGCTCCTTACGGTTGCTGAGGCGCGGGGCAGGAATCGCCCGGCGCGTTTCTCGGTGACTCCTCCGACTGTATAGGATTGAGCGCCGTTGACCCAGACGGAGTGAACTCCAACGGCGGGTTGTTCCGGATCGTCAAAGGTGGCTGCGTCGCGGATCGTCGCCGGGTCGAACAGCACCAGGTCCGCGAAATAGCCTTCGCGAATCAGGCCGCGCCTGTCCAGACGGAAGTTCTGCGCGGGTAGCCCGGTCATTTTGTGGAGGGCTTCTGCCAGCGGGAACAGCTTCTCTTCGCGGCTGTAACGGCCCAGAACGCGAGGAAAGGTTCCCCAGAGCCGGGGATGCGGGTGTGGGTCGAGCGGCAACCCATCCGAACCAATCATCGTTGCCGGATGCCGCAGCACGCGCCGCACATCGTCCTCTGACATGCAGTGGTAAATGGCCCCCGCCGGTTGCAGCCGCCGCGCGGCATCCACCTGCGGCAGCCCCCACTCGTCTGCGATCTCCGCCAGCGTCTTGCTGGCCATCTCCGGATGTGGAGTGCTCCAGGTAACGGTGATCTTCACCCGCTCGTCCACCTGGCGCAGATCCAGCGTGCTGGAGCTCGCCGCATAGGGATAGCAGTCGCACGCCACTGGATGCTCGGCGCGCGCCGCATCCAGAGCAGCCAGAATCTCCGTGCTTCGCCCCCAGTTGTCCACGCCCGCGCATTTCAGGTGCGACACAACGATTGGCACCCGCGACCTTCCGCCGATTGTGAAGGCCTCCTGCAGCGCCTCAAGGACGGCTGCGGTCTCGCTGCGCAGGTGCGTTGTGTAGATGGCCTCCGCCGCGGCCAGCGGCTCCGCCAGTGCAATTACCTCATCCGTGGTCGCGGCATTGGCGGAAAGATATGCCAGCCCTGTGCTCAGGCCCAGCGCCCCATGCGCCAGGGCTTCCTCAAGCTGCGCACGCATGGCAGCTACTTCGTCCGATGAGGCTTCGCGGTCGAGCCTGTCCATATGGTTGCTGCGCAGTGAGGTGTGCCCGACCAAAGCCGCAACGTTGATCGCGGGCCTGGCTTCTGCAACGGCTGCGACATAGGCGGCGAAAGTCGGAAACCGGAAGGCTCCGGCGTTGCCGAGCAGATTCATCGGGTCGGGCGGGTCGCCCTTCAGTTGCACCGGAGCAGCCGAGATGCCGCAGTTGCCGGTGACCACAGTCGTGACTCCCTGCGAAATCTTCGGCTGCATTTGCGGCGAGCGCAGCACTACGGTGTCGTCATGTGTATGGGTGTCGATGAATCCCGGCGCGAGCGCCAGCCCGTTGGCTTCTACGGTCGCCGTGGCATCGCAGACGAGCTTCGGCCCTATGGCCACAATTCTGTCGCCGGAAATGGCAACATCGGCCACCTCCGGCTCGGCGCCGGAGCCGTCGTAAAGCATTGCATTGCGTATCAGGGCGTCGCTGCGAAGCATGAGTGTTCCTTCAGGGTAAAAGGGAACGACCGCAGAGAAAAGGGTATAGGTTAAAAAAGGGAAGTTTTCCGCGAATTTTCTTATCAAAATACGGAGCACGCATGGTTGAGTTGAACAAGGGAGTGGGTTTTGGTGACGCGCCGCAAAGCTGGAACATTCTGCGCGAGGAGGTGAGCCTGCCCTGCGCGGTGCTTTATCAGGACCGTCTGCGTCACAACCTGGAGTGGATGCGCCAGTTCATCGCGGCCTACGGAGTCAAACTGGCTCCGCACGGCAAGACCACCATGGCCCCGAGGCTGTTTGCCATGCAGCTTGGTGGCGGCGCGTGGGGAATTACGCTGGCGACCGCGCACCAGTCCGCCGTCGCGCACGCACATGGAGTGCGCCGCGTGCTGATGGCCAACCAACTGGTGGGCCGCGAAAATATGGCCATTGTGTCGCGCCTGCTCGAAGACTCCGGCTTCGAGTTTTACTGCCTTGTCGACTCCGTTGCGAATGTTGAGCAGCTTGGCGCATTTTTCCACCAGCGCGGCCAACGCCTGCGCGTGCTGCTCGAACTGGGCATAGCAGGCGGGCGCACCGGCGTACGCGACGACGCGCAAATGCAGACCGTACTCGCTGCGCTTGACCAGCACAAGGATTCACTGGAGCTATGTGGCATCGAGATGTACGAAGGCGTGCTCGAAGAAGAGGCCTCCATTCGGGCCTTTTTGCAGCGCGCCGTGTCAGTGACACGGCAGATGCTTGCGGAGGACTGCTTCCGCAGCACGCCGGCACTGCTTTCAGGAGCAGGCTCCGCCTGGTATGACGTGGTTGCCGAGGAATTTTCTGCCGCGAAGCTCGGCGACGCCGTCGATGTCATCCTGCGCCCCGGCTGCTACCTCACGCACGACGTGGGTGCCTACCGTGCTGCGCAAGAGCGCATCACCGCAAACAATCCGGTAGCGCAACGCATGCAGTCTGAGCTGTTGCCGGCCCTGCAGGTGTGGGCTTATGTGCAGTCACGCCCGGAGCCCGAACGCGCCATCCTCGCCATGGGCAAGCGCGATGCGGCCTTCGACTCCGGCCTGCCCGTGCCTGCGTTTCACTTCCGCCCAGGCGGCAACGCGCCCGCTGCCACGCCCGCGCATTGGGCCGTCACCAAATTGATGGATCAGCACGCCTACATGCAGGTCGCCGTGCAGGACGACGTCCGCGTGGGCGATATGGTCGGCTTTGACATCGCGCACCCCTGCCTCACCTTCGACAAGTGGCGCACCCTGCTCATCGTCAATGCCAACTACGACGTCGTCGATACCGTTGAGACGTTTTTCTAGCTGCTTCGCCTCGCGATCGCGCAGCGCACGTTTATTGCAGGTCGAGCGACGCGGAAAGTGGAAGGTCCTGCGAGGACGAGCCGGCCAGGATCATATATTTGCCGGGCTGGATGCGCCACGCATGGTTCTTGATCGACCAATAGGAAAAGGCGCTAGCATTCAGACGGATCGTGACTTCGCGTGATTCTCCTGGCGCCAGATGGATTTTGCTGAACCCGTTCAGTTGGCGCGGAGGCTCATTGCCTTCCGACAGGTTGGGAAACCCCACATAAACCTGTGCGACTTCTGCCCCGGCCCGATGCCCGGTGTTGGTGACGCGGAAGCGAACTTCGGCGGAATGGCTTCCCGCAGCACCGGGAGCAACCTTAAGATCGGAAAAGGAAAACGTAGTGTACGAGAGCCCGAATCCGAAGGGAAACAAAGGCTGGGCATTGTGCGACTGGTACCAGCGATAGCCAACCTCGATCCCCTCGGTGTAATGCACGGCATGACCGTCGCCGGGGTAGCTGGAAGGGTTCCGTGCGGGCGTTTGCGCCACGCTTGCCGGAAAAGTGATGGGCAGCTTGCCTGACGGATCGACATTGCCGAACAGAACATCGGCAACGGCATCGCCGTCTTCTTCGCCCGGATACCACGCCTCGAGCACCGCCGCCACCGAGTGCAACCACGGCATCAGAACAGCCGAGCCGGTCTTGAGAACCACGATCGTGCGCGGATTCGCCGCCGCGACGGCCTCGATGAGCGCGTTCTGCACGCCGGGCAGCTCAAGGCTTTGATCGCGTCCCTCGCTGTCGTTGTCGCCGACCATCACAATGGCGACACTGGCGCGTTTCGCTGCCGCAACCGCTGCCTGGAGGTCGCAGCCGTCGAGCACATCCAGGCGGTCATGAACCATGTGCGTGGCGATTCCATTGGCGGGCTCAATCGTATAGAGCGGAATGACGTGCGAGCTGCCGCCGCCGCCGGTGTTGGCGCGCACGGCGTACGGTCCGATCAGCGCGATGGACTGCAGCGTCCGGCCGTCAAGCGGAAGCAGGCCGGAGTTGTTTTTCAGCAGAACCATGCCCTGCTCCGCCATCTCCCGCGAGGCCTTGCCGTCCTGAAGCACAGGGATGGGCCCCGGCTTGGGCTGAGGGCCGAACAGGCCGAAGCGGATCATGGTCGCGTAGCGGCGAATCAGCATGCTGTTGATCGCGGAGATGGGCACCGTGCCCTGCTGCACGGCTGCCTTCAAGGCGCTGCCGAAGTATTTGCCGGTGGGCATCTCGAGGTCCAGACCGTTCAGGGCGCTGGGTACGGTGCTGTGCACCGCGCCGTAGTCGGACATGATGAACCCCTTGAAGCGCCACTCGTTTCGTAGAGCATCGGTCAATAGCGGTTTGTTCTCGCAATTGAAGGCTCCATTCACCTTCGGATAGGCGCACATCACAGAAGCCACATCGGCCTGCTGCACCGCTGCCTTAAATGCCGGCATGTAGATCTCGCGCAGGGCCCTCTCGCCAACCCACTCGTCGATGTTCGTGCGGTGGGTTTCCTGGTTGTTGGCGAGGTAATGCTTCACGTTGCCAAGCACGTGCTCGCTCTGGATGCCGTCGATGGAGGCCACGGCGAGGCGGCTGTCGAGATACGGGTCTTCGGTGAAGCTCTCGAACGAGCGCCCGCCCTGGGGATTGCGGATGATATTTACGTCGGGGCCTTCCAGCAGATCGGAGCTCAAATCGCGAGACTCCCGCGCGGCCAGGGCGCCGTAGCGGCGGGCCAGACCCAAATTCCACGAGGCGGCAACCGAGATTGGGGCGGGCAGAGCGGTGGCACGAAGCTGCGGAAATTGCTGCCCCGGGCCGGCGCCGGCGGGGCCGTTGGTGATTCCAAGTGGAGGAATGCCAAGGCGGGGCACTCCGGGGACATAGCGGTAGTGTTCCGGAGTATGAATGCCGTGCAGCTGCGCTATCTTTTCGTCCAGAGTCATGCGCGCAACGAGAGCCTTGGCGCGCGCAACGGCGTGATTCGCCGCTTGTTCAGAGGAGGCGGAACGCGTATGGACCTTGCGCGCCGTGGCTGCGGGCGCTTGCCCCTGTGCTGTGCCGGCAAAGAGAAGCATCAACACCACAATCGAGGCAATGGAATGCAGCTTCAGGGCCCTTCGATCTGCACCGGATCCCTGGACTCCACTGGTTTCGTATCCCGCTCTGCTTCCGCTGTTGCCGACTCCACTCATTCAGATCACCTCACATTGCCTGTAAAACAAAATCCTTGAGCATTTTAGATGATTACCGTTTTTGCCACCCTGCTTTCCGGTTGCCCTGAGGCAGCAGGGACGGTATGATTGAAGAGATGAATTTCCGCACCATATCGGCGTGTTGTTGTTCGGCTTCGAGCCGGACTGGCTGTTGTTGACGTCTACGCGCAGCGCCTGCCGACTCGAATCCCACCCATAGCTGGTGGGATTTTTATTGCTACCCACATCGTTCATCAACCCGCACCAACACAAACTTGCTGAGAGAGACATGACTGACACTGTTCCATCCGCTGACCGCGCAGCCGCCAACGCCTCCACCCCCGCCGCCCCCGTCAAGGAGACGAAGGCGCAGAAAATGGAGCGCCTCAAGCACGAGCGTAACCCATGGGAAGCCTTCGACGATGTGCGTCGCTTCGCGCGCGAAGGCCGCGCCAGCGTACTGCCGGAGTGGGCCGGGGCCTACTTCAAGTGGTGGGGCGTCTACACCCAGGGAGACGGCGTGGGCGCTGTCGGTGGCAAGGGTGGCGAGGGCCTCACGTCTGAGTACTTCATGATGCGCATCGGCATGCCGAACGGCTTCCTTACCTCGGCACAGCTGCGCGTCATCGCCGATATCGCAAAGAGACACGGGCGGAATCTCGCCGACATTACAACGCGGCAGAACATCCAGCTCCACTGGCTCACCATTGAGTCGCTCCCGGAAATTGTCGCAGCGCTCGACGCCATCGGCCTCTCGCCGCGTGGTGCTTGCGGCGATGTCGTCCGTAATGTCACCGGCTGCCCGCTGGCCGGCATCGACGCCGAGGAAATTACCGACGCATCGCCCATCGCGCACGAAATTGCCCGCACGCTCATCGGCAACAACGAGTTCGTCAACCTGCCGCGCAAGTTCAAGATTTGCGCGACCGGCTGCTCCAGCTGGTGCTGCTACCCGGAGATCAACGACGTGGCCTTCACCGCAGTCCGTCGCGGCGATGAAGTTGGGTATGCTTTGCGTGTCGGTGGCGGTCTCTCCAAGGAGCCGCACCTTGCTGTGAAACTTGACGCCTTTATCCGCCCCGAGCAGACGCTGGACGCTGCGCGGGTCATCGCTGAAATCTTCCGCGATCAGCAGGGGCTGCGCGAGAACCGCGACCGCGCGCGTATGAAATACCTTTTCCTGCGCGAAGGCTGGACAGCAGAGAGCTTTCTGGGGGAAGTGGAAACGCGCCTTGGATACAGCTTTGAGCCCGCGCCTGCCGAGCAATTGCCGCCCGACGGACTCCGCGACCACGCCGGAGTCCACGCGCAAAAGCAGCCCGGGCTCAGTTATATTGGCGCTTCTGTGCTGCGCGGGCGCATCACTGGAGATCAGCTTGCTGCTGCCGCCGAGCTGGCCGACCGCTACGGCGTGAACGGCGGCGAGCTGCGCGCCACCGTGATGCAGAACCTTATTTTTGTGAACATTCGTACAGAAGATGTCCGCGAGCTGGTCGACGAGTTACACGAGATCGGGCTACGCGTGGAAGGAACCGAATTCTGGCGCGGCACCATCGCGTGTACCGGAACCGAGTTCTGCAAGCTGGCCATCAGCGAGACGAAGGGTTTTGCCCGGTGGCTGATTGAGGAGCTGGAGGAGCGCCTTCCCGGCTTCGACCAGCAGATCAGGTTGCACGTTACCGGCTGCCCCAACAACTGCGGACATGCCTGGATCGCCGACATCGGCCTCGAAGGCAAAAAGGCAAAGTACAACGGTGAGATGGTCGATGCTTTCAACTTCTCACTGGGCGGTGCGCTGGGTGAGCACGCTGGCTTCGCCCGACTCACCGGCTACCGCGCTCCGGCAAGCGAGGTTCCCGCGGCCATCGAGCGGCTGCTGCGCGGATACCTTGCCGGCCGTGACGAAGGCGAGAACCTGCGCTCCTGGTTTGCGCGGCGCGAGGTCTCCGATCTCCGCGCGCTGCTGGAAGAGAAACAGGTTCCGGCTTTAGTCTAGGGGCCTACACCAATTCCATGACGGCGGCGAGCGTATGAGTCTCTTTCCTGCATTTATCAAGCTGGCCCGACGCCCCTGCCTTCTGGTGGGCGCGGGCGCCGTCGCGCTGGAGAAAATCGGCCCGCTGCTCGCTGCGGAAGCGAACTTGCGCGTTGTGGCTCCAAGCGTGCGCACGGAAATACAGGAGCTGGCTGATGCCGGCCAGTTGCAGGTCGTGCAGCGCGAGTGGTCGCCGCATGATCTGGACAATACCTTCATGGTCATCGCCGCAACCGACGACCCGGCCGTCAACGCCGCTGTCTATGAATCCGCGGTCGAGCGCAACATACTTTGCAACTCGGTTGATGATCCGCCCCACTGCGATTTTTATTTCGGCTCCATCGTGACGCGCGGCGACCTGCAAATTGCCATCTCGACCGCCGGGGAAAGTCCCGCACTCGCGCAGCGTCTCAGAAAAGAAATCGACGCGCAGTTGCCCGAGGACTTTGGCGCATGGCTCGCAGAGACAGGACGCCTACGCCGCGAAGTCCTCGCCAACGTCCCACCCGGCGAAGATCGCAAGCTGCTGTTACACCGACTTGCGCAGCGCGAGGTATGCGGCTCTGCGGCCTGCGAGGCCCGCAGCGAGGCCTTCGGACGCGCCGTCAAAGGCCGTGTCTATCTGGTCGGAGCCGGTCCGGGCGACCCCGACCTGCTCACTACGCGCGCCGCACGTCTGCTCGCCACGGCAGATGTCGTGCTGACCGACGACCTGGTCCCCGGGAAGGTGTTGTGGTTGGCAAGTGCGGAAGCTCTGGCGCAGAACGTGGGCAAGCGCTGCGGCGCAAAGAAGATCACCCAGGCCGAAATCAACGCACTTATGATCAGCAACGCCCGCTCGGGCCGCTCGGTCGTGCGCCTAAAAAGCGGAGACCCGCTTGTCTTTGGCCGCGCCGCGGAGGAGATCGACGCGCTCCGCGAGGCCGCCGTCGAGTTCGAAGTTGTTCCCGGAATCACATCTGCTTTCGCCGCTGCTGCTGCGCTCGGCCTCTCGCTTACGGACCGCCGCGCCTCTTCCATCGTGCAAATCTCCAGCGGTCATCACGCCACTGGAGGCCCGCCGGCCATCCCTGAGCCCACGCGGGTCGTGTATATGCCCGGCAAAGACTTTTCAGCGCTTGCTGCCGAGTGGCGCGCGCAGGGGCTTCCCGGCGATCTGCCTTGCGCAGCCATCTCGCATGCCGCGCAGCCCGACCAACGCATCATCATTACCACGCTCGACGATCTGGATGGCGTCAATCCGGGGCCCGCGCCCGTACTTGTTGTCGCCGGATGGGTGCTCAAGAATCACCCGCACTCGTCGCGCAATAGCCCAAACTCCACAATCATGAGGTAGCCTGTTTGCACAGGCATTCTTCATGATTACTTCACGGCGAAATTTTCTGGCTGGTTCTGCGCTGGCGCTCGGCGCAACGTATCTTCACGCAAACGAAATCCCGGCGCCTCCACCCTATGGAGCGTTGCCCAACGCGCGGCAGCAGCGGTGGCAGCGCATGGAGACCTACGGTTTTCTCCACTTTGGGGTGAACACTTTCACGGACAAAGAGTGGGGAGCGGGCGACGAGAATCCAGACATCTTCCACCCCACCGATTTTGATCCCGACCAGATCGTGACTTCAATGAAGGCCGGCGGCATGCAGGGCGTGATCCTCACCTGCAAGCATCATGACGGCTTTTGTCTATGGCCGACGAAGACAACGAAGCACTCCATTGCTTACAGCTCATGGCGCAACGGCAAGGGAGATATTGTTCGCGATATCTCCGAAGCCGCGCGTCGTCACGGTCTTAAGTTCGGCATATACGTCTCTCCCTGGGACCGCAATAATGCGGCTTACGCCACGCCTGCGTATCTGCCCATTTATCGCGAGCAGATCACCGAGCTGCTTTCCAACTATGGTCCGGTCTTCGAGGTCTGGTTCGACGGCGCCAACGGCGGAACCGGCTACTACGGCGGCGCGCGTGAAAGGCGCCACATCGATGCGCACATCTACTACGAGTGGCCCCGTACCTACGCCATTGTGCGCCGCCTGCAGCCGGAGGCAGTTATCCACGGCGGAGACACGGACGCGGACATCCGCTGGGTGGGTGACGAGAAGGGCATTGCGGGCAACCCATGCTGGGCCACCTTCTCGCCGGACAATTCCGTTGACGGCGGCAACACCCATCAGTTGATGACCGGCACGCTGCACGGCACGCACTGGATGCCCGCCGAGTGCGATGTCTCCATCCGTCCCGGCTGGTTCTGGCACGCATCGCAAAACTCGAAGGTCAAGAGCCCGAAGGAGATCCTCGACCTCTACTACCAGTCCGTCGGACGCGGTGCAAGCCTGCTGCTCAACGTGCCGCCCAACACAAAAGGCCAGCTCTCGCCCGAGGACGTCGCTTCGCTCAAGGGCTTCCATGAGCTTGTCGAGTCTACTTTCTCGGACAATCTCGCCCGGCATGCGCGACTGAGCGGTTCCAATGTCCGAGGTAACGAGCGCCGCTATGCGCCCGCAAATCTCTTGAATGGGAGTCCGTACAGCTACTGGGCCACGGACAATACCGCCACCACGCCCGACCTCAAGCTGGAATTTCCGTCTCCGGTTACATTCGACGTCATCCGTCTGCGCGAGTACACCGAACTCGGCCAGCGCATTGAGGACTTTGCCATCGAGGCTCGTGTGAACGGCACCTGGACCCAGATTGCCACGGATGCCAGCGTCGGCATCAGCCGCCTCATACGGCTCGACAAGCCGGTGACCACGCAGTGGGTCCGCCTGCGCATTGTGGAATCGCCCGTGCCCATCGCTCTTTCAGAGTTTGGGCTTTACGCTGGCCCAGCATAGGCACGACGCTCAACTCCGCTACACTTATCAGTTGGATTAAGGGGGTGTGGCGGATGGTGCGTGCGGCTTGGCTCGTTCTTTTTCTTGTAGTTTCTCCGGTAGTCCCGGTGCTCGGAGCCACCACCCACAACCTTGATCGCTATGCCGGGCAGTACCGCCTGAATGACGAGCCGGAGATCGTGCTCTCGGTCTTTCCCGCGGGCAACCATCTCACCGTCGAGTGGGCCCGTATGGCCGCCACGCCTCTTGCTCCGGATGGCGACAATGCCTTCATTACGCCTGATGGCGAGTCGCGCTACATCTTCACCCTTAGCGACGCAGGCGCCGTCACTGGCTTTACCCGCGAGCAGCATGGCCACACTCCAGGCATTACTGTGGAGGTTGCAACAAAGATCAGCGGCACTCCCGTGCACAATCACTTCCGCCCCTACAAGCGCGAAGAAGTCATGATTCCCATGCGCGACGGAGTCAAGCTGCACGCTGTCATTCTGCGTCCTGTTGACCAAGCTGGCCCGCTCCCTTTCATCCTTGAGCGCTCGCCCTACGGCTCCGACTGGGCGGACTCCGACTCCATCAATGAGCGCTTCAACATCATGGCGCCAGCCGGATACATTTTTGTCTTCGAGGACATCCGCGGCCGCTACGGATCGCAGGGCAAGTTCGTCATGATGCGCCCCGTTGCTCCGCACCACGATCCGCGCTCCAGCAACCCCAAATGGATTGATGAGAGCACCGACACCTGGGACACCGTCGCCTGGCTCGTCCAGCATGTGCCCGATAATAATGGCCGCGTGGGCGTTATCGGCATCTCCTACCCCGGCTTTCTTGCGTCCGAGGCCGGGATCGATCCCAACCCTGCGGTCAAGGCAATTTCGCCGCAGGCGCCCATGACCGATGTCTGGCTCGGCGACGACTTCTTCCATAACGGAGCCTTCCGCGAAACCTACGGCTACGACTACGTTCTCGGCATGGAATCCAGCAAAAAGAACGCCTTCGGCAAGCTCGACGAGGATGCTTACACCTACTTTCTCAACGCCGGATCCGCGGCCAAGGCCGGAGAAGAAGGCGGTCTCACGAAGCTACCTACGTGGAAGGCATTTCTACACAATCCCGCCTACGATCAGTTCTGGCGGGTGCGCGCCGTCCAGCCGCATCTCACGCGGGTGAGTGTTCCTACACTCGAGGTCGGCGGCTACTGGGATCAAGAGGACATGTGGGGTCCGCAGGAGCAGTACGCCGTCCTCAAACCACATGACGCAAAGCACGAGGTCTTCCTGGTGCTCGGGCCGTGGAACCACGGCGAGTGGGTCCGTACCACGCGTCATCTTGGCGTGGTCGATTTCGGTTCTGCCACCGGCGACTGGTTTCGCGGGAATATTCAGGCTCCGTTTTTTGCCTACTATCTCAAGGACCAGCCCGGCTTTCATCTCAAGGATGTGGCCAGCTTCCAATCCGGTACCGACCACTGGATGCGCTACAACGCATGGCCTCCCCATCGCTCCGTTGACCGCGATCTTTATCTTGCGCCCAACCATACGCTCACCTTCGCTAAGCCGGCGGATGCCCGCGCCTTTACGCAGTACATCTCCAACCCGGCTGATCCGGTGAACTACCGTAAGCGCCCGATTGAGGCCACCTACGCTCCCACCGGATCGCGCTGGTATACCTGGCTGGCGCAGGACCAGCGCCCTTACGATCATCGCGGCGACGTCGCTGTTTGGGAGACGACCGTGCTTACCCACGACGTCACCGTTACCGGAAATGTTATCGCCGATCTCTTCGCATCAACCTCCGGAACCGACAGCGACTGGGTGGTAAAGCTTATTGATGTCTATCCGCCGGACGCGCAAGAGAAGCAGATGGACAACTATCAGCTGATGATTGCCGAAGAGATTTTCCGTGGGCGCTACCGCAGCAGCTTCGAGCATCCCCACGCAATCACGGCGAACAAGGTCGAGGAGTATAAATACAGCCTGCACGCCGCAGATCATGTTTTCCTCAAGGGGCATCGCATCATGGTGCAGGTGCAGAGTACGTGGTTTCCCCTCTACGACCGCAATCCGCAGACTTTTGTGCCGAATATCATGACTGCAAAGCCTTCGGACTACATCAAGGCCACACAAAAGATTTATTCCGGCTCGCATTTTATCCTCCCCATCGCACCAACTAAGCCGTAACCACGCCAGCTTTTGCGTAAAACAGGCTGGCATAGAACTGTTGTTTGGGGTAACAATTACGCATTCGGCGAAAGCCTGGCACGAGGCACTTCTCTTCGCTCCGCCTCTGCACTTCGAAGGCTAAGGAGAGATGCGATGCCAAAGTACGTTATTGAGCGCGACCTACCGGGCGCGGGCGGCCTCACCCCGGATCAATTAAAGGCTGTCTCGCAAAAATCTTGCGGCGTTTTGAGCAACCTCGGGCCCTCCATTCAATGGATCCACAGCTACGTTACGCAGGACAAGATCTACTGCATTTACATTGCGCCGGACGAGGATCTCGTTCGCGAGCACGCTACACAGGGGGGCTTTCCTGCGAACCGTGTTTCCGAGGTCCTCACCATGATCGACCCCGTCACTGCGGAGTAGCGGCTCAAGTGTCCTGACACCGTCAGGATGCTCGCCCGTCACCCGCAAAAACAGAAAAGGCCTGCCGTGAAGGCAGGCCTTTTCTGTGGGATGTCCCGGCTACTACAGCGTTGAGCGCGGCTTCACGGCCATCATCTGTACTGGTACAGGATTTCCGTTCGCATCCACCAGGCCGGGATTGATGACCTTGGTGTCCTGCAGCGTGCTTGCGTCAATCAAGTGAACCAGATTGTCTCCCGAAGTGCCGATGAAGAAGATCGTGTCGTTCGGAGAGAATATTCCTGCCACCGGAGATTTTGCTGAGCCCGACAGTTGAATGTTCGACATTGTTCCCGGTGATCCTGCCGTAGCCGAGGGTACATAGTACGGCAGTACGCCCGCCGCCGTTGGTGAGGTGTAGGTTACAAATGCAAGCTGTGAGTTCGGGTCCACAACCACCTGATCGATCTCCGACGCAGTCACACCGAGCGGAATCTGGTTAAAGGTGGGATTCAGCGCGATGCCCGTATTGGTAGTAGGGCAAGCCCCGGTCGGAATGTTGACGCTGATGTCAGTAAGGTTGTTGTCCTTGGCGTCGGCACCCAGAATATGCAGACCGTCATCCGTCGCTGCCAGTTGATCAGTCTGAACGCCCACGCTCGCCGCCTGAGGGTAGTACACAGGTTCGGAGGCGCTGGTTGTGTTCGGGCAGAATCCCCATGCCGTCGTCGGTGATCCGGAAACAAACGGCCCGATGCTCGGCACCGTAATCGCCAGGTCTGCGCCGCAGAACGGATCGAAGGTTCCCGACCCTGGCGTGTTGTTGCTCAGGTTGCAGGTTGAGGGGTTTGGCTGCGTCGGACCCGCAGGAGTTGTCCCGGCCGTATAGGTGCTCCATCCAGTTGCTTCGTTGTAGACATAGAGGGCATCCGGACCCACCACATATGCATTCTTGCTGTCCGGCGAGAATGCAGCCCGTGTCGCCAGACCGCCAATGCTGCTTGTAATGCCGCCGGCCCCCGAATACAGGTAAATTACATGGCGAAGCTGGTCATTAATAACCAGATTTGCGCCGTCAGGCGAGACCGCCAGCACGACGCCGGGCACAGAAGGGTCTTCCTTCGCAAGCTGGTTGTTCACGGTGTTGTAGGCCATCAGTTCGCGATAGCTGCCGAAGTAAAGCGTGGTGCCTGTCTGGTTCATCACCATCGAATTCGGTGGATATGGCAGGCGCACCGGCGAGCTTGGTGTGCCGGTGGTCAGGTCAATTGAAGAGAAGAACTGCGACTGCGTCGAGGCCATCCAAAGGACATTGCTGTTGATGCCAGGGGAGGTGACTTTGAGGGTGTTGCTCACAACCGGCTCGCCGGTTCCGAATATGCCGATCTGGCCGATGGGAGCCGGATTGCACGACGTCGATTGGCAGATCGCGTTAATGGATGCGTATCCAGGCCAGAGCGCGCTTACCTGCCCTAGCGAAGTAACGCTGAATTCCTGTGGCTGCGTCGCAGTGTAGTCGAGCGTCAGTCCGTTTAACGTCGCGCCCTTCGTGTCCTTAATTACGGCGCCGATATTAAGCGGCGTGCCCTTCTTGATGGAGATCGGTCCCGTGCTGTCTCCATTGAGCGAAAGGGCAATGGACATGGGCGGGCAGGTGTAGAAGTATCCTGCTGCCGATCCGGAGCTTGTTTGAGACACGCTCGCATTAATAATTGTTGCGCCGGGCATGTTTGCCGTAGTCGCGCCGTTCACGCCCGTGCCCGTCACGCTGGTGTTGTTGATGTTCACCACGCTCGAAGTTGTGGCTGTGTAGGTGATCGTTCCTACATCCGCCGCGGGGATATGGTATCCATTGGGTCCCAGCACCTCAACTGTTGGCGAGCCGCCTCCGGGTGGGGGGAACGGGCTCAAGACCGGTCCCTGCGTGTTTTGCGAGTAGCACGCGTTTTGTGCTGCCGCCGTTAGCGATATCGAAGTTATGGGCGGATGCACATAAATGGGTACAGGGTTACTGGAAACGCCACCCGCTGCCACGGTCATTTGCACCACGCCGCAGTTGGTTGATGTACAGGCATCTGTGCTGGAGCTGGCAGGTGGAGTGCAGATCGTGTAGTTGGCAATGCCGCCTGGACTGTTACGATTCCACGTGCCGCCGCAAATCTCGCCAGAGGGAGATACGTCGGCCAGCAGCAGATTGCTGCTGCCGTAGTTGTATCTTGGAACGCTGGCGGTTTGGCCCTTGCACGTATAGGCGATCGGCGTGCCGAGTTGTGCAGTCTGGCCCCAGGCGAGGGAAAAGCCTGTTGCCTCCGGCTGAAGGGTAATCGATGCGACGTCGCTGACTTTCGGGCCGTATCCGAGGCCATTGCAATAGTGGCCCACCGGAGTGAGGCAACCCGTCATCGAGAGTCCTACTGGGAAGGAAAGGACAAGTAAAGCAAGAAGGGCGAAAAACCGCTGCATGCAACCGAGTGTAACAAAATGCAAGGCGTTCGGGCATGGTCATGCAGCCCCTAGTCGGGCTCAGGGATTCCGCGCGTGTTTTGCCGGGGCTAAGGGATATTCCCCGAGGGCCGCCAACCAGTCAGGGCTCAATCCGTCCAATTGGATAGTGGCACGTCTTTAAACGGCGGCTAATCGGGCCATCCCGCGTTCTTTCGCGCCTGCGCCCCGCTTGTCCCTGCCGTCTTCGTTCGTTTGACGCAAGTAACACCTCGGGCCTGACCGCTCCTCCGGGAGGGGATATCGCAGGACCCGCGATTTTGGAGTGAAACCAATGAAAATGTTTGCTCTTCGGTTGTCAGTTTCGTCGAAGGCAGTGCTGGCTGTTGCTATGCTTCCTCTTCTTGCTCTGCCGGCTCTTGCAGCCACCGGCAGTTCCGCGGATCATCAGCAGCTAGTTAGCGCAAATGCCCAATTAACCACCAGCCTGAACACCAAAAAACTCAGTCAAGGTGCGCGCATAACCGCAAGGCTCACCAGTAATGTAAAAGCAGCGGGTTCAGTGGATATACCCAAAGGCAGCGTGCTGATTGGCAAGGTCGAGCATGTAAGCATGTCCAGAGATAAAGGGCCGTCAAAGCTCAGTATCGTCTTCAATCAAGCACGCTTGCACAACGGGCACACTGTACCTGTCAAGGCAACCTTGCTTGCCGCATACCCCAGTGCAAGTTGGGGCTCCGATGGCAATGCGGGCGGCTCGTATACGTGGGAACAATCGCATATCATCCCCAATGACCAGAAGGTAGACCAGGAGCCTGGGACTCTCAGCCACATCGCCATGCAGAGTGCGGTGCAAAGCCCTGTATCCGGTGTGTTTACCAGTAAAAACCGCAACATCAAACTGCACCGTGGAACACGGTTCCAACTGGCCATTGCTCCCATGGCCAAGAAAGGCTGATCGCAGCTTCCGGGAAAGCGGCGGGTGATCAGACACGAAACAGCCAGCAGGTCAGCGCAGTTTATTTATGCGCTGGCCTGCTGGCTGCTATAGCTGCACGTCCGATCGTGGGCCTTTACGGCATATACTCTTCGAACCATCCCAGGGCCCGCTCCAGCACGTTGATGCGATCTGCCGGTTTCGAGAATCCGTGTCCCTCATCCGGATATACCACCAGTTCCGACGGCACGTGCTCGTACTGCAGCGCATGCCAGAACTCAAATGATTGCGGTGCTGGACACTCACCGTCCCGAGCGCCCACCACAATCAGCGTCGGCGTTTTTACGTTCTTGATGTAGTTGATTGCCGAGCTTTTCGCGTAGGCCGCCGGATCGTTGTACACCGACGCCCCGAAGTAGGGAATCATCCACTTATCAATCGAGTTCTCGCCGTAGTAGCTTTTCCAGTCTGAGATACCCGCCCCCGCAACCGCCGCCTTAAAGCGGTGCGTCTGTGTGATCGAGAACATCGTCATAAAGCCGCCATAGCTCCATCCCGTAATGCCCACCCGGTTCGGGTCCACCGGCGCCATTTTGATGACCGTGTCCACGCCCGCCAGAATGTCGCGCAGATCGCCGTAGCCGAAGTCCTTGCGATTGGCCTGCGTAAACCGCTCGCCCTCGCCGTAGCTGCCCCGTGGATTCGGCATCAGGACAAAATATCCCAGCGCCGAGAACGGCGCCGGCCCATAGCCTGGGTACGGCCATCGCGGAAGGTTCGCGTATGCCGGCCCGCCATGCACATACACGATCAGCGGATATTTCTTGTGCGGATCGTAGTTGGCGGGGTATAGGAGCCACCCATCTATCCGGTAACCCTGATTCGTCCATCCCAGTGATTGAGCCTCTCCCCACGCCGGTTTCAGTTCGCGATTCAGTCGGGTGATCTGAGTAAAGTTGTCACTTCCCGCATAGGGTTTCGGGCTCCATGTCCATACTTCCGGCGGAAGATTAAACGAGCTTCGGATCATTGCGGCCGTGCCGTTGTTTGCAAACGACAGGTTCATCATTAAGCCACCGGCGCCTACGCTCTCCGGAAGAGTGAAGTCAATGGTGCCTTCGTCGTTGCTTGTTCCATCGGGCAGTTTGAGGTGGTTCAGGCGGGTTGCTCCCGAAGCAATCTCAGTGAATTGAATTTCCTTGTTGCTCTTCCAGTGAATCCACGTTGGCGTAGTCGTCAGATCCGGCGTAAGGTCCTTCGCCGCTTCTCCTGTAGACGGCATCACATAAATGTCGCCGCCCGTCACTCCCTGGTCCGACATCAGGCCGCCGATAAGCGCAATCTCTTTCCCATCCGGAGACCACCGTGGCACCGCAATCTGCAAGCCGTGCAGCGGGCCTGTCGTGGTGTTCGGGTCAAGCAACACCTTCGGTTGGGGATACACGCGGCACACTGCAGGGGGTATGCAAGAGGCTTGCAGTGTATACAGCTTCGCGGTCCACCAGTTGTCCTCGCCCGGAGGCACGCCCGCGATAAAAGCCAGTTTCTTCGCGTCCGGCGACCAGTCAAATTCGTAGACGTGCAGGTTCGCCGGAGTCGCCTGCCAAAGCGCCCCGCTCTTCGCGTCCACCGTCGCCACCCGCTGAACCTCAATGCCTTCCACGCCGATTACCCCCGCTGGGGGCTTCATAGCTGCCAGCGCTCCCGAAGGCCGCGTTGCGCCCTTCACGTAAAGAAAGGTCAGATACTTGCCGTTTGGCGAATAGGTCAGGCTCTTTGCGTAGCCGTCCAATTCGGTCAGCAGGACCGGCGAAGCCTCCGCGCTTACGTCATCGGTAAAGATCCCGGTCTTATGATTCGTTGTGCAGTTGGAGAAGAACGCCAGCGTCTTTGAGTCGGGGGACCAGGCAATGCCGCCTTCGTTCCCGGTCATGCCGCTCCCGCAAGCCGTAATATGTTCAGTCCGGGCCGGATCGCGCAAGGGGGCCACGAGGATGCCCTCTCTGTCCACTGTCCAGGCAATGTGTTTTCCGTCCGGCGAGAGCCGCGTTTCGGCGATGTACTTTACCTGCTCCAGCGAGTGAATAATCGCGGGAATCTTCGGGTTGCTGTTTACCGGACTGGTTGCGAGGTTCGCGGGAGATTGTCCAAATATGGGAGCGACAAGAAGTGAGGCGCAGGCGGACGCAAGCAACAGGCAGCTGGTTTTCATGGTGATCTGGAGTATACGGGAAGCAGGAGCGCCCAAAGCAGGCTTCGAGGGCATATCCTAACCCTTGGTTCGCACGGATCCCTGATCCGGTCCGCAAATTTTTCCAGCAGATTTTTTCCTGTTAGGCCGGCCTCCCCGTTGACGGCGGGTTGCCGAATTGCTAATCTTAAAGGGTTCGCCGACTCGGGCTGTTTAGTGTTTATGTAACGATGCCTGCCATGAGTACGGGAACGGAAAATCACAGAATGGCAGGCGGCAGTTCCGCCCAGCTTAAAGAGTCTGTGAAATCCCTGCTGAAGGATGGCAGGGACGGGTCGCATCGGAGTCCGCGACACTCGCTACCTTGGCGAGCTATGCGGGCCGGAACCAGCGAAACGGAGTTGGCCATTTTGAATAAGCCTGTCGTTTAAGACGGCTTTCAAATTGCGCGCGGCCACCGTCGCGGTTCTCGTCTGGGAATTGAGTAAGGCAGACGCGGAGCAGGAATCCTGTGACTTCGCACCTGAGGCGCGCCGTGCGCCCCGGCAGGTGTGCGAAGGGATTCCCGGTCGCGCTGAAAAATTGAAACGGTTTGGTTTGGTAAGGAGTTAGCTTTGCCTACATTTAGTCAGCTAGTAAGGAAGGGTCGGACAGCGCCGCGGTACAAGACGGCCTCTCCCGCATTGCAAGGCTCACCGCAGCGGCGCGGAGTTTGCACTCGCGTATATACGCAGACCCCGAAGAAGCCGAACTCGGCGCTCCGCAAGGTCGCGCGTGTTCGCCTTACAAACGGCATTGAGGTCACGTCGTACATTCCAGGTGAGGGCCACAACCTTCAGGAGCATTCGATTGTGCTCATTCGCGGAGGCCGCGTAAAGGACCTGCCGGGCGTGCGTTATCACATTGTGCGCGGAACGCTGGACTCCGCTGGTGTGGTCAAGCGGACCCAGAGCCGGTCGAAGTACGGCGCCAAGCGCGCCAAGGTCGCCAAGAAGTAGCCGTGGTTGCCGGGCTTTGAGTCCGGTGCGGCTGTCCTAGGCAAGGCTTTCGCATGGCGAGGGCGGAGTCGCGGGGTCAACAAAGTTTGTTAGTAGCAGGAAATAAGGAACACTTATGCCGAGAAAAGGTCATATCGCCAAACGTGAGGTCGCTCCTGACCCCGTGTATAACTCGACGCTGGTCACCAAGTTTGTGAACTCCATGATGTGGGGCGGCAAGAAGTCTACGGCGCAGGGCATCTTCTACACCGCCATGACGAACCTTGAAGAGAAGGGCGGCAGCGATGCGTTGACGCTTTTCAAAAAGGCGGTCGAGAACTGCAAGCCGCTACTCGAGGTCAAGACGCGACGCGTGGGCGGAGCAAACTACCAGGTTCCCATTGAAGTGAACCCGGAGCGGCGCACCTCGCTCGCTATCCGCTGGCTGGTCAATTATGGCCGTGCGCGCGGCGAAAAGGGCATGATTGACAAGCTCTCGGCCGAGCTGCTGGATGCGGCCAACGGGCGCGGCGCGGCGATGAAGAAAAAGGAAGACATTCACCGCATGGCCGAAGCGAACAAGGCGTTCGCTCACTATCGCTGGTAGCGCATTTCAGCCGGAAGTCAGCTGAAAAGCTGAAGGCTGATTGCAAAGTTCAGGTTTAACCGCGGGCTTCGGCGCGCGAAGGATTGAGGGACTACAAGTGGCTCGCCAAGTACCATTAAATCGCTGCCGGAATATCGGAATCATGGCGCACATCGACGCCGGAAAGACGACGGCGACCGAGCGCATTCTGTTTTACACCGGCATCACGCACCGCATTGGCGAAGTGCATGAAGGTACGGCGACCATGGACTACATGGAGCAGGAGCAGGAGCGCGGCATCACCATCACCTCGGCTGCCACCACCTGCACCTGGAACAATACCCGCATCAACATTATCGATACCCCCGGCCACGTTGACTTCACCGCTGAGGTGGAGCGCTCGCTGCGCGTCCTCGATAGCGCCGTCGCGCTCTTCGATTCCGTCTCCGGCGTGCAGCCGCAGACTGAGACCGTGTGGCGTCAGGGCGATAAATACAAGGTTCCCCGCATCTGCTTCGTCAACAAGATGGACAAGGCCGGTGCGGACTTTGAGCATGTGATCGAGACCATTCGCAAGCGCCTCGGCGCGCGTCCGGTGGCCATTCAGATTCCCATCGGCGCGGAAGCCAACTTCAAGGGCGTCATCGACCTGGTCGAGATGCGTGCCATTGTCTGGCATGATGAGACCATGGGCGCGAAGTACGACATCGAGCCGGTTCCCGCCGACCTGCTGAAGAAGGCTGAGGCCTTCCGCGTGCAGCTCATCGAGACCGTCGCCGAGCACGATGACGACATGCTGCACAAGTTCCTCGAGGGCGAGACGCCCACGGCTGAGGAATTAAAGAAGGCGTTGCGCGGAGCCACTATCGGCATGCATGTCTTCCCGGTGCTGTGCGGCTCGGCCTTCAAGAACAAGGGAATTCAAACGCTGCTTGACGCGGTGGTTGATTATCTTCCCAGCCCGCTGGATGTTCCGCCGGTCGAGGGCATTGATCCTTACGATCCGTCGGTCGTATTGGTCCGCGAAGCAAAGGATGAGGAGCCGTTTTCGGCCCTGGGCTTCAAGCTGATCAATGACCAGTACGGCAAGCTTGGTTTTATCCGCGTGTACTCGGGCGTTCTGAAGACTGGCGACACGGTGCTCAATCCCCGCACCGGCAAGACGGAGCGCGTGGGCAGGCTGGTCAAGATGCACGCCAACAAGCGCGAGGACATCACCGAGATCTATGCCGGAGACATCTGCGCGTGCGTGGGCCTCAAGGAATTGAAAACCGGCGATACCCTGTGCGCGCCACAGCATCCCGTCGCGCTGAGCGCGATTGATTTTCCTGAGCCGGTGATTTCGGTTGCAGTGGAGCCGAAGACCAAGGGCGATCAGGAGAAGATGGGCATGGCGCTGGCGCGACTGGCCGACGAGGATCCTACCTTCAAGGTTCGTACGGATGAGGAGTCGGGGCAGACGATCATCAGCGGCATGGGCGAGCTGCACCTCGAAATACTTGTCGACCGCATGAAGCGCGAGCACAAGGTCGAGGCCAATGTGGGCGAGCCCCGCGTTGCTTTCCGCGAAACCATTCGCAAGACCGCCGAGGCGGAAGGCAAGTACATTCGCCAGACGGGCGGTTCGGGCAACTACGGCCACGTGAAGATCCGGTTGGAGCCGAACGAGCCGGGCAAGGGCTTTGAGTTCGTCGATGCGATCAGGGGCGGCGTGGTTCCCAAGGAATACATCAAGCCGACCGAGCAGGGAATCAAGGAAGCGCTGCACAATGGCGTGCTGGCGGGATACGAGATGGTGGACTTCAAGGCCACTCTGTATGACGGCAGCTACCACGATGTGGACTCAAACGAAATGGCCTTCAAGATTGCCGGGTCGATGGCCTTCAAGGAAGCGGCGCGCAAGGCGTCCCCGGTGCTGCTGGAGCCGGTCATGGCGGTCGAAGTCACGGTCCCGGAAGAGTACATGGGAACGATCATCGGCGACATCAACTCGCGGCGCGGCCGGATTGAAGGCATGGAGCACGCGGCGGGTTCACAGGTCATCAAGGCCATGGTTCCGCTCAAGGAGATGTTCGGATACGTGAACGAAATCCGTTCCTCCACGCAGGGACGGGCTTCGTACTCCATGCAGTTTGCGCGCTATGAAGAGGCTCCGCGAATGATTTCAGAAGAAATCATCAGCCGGAACCAGGGCAAGTAAGGACAAGCGGAAATCCTGCTTTTGAGTTTTGGAAATTTCAGAAGTTGCGGGGCCTTCGGGCTCCGGTAGTCAAGAACGATTTGAAGGAACGAGAGAGGAACTAAGCGATGGCGAAGGAGAAGTTTGACCGGTCGAAGCCGCACGTGAACGTGGGGACGATAGGGCACATTGATCACGGGAAGACGACGTTGACGGCGGCGATCACGAAGGTGTTGTCGAAGCAT
>Ga0307374_10002171_pt1 | contig 35371 bp, 34 predicted proteins | sample OX3MG_FD_202532 | JGI IMG/M metagenome (GOLD analysis project Ga0307374, IMG submission 202532) | Soil microbial communities from Risofladan, Vaasa, Finland - OX-3 | ecosystem: Environmental > Terrestrial > Soil > Coastal area > Acid sulfate soil | place: Finland: Risofladan, Vaasa | collected... | reverse complement strand
GCCAGTCCCTCAATTCCCTCCAGGGTCATCTCTCTGGGCGGATGGTGGCGCGCCAGTCCCTCAATTCCCTCCAGGGTCATCAGTATAGGAGGATAGTTTCTGGGCACTGCCGCTAGGGTACCTTGCAGTAGACGTAACCGAGATCGAAATGATATAGTGCATCCGCCGGTATGGGTCTCTCCTTTCTTAATTCCGTGCAATGGGCGGCGACCGTGTTCGTGGAGTTGGCCGTCCTTCTGCTGGCGCTTCGCCGACGGCTCTTCTGGCGGCTTCCTTTTTTTACGACGTATTTGTGTCTGCTGGTATTAAATGAGGGTATTCTTTGGGTCATTTACCGGTTCAGCGGCGTTAATTCATACATTTCATTCGAATCATATTGGACGCTGCAGGCACTTCTGATTCTCGCTCGCGCGCTGGCTGTATACGACATCTGCCGAGCTCTTCTGACATCCTACGAGGGTATCTGGAAGATGTGCCGGCCGCTATTGATTCTCTTGGCGGCAATTCTAGCAGTGGGAGCGACGATTTCAACCAACAACAACGCGCATCACTTGGCTACCGCGATTTTGGCTGGCGAGCGAGGCTTGGAACTGACAGTTGTCGGCGTCCTAATCTTCGGGTTGATCTTTTGCCGCTACTACGGCGTTGAAATCGAGCACCACGTCGCATGGATCGTGTTGGGACTGGGTTTCTATTCCGCAGTTCAGGCCGCCAGCAATACGCTGTTTCAGTACTCGGTGACTAGGCATTTTGCAGTCTGGCAAGATTTCCGCCACGCATCGTTCAATATTGCAACGATATTTTGGTTTGTGGCTTTATGGAAGCCGCTTCCCGCGAGGCAACCTGCACCTGTTCTGCTGGGTCAGGGTGAGTATGATCGCCTTGCGCCTCAAATGACTTTACGGCTTCGGGAATTAAATACCCGGCTGCTGGAGATGTGGAAATGACTGTTTTCGTGGCGACGCTGCTGTTCCTCGCGATCCTTCTGGCCTTGCTTTGGCTTCTGTTTGGCTCACCAACGAACGAGACAGCTTCATCTCTCGACGCCCTACAGATCGAAAACATTCTTCCAGTAAACTGCCGCCATTTTCCGCAAATCAGCCAGTTGCTGAGCCAGGAAGACACTCAATTCATGCGCAAGCGGACGCCGCATCACGTTGTGAATAAGTGGCGTGCTGAACGCCGCGGGATCCTCAGACAATATCTAAGCGGGCTGGCGCAGGACTTCGCCCGCCTCCAGCGGCTGGCGCGCCTGATCGCTGCGCTCTCGCCCAAAATTCGCAAAGGTCAGGAATTGGAGTGGATGTGGCTTGCTCTGCAATTTCACGCATCCTACCGGATGGTAGCGTTGAAACTTGCGTTTGGTAGCTTCTCTCCGGAAGGGCTTGCCGGACTTACGGAGATGATTGCCGGGTTAACGAGCGAGTTGGAGAATCGCATGGCTCTGCTCGCGGAACATTCTCCTTCGCGCCTGCGCACGGATCCTGGCAGCTGACCGATACGCACTTTCCGTAGTTTGCGATTATCGGCGACGCTCCGAAGACTTCCAGATTCGCCCGCATTACTCGCCGAACGTAACTCGTACGCCCCTCGCGGAGACAATACTGCCTTATCCCTCTTACACGCAGCCTTATAATGGACAATCTGGGAGAATTCATTGTCTGGGGAAAAAATTCTGGTCTGTGACGACGAAGAAGCGATTCGAGAGGTCGTTTCCACCCTCCTCGAAGCGCAGGGATACCGCTGCACAGTTGTGCCCGACGGTTTTCAGGCCATGCAGGAAATCAAGAATGACTCGCACGATCTGGTCCTCAGCGACATCGTGATGCCAGAAATGGACGGCATGCGGCTGTTGCGGCAGGTTCGCTCTCAAGATGAGGACATTCCGGTCATCATGGTCACCGCGATGCACGACATTTCCATCGCGCTGGAAGCGATTCGCGCCGGAGCTTACGATTACATTCTGAAGCCGTTTGAGAAGGATCAGCTTTATCACAGTGTTGCGCGGGCCCTGGAGCATCGCCATCTTGTGCTCGAGAACCGCTCCTACCAGCAAAACCTCGAGCACCTCGTCGCCGAACGTACGCAGCAGCTTTCTCTAACCTTGCGCGACCTTGAGCAATCGTATGACTACACCCTCGAAGCGCTCGGCGGGGCGCTTGACGCGAAAGACGCCGAAACAGAAGGCCACTGCCAACGTGTCACCGCGATCACGATCCTCATTGCGAGAATCATGAAAGTCGAGCGCGACCAGTTGCGACACATCGCCCGGGGCGCTTTTCTCCACGACATCGGAAAAATGGGGATTCCGGACCAAGTTCTGCGGAAGCCTGGACCGCTCACGGATGAAGAACGCCTGCTCATGCGGCGCCACTGCGACATCGGCTACACCGTGCTGAACAAAATTCCCTTTCTAAAAGACGCAGCCGAAATTGTGCTCGCGCATCAGGAATGCTACAACGGGAGTGGGTACCCGCGTGGTTTGAAAGGCGAAGAAATTCCCCTCGGAGCCAGAATATTTGCCGTGGCCGACACGCTCGATGCCATGTGTTCCGACCGGCCATACCGCAAGGCTTTGCCGATTTCGGCGGCTCGCGACGAAATCAAAAAGTTCTCCGGAACGCAGTTCGATCCTCGAGTTGTGTCCGCCTTTCTTTCCAAACCGGACGAATTTTGGACTCGACTACGCCAGAACATCGGCGACCCCTTCAGATATTTGACAATGGATGAAGGTTAGAGGCCTCGCGCATTAATGCATCCGCGAAAGCGGGGGCAGGAGCCCGTGTGGGATTCGCGCCATCGCAATCCGATTGCTCCTTCTTGCGCGTACTTCTGTTATTATATGGCCTCGTTCGAGGTAATTTTGTTAAAGGAGAGGTGCATGAAGCGAATCGTTACGATGGCGGCCGCACTGCTCCTTGCGCTTTCTGTTTTGTCGTTCGCAGCTCAAGCGCAAGACCAGCAAGCGGCAATCACCACGACGAACTTGAAGGCTGGCGACGTTGCTCCGGATTTCACCCTGCCGAGCGATCAACATACTTCCGTGTCGCTTAGCAGTTTCCGTGGCAAGAAGAACGTAATCGTGGCCTTCTATGTTCTCGCATTCACCGGTGGTTGAACGAAGGAACTCCAGGCCTATCAGGCTGATTTGGCCAAGATCACAGCAAGCGACTCGGTAATATTCGGCGTCAGTATTGACAGCCCCCCAGCCAATGCAGAATTCGCAAAGAAGATCGGCGTCACATTTCCTTTGCTGAGCGACATGAACCGCACCGTTCTGAAGCAATACGGAATCGTGCAGCCTTTCCCGATGGGAACGGACAAAGTGGAATTTGCTCGGCGCACCACGTTTGTGATTGGCAAAGATGGCGTGATCAAGCATATCGATTTCGACACGACCGCCATTGATCCAACCTCCGCCGTCACAATTTGCACGGGGCTTCACGAAAAGCACGGAACGTAATACGGAACAGGGCTTGCGGGGGCTGAGGCGCACTTAGCCCCTGCGAAACTTTTCCTCTGCTTATCGAGTGTCCCCTGACTTCCCTTGCCGCACAGACGCACCCGGACACACGCTTATCACCCCGAATTATTTTCGTCTGCAATGGCGCGCGCGGAATCTGAAAATAGCTTAATTCAAATGAAGAACGATTTCGGATGCCGCGTTGGCGGGGGCACGAAACGTGGCGGGAACGCGATCGACCGACTCACGGTGCACGTTGCGGCGAATGCAGAGAAGCGACAAGAAACCCACAACAATCGATGTTGCCGGAATCACGAGAATCAGGATGCCGTGCCTCAAGGCCGCCTGCGCGGTTGGTCCCGTAGCTGCGGCGTCGGTATAGCAAAGAGCGCAGCCCTGAGCGAAAGTCGCTGAAGCACAGAGCGCCGAAACGATTCCCGCAACGAGCGTCTTAAGAACAACCCGCATCTTCATAAACCCTCTTCGGTGACTGCTGCCTCTATTTTGCACCGATTCCGACTTAAAACCAATGCCTCACGGATGCAAACGCGCAATCCGCAGGCTATCCGGAAACACGAAAATCAAAATCATGACTAAACAGAAGACCAGGGTAGGAACGATAATCAAGAACAGACCGAGCTTCTCAAACCGCAAATGCATGAAATACGCCACAATCAAGGCAGACTTAATCAGCGAAAGTCCGATGAGAAGTATAAGCATCAGGTGCGGTTCGAGTCTCATATAGGCAAGCAGAACTTCCACAGCCGTCAGAATAAGAAGCCAAAACCAGACCCACATGAACAATTTTTTCGTCCCGGGCTGGTGCGTCTCTATCGCAGTCGTATCATGCGCGCTCATCGCTCGATTTGCTCCTCAGCCTTTTAGGTTGACGGACATCAGATAGACCATCGGGAAGATGAACATCCACACCAAGTCCACGAAGTGCCAGTACAGGCCGCTGACCTCGACGTGATCCGCATTGAATTTCCTGCGGCCGAAGCCCAGCGCAATAATGCACAAATAAATCACGCCAATCGAAACGTGCAGCATGTGCAACCCGGTAAGCCCGAAGAACGTGCCGCCGAAAAGAGGATCGCCCCAGTTATTCGACCAGGGAGTCACACCTTCGGCGAACAGCCGAAACCATTCCATCATGTGCAGACCGACGAACGCGATGCCACCGACAGCCGTCAAGAGAATGTAAATCACGGCTTTCTTGACTTCATTGCGATGCGCGGCGGCTACGGCCATTACCATCGTCAAGCTGCTCGACAGGAGAATGAATGTCAAGAATGTCGCGTTCAGGATAGCAGGCGAGATCTCGAAGGGACGCGGCCAGTTCGCACTCGACAGGCGAACATAAGCGTACGCAAGAATCGCAGTCGAGAATGTCAGCGAGTCGGAAAGAAGGAATAGCCACATGCCGAGCTTTTTGGTATTCGTGGCAAAAGGGGCCACGCCGCCGTCCCATGCCGACCCCGCAATAGCGTCGATGTCCAATTCAGCCAAGTATCACCGTCCTAGCAAGAGAAGTAGGAAGAGAAAAACCCACAGTCCATCCATGAAGTGCCAGTACACCGACGTGACTTCCGTCGCCGTCGCGAATGTCAGCCGACGCAATTTTCCGCGCCCTACATACAGCAACGCTACAATGCCTCCGAGCAAATGAAGCGCGTGCGCCGCTGTGAGCACGTAAAAAAAACTGCCGCTCGCGTTGGTCGCCAGATAAAAGCCTGATATCACCATCTGCCGCCACGCGATCAGTTGCCCAACAAGAAACAGGAACCCGAGAATCGTGGTTACAGTCCACCAGTGCCGGAAACCTTCGCCGTCGCCTCGCGTGAAAAAGTGCCGGGCGCGCACAATCGTTACGCTGCTGGCCAGCAGAATCAGCGTGTTCAACCACAAAATCCTCGGCATGGGAAATGCCTGCCAATCACTCCCGACGCCCTTCCGTACGATGAACGCGCTGGCAAACGCCATGAAGAACATCAGAATGGCGGCCATTCCGATGGTGATTCCCGTCACATAAATCCGCTGCGGCATTGCCGAGCGGCCGCCGGCTCCGTCACCGTCTCCGCCCGCATCGGACGGCGGCTTTGCGCGTCCTCCGGCATCGATAATCTCCAGCTCTTCCGTGGCTGACGTATGCGGCATAGCAGGTCCCTGACGCTAGGCTTTCGCCACCTGCTCAGGCGCGACATCTTGCGGTATGAAATCCTCGGCCGCCCCAGGCACGCTGTATTCGTAGGGCCCGCGATAAACGGTCGGATAATGGCCGGCGAAATTGTCGTGCGGCACGGGAGTGGGAACGGACCATTCGAGTGTCGTCGCGCGCCACGGATTCCGCCCCGCAGGCTTGCCGTGCTTGATGCTCCAGAAGAAATTGAAATAGAAGAACAATTGCGCCGTAGCCGTCACAAATGCCGCGATACTGATAAACAAATATACGGGCTGGAGGCGCGCCAAATAATGAACCGCGTCGATGCTGGCGTACCGCCGCGGATCGCCCGCATAACCGAGATAATGCATCGGCATGAAGATGCAGTAGACGCCCACGAACGTCATCCAGAAGTGAATCTTCCCCAGCGTCTCGTTCATCATGTGGCCAAACATTTTGGGGAACCAAAAATACGTCGCGGCAAACATCGCAAAAATCGCCGCCACGCCCATGATCAAGTGGAAGTGGCCGATCACGTAGTACGTATCGTGCAGGTAGAGATCCAACGCCGGCTGCGCGAGGAAAATGCCGGACAATCCTCCGGTGACGAACACGGACACGAAGCCGATGGCGAAAAGCATCGCCGAAGTGAATTGAATGCGCGCGCCCCATAGCGTTCCAAGCCAATTGAATGTCTTGATTGCCGACGGCACGCCGATCACCAGCGTGAGAATCGAAAATGCCAGTCCCGAATATGGGCTCATGCCACTGACAAACATGTGGTGGCCCCATACCATGAAGCTCAAGAAGCCAATCGCGCTCAGCGAATACACCATCGCGCGATAACCGAACACCGGTTTCCGCGAAAACGTAGACAGCACATGAGAAATGATGCCCATGCCGGGCAAAATGGCGATGTAGACTTCGGGATGACCGAAAAACCAGAATAGATGTTGCCAAAGCAACGGCGAACCGCCCGCGTGCTTCAGCAACACGCCGCTGACCATTTCGCCGCTGGGAATGAAAAAGCTGGTCATCGCCAGGCGGTCCAGCAGCAACAAAATACAGGCCGCGAGCAAAACACCGAATGCCAGCAGCGCAAGGCAGGCGGTGATGAACCAGCCCCACACAGTGAGCGGCATGCGCATCAGCGAGAGACCCTTTGTGCGCAAATCAATCGTTGTGCCCAGGAAGTTGATGGCCGACATCAGCGAGGCGCCGCAGAACAGCGCGATGCTGACGATCCAAAGCGTCTGGCCCAATCCCTGACCGGGCCCCGCGATCACGCCGACGGCGCTTAACGGCGCATAGGACGTCCAGCCGCTGATCGCCGAGCCGCCCGGAACAAACGCCGAGGACACAAGCACGATCATCGCGAGAAACGTGACCCAAAAGGACAGCATATTGAGTGTCGGAAAGGCCATATCGGGCGCGCCGATTTGAATGGGGAGGAAATAATTGCCGAAACCGCTCTGCGGCACCGTGGTCAGAACGAAAAAAACCATCAGCGTGCCATGCATGGTGATGACGCGGAGATAATCTTCAGGAGAAACGACGCCGCCCGCAAATCCCCAGATGTGCGCATTCGGCCAGGCCAAGTGAATGCGCATGATCACCGAAAGAATCATGCCGATGGTGACCGCGGAAAGGCCGAGCAAAATGTACTGCGTGCCGATGATTTTGTGATCGAGGCTGAAAATATAATGGCGGAGCCAGCCTTTGGGCGCTTCCGCGTGGTGCACCGAAGTCGCGTGCGAACTCATCGGCTCCCTCCCCGGGCGCGGCTCCCGGCGTCCTGAATGCCAAATTTGACTTTCAAGATTTTAATCATTGGGCGTTCTGCGCCTCCTGCTTTTGCTCCCATTGCTGAAAATCGGCGTCGGACAATACGTGCAGCATCGCGTGCATGTGATAGTGCCCCAGGCCACAGAGTTGATTGCAGGTGATTTCGTAATCTCCGATCTTCGTCACCGTGAAATGGACCGGGATCACAAGCCCGGGAACGGTATCCTGCTTGATGCGCAGCTCGCGGACAAAGAAACTGTGAATGACGTCCTGCGAGCGCAGCATCAACTCGATGGGCTGGTTGACCGGCAGATAGAGATCTCCCGAGACAATATCGTCCTTGCTGGCGGGGTCATTGGAATCCAGACCTAGAGGATTGCCCGTGGATGCATCAATGTCCTTGGGAATGACGCGTCCAAATTTGCCATCCGTTCCGGGATAGCGAAAGTTCCACACGAACTGTACGCCCGTAACCTCGACTTGCAGTGCTCCCGGCTCAGGACCGCCAAAATGCACTTCGCCCCAGGCGTGCGCAGCCATCACGCCCAGACCGACGAAGATCACTAGAGTGGCCGTCGTCCAGATAACTTCGAGCATGTGATTGCCGCGAACGAAACGCGCCTTCTGGCCGCGGTCGCGATACTTGAAGACCATCCAAGCCAGTGCAAGCTGCGCCAGGACGAATACGACTCCGGTCACAATGAATGTGGCGAAGAACTGTTGATCGATTTGATGGCCGACGGGAGTGATGGCCGGAGGAAACCACCAAGTCTTCGCAATGTGGAAATAAAGCGTCGAACCGACCAAAAGCAGAATGACGATTGCCAGCAGGACGGCAGGGGCTGCCGAACCGGCACAAGATTTTCGCGAACCCATTTCCTCCGCTCCGGAAAGATTGCGGCCTACGGAACAAACATCTGGCCGCCGATCCTTACACGCAATACTCAACTGACGATGAAGGCTCTATCAAACGGCCCCAATCATATATGGCGCGCACAAAAAAATACAATATGAATCAAGAAAATTTTTCCAGTCTTCGGGCCCCAAATTCCAGCGAGTGAGTTTTTGGTGCGGTCGAGTGGATTCGAACCACCACGGTATTGCTACCGTCAGCCCCTCAAGCTGATGCGTCTGCCAGTTCCGCCACGACCGCACATTGAAAAGCACGAAGAACGTTCAGAAAATCAGTCTTATTTCTTGGGCACCGGAGCCTGCGGCACTGGCTTTTGCGCCGGAAGCGTGGGCCTCGATGGCGCCGTCGGCATCGTTTGCTCGAGGATCGAGCTGCCCTGCGCCATCGTCGGCGCGCGTTTCAATGAAAGCGCCAGCGAACTCATCATAAACACAATGGCGCACCACGTCGTCGCTTTCGTTAGAAACGTCGCCGCACCGCGCGGACCAAACGCCGTCTGACTGCCTGCGCCGCCGAATGCTCCGGCCAAATCCGCGGCGTTGCCGCTCTGGAGCATGATCACAAAAATCAGCAACAAACAGACCAGCACGTGCAACGTAACCAGAACAAAATTATAGTGCCACCCGAGCCACACCAGCCCCACCGCGGCGGCAATCGCAATCACCCACTTCGCTGCATTAGGCATTTCTGCTCCACTTTGACCCTAAGATTCTTGCCGCTAGAAATTCACAATTGACGAAAACGACCGCGCGTCCAGGCTTGCCCCGCCTACCAGCGCACCATCAATTTCCTCTTGAGCCATCAAACTCCGGATGTTATCCGGTTTGACGCTCCCGCCATAAAGAATCCGCGCACGCGCCGCCAATTCCGGCGTAAAGCGCTTCGCGGCCAGGCGGCGAAGAAAAGCATGCACCTCGGCGGCAATTTCCGGCGTCGCCGTGCATCCCGTGCCGATAGCCCACACAGGCTCGTAAGCGATCAGAATACGCGAGAAATCCGGACCGGTCAACGCCGCCATTCCGTCATTGAATTGACGTTCGAGTATTTGTTCTGTACGGCCTGCATCTCTTTCGCTCTGGTCTTCTCCGACGCAGACGATGGGTTGCAAGCCCGCTTCAATCGCCGCTTTCAGTTTGCGATTCACAGTCGCGTCCGTCTCGCCGAAGTATTTTCGGCGTTCGGAGTGCCCGATGATCACGTTCCGGCAACCTGCGTCGATGAGCATCGGCATCGAAACTTCGCCCGTGAAGGCGCCCTCGCGCTCCCAGCAGCCATCCTGAGCGGCTATCGAAATCGAGGCGCCCTTCGCCGCGTCCACGGCCGCAGCTATCGCGGTAAACGGCGGCGCTACAATGATGTCGCAATGGCGCGACGCCGAGACAAGCGGCTTAAATGCTTCGAAGAACGCTCGCGTTTCCGCTTGCGTCTTGTGCATTTTCCAATTGCCCGCAATCACCGGACGCCGCACGGACACCTCAGATTGGAGTAAGAGCTTCAACGCCCGGGAGCTTCCGGCCTGCAAGAAACTCAAGCGAAGCTCCCCCGCCTGTCGAAATATGAGAGATTCGGTCAGCGAGCCCGGCCTGCTCGATCGCTGCTACGCTATCACCGCCACCAACGATTGACGTAGCCCCTTTCGCGGTGGCGTCGGCAACGGCCCGCGCAATTTCCATGGTTCCGCGCGCAAACGTCGGTTTTTCGAACATACCAAGCGGCCCGTTCCATACAATCGTTCGCGCTGCGGAAATTTCTTTGCGGAAGAGCTCAATCGTCTTTGGACCGATATCGAGACCCATCCAATCGGCTGGGGTACCCTCGACTCCTGTCAACTGCGTCTGAGCGCCCTCTTCAGTCGAGCGCGCCAGAACATGGTCAATGGGCAACACAATGCGGGATCCTCGCTCGACCGCTTCACCGAGTAGCGTCAAAGCGAGATCGATTTTGTCCTCTTCCACCAGCGACTTCCCCGTCGTGAAGCCTTTCGCGCGGAAAAACGTATACGCCATTGCTCCGCCGATTAGAATTGTGTTGGCTATCTTGATCAGATTCTGAATCACTTCGATTTTATCCGACACCTTTGCCCCGCCAAGGATGGCCAGAAACGGCCGTTCCGGATTAGTCAGCGCTTTGCCTAGATACTCAAGCTCCTGCTCCATGAGCAGTCCGGCCGCGGCCTGCCGCACAAATTTTGTGATGCCGACGACGGATGCGTGGGCGCGATGAGCCGAGCCAAAGGCATCATCGACGTAAATTCCATCACAGAGCGCAGCCAACTGGCGCGAAAACCCCTCGTCGTTCTGTTCCTCTTCGGCATGAAACCGCACATTCTCGAGAAGAAGCACATGCCCATTTTTCAAGGCCTTGGTGCGGGATTCGGGCTCCTGGCCCACACAGTCCGAAGCAAAAATCACAGGTTTACCCAGCAGTTCCTTCAGGCGTTCCGCTACCGGCGCCAGGCTGTATTTAGATTCCGGCTTCCCTTTCGGCCGTCCGAGATGTGAAGCGATCACAAGTCGCGCGCCCCGGTCGATGGCCAGCTTTAGTGTGGGAAGCGTGGCGCGAATGCGTGTGTCGTCCTCGACCTTCCCATTCGCCAATGGCACATTGAAATCGGCGCGAATGAACACGCGCTTTCCGGACAACTCTAAATCTCGAATGGACAGTTTTTTCATGTTGGTTGCGGACTCAGCGGCAAAACGCGCCGGATTTTAGAGCCGCTGGGCCATGAACTTAATCAGATCCAGGCAACGGCAGGAATAACCCCATTCATTATCGTACCAGGCCACTACTTTCACGCAGTTCGATCCCACCACACGTGTGTTACCGGCATCAACGATCGCTGAATGTGGATTGCCCAGGAAGTCGACGGATACCAAGTCCTCGTCCGTGATATCCAGAATGCCCTTTAACGGACCATCCGCCGCGCGACGAAATGCTTCGTTGACGCTATCTGCCGTGGCTGGCTTTTCGGTGATCACGGTCAGGTCCACCACGCTCACGTCGGGCGTTGGAACGCGTAACGCATACCCATCCAGCTTGCCCTTGAGCTCCGGAATGACAAGATGAAGCGCTTTCGCGGCTCCGGTTGACGTCGGAATCATGGAAAGCGCCGCGGCGCGCGCGCGTCGCAAGTCCTTGTGCGGCAAATCGAGCAGACGCTGGTCGTTCGTGTACGAATGAATCGTCGTCATTGTGCCAACGACGATGCCAAAGGTATCAACGAGAACTTTCGCGACTGGGGCAAGGCAATTTGTTGTGCAGGAAGCATTCGATACCACATGGTGCTTCGCCGGCTCGTACGTCTTTTCATTCACTCCGAGTACCAGTGTGCAGTCCGGATCCGTCGCCGGAGCGGTGATCAGCACTTTTTTGACCGGTCCGCGAATATGTTTGCGCGCCTCCGGCCCCTTGTTGAACACGCCGGAGGATTCCACCACAATCTGCGCACCCGTCGACGGCCAATCCACCGCGGCCAAATCTTTTACTTTGAAAACCTGGATCGCGTGGCCATCCACCTGAATCGCGTCATCGCTTGCCTGAATTTTATTCGGCAGGTTCCCATGGATGGAATCGTATTTCAGCAGGTGCGCCAACGTCTTCGCATCCGTGATGTCATTGATGGCGACAATTTCGATTGACGGATCGCCGAGCGTCACTCGAAATACGTTGCGCCCGATGCGACCGAAGCCGTTGATGGCGACTTTAACTGGCATGCTTCCTCCGTGCGTTTACTTGAGGTGACTTCGAACTACCAAATCGTGGGCGGCATAGGAAGCAGATGCTAGGATGCGCGAAGATAAAAGTCAACGCGGCGCTAACTGTATGTCTTGACGTGAATGACTTTCTCTCCGCTGAAAGTCACCAGAACCGTCTTGGATGGGGGATAACCGTAAATCCAGTCTTCCGTTTGCCTGCCGTCCTCGTCAAATTCCCTAACCTTCTTGTCGGGGCGGCCCATGGCAGCCAGCACCATATCGTGATTCATCCCCACGACTGCTCTGTGGTCCTTGATCGCCTTCTGGAACTCCGGGGGGAGAGTATCCACCCAGTTAACCGCCGAGGAACGTTCACCGGCGAAGTCGAGGAACGGCGAGAGGTCGTGTTTCAATTCGTCGGGACTCAAATTGGGAACAGTGTGCCCATAGTCCAGGATGAGAACAGCTCCCATTTTAGCCGGTCCCGCCGAAGCGGGCATGGTGACTGGGGGGCCCATCGGCCCCATCCCAATTTGCACATGCTGTCGCCAATCGAAATGCTTCTTCGTCCCGCCATTAATGCTGACGATGATTTCGTTCGAACGAAACTCGATGCTGCTGATCTGTACGTGGTCGCCAGGATTCGCCGCTGCGCCGCGCATCAGCGCTTGGCGCAAATTCTTGGGATCAATGGCCTGGCCTACCTTGTAGCGGAACCCCTGTTTCAACGATGGAATTGACTGAATAACGCGGGCGAATTCGCCGTCAACGTACCGGATCAGGGCGATCTTCGATTCCTGCTCGAGCGGCTGCTGCTTCTTACCTGTTGTGGCCTGAACAATGGCCAGAAACAGGTCCGGCGGAGAGGCCATCATCGGCAAACTGGCTTGCAGCGGCTGCACAGGTTCCGGACGAAGCGGATACACGTGAGGCAAGTCGAAGCACGCCAGAAGCAACATCACGCTCGCGAAGCTGGTTAATCGGAACATGGGCGCATCGTCATTTTTTGCAAGCCAGCGAGCCTGATAGAACTCCCGTTTTATCGCTGGCAAACGAAATAATACCATTTTTCGGCGGGATTTCCTGCATTTGAGTGATGGCGGGCTACGTCGCGACAGTCGCGTATGAATGCAGTCTAACTTGCCAGAAACGATCTAGCTTGCCGCGGCCTTGGACTTAACGGCCGTAGCCTGCTCCTCAATTTTTTCCAATGCGAGCTGCGGCTCGAAGCAACGCCGGCATCGCGCCTCGTACATCCCGCCGGCGCCGACGACGATCAATTCCTCGGAGGCGACCAATCGTTGGGTATTCACCGCAGGATTACCGCAACGCACGCAGATCGCGAGCAGCTTGGTAATTTCTTCGGCAACGACCAAAAGCCGCGGCATCGGCTCGAAAGGACGCCCCATGAAATCGGTGTCGAGTCCGGCCACGATCACTCGCTTGCCCGAATCCGCCAGCCGAGTGCAGCTCTCAAGCAAGCTTTCACCGAGGAATTGCGCCTCGTCGATGCCCACCACCTCGGTCCGCGGCTCGACCTTTCCCAGAATATCCGCACCGTTGCTCACCAGGCCCGAAGCAATCTCCAAGCCCGAATGCGAAACAATGCCGTTCGACGAATATCGCTGGTCGATAAACGGCTTGAAAATTTGCACGCGTTGCCGCGCAATTTCCGCTCGCCGCAACCTTCGGATCAGTTCTTCGCTCTTGCCGGAAAACATCGGGCCGACAATCACTTCGATCCAGCCCATATTGCCCTTGACGATATCCACGGATTCTCTCCTGGCCGATGTGCGTAGGCTAACACAATTCTCTGTGGAAATTCCCGCGCGTGATCCGGCCAATCGAAATGCCCTTATTGCTTTGACGCGGCGCCTCGGAGCGGCTGGTACAGCGCTGCATTGAAAAACGGTGCAAACGCATTGATGACGGCGGTACGGAAAGCGTCCTGTCTCGTGATCATGTTGCGGGTCAACACTCCCCACGCGCCTTGAGCGTCGCGAATCCCGTGTCCCCCGGCAAAGGCATCGATCGCAACGCCCAGCTCGATGCCTTCGTCCACCACCTGCCGCGCCAGACTTTCCGGCAGAAGGATGCTTCCCGACTGTCCGTAAGCGCCACGTCCATTCCTGTCTGCCACAAAGGCCCAGTTTTGCAGGAAAACGCTGCGCGAGTCGCCGTCGCTCAAGACATCCAGCCCGCCTTCCAACCCCACAAAGTAGTCCCAGGAAAGCTTTTCTTCTTTTGCGCGCTTCACAAGCTCCTCGGCTCGATGGCGCGCGCCACCCATCAGCTCAGAGCGCGACAGCGGTGTGTGGCGAACTCCACTCTCCACCTCCGCGCCCACCACTTCGAATGGGGCGTTGGGATCCAGGCTCGGCCCAACAACCGTCAATGCCTCCCAAACAGCATTCAGTTTTGGGCGGCGCGTGCTTCCCACCGCGACAATGATCTTGGTCATGGCTTACGGTCGGGAATAATCCCGGAGGACTGTTATTCATTCTTTCCAGAGCTGTGATTGTTTTTCCCGTGCAAACCGGCTATTTAGGAACGTCTTTAAATCCTCGATCGAAGTAAAAACCTGATCCGAACACGCCAGCATCCATCCGCTGATTTGCTCCAGCGGCAGCGGCGTAACCATGTAGACGGGGATTCCTTTCCGGTAAGCCACGGTCAGTTCCGCGGAAGTACCGCCGCTCTGCGCCTTTGCGTCCCCCCAAAAGCAGACCACGTAATCCGCCTTGTTTTCGATCAGGTCGAGATCAAAATGGATGATTTTGCGGACCACGCGCCGAAAACGTTCGAGATCCGTCAACTTCCACTCGCGAAAATGCGCTGCCTCTTCATCCGTCAGGTTCTTCTTTTCGTCCTGCGCGGGATCGTAGACCCGATGACCCAAGTGATCACGGAGAAAAGGAGCAAGCTTCTGCCGCCAGAGCTTGCCGCCGCCGTCGGCGAATTCAATTGGTCCACAGAGATATGCGAGCATGAGGTCCGGGCAAGCCAGGACTTTAGCACGCCGCCATACTGGCTGCAAAGAGATGCCCAAAAGGAAAGCAAGGAGGAAAAAATGGAGCGGCCGAGGGGACTCGAACCCCCGCCTACAGCTTGGCAAGCTGTCGTACTACCCCTATACTACGGCCGCTCGGACGGGCAAGACTTGGAACAAATCTTTTATAGCACGCCCGTACCGAACCCGACAAGGCCCGAGCGAACTGCGGCTGCACGAGAATGCAACCGAGCGGAATCCAGCTTGCAACCCAGAAGAATTACCTAGTTGACTTCAAGGATGCGAGTTGATTTGACGACCGGTGATTTTTTCTGGCGGTCCGCAAAGCGAGTCGCACGCTCTCTGTCAATATAGACCCGGGCGAATTTCTCTCCATCGTGATAATAGACCGTCACTTGCCAGTGGCGGTGTTTTCGCCGCCGGTCACGGTGGAATCGAGCGGTGCCCTTCTTCGTTTTTGTTCTGGTTTTCTTCTTCACGGGATGTCCTAGCGTCGCGGGAGTATCGCAACTTCGGAGGCGCGGCGCAAGTCTCAAGTTGATTATCACCCAGGCCGCCACGCTCGCTTTGCCTACGTTCCTCTATGGAACATCAGCCCAAGTTTCTTGAGACGTTTGCCTGCCCCTAACGTCTAAGATGGAAAGAGAAAAAAGAGTTGGAACTTTTGAGGGTATTCGAGCGTATTTCAAGTTGAAGGGGAAAGGGAGTTGGGGCCATGGTTATGAGACTAGAGCACGAAGTAAACATTGAGAATCCGCGGCATCACTCGCTGGAACGGGTGGAGACTCTCCGACGATTGCTGGCAGGAGGGGCGCGTGTGGAATGTGACCCAAAGCGCCCGGATTTTTATGAAGTCGAGAGCGGTTCTGACGTCTACTACATTCATATCTCGCCGGTTACCGGGAACATCCTTTTGCTGGCTGCATGGCCAAAGGATGGCGTCCCAGGCGACGAAGTGCGGACAATTCAGGCCGCATAACGCGCGCAAACAAACACTCACAACGGTTCACATCAATAAATCAGCGGCCTTGAAACCGAGGTCCTTCAGGATCTGCGTGTTCAATTCGTAGACCTGCGGTCCGGCGGTAGTGCGGACGTAAACGCTATCGCCGACGGCCGCGGAGATGTCTATCGTGGTTTTCTTCCCGGATTTGTCGGTGAGAATCATTTCAATGGCGGGCTTAGCCACGTGGGCCAGGATGGCCCGCGATGGCGTGTCGTAGATTTGCTTGGCGCGGGCGTTCTGGAGCGGATCCAGTATTTTCCAACTTTGAATGGCCTTCCCCTTGTCCGCGGCGGGCTGGAGGATCGTCCACTGATCGTCCTTGCCTTGCGCGCACTGGATGATGCCGTTCGCATTGTGGATTTCCACATTGGCCACGTTGGCGGGATCAAAGTGCAAGATCGACTTATCGCGCAGGTCAAAGAATTTCTTATTGAGCGCGTCGTAGACGATTGAACTTATGTCAAAGATCATCGGGCGCGCACTATCGCGTGCGTAATAGCTGTCGCCATTCTTTTCGCCTACGAGCAAATGAAACTCCTGCCCCTTGGTCGCCGCCGTCACGCTCATCGACGGGTGGGTCAGACCATATTTAGCAAGATCCTCGGGAGATTCGCTTACCACGTCCGTGAATTTATCCGTGGATAGCGCGCTGGCGAGCGAATCGACGGCACTGGAATCAGCCGATACTTCCTCGGGCTTGGCGATCTCCCACGTAGAACTTTTCTTAGTGACGGCAATTGTCCCATTCGGATCATCGATCGTGATGCCAGTGATTTCACCATTTTTTAGCTCTAAAAGAGACCGGTCGCGCAACTGAGAGAGTGGCTTGCCGGTTTCGTCCAACAAGGAAACGGGCAACAGGTCAACATTCTTTGACGCGTCGATGAGGGCATAAACAACGTTGCCTGAAAAATCCTTGTCGCCCAGTCGAATCGTATGTTCCACGCCGCCCTTTTGCTGAAAATTAATTGTCACGGCGGGCTGAACCAGTCCGTATTTCGACAGGCTGTCCGTGGGCGCGAATGACCGGCGGATTTTGGCGCTGCTCAGATCGTTTACGATTCCGTTGATGCTCGCCTGATCGGCGCGTGTAGGAACGGGCTGCGTTATCTGCCAGCTATTCCCTTGTTTGGCGAAAACCGTCTTGCCGGTCCCGCTCACAAGCGTCAGACCCGTGATCTGATCTGCATTCACCGCAAAAGCCGGTTTCCAGGAAGCTTCATCCGTTGGCGGGGCGACGCTGTGTTTGCTGTCGTAGAAATAAACGAACGCTCCAAGAGCGATCGCAACTACCACTACAAGCAGTGTGCTCTTCTTCATGGCCGGCTAACGACGCTTCACCCAAATGTAAATTCCGCCAATAATCACAATCAGCGGCAGGAAAACCATGCTGAACCACGATAGTTCCCGCTGCTGCGCTTCCGTCAACGTCACGCGGCGATTCGCGGCCTCCTTCGGGCGGATGGAAATCAGATTTTCTTCTTCGGTCAGCCAGTTGATGGCATTGAAAAACAGGTCGCCATTGCGCTGCTCCCCCACCCACTGATTCGTCGCAAACTCGGAATTGCCGATCACCACCAGCCGCGCATCCGTTGAGCCCGATTTCTTTTCTGCCGCGACGCCAAGCGGCAGCGGCCCCTGCTGATCCGTCTTTGGATCATATTTCACGGTCCCGTTCCCTAAATTCGGTACGGTGAAACTGGCCGCCGAGGTTTTTAGCAGTTCCACCGATTGAGGTTCTAGCTTCGAGGTATCTTCAATCGAAACCGTCCGCGCCAACGGGAAAAATGTCATCGAACCTTTGAAATTCCGCACCACCGGGCTGTCGCCATAATCGACGACCAACGGAACGCCTGGTCCTTCCCCCAGCAAACGCCCCACGCCGCTCACATCGATCACGTAGTTATCGCCCAACTTGATGTTCCATGCCTGCAGAACGTCGTCCAGTTTCGGATCCGTACCCGGATCCAGCAGCAGCATCGCTTTTCCGCCGCCAGCGAGATATTTCTCGATCATCTGCGATTCCTGCGGAAAGAAAGACTTCTGCGGACCCACATCGACAAGCACGCTGCAGTCGGAAGGCACGTCGTTCGACGTCACCAGATTTACTGACTTGGTTTGATAATTTTCTTTTGCAAGTTCCCCCGCCACGCCGCTGTAACCTTTGCTATCCGATGCCGTGATTGATTTTTCGCCGTGTCCCTCGACGAAGCACACGGTTTTCACCGTGGTGGAGGTGGCTTTCAAAATCGCCGAGGCAAAATCCTGTTCCGTCGTTTCTTCCAGCCGCTGGATGTTCTTCCCGCTAACGACAATCACCTGTCCTTCTCGCGCTACTCCATATTGTTTCGTCAGATCCGGATTCTCCTGCGGATCCACCGCGCGAAAGTGAATGTGAGGATTCAGGTTCTCGTACTCAGACATCTGGTCGCGTAGCTGCTGAACTTCGGGATCGGAGGATTTTGCAAACAGGAAAATATCGACGTCGGATTTTATCGGCTTGACGATTTTCTTCGTCTGATCCGAAAGCGTATAAAGTTTTTCACTGGTCAGATCGAACGTCTTGTGATGCCGGAAGCCGAGATAATTGATGAAGACCAGAATGGCCAGGACCGCAATGACGAGTACCGATGTGTTCGTGCCCAGTCTCGAGGAGCGCTTTGAGAAAAATTCAATCAGCGTGCGGAAATCCAGAACCACCCACGCCAGCACCAGCACGCCGCCGGCGATCAGCAAAATCTTATTCGTAAGCTGGAATTGCTCCAGTACGTTGTAACGAACGTAGCCGGCAATCAGCAGCGCCAGTCCGAGCGCTCCAGCCAGCCGCGCCAACTCCCTTCGATCCCATTTCATCGTGCCGTACCCTCTTTCCTCCCTGAAAAATTAGGCCCGTCGCCAGCGCATGGAATCCACCGCGCGCATCGTCAAAAAAATGGCGAAAAAAATCCAACTCCCGAAGAAAATCAGCCCGGTGGTGTCGATCACGCCCCGCACAAACGGGTTATAGTGCTGCAAAATAGCCACGTATTGCAGTGTTTGCGCAACCACTCCATTTCCGGTTCCCGCAAAGAATCCGACTACCCAAAGGAGCAGCGATATTCCCAGCACCAGCACGCCCGCCACAATCTGGTTCTCCGTCAAAGCGGAAAGGAACGAACCAATAGCAAGCAGCGTCGCGCCCAGAAGCAGCACGCCCAAATAGCCTCCCGCGATCAGCCTCCACGGCGGCACGGGCTCACTGTGCGCAAACATGTAAACGACGTAAAGCACCGTCGGGAGAATCATGATGATGAAAAGGCTCACCGAGGCGAAAAACTTCCCGAGAACAATTTGCCAGTCCGTGATCGGAGACGTCAGCAGCAGCTCCATCGTTCCGCGTTTCCGCTCCTCCGAATACACGCCCATGGTCAACAGCGGAGTCAGAAAAAGTAGAATCGTGCCCACAAGGCTCAGGAATGCGCCCAGTACGGCGCTCGGCACGTCAAACGGAATCGCAGCGCCGCCTTGCGTCGCTTCCATACTGGCCTCAAAGGATGCCTTGATCCCGTCCGCCAAATACATATTGAAGAACACGGCGCTCAAAATCAGAAAGATGGGAACAACGGCATAGGCCACGGGCGACACAAAATAGTGGCTCATTTCCTTGCGATAAATAGCGTATAGGCCGCGCATGTCAGTTTCGCTCCGCTTTTTCGGTTGGATTTTGCGTCGCGTCTTCCGTGGTGAGTTGCAGGAAAATTTCCTCTAGGCTCAGGTTCATGCCGCGGAGCTCGTAAAGCGCCCAACCCTGTCCGACAACCTTGGCCGCGATTTGACTACGCAGGTCCTGCCCTTGATTTGCTTCGACCGTCGCAACCAAACGTCCCGCGGAGCCGAGCGCGCTGATTTCCACTTTTCGCACGCCGGAAATTTGCGCCAGCGCATCGCGTAAAGGCTTTTCTGGCGCTTGCACCTCAACGCGGATCCGCTCTCCGCCCTTGAGTTGCAGCGTCAGATTTTCCGGGGTGTCCACCGCGACGATTTTCCCGCGGTTGATGATCACCACGCGGTCGCACGTCATGCTGACTTCAGGCAAGATGTGCGTCGAGAGAATGATCGTGTGGCTCCCCGCCAATCCCTTGATCAAATTGCGGACTTCGATAATTTGCTTCGGATCCAGGCCCACGGTCGGCTCGTCCAGAATAATCACATCGGGATCATGAACAATCGCCTGCGCCAGTCCCACGCGTTGTTTGTAGCCCCGCGAGAGCCGCTTGATCAGCTCATTGCGCTTGTCCGTGATCTTCGCCATTTCGAGCGCCGCTTCCACTCGCGCAGCACGTTTTTCCGGGGGCACGTTCTTGATTCGCGCGACGAAATCCAGATACGAACCCACGGTCATATCGAAATAAAGCGGCGGATTCTCAGGCAAATATCCAATGCGGCGGCGGACTTCCATGGAATCGTCGAACACATCGAAACCGGCGATTTTCGCCGTACCGCCGGTGGCGGGCAGGTACCCGGTCAGCACGCGCATGGTTGTCGTCTTTCCCGCGCCGTTTGGCCCGAGGAATCCGAGGATTTCGCCTTTTTTTACGGAAAAAGAAATGTGGTCGACTGCGGTTTTGTCTCCGAAGGATTTCGTCAAGTCCTGAACTTCTATCAATCCGGTCCCTCCGCGATTACAAAATATAGTGCAGTTTCATCGCCATCAAACGGCCAGCCCGGCACCGCTCCTCAAGTTCCAAGCCGCCCTTTATACTAAAATTCAGTCCCGCTCGCCAAGATTTCGCCGGAACGTTCGCTGAGACGCCTCTTGCAGATCAGTCCAAAGATTACATTGCAGAGACTCCTTCTAGCTGGATAAGGTTGCCTGAAATTCTGCGTAGCTGTGAGGAGTAAATACCCGCCATCATTTTCCGGGATTGACTTGCGGACGGGACAGGCATACCTTTCGCCGCGAATGATTCCGAAGGCTGAATCGCCGATGAAGAACCGCACGCTCGCCGCGCTTCTGGCGGTCTGCGCGCTCGTCGCAGTTCTGGCGCTAATCAGCCACGGCGGAATACTTGCCATCCCGCCAGTGGCTCTAATGACCCTTCGCTGGCTGGCTATTGCCCTGCTCGCTGCATACGCTACGGCGCGCCGCTCATTGACGCTGTGGATCCTCGTCGGGCTGCTCGCGGGCGCGGAATTCGGCCACGACGCTCCAGCAACCGCCATAAAATTTCAAATCCTCGGCTCGATTTTCTTGCGTCTCATCAAAGTCATCATCGCACCGTTGCTTTTCGGCACTCTCGTCGTCGGCATCGCCGGCCACGCGGAATTGAAAAAAGTCGGACGCATGGCGGTCAAGGCGCTGGTGTTTTTCGAGATTGTCTCGACCATCGCTCTCATCATCGGCTTGATTGCCATACACGTGAGCCGCGCAGGCGTGGGAGTGAATCTGCCTCGCACAGCAACCGAGCAAGCCGCGCCGGCAACCACGCAATCGGCGAGCCAGCTCATCCTGAACATTTTCCCTGAAAACATTGCGAAGTCCGTCGCCGAAGGGCAAATCTTGCAGGTCGTCGTCTTCAGCATGCTTTTCGGAATCGGACTCGCGCTGGTGAAGGAACCCAAGCGCCGTCCGATGGTCTCGTTTGCCGAAAGCCTTTCCGAAACCATGTTCAAGTTCACCAATCTGGTGATGTATTTCGCCCCTGCCGGCGTGTTCGGCGCAATTGCCTACACAATCGCGCATCTTGGACTGGGCGTCATGCTGCCTTTGCTCAAACTTCTCGCGACGCTATACGTGGCGCTCGTCGTATTTGTCCTTTTCATCCTCCTGCCCATCGCGCTCGTGGCTCGCATCCCACTGCGCCAATTCCTGCGCGCCATTGCCGAGCCGGCTACCATCGCCTTCGGCACCAGCAGCTCGGAGGCGGCGCTGCCAAGCGCCATGGAGCAGATGGAAGCGATCGGCGTGCCGCGCGCGATTGTCGCCTTTGTCATGCCGACGGGCTACAGCTTCAATCTCACCGGCTCGAGCCTCTATTTGTCGCTGGCGGTGATTTTCATGGCTCAAGCCTCGGGAATCCACCTGACGATCGGCCAGGAATCCGTGATGATGCTGACGCTGATGCTGAGCAGCAAGGGACTCGCTGGCGTCCCGCGCGCCGCCTTCGTGATTATTCTTGGCGCTGCGGCGTCGTTTCACCTTCCGATGGAATCAATCTACCTGCTTCTGGCCGTCGATCCGCTCATGGATATGGTCCGCACCACGGTTAACGTAGTCGGGAATTGCCTGGCCACGGTCGTTGTGGCGCGATGGGAAGGCGACATGCCACCGTCGAGCGCACTCTCCTAGCAAGGGGAATTCATTCCACTCGCAATTCAGGCCGCGCCCCAAAAAAACGAAAATAAAGCACCAGACTTACCCCAATCACCGCCGCATAGACATAGAAAGGGAGCGCAAGATCGGAGACATCGAACATATATCCGGTAAACGCAACGGCTCCGCTTGAGGCCGTAAGCCGCGCCACTTGATTCATCGCGAGCGCGCGTCCCATCTCGTTTTCCCGCACCATCGCCGTCAACGCCGTCTGCTGGGCAGGAACCGCAATCACTCTCAGCGCTGGCGTGATCAAATAAATCACCACTGCCAGAGCGAAAATTCGCGTGAGCGGCAGCAGTAACAGCAACAACGCCCCCAAACCGCGGGTAACCGCCACTCCCTTGACAAATCCGAATTGCCTTTCGATTCGCGGCGCCACGAGAATCGCAAACGCCGCTACCAACTCGCTCGCGAATCCGTATACGGCCATTCGTGATTTCGGCACGTGGTACACAATGACAAAGAAGGGAATCAGGAACGGCATAATCAGTCCTTGCGAAACTCCGTTCAGCGCCCCTGTCAGCGAGAATTTCCCGATCACCTTCCCGCTCTTCATCCGCTTCCATTCACCGCGCTTGCCGGAGAGCTCCATCGGTAACAGAAACACAAGGCCTGCAGCGCTTATCACCGCGGCAGCAAGAAACGCATCGCGCGGGCTGAAAAGACGCGCAGCCAGCATTCCGGCCGCACCCAGCAGCCCGCTCAGAAAAGTGAACAGCGAAAAATAAAACGTGCGGTTCCCCACAGTTGTGAAATCAGCGATCACTGCGGTTTGAATTGGCTGGGCTGCTCCCCCCACGCTTCCGGTCGCGCGCGACCCGGTTGCGGAAAAACCCCCGAGCATCGTCGCAAGAAACAAAATGGGAAGTTTGCCAGAGCTAAAAGCCACCAGCGCGCCCGCAGGGAGCAGAATTCCAGCCAGCACCAAAGTCCCTTTGTGACCCCAAAGATCAGTCAGGAATCCGAACAGCAGCGCGAAGCTCGCCGTTGCAACCGTGGCTGCGGTATATAGCAGGCCCAGGTCCAGCGCGCTGTAGTGGAGAGACTGAAGGACATAGTACGGAAAGACGAGAATGATAATTCCAGCGGCCACACTTCGCGCGAGACGGAACAGGATCAGCAAAACCAATTGCTTCGAACTGTGGCTCACACTTCCAGTTTACCGGAAACGCGCCCCCGTATCGAACAGAGGAGTCTTTTCAACGGGGGCTAGGGCAACGAGAGCGCGCAAAAACGCATCCAGTTGGCCTGGACTCGTGTTCTACTAGGCCGGTACGGATCGCGCGGCTTGCTCATTTAGTGGGCGTGCTTAAAATCCGCGTCACTTAAGATGCGCGTTGACAGTATGGAGCCATTTTGTTATTCAACCTGTTTGCTTTGTGCTCGGGCACCTCTTGAGCCTGCCGCACGCCGCGATTGACCTCACCTGGTCAATCTGGCCTCCCGCGAACGAGTATGCTGCTGAATCAACGGAGGATTGCTGTCTTGATCTCGGATAAGATAGGAAGCCGTTGCATCAATTGAACCAAAGGACAGAATGAAAACGAGCCGCATGCTCATGACCAAGTTGGCTTTTGCGGTGGTGGCCGCCGCCTTTCTGGCTGGCTGCGGCGGCAGCGGACCCGGCTCGCTCGTCATCGTCATCACTCCCGGCACAAATCAATCGGTTGACCAAAATCAATCTGTGGCTTTCACCGCCTTCGTGGCCAACGACACGTCGGATGCCGGCGTTACATGGAGCCTTTCCGGGGCGCATTGCGCAGCCGCAGCCTGCGGCACGCTGACGAACAGCACAACGAGCGGGGTGACCTACGTCGCGCCGAAATCGGTGGGCACGCTGCTGAATGTAACTCTCATGGCCACTGCCAAAGCAAATACGAAGACCACTGCCACCTTGAATATTTCGGTTAGCCCGGCCCCAACCATTTCTACAACTTCCCTGCCCGGCGCTATCAATGGCCAAAACTACAGCCAGCAGATTATCGCGAATGGCGGTGTCGCACCGCTCTTCTTCAGCATCAGTTCGGGCAGCCTGCCCCCGGGATTCCATCTCGATACGAATGGGTTAATCAGCGGCCGATCAACCTCCAACGGAGGCACTTTCAATTTCACTGTGCTCGTAACGGATCAGGGGAATCCGCCACTCACCGCATCCCAGTCGTACTCGATCGTAATCGCTCCAGCGCCTCCATTGTCTATCCTTACGACTTCTCTGCCGAATGCCGCACAAGGAAGCCTGTACAATTTCCCCTTGGCCGCTTCCGGCGGTGTGCCACCCCTGACTTGGGCGATTACCGTTGGTGCTTTGCCACCCGGGATCTCGTTGAACACGACTACCGGGCAAATCTCCGGCACTCCCACGGTTCAAGGTACATTTTCCTTTACGGTCAAAGTGACTGACTCAGCGCTTCTTCCACCAAATCAACAGCCGCAGACTGCTACACAGGCTTTGAGTCTTACGGTCGGCGCGCCAGGTTCTCTGGCAATCGCCACAACGTCACTCCCGCAAGCAAATACCGCAACTCTCTATAGTCAGCAACTTCGCGTGACGGGTGGCGTGGGCCCCTTCTCCTGGAAACTGACGTCTGGAATATTGCCATCCGGGCTCGGTCTGAGCACCTCGGGTGTAATCTCCGGAGTGCCGACGGCCGTCTCGACCAACACTTTTTCCGTGCAGGTCACCGATTCAGAGCCCGTTCCGCAGAGCGCTTCGGCCACCTTAACCATTTCCATCATCAGTTCCGTCAACAACAACGCGTTGCTTAACGGCAACTATGTGTTCATCTTCAGCGGATTTAACTCTAATGGTCCGGTCGTGCTCGGCGGAACATTGTTTGCAAACGGAACGGGCAATATTTTCGGCTCCGAGGACAGCAACAACAACAATCCTACAGGCTCGACTCAGAATAACGGCCCCGGACCCGTTCAGAACACCACCGTCGGGGGCAGCTATTCCATCGGCTCGGACGGCCGCGGCAGCTTTACGCTCAACTCGGCTTCCATTGTTTCCACCTATCAGTTCGCGCTCGACGCCAATGGCGACGCGCAATTAATCGAGGCAGACAATACAGGCACTCACGGTACGGGCGTATTGCGAAAGCAAACCGTTTCCAATTTCACGGCGCAAAGCTTTAGCGGAAACTATGCCTTCGAATTGGCAGGAACGGATGCATCCGGCAAGCGTGATGCCCTGGCTGGCACTTTTAATGCCGACGGCCTCAGCCTTTTTAAGAACGGAAATATCGACACGAATTTCGCGGGCACTCTGGGAACAAATCTGAATGGCGTAACCGGCACTTTTCTTCTGGCTCAAAACGGCCGCGGGGCCGCATCCCTCGCTTTGCCGACTCCGGCGACCCTGAATTTCGTCTTCTACATGGTTACACCGTCTGACGCGCTGTTTATCGGCATGGATCCAGTCAGCCAAACAAATCCTATGACCGTTGGCGAAGCCCTGCTGCAAGCTCAGCCCTCGTTCGATAAGACTTCGCTGAACGGCTCGAGCATCGTCACGGCTTCCGGACTCGCAACCTCAGGTAATGCCAATGTCCTGGCCGGACTTCTGACTGCCGACGGAAACGCGGGCATCAGTTCCGCGCTTGACACCAACGCCGGTGGCACCATCACTTCCAATGCAAGTGCCAGCGGTTCTTACTCTGTGGCTTCCAACGGACGCGTCACGACCAGCGGTCTCAACAACCAACTTGCCGTCTTGTACTTGATCGGACCGAATCAAGCTTTTGTCATCGGTCAGGATTCGGCCGCCTCTGCGGGCATCGTCGAGCCACAAATAGGAGCGCCTTTCGACGCGACCTCCTTCGCAAGCTACTTCACTTTCGGGCCGTCTTTACGCGCCTCTTTGTTAACATCTGACAAGGCATCGAATGATTTTGTCGGTTCCCTTTTGTCCGATGGCGCTGGAAATATCTCAGGAAAGTTGGACGAGGCGGGCGCGACCGGAATCCCCAGTTCAAATCTGGCTGTCAAGGCCACGTACACCGTCGGTGCGAATGGGCGCGGCACCATCTTCGCAAGCTCCCCTCCCCTTCTGCCGCCGCTGTTCGTTTTCTACATGGTGTCGCCGACACAAGTTCGAGTGATTTCCTCGGCCGCTGCCGATACACATCCTCAAGTTTTCTTCTTCGACCACTGAGTTGTCGCCCGTTCGCTCATACAACGACGCTGCCCCCGCGCTGCGCCTCGGAGGAATACTCATGCAGACTTGCATTCATGCTCGCACCTCAAGCTTTCGCAGCGTCTTGGTTCGTAGATCGATGTGGCTTGCAGCTTTCGCCCTTCTTGGAACACTCGCGCCCTGCGCAATTGCTCAAACGCTGCCTTCCGCTCCCCTCTCGCACCTGATTGATCTCACTCCTCGTCCGGGATTTTTCAACGAGCCCTCAATTGCCGTGAATCCAAATAATCCGCGCCAGATTGTCGCGGCCTATCAAGTCGGCGCGACCGCGGCCTTCTCCTCCGATACCGGAGAGCATTGGACGTTGGCTCCCACAACGGCGCCGAAAAATTACGCGGTTTCGGGCGACGTCTCAGTCACCTTCGACAACCAAGGCCACGCATTTCTCTGCTACATCGCCTTTGACAAGCTCGGCACCGAGAATTACTGGGCGCACAACGCAACGCGCAACGGCATCTTCGTGCGGCGCTCGAATGACGGCGGCAAAACCTGGAATCCCGGAGCCTCCACCGTCATCTCGCATCCCACCGAACCGGGCATTCCTTTTGAGGACAAGCCCTACATCGTTGCGGATACCAACCCAAAAAGCCCGCACACCGGGAATCTCTATGTCGGCTGGACGCAATTCACGCTCACGAAATCGGTGATTTTATTTTCGCGCTCCGCCGATGATGGCAACACGTGGTCGGCTCCCATTGAAATCAGCTCTCATGAAGGTCTCCCGCGCGACGACAATGGCGCGGTCGAAGGATTCAGCGGCGCCATCGCGCCAGACGGAACCCTCTACGTCGTCTGGGCCGACGGTGACAATATCGCGTTTACCTATTCGAGAGACGGCGGCGAAACATTCGCCCCCTCAAAGGAAGTCCTCGGCGTTGCTCCTCTATATTTCAAAGTCTCCAGCGTTGATCGTGCCAACGGCTTTCCGCAGATTTCCCTCGACCCAAAAACGGGACGCCTCTTCGTCTCCTGGAGTGATTATCGTAATGGCGACGTGGATATTTTTGTCTCGACTTCGGAAAACAGCGGAGCATCTTGGTCTCCCGCGGTTCGCGTGAATTCGGATCCGATTCACAACGGCTCTGACCAATTTTTCCAGTGGCTATCGGTCGATCCGGTAACGGGCGCGGCTTACGTCGCCTTTTACGATCGGCGCAACGATCCTAAGAATAAGAACACGACTGTCGTACTCGCACGCTCGACTGACAGCGGCCATAATTTCCAAAACTACGCATGGACGCGCAAGCCCTTCGAATCACGCGACGATTTCATCGGCGATTACACAGGCCTCGCGGCGTTCAACGGGCGTGTCTACGGAATCTGGGCGGAAGAAACGAGGTCAGCATCAAGTGCAAATGTAAGAACTCGCAAGCGGAAGTCGCAAGCTCCGCCGGAAGCGATCGACAATCATCGAACGATTGTCCGCGTTGGCGTCGCCGACTTTAGCAAATCAAACTGACGCGCCCTAGGTGACGCCCGGCACATCCGCAAAGCTGCGGCTCAGTTCACGGTAGATCAGCCACGCGGCCACAATCGCCAGCAGAGTCAGAAACGCTCCAGAGCCCCAGTGGCGCAAAAGCAATTTCCCAACGCCAAATAGCGCCCCATAGGTCATAGCGCAGCCAAGAATCCAGCACCATAAATTGCGCGCCAGCCCGTGGGTCTGCGGAATTTCAGGAGCTCGCGCGGCGATTGGCCGCCATCCCGTAATTTGCGGCCGCACCTTGCGATAGAACGCCAACAACTTCGCATCCGGTTCGGGCTTGGTCAGCAACGTCACGATGATCCATACAAACGAAGTCGCCAGCGTCGCCGTCAACGCCGTCTTTGCAAAAACCACGGAGCTCGAGCCCACGAAAAGCTCCGGCCTATGCACCAACCACAGCGACAGTCGCTCTGAGCGCACTCCCAGCACTACAACCAGCGAAGTTGCCATCGCCGAAATTTCGCTCCACGCATTGATTCGCCACCAGTACCACCGCAGCAAATAAACGCTCCCTGTTCCCGCGCCCAGCTCCAGCACGTCCTGCCAACCGGAGAGAATCGAAGCCAAATGCGCCGAGACGTACCCCGTCACGACAACCAGAAGCAGCGTCACAACGCGCGAAACATACACATAGTGACGCTCGCTCCCGCTGCGCTTGATGAATCGCCGGTAACCATCTTCCACCAAATACGACGTGCCCCAGTTCAACTGCGTCGCAATCGTCGACATGAACGCGGCCAGAAATCCCGCCAGAATAATTCCGCGCAGCGCGTGCGGCACATGGTTCGTGACGATCAGCATGTAACTCGTCTCCGGATGCGTCAGCCCCGGATACAGCACAATCGCGGCAAGCGCCGTGAAAATCCACGGCCATGGGCGCACCGCGTACTGCGCGATGTTGAACCACAAAACGGAATACAGTCCCTCGCGCTCATTCCGCGCGCTGAAAATCCGCTGCGCGATGTATCCCCCGCCGCCCGGCTCAGCTCCGGGATACCAGAACGCCCACCACTGAATTCCCAAGTACACCACGAAAGTAATCACAGGCAGCGTCCACAGCGCTTCGCTGGAAAATCCGCGCGAGAAATCAGGGAAAAACGCCAGTGGATCCGATCCTCCATTTACTGCGCGCATGGCCTCGATTTTTGCCGTCATCGGACCCACGCCACCCGCCGCGATCACGCCGTAATACGCCACGACGATCACGATTCCCATTTTCAGCACGAACTGGAACAAATCCGTCCACAGCACGCCCCACAATCCGCCCAGTGAAACGTAAATCCCCGTGAATGGAATCAGAAAGAAAATGCAGATCGCCAGCGCTTGCCCGTTCGTGCCGGCAAACGCTGGACCAAGAATTTGACTCAGCCAGTTCACGAATCCTGTGAAAACTGGCCACCCCTGCATCGTTGGCCCCATCGTCGTGCCAATGATCAGGATCATTGCTTTCGTCACCCAGCCGAGGATCAGGCAATTCATCAACAGGCCAAGATAAACCGCGCGGAATCCCCGCAGAAACGCTGCCGGCTTGCCCGCATATCGCATCTCCGCGAATTGCACGTCCGTCATCAGTCCTGAGCGCCGCCACAATTTTGCGAATAGAAACACGGTCATCATTCCGGAGAGCAAAAACGCCCACCAGATCCAGTTCCCCGCGATTCCCTGCGTGTAGACGATTCCAGCGACAAGCAATGGCGTGTCCGCCGAAAATGTCGTCGCCACCATCGACGTTCCCGCCAGCCACCACGACACTCTGCGCCCCGAGACGAAATAATCCTCGGTGCTTTTCCCCGAGCGCCGCCGGAAATAGAGTCCCAACAGGAGTGTTATCGCCAGGTAACCTAGAATTGCGGTCCAGTCGAGCGGTGTGAATGTCACGCGCGCACTATTCTCCGGCCAAATGAGCAGCCATCACGATAATTAGTGCCGGAAATGTATCAGGTTTCTTAACGCGTCGCTAAAGATTTGATTGGGGCGTGAAAAAATGGAGCGTCCAGAAGAGCAGACTTGCTCGAGCCTGCGCTTAAGCCGATCTTACTCCCGTCGTCGCGGTCAATTTGTCGCGCGTCATTTGTCCATCGACAAGTCGCCAAATTCCCAGAGGGTTTTCGTTTCTCAGCTCATTGGGAAGCGCTGTGTTGGGGAAATCCTGATAACAAACGGGCCGCGCGAAACGATAAATCGCTTGCGTCCCCACCGAAGTCGAACGCCCATCGGACGTCGCCGGGTACGGCCCTCCATGCACCATCGCGTGGCAGACTTCCACGCCGGTCGGATAACCGTTGAAAATCAATCTTCCAACCTTGGTCTGAAGTATCGCAACCAGGTCCGCAAACTCGCGCAGGTCATCCTCGGTGCCGTGCAGCGTGGCCGTCAAATGTCCTTCCAGTCCTCGCGCAATGGCCAGGAGTTCGTCACGGGAATCATGGCGGACGATCAATGTCGAAGGTCCGAAAATCTCGGACTGTAAATCTTCATTCTCGATAAACGCAGGCGCATCCGTTTCGAAAAGCGCTGTACCCACCCGAAAACCACTTGCTGCCGCGTCCTCGCCCGCGCGCTGCGCTTGCCGGACTTTATCTTCGCGGCTCCTGACATCGACTCCAGCGCGATAGGCCTCATGAATTCGCGATGTCAGCAACGTGAACTCGCCGCTCGTCTTCATCAACTCGCGCACGTTCGCGGCAAATTCACGCGCGGATGCGTCATTCCCCACTACGACAACTCCAGGCTTCGTGCAGAACTGCCCAGCCCCCAGCGTCACGGAGGCGTGCACTCCCTTCGCGATTTCAGCGCCTCTTTCTCTCATCGCTCCGGGCAGAATGAAAACGGGATTTGTGCTGCTCATTTCGGCAAACACCGGAATCGGCTCCGGACGCGCCGCTGCCACATCCATCAGCGCGCGTCCTCCATTCTTCGATCCTGTGAATCCAACCGCCTTGATGGCCGCGTGATTGACGAGCGCCAACCCCACTTCTGTTCCCGCATCGAACAGCAGTGAAAAAATCCCTTCAGGCAAGCCCGACTCTTTCACCGCGCGTTGAATTGCCTGCCCGACCATCTCCGCGGTTCCCGGATGCGCTGCGTGCGCCCGCACCACCACGGGATTGCCCGCTGCCAGTGCGGACGCTGTATCGCCTCCCGCCACCGAAAACGCGATCGGAAAATTGCTCGCGCAAAAAACCGCTACCGGTCCAAGCGCTCTCCACAACGAACGCACATCCGGCTTCGGCGCTGGCTTCCGCGCAGCATCACCTCGATCAATTCGCGCGTTGACCCATGACCCTTCTTCCACTACTTCCGCGAAAAGGCGAAGCTGAAAGCACGTTCGCGCTGTTTCATTTTTGATCCTTGCAGGCGGCAGGGCCGTTTCCTGCACGGCTCGCGTGACCAAATCGTCGCCCAGACCCTCGATTTGCTCCGCAATCTTTCTCAGCAGCGCCCCTTTTGTCTTTCCGGATGCGCCGCTGTACTCAGGGAACGCGCTCGCCGCCATTCGCGCGGCGGAGTCAACATCTTTCGCATCGGCAGAATAATAATTCGGCTCAAGCTCCTGGCCCGTGGCGGGATTTATCGCGTGGAATATTTTGCCGCTCGTCTTGCCTAATTCATTCCCAAGGATCGATCTGCCGGTTAATCCCATTGCAAAGCTCCTTTTTCCGCAAAGCCATATCTACGCACGAGTGGTTTCCCGTTCCGCATTCCGTCCCGGCCGCGTCTTCAGGGCCGCCCGGATAATCGCCCTTGCCTCATCCAATTCCTTGCCCTCCAACTCCATTCTCGGCGGACGTACTCGCGCATTCCCCATTCCCGCTTCCTGCTGCACCAGTTTGATCAATTGCACGAATTTCGGAACCGTGTCCATCCGCAAAAGCGGCAGAAACCATTTATAAATCGCTGACGCCTCGTCGATTTTCCCTTCGGCGGCAAAGCGAAACAAATCCACGGACTCTTCTGGCAGCGCATTGACGAGCCCCGCGATCCACCCTACCGCGCCCGCTTGCACGCCTTCAACAATCGCGTCATCGACGCCCATGAACACCGCCAGCCGATCTCCGAGCAGCGCGCGGATCGCGGTCACGCGCCGCACGTCGGTGCTTGATTCCTTTACTGCCTCCAGATTCTTGTGTTCATTCGCCAGTTCGGCGATTTGCTCCGGCAAAAAATCCGTCCCGTACGACACTGGATTGTTGTAAAGCATGCAAGGCAGTTTCGTCGCGCGCATCACCGCAACCAAATGCGATTTCATTTCTCGCCAGTCCCCGCGATATACGTAGGGCGGCAAAATCATCACTCCCGCGCATCCTTTGTCCGCTGCCGCCTTCGCTAACTCCACTGCTTCCGTGGTCCGCAGCGACGATATCGCCGCTACGACAGGCACTTTCTTGCCCACGGAACGCACGCAAGTCTCGATCACCGCTACTTTCTCCGCATATTCGAGCGTCGCTCCCTCTCCCAGCGACCCCAACGGCACGATTCCCGTGCATCCATGCTCCACCAGCCAGCGGCAATGATTCGCAACGAAATCGTGATCTATCTTGTAGTCGCGGTCAAAGCACGTCGTAATCGCCGGCATCACCCCTGTCCAGTTCATTGGTGCTCCTTGTGTGTTAGCACATTCATTCAGCGCATGCGGTCGCGGCAAGACTTTCTACTGCCACCGGAAAAATTGGCGGACGTGCAGACTCCGCCTTCCACCCAAATAAAAATTCCACTGCAGGTCCGCAAATCCGGCCCTGGCACGGCCCCATCCCGCAGCGGGTTTGCAATTTCGCCGCGCGCCAGGACGGCTGCTCTCGCAAACGCCCAAACTTCACATCTTCGCAGCGGCAAACGATTGTCTCCGCGCCCGGCAGATGCCTCAATTCATCTCGAAGCATAAACGTGCGCTCCAGCGCCGTCGAAAAGCGGCGTTGGCTTTTCCGCTCGCCGAAGTATGCCTGCGCTCTTTCGCGCTGGCCCGCCGCCGCGAACCCGGCGATTTGCCCCTCCGCAATCGACAGCTCCAGCCCGCCAATACCAGTCGGCTCGCCCGCACAGTAAGTTCCAGACACCGAACTTTCCTGAAAATCATCGGTTCGCACAAATTCCGCTCGCAACTCGCAACCGAGGAGCGATGCCAACTCCGTGTTCGGAACCAGATGAAATCCGCACGCCAGATAGTCGCAAGGTTCCTTCCATGTTTTACGCTCGGTTCGCAGGGTGACACTTTCGACCTTGCCATTTCCTTCCGCGGCAACTACCCAACACCCCGCGCGATACGCAATCCGCGAAAGCTGCTTCTTGAGCTGAAACGCCTGAGAGATCTTCTGTCCGCGAGATGCCAGCGCCATGCCAAATCGAACCAGGCGCGACCACGGCGCCTGTTCCGCAATCGTGCGTACGTCGGCTCCGTGCGCCCTCAAATGCGCAGCCACCGCCAAAAGCAACGGCCCGCTTCCGGCGACCACCACTTTCTTGCCCGCAATGCCCATCCCTGACTTCACCAGCGCCTGTAATCCCCCCGCTCCCATCACATTCGGCAACGTCCATCCCGGAAATGGCAGGAAACGTTCGCGCGCCCCTGTGCACAGAATCAGTTTCTTGTAACTCAACTCGCACGCGCCGTCCGGGGATGTCGCGACGAGTCTGCCAGCTTCCGGCTGCGCGAACACTTCCATCGGAGCCAGAATTTCCACGCGCGAACCTACAAGTTTCCTAAGCCAGCTCGCCGCGTCTACAACATCCGAATCCTGCGTTTCGCCTCTCCATATCTGGCCGCCCGGACGCGCGTTGTTGTCGACGATTCCCACGCGCGCTCCCTCTTGCGCTGCGCAGCAGGCCGCCGCGATTCCCGCGGGTCCCGCGCCCACCACAAGCACATCGAAGCTGCGCCGCGAATTAGTCATCCGTGCGAATGTCCATTGCTTGCGCACATCTTATCTGGCATGAGCGGCAATGGCGTTCTCCATTGATCGTCACTCGGCACTCGAAGCACCCGCCCATTCCGCACAGCGCGCCGCGCGGCTCGCCGCTCACGGAACGCCGCAGAGTTGTCGTGCCACTCAACAGAATTGCCGCGAGCGCGGTCATGTCTTCCGTCACGCCAACGTGGGCGCCATTCACCGTCACTGAAAACGCCTTAGGCATGTACGCTCTCGGGAACGCGCGAAGGCAAATAGGGCCCGATCGGAATTTCGGACGTGCGCCGCAACAATTGGTCTACAAGCAGCTTTGCCGTTCCCAGTGAGGTCGTAATACCCAAACCTTCGTGTCCCGTGGCAAGAAATAAATTCTCGCGGCCAACCCACGGGCCAATCAGTGGCAATTTATCGGGCGTCGCCGCGCGAAAACCCGTCCAGCCGCGAATCGCGAACAATCGATTCACTCCCGGCAAAAACTCCGCCGCTCGCTCCAGCATGCGCGTCAAAATATTCGCATCAACTTCTTTGCTCTCAACATCGAATTGCCGTGACGACCCAATCAACATTTGACCAGTGCGCCGCGGCTGCACATTGAACGCAACCGACTCCGTCGTCATCGAATGCGCACTCTTCAGATATCCAAGCTCCACAAGTTGATGCTTCACGAACCCCGCATATCGTTCGGTAATCACCAGGTGCCCTTTGCGTTTTTTCACTTCAATCCCTGGTGTCAGCATCGGCGACCATGTTCCCGCTGCGTTCACCACGCGGTGAGCGGCAATTACGCTGCCGTCATTTAACCGCACGCCTTCGGCGCTAATCTCCGTCACCACGCGCGGAAGATACAATTCGGCGCCGCGTGACTGCGCTCGTTCGATGAAAAATCGCGCCGCGCACGGCGCATAAATCACCGCGTCCCCGGGCACGCGCAACCCGCCAACTAATCCTTCGCGCAGGTTCGGCTCCGCCAATCGGAGCGCCTTCGCATCCAGCACTTCTGCCGGCACGCCGCGCGCCTCGTAAAACTCCCTTTTTTGCCTGACGGCCTGCATCTCCTCTTCGTCAGCGGCCACCCAAATCGTTCCGCACGATTCGTATTCCACATCGTCCGGCAATTCCGGCGCAAGCAGCTGCCATAACGAGCGCGAATATCGAGTCAGGGCGAACTGCGCCTCGGAATCGTCCATGACGACCAGGTGGCCCATCCCCGCGCCGGTCGCGCCTCCTCCAATGATGTCCGCTTCGATCACCGCGACGCGCAATCCCTCGCTCGCGCAGGCCCACGCACACGCAGCGCCAACAATCCCCGCGCCGATAATTACTACGTCATAGCTTCTCGCCCTCATTTTGTAATTCCGAAACGAAACGGATCATGTTCGTCGAGTATCAGGTCGCCCTC